>Ga0116125_1000692_pt1 | contig 15586 bp, 13 predicted proteins | sample June2015DPH_16_1_2_FD_89729 | JGI IMG/M metagenome (GOLD analysis project Ga0116125, IMG submission 89729) | Peatland microbial communities from SPRUCE experiment site at the Marcell Experimental Forest, Minnesota, USA - June2015DPH_16_10 | ecosystem: Environmental > Terrestrial > Soil >...
GCGCCCAGCCGTCGAACTGTCGAGCCGTCTAAACCTAAGGAGAAATACATGTCGAAGACTTGGGAGCATTACCACCACGCCGCCCGGGACCATGAGAAAGCAGCCTACCATTTCAACGAGGCAGCGAAATACAATCAGGCCGAGGAGTACGAAAAAGCGGCACACCACGCTTATCTGGCTCACGGGCACAGTCAGCATGCAGTTCAGCACGATGGCGAAGCTGCGAAGCTGCATACCGAGCAACAGGATCGTTCTGCGGCACGCACTGCCAATCCTGCGCCTAAGAAAAACAGCGCAGCATAAGACTTAAGAAACGGTGCGGGCCCGCTTTCGGGACTCGCGCCTTTTTTGTTTCCCGCACCAGCAAGACATCTCGGAAAAACTTCCCCGGCGCCAATTCCGCCATTCCCAAAAGTGAGCCAAAGTGCACAGACCTGACAATGCGTCCGTGCAATCCTTGCATATGACGCTTCGCGCGTCGCCTCTTACTCCACGCAGCCCGCAGCTCCCAAGGTCGAACCGGGCAATCGAAGGATGATCTGGCAAGGTAGGTTCAAAATGCGTAACATCCGCTTTCTGTTGCTGGCAGTTGTGATATTGGCAATACCGGCCGCTTCGTTCGCGCAGTTCGGCGTGGCCATCACCATCGCTCCGCCCGCGCTGCCGATTTACACCCAACCCATGGTTCCCGCCGAAGGTTATTTGTGGACTCCCGGTTATTGGGCGAATGGGGATGAAGGCTACTACTGGGTGCCGGGTACTTGGGTCGAACCACCCAGCGTTGGCTTGCTCTGGACTCCTGGCTATTGGGGTTGGGGCGGCGACGCATTCGCCTGGAATGAAGGCTACTGGGGCGACCAGGTCGGCTTCTACGGTGGCGTCAACTACGGCTTCGGCTATGGTGGTGTCGGCTACGGCGGCGGATACTGGAACAACGGAGCCTTCAGCTACAACACCTCGGTGAATAACGTGAATGTCACGAACATTCACAACGTATACAACAAAACCGTAATCAACGAAACCACGGTAAACCATGTCAGCTATAACGGTGGCACGGGTGGAATTACCGCTCATGCTACCGCCGCGGAAGAGACGGCGTCACGCGGACAGCACACGCCGCCCACAGCGATGCAAACCCAGCACGTACACGCTGCCAGTACCAACCACGAACTCTTGGCGTCTGTGAACCAGGGCCGTCCGGCAATCGCTGCAACAGCGAAAGCAGGCGAGTTTAGCGGCGCAGGCGTGGTAGCAGCCAAGCAGGCGGGAGCGCCCTACAAAGCTCCTGCGACCGAGAACAAGGCCGCTGAAAACAAAGCGACCGAGAATAAAGCGACCGAGAACAAGGCTGCTGAGAACAAGGCTTCCGAGAATAAAGCCACTGAGAACAAGGCCGCTGAAAACAAGGCTCCCGAGAACAAAGCAGCGACAACTCGATCGAGCGAAAATAAGCCGGCACCCGCGACTCATGCGCGGCCTGCTGCCAAACCGACAACCACAGCTCATGCGCGCCCTGCGTCTAAACCAGCGCCGGCAGCCCATACGCAACCTGCTTCCAAGCCAGCGACAACAGCCCATGCGCAGCCTGCTCCTAAACCGGCACCTGCGACTCATGCGAGGCCTGCTTCTAAGCCAGCCCCTACAGCTCATGCCCAGCCCGCTCCTAAATCGGAGCCTGCCACTCACGCGCAGCCTGCTTCTAAGCCGGCGACAACAGCCCATGCGCAGCCTGCTCCAAAACCGGAGCCTGCGACTCATGCGCGCCCTGCTTCTAAGCCAGCCCCTACAGCCCATGCCCAGCCCGCTCCTAAACCGGAGCCTGCCACTCACGCGCAGCCTGCTTCTCATCCAGCGGCAGCTCATGCGCAGCCTGCTCCCAAACCAGCGCCTGCGGCTCATGCGCAGCCTGCTTCGAAACCGGCAACTGTAGCCCATGCACAGCCGGCGGCCCGTCCAGCGAAAGAAGCGCCCAAATCCGAGGAGGCTCCTCGGAAGTAACAAAGTGACTGCGACGCTATTGCGTCAGGCGGCTCGAATCAAGAAAGTCTGTTAACTCTGTATCGGTGCGGTTCCAATTCCTTGGATCCGCACCATTTTTTTCTGGCACTACCCACTTCGAAAACATCGAACTGGTCAACTCGGTGTCGCTGCTTTCAGCAGGGTTGAGGCAACCGCTGAAACTTCTATCGCGACGAAGACGCTCGCTTCTTTATCGCCAAAGTTGATTTCGGTTGTTCCGCTTCCGTAATCGCTGACGTGATTGACGCGGTTCGGGTTGACGAACGTTTCCCTGCCGTTGATGTCCTCGAATCTAACCAGCTTCATGTGAACCTCCTCAAGAGCGCGGGCTTGGCGCCGCCCCTCTGCATTCGTTGCCATTCAGATCCCGTGGAAACTCGTGCCGTGTTTTGCATTAAGCTTTCACGAAACCAGCACGTAAATCCCCAGACCAACGAACACCAGTGGTACAGCCCAGTGACCCCACTGATCCAGTGAACGCAAAACAACCGAGTGGCTTCCGAGCCATCTGCCAACCACACACCACAACGCAACCAGAGCGGCAAACTCAATCAGGATCAGCCACAGGTTCGACCGCCCCATCACAAAGAACGGCACATATACGCTGATGTTGTCGGCCCCATTCGACAACGTCAGCAGCGCGATGGACGCGACGCTTTCCGTGCAGGCGTGCGACGGCTCCGCACTCGTTCGGCGCGCCTGTAACAGCCGCTTGATGCCTATCGCGAGCGGCAGCACTCCGAGTAAACGAATCCACCGATGCGGTACTGCCAACGCGCCCCACACGACGATCAGACTGATGCCAATGATGGCCGCAAAACCAGCGTACTGACCCGCCACGATGCGCCGTATTCGAATGCGACGGGCAAAGAAGAGAGTCAGGAGAAATGCATCATCAATATTCGTGACGGCGAAGGTCGTTATGCCCGCAATCAGCACCGGCAGGTATTGATTCACAAAAGGACTCTATCTTTCCCTGCCGTGAGCCCCGGAAGCAGAATGAGGTTCTCCAAAAGCAACTCTCCGCCGATCGGTTCTGCCCGATTGCTCAACGGTCGCGAGCGTTGCTAACCGCCTCCAGAAACCGGCGCGCGAGTTCGCCGATTCGATGAGGCTGCCGCCGACGGATGGCTTCTCTCGGGATCAACTCTCCGCCAACGCCCAGAGCAACCGCCCCAGCAGCAATGAAGCTGAATGCGGTTCTTTGATTCACGCCTCCAGCGGCGATCATTGGAACGTTGGGAAACATGGCTTTGAGATCTTGGATGTAGCTGTACCCTCCGATGTGCCCGCAGGGCACAACTTTGACGAAGTCTGGACCCAGTTTCCACGCGGCAATAACGCCGGTCGGGGTGAGGGTTCCTGGAATTACGACGACATTTTGCTGCACCGCGAAGCTCACGGTCTCAGGATCAAGCCCGTCGCTCGAAAGGAACTTGGCCCCCGCATCCAGGCAGCGGCGCGCGGTTTCGACATCGTGGACGCTCCCGGCGCCAACGATCACTTCGGGCGTGTGCTCTACGACTTGTGCAATGACTTTGATGGCTTCGGGGACGGTCAACGTGACTTCGAGAATAGGAATCCCGCCGCGAGCGATCGCCTCGGCTGCGAACAGCGCATCCTCCGCCGTCGACACCCGAATGGAGGGAATGATCCCGAGTTCTTCGATCCGGCTCCGCACTTCTTGCTTGTTCAACGATCCGGCTCCTTGGGCGACCGCTGCAACGTTCGCCGAATGGACTCTAACCGAAAGCGGGCACGAACTTCACGGTCGAATCAGGGTAGCGCTCTCGTACCCACTGCTTGGCGCAACTGCTCCAGAGCGAGCAAGTATGAGGCCAGGGCTTGCCGATAGGCAAGTTGCGTAGCCCGGTAGCTGCGCTCGGCATCCAGAAAATTCAGCAGGCTGGTACCCCCGTGCCGGTAAGCGTATTCGCTGATGTCACGCGACCGCGTCGCCGCGTCTAGATACTGCGAAATGTACAGCAGCACCACCTTGTCATTCGTTCGCAGGCCCTGATAGGCATCGTAAACATCGGTAAGGGCCTGACCGTTTGTCGCCTTCTCCAGTTCCTGCGCCTGCGTGATGGCGAAGCGCGCCCGAGCGATTTCTCCCTGGTTGCGATTGAAAATCGGCAGCGGAATGCTCCCATAGAGCGTAGCGGCGTTGAGTCCATTCACATGCGAGTAGTTGGCTTGAACCGTCACATCTTGTTGGGCAATGGCTTTTTGCAATGTCAACTGGCTGTTCGCAGCGGTCACACCCTGCTGTGCGGCGCGCAGGTCTGGCCGATTCTGCAGGGCCTTCAGCTCCAAATCTTCAAGGTTGCCCTTCACCGGTTGGTATTCGAAGGGTCCAGCCACGTCGTAATTCTGAGCCACGGATTCGTATCCCAGTAGCTGCCGCAGGTCCGACAGCGCTTGTACCCTGGCCAGCAGCGCCTGTTCGACGTCGCTTTCGAATTGCAATAACTGCAGCTTAATCATCAGGTAGTCGTTCTCGCTGATGCCCCCTGCCTTATATTGGTGCTCGCTGATGTCGACAGTCTCCTGAAAGCTCTTTACGTCCTTCTGGGCCAGCTCGAGCGTCGATTCCGCGAGTTGCACGTTGTAAAACAGCGTGGCCACCTGAAACGTAAGGCCGCGCCCGTTATCCTCGACCAGAGAGCGCGTCTGGGCCGTGATATCTTTTTGCGCCTGCAGGCGGTCGTGGCGTTTCCCGCCACGTTCAATCAGGTAGCCGAGGCCGATGTCTCCTTCTGTGTTGTTGTTCAGATAATCGTTGGTTGACTGTCCACCGTATACGCCAGGATTTTGCTTGGCAGGCGAGCCCAAAGGCAAATACTCCCAGTCGGCAAAGAGCGTGGGATTGGGCCGCAGGTTCTGCGTGATCTCTTCCGCTTCGCTCTGCTGGATCGTCGTGCGCGCCGCCAGCATGTTGTGGTTGTGCTGGAGCGCGATTTGAATAGCTTCGTCGAGCGTGACACTGCTTGGCCCGGAACTTTGGTTGAACGCCGTACCGGCCAGCGCGAATACAAGCGTTACCGATACACCTACATGCGCGCCAATCTTCCGGAAGAACGCTGGACTATTCAAGGGCGGCCTCCGGTTCCGGAAGTTGATCGCCATCTCTTGCAATCCAGACATAAAACGTGGGGAGCAGAACAATGCTCAACAGCAGATCGGAGATCAGTCCTCCCACGATCACGATTGCGAAAGGCCTTTGCGAATCCGACCCGATGTCGTGCGATAGCGCCGCGGGCAGCAGCCCCAAAGTAGCCACCAGCATCGTCATCATGATGGGGCGGAGCCGCAGCACCGCGCCCTCCACGGCGGCATCCGGAATCGAGTAACCGCGGGCGCGCAGCTGGTTGATGTATTCGAGCATGATCACCCCGGTTTGCACCGAGACTCCGAACAGCGCAAGCATGCCCACGCCCGACGACACGCTCAGGTACGTCCCGGTAAGCAGCAACGCCAGGAAGCCTCCGACGCGCGCCAGGCCGACGTTCAATAGAATGAGCAATGCCCATTTGTAAGAGCGAAACATGGTGTAGAGAATGATGAAGATGACGAGGATCGTGAGTGGAACGATCAGCGCCAGCCTCGCTTCTGCACGCTTTTCGCTCTCATATTCGCCCGACCATCCCAGGCTGTAGCCCGGTGGCAGTTTCACCTTTTGGCCGATCTGTTTGATCGCGTCTTCGACCGTGGTGCCCAGGTCGCGACCTCTCACATTGAAAGTGACCGCGACGTACCGGGTGTTGCCCTCGCGGAAAATGTCATACGCGCCGTCTTTGACTTCCACGCTGGTCAACTGCGCGAGCGAGACGCGTTCGCCCGTGGGTGAGAGCAGGCGCACTCTCTCGATGGCCTGCTGTGTATTCCGGTAGGGAGCCTGGTATCGAGCCACCACATCATAGCGCTGCTCTCCGATGAGTACTTGACTCACGGCGTTCCCGCCTACAGCCGTCTGAACGGCGTCCTGTATGTCGGCGACGTTGATTCCGAATCGAGCTGCCTGGCGACGGTCGATCGTTAAGTCGAGATTCGGCTGGCCGAAATCGCGCAGGAGTTTGACGTCGTGCATGCCCGGGATATCGGACATCACGGCCGTAACTTCCTCGCCCTTCTGCTCAAGGGTTTTCAGGTCGTCGCCAAAGATCTTGAGTGCAAGCGAACCCTTGGTGCCCGTCATCGTTTCACCGACGTTATCTTCGATGGGCTGGGAGAAGTTCCAGATCGCGCCCGGATATCTTTCCAGCGCACGGTTCATGGCGGCGATGAGTTCCTCTTTGTTCTTGTGAAATACAGGTCGCCATTGATCGTGCGGTTTCAGATCGACAAAATATTCGGTGTTGCCGAATCCGCCCGTGTCGGTTCCATCGTCGGGGCGGCCAGTTTGTGAAACGACTGTCTTCACTTCCGGGAACGAAGCGAAGACATAGCGGGCGTTGGTGGTGAATTTTTCTCCTTCCGAAAGGCTTGTGCTATTGGCGAGCGTGCCGCGGGCCCAGATTGCGCCCTCGTCAAGATGAGGCAAGAACTCCGCGCCGATGACGCCGCCAAACCCCAGGTAAAGTGTTCCGGCTAGGGCGGCGATTCCGACGGCAGCCACAACCCAGCGATGTTGAATGGCCCACCGCAGCCGCTCGCGGTAACGTGCTGTCAGATAATCCATCACCCGGTTACGCCGCTCATGGACGCCTTTGCGGAAAAATATGCCGGCGAGCACCGGTGCAACCAAAACCGAAAATGTCATCGCGCCCAGCAGCGCGAGCGCAACCGTCCAGGCCATCGGCCGGAACAACCGGCCCTCCACGCGTTGCAGCGTGAAGATCGGCATATACGCGGTGATGATGATGGCGATGGCGTAGAAGACGGGCCGCTGCACTTCGTGCGCGGCTTCGCGAATCGCCTCGGCGGGCGTTTTCCTGCTCCCCGATCCGTGGCCATGTCCATTGTTCAGACGGCTCATGTGTCGGACGATGTTCTCGACCATGACCACCGCGCCGTCTACCACCATCCCAAAATCAAGCGCCCCCAGCGACAAAAGATTGGCGGGAATATGGCTCAAGTCCAGCCAGATCGAGGCGAAGAGCAGCGAAAACGGAATCGTCAACGCGACGATCAGAGCGGCACGCACGTTGAGAAGAAACAGGAACAGAATCACGCTCACCAGAATCATGCCCTCGGCCAGGTTATGCATGACAGTGTGCAGGGTGAAATAGAGAAGATCGCTGCGGTCGAGCATGGGAACGACTTTCACGCCGGGGGGCAGGAGGCCGTTGTTGAGTTCGTCGACTTTCTTGTGGATGGCGTCAAGCGTAGGCTGTTCTTCCGCGCCTTTGCGCATCAGTACCGCGCCCTGGATGACGTCGGGCTCGTCGATGATCCGCCCGTCTTCCATGTGATTGGATCTCGCCATGTGACCCAACCGGATCTTGGGGCCCTGCGTAACTTCAGCGATGTCTTTGATCCGCAAGGCGGTGCCGGTTTGAGTCTTTAAAACGGTTTCCTCTATATCGCGCACGCTGGAGAACAGGCCCAGCGCGCGGACATTCATCTGCTGCATTCCGACTTCTACAAAGCTGCCGCCGGCGTTGATGTTGTTATTGGCGAGCTGTTGCTCGACCTGGCCAATACTCAATCCGTAAGAGACCAGCTTGTTCGGATCGACTCGCACCTGGTACTCGCGGACCGTGCCGCCGAAGTCGGAGACGTCCACGACATTCGGAACAGATTTGAACTGCTTCAGCAAGACCCAGTCTTCGATCGATCGAAGTTCCATCAGGTCATAACGAGGATTTGTGCTGCGCAACGTGTACCAGTAGATCTGACCTGTGGTGCTCCAGTCGGTTCCGATCTGCGGCTGAAGATTTTGACCCGGCGGCAGGTTAACCTGAGTTAACCTCTCCAGCACCTTCTGACGATTCCAGTCGTTGACCGAGCTGTCGTCGAAGATCATGATCACGAACGACAGGCCGAAGATCGATTCAGACCGCAGAAACGTCATGTGCGGCATTCCCGACATTTGAATCTCGATCGGGATCGTAACCTGTTGTTCTACCTCTTCCGCGGAGCGGCCCGGCCATTGCGTGATGACCGTCACGTAGTTGTCGGCGATATCGGGATAGGCTTCGACGGGAAGATTATGGAACGAGATTGCACCCCAGCCGGCCAGCAGAACTGCGATGGCCAGAACCACAAACTTGTTGTTCAGTGCAAAATCTACGAGCGCCCGAATCATTTCTTGTCCTGTCTGGCTTGTCGATGCACCCGCTTAGCCGCTCCTGACGGCCGCTGACTTGAAATGTCCGCCATAAACCGCACTCGCGAGGCCGGATGCATTGTCTCCATCCGTTTATTGAGCGAGCACGTGGTCTAAAACCAGCGCGTTCGTGACCACTTGTTGCCCTGGTTTGAGCCCAGATTTGATTTCCTGCAAACTCGTGTTTTCGGTCAGCACGTCTCCACTGACAACTTCCACGCGGCGAAACTTATTGTCGGGAGCGGGAACAAAAACAAAATCGCGATCGTGCATCCGCAGTACGGCCGATGCTGGAACAATCGTGTGCATCTCTTCGGTTTGACCGCGGAACGTTGCCCTCGCGAACATCCCGAGCCGCATGATTCCTGGATTCTCAACTTCGATGCGAACCTTGGCGGTACGAATGCTCGGATCGAGGATCATGCCGATGTTGCTGACCTTGCCCTTGAACGGGTGATTGGGATAAGCATTCAGCGTGATGTCCGCGGTGTCCCCGAGCCGCACACTTGGCATGTCATTCTCATAGACGTCGCAGACAATCCATACCGACGAAACGTCTGAAATCGTGAACGGGCTGGGCGATGAGTAGGCCTGCACTAGCGCCGCATTCGTTACTTCCTGATCGGTGATGACTCCCGAGGTGGGCGCAACGATGTCCACCATGCCCATGGGCTTGTCGGGGTCGTTGCCCAGGAGTCGAAGATGTTCGGTCGCGGTCGCCAGCGTAGTCTTGGCGTCATCCTCGGTGTCTTGCGCGACCTCAAGGTCTTGCTCGGCGATGGCGCCGTGGGCATACAGGTCCACGGCTCGATTTAACTGTTTACGCGCGAGCAGTTCGTCAGCCACGGCCTTGCGATAGGCATCGAATCCGCCGGCCACATCGTCGCTTCGAATGGTCAGTAACACATCGCCTTTTTTCACCGTGTCGCCGAGTCGCGTGTGAATCGCTACGACCCGCCCAGAGGCAAGCGAGACCACCGGGACATTGCGAGCCACATCAGGCGTAACCGTCCCTGTGACCACCAACTCGGACTTCGTGGAATGCGCCGCCGCGGTCGCCAGTGGAAATTGCTCGGGATGGTCCACCGTGAACAGCGCGGGATCCGCGCCGGGCACGATGTTTGCGGGGGGCGGCGCCTCGGCCGCCGGGTCGGCATGCGCCGTGCAGCCTGCCAGCGCCAGCAGGGCTGGCGCGCCGAGCAAACAAAACAATATTTTCGACACTCTTCGTCTCTTCATCTGGTTCAATCCGCCTCAGGCTCAGGCATGCGGCGCTCTGAGACTCTACTTGCCGACAGATGGACGCACTCGCACACGGGATTCCGTCAACTCTTTGACGTCCAGTTGCCCCTTGTGGTCGGTGTCCAGCCTGTCAAACTCTGCTTCCATAAACTTCATCCATTCTTCTTTGGAGATCTTGCCGCTCTTGTTCGTGTCCATCGCCACCAGAAGTTGTTTGCCGGCTTCGGTGGCGGCGGCAAGCCGCCTTTGTTTTTCCGCTTCTTCCGCCGCCGGCGTTGGAGTAGCTACTGCCGATTTCCCTCCTTGCGCCCTGGCGGCATTGGTTGTCGTAAGTCCCGCCAAGCACACACTCACGATGGTGGCGAGAACAATTGGCCGGAGCCTGAAGACGATTCACCTCCATTGAAAATCGCGGCCACCGAAACAGGATTCCCCGAGAGGAATCCTGACTTCGACCCTAGAACTTCACCATGATCGCCATTCGAATGCTGGGCTCGTCCTTTCGAAGGTCTGGCGTCCAAAGGCCACCGTGCGTCGTGGTGGTTGCGCTGCAGAACGATTGCGCCGCACCCAAGTTGCCTCCATTCGGATCGATGGGGTTGGTGGAGCTTGGCACCCAGCCAAACCCGGTCGAAGTTCCGTCCATGCAGAGGTAGTCGGCGGGAGATCCGTTGTTGCCGTTCGGGGGAGTAATTCCACCTCGACCCGTAAAGTACGGCTGATCTGCGTGGCGGTAACCGAACTCCCAGACGAAACTGATGTACTGTTTGGGCATCCAATAGAAGCTGGCGGAACTGTCCCAGGCCTTGTACACCGACCCGGGAAACGTTGGGAAATATGGCGATCCGGAAACCGCGTCCGCTCCATTGATCGGTTGCAACAGCGTCAGATAGCGGCCGGGATTGTCCAACACACCGCCGCCCAGCGTGACGGCATACACGTCTTTCTTGAACCACCAGCGGTTGTACGCCATCCAACCCGCGAAAACCTGCTTGTAGGCAGTGATCTGCCCCGCGGTCTTCTTATCGCCGAGGCAAGACACTCCTGAACCGTATTCACATCCCAGATCGCCGGTGAGAGTGAACGCCATCTTGTCCATGAACCTCTCGGGATGGTCGTAGTATTTGACTTCGACGCTGTCATCGGTGTGGATGCGTGAGCGGCCGCCGTTAAGACCCAGCGTATCTTCGCCCATGCCGTAATTGTTAAAGACGAACGAAAGCCACTGCTTTGGACGGTAGAGAATCTGGCCTCCCAGTCCTGGCCGGTTGCCGTACCGGGCATAGGATTGCCATCCGTTGATGATCCAAGGCTCAATTTTCAGCTTGTCGGTGGGAAACCACTGAATTCGCAAACCATTGAAAAACCATGGCGTGTTGGAAGAAACGTACGACGGCTGGTAAGCCCAGTTATCAAAGTTGTAGTAACTGAACAGGCCAATGTAGGAGACGAAGATGCCGGCGTCGACGTTGAGCCCATGGTTTACATTGAAGTGGTACCCGCCGTAGGCCTCAGCAAAATATTTGTAGGCGCCACGCAGGTCCCATTGGCCGCGTCCGACACTACCGTCATTCCGTGGTGTGGTCACGGCGAACATGCCGCCCATAGTCAGCAGCCTGCCTCGAACGTCCTGCCAGTGGAAGTCGCCGCCTACGCTGATCTGCTCCACTTGAATTTCGTTCGAACGAAAGATCTCGGTCGATCCGCCCAGCGTGTCATCTTTGGGATGGTTGAAGCTGCTTACGAAGTCGGTGTCAAACCGAATTTCCGGAGTGAAGAATTTCGAATCCCACACCGCGTCCTTGTTGTGCGGGCTGCCGTTCATCCAGCTCCAGTCCGCGAAGGCAAAGGGCACTGTCGGTGGCTCTTTTGCGGGCTTGGCGGCAGGAGTGTCGCTCGACGCTTGCGCGGCCGAGACGGCCGGACTCGGGCTGTTTGCATCCGGGACCGCTTCTGATTCTGAAGAAGCGGCCGCGGTAGCGGCCGCAGTAGCCGGAGCGGGCTCCGTTGCGCTCACAGCTGGCGCCGTGGCAGCCGCCTCGCGACTCTTCAGTTCCGCTTCGAGCTGTTCGATGCGCGCCTTCATAACCGCCAGTTCTTTGGCAATATCAAACGAGATCTCCGCATCGGTCTTGGCCACGGGTTGGGCAGCCGCGGGCTGGGCAGCCGCAGGCGCTGTCGTCTTCGTCGCGCCTGTTTCCTCAGGCAACGGTTCGCGCAAGACAGCTACTTTTGTCGGAGCGTCCGGTTGCGTCTGAGTCTGCGCGTAACAGCGCCCACCCTGACCAAAGCCGAGACTCAAGACAATTATCGGGAGGCAGGCAGAAACCGCAACGGGCTTACGCGATAGAGTTCTCATGATTGTCAAAGTAGAATCCTTTCCGGTCCGAAGTCCGGTTCCTTTCGTGCTAACAGAGTTCATCCAAGTCCGAATAGGAGGCCGACAGCGCTGTGCTACTTTCACGGTAGACAGGCACCATCACATCTGAAAACGCATAAAGAACGAGTAAGAAATTCATAAAGAGCGAATAAAGTGATTTCGATCACAAACAGCGTTTTACCGTCCGAGCTCCGTTTTTCCAACGAATCCCAGTCGAGTGCCGCACAACACGGGATGATCAACAGAAAGCCACGCCAAAAGGAACGCCCCGAGTGGTGAGAAGCCTAGACGGTGTGGCATGAAGAAGCCGTGAAGATTGGGAATGAATAATTCAACTGCGCAGCATAAGTTTCCTTGATGGGAACTTGAAAGAGGTATTTGTGCGTTGCTGAAATCGATCGGCCGAATGCTTCTAGAGGGATGCGGCTTGCGACCCGGTTGAATACCTGTCGAGAGGATTACAGAACCGGTATCCAAGCCAGGGCTCGGTCACAATGTATTTTGGTTTGGCGGGATCTTTTTCGATTTTCTGGCGCAGGGCTTTGACGAAAGAGCGGAGGTAGTCGAGTTCGGTGCCATATTCCGGTCCCCAGACAGAACGCAACAATTTCGTATGCGTAACCGGAGTTCCTTGATTTCTCATGAGCAGGGCCAACAGTTCGAACTCAGTGGGCGTGAGGTGCACGACTTCTCCCTGCCGGCAAAGCAGACGACGATTGATATCAAGTTCCAGGTCGCCCGCCTGCAACAACGTGGGCTCATTGGCATCGTCGATATGAAGCCTGCGCACCACCGCTCGTAAGCGCGCCACCATCTCGCGAAACCGGATCGGCTTGGTAATGTAGTCGTCCGCGCCTGCCTCCAGAGCTCTAACCATTTCGCTTTCGCCATCCCGCACCGTGACCATGACGATGCCGATCTTCTGCGACTGCGCTCGAATCTCGCGGCAGGCTTGCACGCCGCCCATCCCTGGCATATTTATGTCGAGCAAGACGAGGTCAAACGAATATTTCGAGAGAATCGCGACCGCCTCTTCGCCGCTCTGCGCTTCGTCAATCACAAACCCGCTCTGGGTCAAAGAGGTCCGCAGTACCCGGCGAAAGGCCGCCTCGTCATCGACAATCAGAGTGTTGAGCCGATCCGTGTTCACCGTAACTTTGTTCCCTTTCAGTTTTCCGCTCTTTGGGATAACCCCGATCGCAGACTGGGCTCAAGCCCGTTACAAAGCCCACTCCGCGCGGGGCAGCGCCAGACGGAACACCGTATTCACATCAGCGGTCGTCCCCGCCTCCAAATCCAGACTCCCGCCGTGGGCGTGAACGATCTTCCGAGCCACATATAAGCCCAACCCTGAACCTGGAGTCCAATGTCGCGTTTCGCTACCACGGTAGAAGCGCTCGAAAATATGCGACCGCTCACTGGGCCGAATGAAACTGCCGCTGTTGGAGGTCCGAATCGCCACCCACTCATCCTGCGAGTCGATGCTGACGGTAACCACAGAACCAGGGATGGAATACTTGCAGGCATTATCCAACAGCTGTCGCAGCACCAGCTGTAGCAGCTCTTGATCGGCCATGACGCCCGTGGCTCGCGTTTCTTTCTGAATGAAGAGCTTTCTGTCGGTCCATTGTTCCGCGTACTGATCCGCCACCACCGTTACCAGATCGGCCATGTCTGTGAATTTCAGTTGTGGCCTTAGTTCCTCTCGATCGATCTGAGCCGTTCGGAGCAATCGAGAGGTCAGCGAACCTAAGCGAGAAGCCTCGGTTTCAACAATATCTGTCAGGTCCTGCTGTTCAGGGCGCAGTGGTCCGAGTTCACGAATGCCGCCTGCTGCGGTCACGATGGTCGCGAGTGGAGTCTTGAATTCGTGGGCAAGGGCATCCAGAATTGCTCCGCGGAACAATTCCGCCTGGGCAGCAGCCGCAGCGTGGCTGGCGGCGCGGAAGGTATGAGCCCTTTCCAGCATGGCTGCGGCCAGCGCGGAGAGAGGCCCTGCCGTCAGTTCTGGATCGCGCAGACCCTCGAAACCGATCGCGCCAATCCTGTTTCCCCCAGCGCGTAAACATCGAGTCAGAACCCCGGAACTTTTAATGTGGCTGTCTCGGCCGGAGGAATTGGCTGCCCTGGTCTGATCCACGAGACACTCGTGAGTCTCGCCGGTGCAGTAGGTTTCGGCTTCAGACGCATTGAACAAGCAAACCGCCCGAAGATCAAAAGCATTCTGAAACAGTTCGATCGCGTTGGCGCACGGGGTCTTTTCCGGATCTAAGGCCAGCAGCCGTTGCGCCAACTGGTACAGCCGATCCACCTGCTGCCGCTGGTGATCTGCAACCGCGGCCTCCTTTCGGACACGGGTAGTGAGTCGAGTAATAACCAGCCCCGTAATCAAGAACGCAATCAGCGCCAGTATGTCCAGCGGATCGGTGACTTCGAGCGAAAAAACCGGAGGTGTAAAGAAAAAATCCAGACACAGCACCGCAACCACGGACACCGCGGCTGATGACGCGAAGGTTCCGACCAAGGACTGCAACACAACGACAATCAGGTAGACGAAGCCGGTGATGCTTAGATTCAGTTGAAACCGATAGCAGGCGAGAGTAATAAGCCCGATCAAAAGACAACCAGGTACCGTTTGAATCAGCGTTTGAATCAATGTTTGAATCAGTGCTTGAATCAGTGAGGATCGGACCGTTCTGGTTTGTCTCATGCGCCGCTCGCGTTTCGTATTACGCTTGCTTTCTTATACCTTTGCTTTCCCGCGACCTGGTCCTCGCTTGTGCTGCGCTGACTGTGCTGCGCCGCGTGCGACATCCGACCGTCCGGTGTCCATATCTTGCTCACTCCCAAAGACAGAACGAGGCCGCTGCCTAAGCCCCCCTGCCGTATTGCGATGAAAGGAATCACTCCGTTATCAATCTCGGTGACTTGGTTCCAACAATTCGCAGACAGTAAAGGCACGCATAAACTGAGTCCAATTGATATTTCTTATTGCGGCTATCAGACTCTCCAATACCGCCCGTCGCGAGGCGCGATCTCTGCCAGCGGTTCAGAGATGGTGGGATATTGCTAGCGGTCGAAAAAGTAGTACTTGAAGTGGATCCCGAGGAGATCGTGCGCGCCGCGCGTTCGATCATCCCACAGCGGCAGAGAAACGGGCGTAGCCGGATCGGGTTATCGCACACCTTACGGCGTACCCAAAACATCAACTCCGGCGAGTGATTTTGAAACGTTGGTGAGCGCGGTAGGAATCGAACCTACAACCTACTGATTAAGAGTCAGTTGCTCTGCCAATTGAGCTACGCGCCCACGGTGGGAATTTTGGCTGGTAGGACGAACAAAAATTATAGCATTCGCGCGCGCGTTCCGCCCAACGCGGGCACGACGAGAATCCGCGCCACTACCAAATCCACGGCGGGTCGGGATTGCGTTGTGCTTCCGGGTGGATGGAACGAGGAGCCCGACGCGAAGGCCTGCAGGTGTTGGCCCGGAATCAGAAAAAAATCCTACCCTCGCATTGTGCGAGGGTAGGACTTGTAGCTCGCCGTCGGTTCACGGCTCGCTATTGACAAACCATAGTGAGCAAGACCATACCGCAAACGACCACGTGGAAGGGGGAGGACTGATGCGAACGTCCAAACTTTACAGGAATCGCAAATGCTGTCAAGAAGAAA
>Ga0116125_1000693_pt1 | contig 15584 bp, 14 predicted proteins | sample June2015DPH_16_1_2_FD_89729 | JGI IMG/M metagenome (GOLD analysis project Ga0116125, IMG submission 89729) | Peatland microbial communities from SPRUCE experiment site at the Marcell Experimental Forest, Minnesota, USA - June2015DPH_16_10 | ecosystem: Environmental > Terrestrial > Soil >...
CCATCGCTGCTGATTACCGAAATCCGCACAATCGCGGCTGACAAGTTGTGGATGAGTCCGTGCTATGAGCAGGATTCCAATCACCGGCACATCCAGGTGTCCATGCCGGACCATATGATAAAGAGCGGGGAAGATTTTTTTATGGGCTAAGTCTCCCATGGCTCCGAATAGAACCAGAGCATCGGCTGGCATTGTTTCTTCTGTACTCTTTCCCTTCGCGCATCCTTGTCTGAGATCCGGCATAAATTCCTCCTCGGTGGTTTACGGACAGAATTGCATTGTTCAAACTCGGCTGCCCAACATTCGGTCCAGATTGAATGCGGCACTGATCGGCGCTGGATGTGTAAACTCGGCACAACCAAACAATTCGTACGGCTGCGGGCTCCCTGACATCATCTTCCAGAATTTAGGTTCATTTCACTTTAGCGAGCAGTACGACGCAAGCGCCGTTCCAAGAGCTTTTGCCGGAAGATGCGGGCGCGGTAGCATTCAGCGGCATCAGCCCGATGTTCTTGGCGCTGAGATGAAAGTGTTCCTCAAGGTAGTGCGCGACCAGTATCGAACGAGATCTCGATGCAACCATTTCATCGGCTGCCAAAGCCTGATTCGAATAGCCTTCAACGATGATCGGTTGGTCGGCGGCCGAATTCTTGACGGTGCCGATGATCTGATCGATTTGCTGCTCGCCTGCGGGGGAAAGGACTTCATTGCCCTTGGCGTCCGTCGCGAACGCATCCGCCGCATTCAGCCAGGCGCGTTGGCTTCTTTGGCTTTCGAAGTAAGAGTTGCTGCGATATTGATCGGGAGTCAGCTCTTGCAGACTATAAAAGCCTCTCTTCTTGAAAAATCCCCGGAAGAAAAACTCGTGTTTGAGGGCCTCGGTATCTTCCGCCATGTTGGCGGTTGCGAGATTTACATTCGCCAGCGATTCCCTGATATTCTCCGCGGCGTTATTACCGGCGCGGTCAGGACCCAGTGCCTCGTTCAACGCTACGTTCAGTTGCCGGGAGGTTTGATCGAGATTCCGGGAGGCGTCCTTGGCGTTGTTTAGCGTGTCCTCGGCTTTCTGGGAGAGGTCTCGCGACTGGAAGTCTGTCATCATCTGCTTCGCCTGAACGGATACCTTATCCAAATTGGCGGTGGCCTGCTGCGCATTCCCCACTGCTGCTCTTACTGAGTTCGAGGTTTGCTGGTCAGTGAGCAGCATACCTACCGTGCCCTTTCCACTCCGGATGCCGTCCACGATTCCGTTCGCGTTGTTGACCGTTGCGCTAATTGCATCGAGCGTGCCATCGGCTTTGGTCCTTATATCTCCCATGGTGACATTTGCCTGATCCATGACGCCCGTCATCTTTGCAATCACGGCGGAGAGTTCGATCGGTTCTTGGCCGCGCAGCGTGGCTCCGCCCGGTGCCTGCCGAGCCTGGTCGCTGCCATCATGGACCAGCAAGAACTTGTCTCCGACAAGGCCGTCGGATTCCACTGTTACGAACGAATCGTCGCGAATGAGGTTATGAAGTTTGTCATCGACATGCAGCTTCAACCTAAATTTGCCAGACGGACGATCCGGTATATGAATTGCGCTGACCTGGCCCGCGTTAAACCCGGAGACTTTTACCTTAGATCCGGGCGAGATTCCGTTGGTGTTGGTCAGTTCGGTAAAAAAATCCACATGATGGCTAAAAGCTTCGTGGCTGTTTCCGATCAGGAACAAGCCGACACTGAACAGCACCACAGCAGAGAAAACGAACACGCCGATGGCGGCATAATTGATTTTCATATACAGGACTCCGAGACAAGTTGTCGCACGACTTCGTTGTCGCTTTTCTCTAGTTCAGAGGCCGTGCCAAAGCCGACCAGGCGACCCTGGTCGAGTATGGCGATGTGGTCGGCAACTCTCCGCGCGCTCCGCACATCATGGGTGACGATGACGAGCGTCGTATGAAGATCTTTCTTTAGTTGCATCAGAAGGTTGTCTATCTCTGAAGCGGTGATCTGGTCCAGTCCGCTGGTGGGTTCGTCGGCCAACAGCAGCTTCGGATTCAGAACCAGAGCGCGTGCCAGACCAGCCCGCTTGCTCATGCCTCCCGAAAGCTCGGCCGGCATCTTGTCCCTGTCGTGATCGAGTCCCACACGCTTGAGCGTTTCCTCTATGGCGTGCTGGATCTCGTCGGAAGACTTCGTCTTATCCAGGCGGTGGAGCGGCAAAGCAAGATTCTCTCCCACCGTGAACGAGTCGAACAGGGCGCCGCTTTGAAAGAGAAAGCCAATGTTGCGCCGAACACGTGAGAGATCTTTCTCGCCAACCTGAACGATATCTTCCGACTCGATGCAAACTTTTCCGCTGTCCGGCTTGAGCAGCCCATCCAATAACTTGAGAGTGACGGTTTTGCCCGTGCCGCTGCGCCCAAGAATGCAAAGCGCTTCACCTTCGCCAAGCTTGAACGATACGTCGTCCAGGACCTTTTTGTTCGCGAAGGTTTTGGATACGTGCTGGAACTCAACTGCCACAGCATCGCTCATAGGGCTTGCCCGGGAAAGAAAAAGAAGATGACCTTCACCAGAATGACATCGACTACAATGATCAGAAGGGAAGATAGGACCACGCTGTTCGTGGCAGCCCGCTGCACTCCCTGCGATCCTTCGTTGGTGGTGTATCCGAAATAACCCGATACTGTACCGATGATGAGCCCGAAAACCGAGGTCTTGAGTGTGGGCGGAATAAAGTTAGCCCATTCCACGGTCTTGAAAGCGCTGGTCATATAGAGTTGCAGAGAGATGTGAGAAGTAGCGTGCTCCGAGAAAAATCCTCCCGCCAAGCTGGCGAAGTCCATGAATACAGTCAACAGCGGCAAAACGAAAATGCAGCCGACGATCCGCGTCACCACAAGCATTTTGAAGGAGTCCACCGACAAAGACTCGATGGCGTCGATCTGCTCGGTCACACGCATATTGGTTAAGCCAGCGCCAATGGCCGCGCCTACTCTTCCCGCCACCAGCAGTGCGGTGACCAACGGCCCCAGTTCGTTGAAAAACGCGGCCGATTGCAAAGTCGGAATCATGGCTTCCGCGCCAAACTGAACCAGCGTGCTCCGGGTATGCATCGACATCACAACACCGAGAGCGAAACCAGCCGCTAAGATGAGCGGGAGCGAACGCCAGCCAATCTCCTCAATCTGGCCCAGAAAAAACTCCCATTCAAGCGGGGGCTGAAATGCGCCCACCAACGCCTTCAGGCCAAACCAGCTTACTTTTCCAATGAACGTGAAAAAGTCTCTTAACCTCAAGATTGCTGACTTCGCGAATTCACGATTTGATGCCCAAAATGCGAAATATTGAGTTTCCATCCAAAATTCCCCTGCCATCAGTTGCCGCGATCAAGTCTTCAGTCGAGGCGAGCCTTAATCCAGATGAACCTTGGGCTCGACGGACATGCCGGGGCGCAACTTGTCCAGGTCGCGCTGATTCGGGTTGAAGCGTATCCGCACGGGCAGCCGCTGCACGATCTTGACGTAGTTACCGGTTGCATTCTCGGGCGGGAACAGGCTGGATCGATCTCCAGTGGCGGCGGGCATATACTCTACCTCGCCATCAAACGACTCACCGAGTGAATCTACGTCGATGCTCACGTGCTGGCCCACGTGCATTTTTCGGAGTTGTGTCTCCTTAAAGTTCGCGGTCGTCCAAACATTGTCAATCTGAACCACCACGATGAGCTGCTGCCCTTGCGAAATTCTGCCGCCGATCTCCGCACTGCGCTGGCTCGCGATGCCGTCGACCGGGGCCACGATGTGGCAGTAGCTCAGGTTGAGCAGAGCCGTATCCAGCTGCGCTTTCGCCGAGTCCACGCTGGCTTTGCGAGAATCGACGGTTGCCTTGTGAGCCGCGAGCTGACGGGGTAAATTGGCCTTGTCCTCGGAATGCTTGGTCTGCTGCTGGCGCAGTATCGTTTTTTTCTCCTCGACGATCTGTTCCGAAGACGCGGCCGCGTATCGGCTCGCCTCGACTGCCGCCTCATCCCCACCTGCATTCGAAACGTATTGGTCATAGTCGGATAAAGAGATTTCTCCCTGGTCAACCAATTTCTTGTAGCGCACCAGATCGGACTGGGCTTTCCGGTTGTTCGCCTCAGCTTGACGCAGCTTCGCGGAATTGCTGTCGTAGTCGCGTTGAGCGCTGGCGATTGCCGCCTCCGCATTGACGACTTGCTGCACGTCCGTATCCACCGTGGCTTGGTTGGAAGTCACCGTGATGGGGACGTTCGGACTTTCTGCAGCCGCCTGAGCGATGGCTTGTTCATAGTCCGCGCGGGCTTGCGCCACCAGTACCTCGTAGTCGCTCGGATCCAGATCGACCAGGGGTTGGCCGGCCTTCACCGGCTGGTCATTTTCAACGTAGACCGCTTTCACCGTCCCGGCCACGCGTGAAGCGATCGCGTTGAGGTGCCCGTTGATTTGCGCGTCATCCGTCGACTCGTAGGTGCGGGAGTAGAGCCACCACGCGATCCCAGCCACGAGCACAACGACCCCGACAGCGATCCCGATAATGATTCTTCGCCGTTTGGTGGCGGGATCAACGGGCTTCTGCTCTTCTTTTTTCTTGTCGTCGTCCTTCTCTCCCTTCTTGTCGTCGTCCTTCTCTGCGGAATCGCCCTTCTTGTCCTGATCTTTGTCCTGATCTTTGTCTTTCTGATCGCCTTCCCTCCGGCCCCCGTCGTTGTGACCATTGCCTTGCGATTTGTTTTCCTGGTCGCCGGGCGACTGCTGCTTCTTTGCTTTCTCGCCCTTCTGCTGATCGAGCTCTTGCGGCTTCTGATCTTTCTCTTCTTCGCCAGTCGTGGTAGGCATGGTCAATTTCCTTTCAGCATGTTCGGGATGAACTGTTCGGCTTGTCCGGTTGCTCTGGCAAGGCTGATCCGCGCCAGATTCAGAGAGAAGAGAGTGCTGACATAGTCCCGCTCTGCCGAGGCGACGGTCTCTTGCGATTGCACGACTTCCACTGAATTCGTAACCCCGGCGGCGAATCGGTCGAGCGACTGGGTGAGAATTTCGGCAGCCACTTTGCGATTCTCTATGGCGACGGCGATCTGTTCGGTCGCTACCTGCAAATCGACGTAGGCTTGTCGTACATCAAGTTCGACCACACCTTTTTCATCGGCATATTCCGCCTGTCGCTGGCTGAGCGCGGCATCGGCCTGTTCGACATCCGCTTTCACGCGGCCGCTTTGAAAGATCGGGATGGTGACCGTGGCTGCGGCCTGAAAAACAGAAACTCCCTTGTTCGGGTTTATCCCCTCGATCCCGTAGTCGCCCTTGACCTCAAGCGACGGGAGATACTCCGCCTTCGAGGCTCTGTGGGCTTCGCTTGCGGCCTTCAATTGCAGCCGGGCAGCCTTAAGATCGGAGCGCTCCTCGAATGCAATTTTCAGCGCCTGTTCGAGCGAGACAGCCTCAGGCACCTGAGCGGGCAGGTCTTCACTCAAGGTGAATACTTGGCCCACAGGCAGACCGATAAGTCTGGCCAGTTGCATGGTCTGCTTCAACAAATCCCCGCGCAAGGAGGTGAGCCTCTGTTGCTCGGTGTGATATTCGACAAAACTCTTATTCCGGTCGATGGACGCTTTCGTTCCCGCCTGGAACTGGTGTTCGGATTGCTTGAAGGTCGCGCCCGCTTGCTTGACCTGCGCTTCCTGGGACAAGACGTTTGCTTTGCTCGCCAGGACTCGAAGGTAAGTTCCGCTGACCGCTAAAATGATGAGTTCTCGCGCATCATGGGCGCTCATCTGCGCCGCATCTGCCGAAGCTTGTGATTGACGCAGATTGTACAGCGAAGTCATGCTGAGGTCCTCGCTGAGATTGGCGAGCGCGCTGTAGTAGTGGAACGGTCCCACGGCGGTTGGGAGTGGAATACTGCTGCCGAACGTGCCGGGACTGAGACCTTGGGTTGCGAGATCGATCTTGGCTCCGTTCTCAGCCACGGTCCCGTAGATGTTCGGCAGCATCTTGCTGAGCGCTGCCAGCCGCTCTCCACGCAACTGTCTCACCGACGAGTTCGCGCTGATGGCGCCCAGATTGAAGCGAAGGCCGCGGCGGATCGCATCCGCAATGTTCAGGGTAAGCGGACCTTGCGGTGCATTCGGATCAGGAATGCTGCCCTGGTAAGAGCCCGAGACTTGTATGGTGCTGTTGACGGTGTTGACGCTGGAACTGCCGCCGTTTCCGCTGGAAGACTGCTCCGCTTGAACAGTGCTGCCACTCTGCGCCCTGCCGGACGGAGGCAACTGATCGGCCCTCGGAAGCGAAGATGAGTCGCTTTGCTGGGCCAAGCTCGCGCCGCAAAGCACAACAAAAGCAGCGGCCAGAATGCCGCAAAAGATAAGGTGAATGGGGAAGCGCCGATTCATTCTCCGCTTCCCCGGAGCATAAGTTCGCTCCTGGGCAAAGCGGCCGCAAAGAATGCGACCTGTACTGGGAGCCGTATTTATGCATGGCAATTTCAAGTGTGATTTCTCCCTGCCGTTTCGCGTCGGGCCGCTCCTCACTCTGCACCTCACTCCGCACCGGCGGGTGCTCCCTCGCCGGGTTTGTTCTTGCTCAGCAAGAAAGCGCATAGGACCATTCCCAGAGACATCCAACACAGCAAGCGATAGACGTCCGCATATCCCAAGACCGCGGCTTGTTGATTGAGCTGACTGTAAATCTGTCCACGGGCCATCGCATCCCCTCCCGGACCGCCGCCATATGCACTGGAGAGCGCGCCGAGCCGTTGCGCAAAGACTGGGTTTGCCGCCTGCATATGATCGGCGAGCCGATTTTGATGAAATAGGGAACGATTCGTAACGATGGCTCCAGTAACCGAAATGAAGATGCTCCCTCCGACATTGCGGGCAAAGTTGATAATGCCGGAGACCTGATTGCTCGCGTCTTTGGGCAGGCCCATGTAGGCGGCGTTGGTGATCGCGATAAAGCACAGCGGAATGGCGGCGACTTGCAACATCCGCAACCACGAGCCGAAGCCGAAGCTCATCGACAAGTTGACGTGGGTGGAGCTGTAGTAGAAGGCGGCGGCAAAGAAGGCGAATCCGCCTACGGCGAGATTGCGTGCGGCAAACTTGTCGGCAGCGATCCCAGATAGCGGCGCGAGAACCAAAAGGACAAGGCCCCCGCCCGTGAGTGCCTTTCCGGCAACGGTTGCGGTATAGCCCAGAAGCTGCTGAGAGAACTGCGGCTGTAACACAGTGCTGGCGTTGAGAAGTCCGCCAACCAACAGCATGAGGAAGGCACAAATAGCGAAATTCTTAAACTTGAATAATTTGAGATTCATGATCGGGTTCCTGGCGTCCCACTCCCGCCAAACCAGCCCGATCATGCCCAGCACAAAGAGCGCGGCACATACTCGAATCAAGCCAGAAGCGAGCCAATCGTTCTCTTCTCCTTTATCGAGCATCACCTGCATGCCACCCATGGCGACTGTCAGTAAGCCCAGACCGATGTAATCGAGCTTCTTGAGATTCGCCAGCGTCGCTTTAATCCAGGGCGGATCTTCCACAAAGCGCGTAACCAGGACGAAGGCAAGAATCCCAACCGGAATGTTGATGTAAAAAATCCATCTCCAGTTGTAGTTGTCGGTAATCCAGCCGCCGATCGTCGGCCCGATGGAGGGAGCCAGCACGGTGACGAGAGCATAGAGAGCGAAGGCCTGGCCACGCTTCTTCTCATCGAACGAATCCGCCATGATAGCCTGCGCCATGGGTTGCAGACCCCCGCCTCCAGCGCCCTGTAAAACGCGGCAGATCAACAGCATCGGAAGCGAGACCGAGATGCCGCAAAGGAAGCTCGAAACCGTAAAGATGGTGATACACAAGAGAAAAAAACGCTTGCGCCCGATAACGCTCGATGCCCACGCGCCCATGGGAAGAACGATGGCGTTCGATACCAGGTAGCTGGTAAGAACCCAGGTTCCTTCGTCGGTGCTGGCCCCCAGATTGCCGACGATATGAGGCAACGCGACGTTGGCGATAGAGGTATCAAGAACCTCCATAAAAGCGGCTAGCGCCACCGTTGCCGCAATCACCCAGGGATTGACCCGCGGCTTCCATTCTCGCTCCGCCGAGCCAGGCGCCATAAGTTAGTCCGAGTTCCGCAGTGGTCAACGCAAACGTAAGTGTAGGACCAGAACGTAATCCAAACTGAGCAAAAGGGAACAACTCTGAATGGTTTTCCTGTAAGACAATGAAAACTGCGCAAGAACTTATGTTGACGGGCGTTAAGTTAGGAATCGACCCTGAAGCCCTGGAACCAGAGGTCCTCAATTCGGGTCGACCGGGCCGCGCTCTCCCGAATGACTTTCGAAGTGATCCCTTTGGCACAGTATGTCCGACGGGATTGAGCGAATCTAGATTGAAGGAGCGATCGTTTCTAACCCGTCCCTTTACTTAATTCACCGTCCACCGCATTGCTCATCACGCAAAGCCTGTTAAGACGGACTCAGCCCGGCCACGAACTAAAGACCATGGAGGTTCTCGAGAATATGACTGCTCAACTTGCTTCAGTAGGCGACCGGATTTTGGCTCATGTGGAAGACGCTGGTGTGATCCGCGAGGGCAGTTTCATTCCCAACATCACCGGCGACAGACCCCAGATTGGCGGCATGCAATTCGACTGCGGATATATCTCGCCTTACTTCATTACTGATCCCGAACGCATGGAAGTTGTCCTCGACAACGTCTACGTCCTCGTCCACGAAGGAACAATCAGTTCCAGAAAAGATTTGCTCCCGTTGTTGGAGCAGATCACAAAAAGTGGAAGGCCGATGCTGATAATCGCAGACGACATCACCGGCGAGGCGCTTGCCACTCTGGTTGTGAAAAAGCTGAATGGCCATCTGCAAGTTGCCGCCGTTAGGGCGCCAGGCCTCGGCGATCAGCGCAAAAGTATGCTGCATGACATCGCCCTTTTCACCGGTGGCAAAACCACTCCCGAAGGCATCGAGATCCAACTGAGCGACAGGCAAATTTCCGATCTCGGTAAGGCCCGGAGGATCACCGTGGACAAGAGCCATACTTGCATCGCCACGTTTGAAACCAGAGATCCGGGGGTCTCGTGGCCGCCGCTGGCGGAAGAGAATTAGCTACGAGGCCATTTCATCTTACGAACTGGAAATGAGCACAAATGCAGACGGAAATGGCACGAACCGAAGACCTGCTCGCGATCGATGCGAGCAAAAACATAGCACTGACCGAAACGGTGCTCTATCCCTTACGATTTGAGCCGATTTTTCAATATCGACCGTGGGGTGGCAGGCGCTTCGCCGACTTACTAACCGAACCCATGCCGAGCGGACCTGTCGGAGAAGCATGGCTGCTCAGCGACCGCGATGACCACGCAAGCCCGGTAGCCGAGGGGCCGCTGAAAGGCCGGACGATTGGCCAATTACTGAAGCAGTTTCCGGAGCAAATGTTGGGAAAGCTCGCCCACCGCTTTCAGCGATTTCCGCTGCTGTTGAAGTTCCTTGATGGGCACGAGATGCTCTCCGTACAAGTGCATCCAACGAAAGCGAATACGAATCTGTTGCCCGCGGGTGAGACCGCAAAGTCCGAAGCCTGGGTTGTGCTGGAGGCCGGCGCACAAAGCCACGTCTATGCAGGACTGAAGGCAGGAACAACTGCCGCCGACCTGCGGCGGGCGCTCGCGAAGGGAACGGTGGCAGAGCAACTCGCAGGCTTCACTCCGAAGCCTGGCGACAGCGTCTTTATAAAGGCTGGGACAGTCCATTCTCTGGGCGGCGACGTTGTGGTGTTCGAAATTCAACAGAACAGCGACGTTACGTTTCGCCTCTACGACTGGGGTCATGTGGACGCGAAGACAGGCAAGCTGCGAGAACTACAAGTCGATCAGGCGATGGATTGTATTGACTTTGCGGAGGGGCCGGTCGATAGGGTAACGCCCGTGCTGGAGTCCGCGACACCCGTGAAGCGCGAGCAGATTTTCGATTGCGAATACTTCCGGTTATGCCGCATCGCCGGAGGATCGCCGTTTTCCGTTGGCGCAATGGATTTACCGCGGGTGCTGGTGTGTATCGAGGGCGGGGGTGAGATTAAACAGGGATACGCCAGTTATGCGGTTGGAAAAGGCGACGTTCTATTCCTGCCGGCGGTGGTGGGACCTTGTACTCTTTCGCCCCGCGGCGGAGTCAACCTGTTGGAAATTGCGCTGCCGGAATAGTTGACAACCGGGAAACGGCAGTCCGATTCACCGAGCCGCAACTTTCGTCAACGATCGAATATTAGCAATCGCAAGAATTCATCATCGAGGCATAGTGAAAAAGCTCATCGTGTTTGATCTCGACGGCACGCTTGCCGGAAGCAAGTCGCCTCTTGATTCTGAGATGGCGGGACTGCTGCATGATCTTCTCTTGATCGTCAGAGTAGCGGTGATCTCCGGAGGCGATTGGCCGCAGTTCGAAAAACAACTGCTCTCCAACCTGCCTCATGACAAAACCCTGTCAAATCTTTCCCTGCTTCCAACCTGTGGAACAAAGTTCTACCGATACGACTCAGCGGCTTGGAAAAAGATTTATTCGGAAGACCTTACTGCGGAAGAACGAGACAAAATTCTGAGTGCTCTCAAAAAAGCGATCAGCAGCAGCGACTTCAAGGCCGAAAAATTGTGGGGCGAACAAATCGAAGACCGGGGAAGCCAGATCACATTTTCGGCCCTGGGTCAGCAGGCGCCGCTGGAGGAAAAAGATAAATGGGACCCCGATATCAGCAAGCGGAAGAAGATCAAGGCGGCTCTCGACGGTCTTATTCCAGATTTTTCTGTCCGGATCGGAGGCTCGACATCGATTGATATCACCAAACCTGGTATCGATAAAGCCTATGGCATCCGGAAACTCCGCGACCTGCTGAGCGTTTCATTGAAAGAAATGATTTTCATCGGTGATGCCTTGTACGTCGGAGGGAATGACTATCCCGCCAAACGGGTAGGCGTGGATTGCATTCCAGTTAAGGATCCTGACGAGACGAAGCGAGTGATTCAAACAATCATCGCATTTCTGGCGGTCAGCGATCAGGCAGCATGAGGTCAGGAAAACATGAGTGGATTTGAGTTGCAGCGCTTCGCAATGTTGATGGAACCGCAACCAGGCAATCCTCAGGAGGCCGAAGGCGTCCTGAATCCGGCGGCCGCTCGTGGCCCGGACGGCGAGCTGTACCTTTTTCCGCGGCTGGTTGCGCGGGGGAACTACTCGCGCATCGGCATTGCTCGAGTGCGGTTCAATGAAGCGGGAGACCCTGCGAGCGTCGAGCGTCTCGGCATCGCTCTGGAGCCCGAAACCGACTATGAGTGCGGGATCGACGGCCGCGGAGGCTGCGAAGACCCTCGTGTCACGTACGTCGAACCGCTGCAGCGCTACCTCATGACATATACAGCGCGCACGCCGCGCGGGCCGCGCATTGCCGCGGCATGCTCGACGGATCTTTTTCACTGGAAGCGGCTCGGGCTTGTCCCTTTTGCTCCGTTTCAGGGCTTGGATCTCAGCACCGTTGACGACAAGGATGCCTGCCCATTCCCCGCTGCCATTCCGAATCCCTCCGGGCAACCGGAGTTGGCGCTGCTTCATCGGCCCCTGTTTGCGGGAACGTCTCCCGAGGAAAAGGCGCGCTACGACGCCTCCCACGAGGTAGATCTTGATCGCGAAAGCATCTGGATTTCCTACCGCCCGGTTTCCCTGGAAGCTTTCCAACCGGGTCTCGCCGACCAGTTTTCTCATCATCGGCTGGCGACTCCGGTATCGCCATGGGAATGCCTCAAAATCGGCTGCGGCACTCCGCCGATCCTGACTCGGCACGGCTGGCTGGTCGTTTACCATGGCGTTAGCGAAATTGGGCAGCCCAGCAATGGTGTGCATCGTCTGTGTTACGCGGCCGGAGTGATGGTGCTCTCGAAAGAGCAGCCGCAAGTGATCCTTTATCGTTCTGCGAAACCTGTGTTGTCGCCGACGTTGCCGCAGGAACGCGACGGGACTGTCGCCAATGTCGTGTTCCCCACCGGCATCGACCGGCGCGACGACATCGGCTCACCGGACCGCTTCGATGTCTATTACGGAATGGCCGACAACCGGATTGGCGTCGCGCGACTTGACTTGCCTGACGTCCTCCCGGGGGGAGGAGTTGCCGACTCACTAGAGAAGGTGTTCTGCGTTTAATGTTGGAACGGAATTGGGCGAAGTGGCCATAAACTGATTAAATACTTCGCTCAATTGCACTCGGCGAGTGGGAGCCCCACTTCCCGCTTTCTTCGCGAGAAGTGGGCCCGAACATTTAATCCATGACCCTTACTTCGCCGGAATCAAATCGAACTTGCCCGACCCCTCCTCGTAGAACAGCGCGCCTTCTTTTTTATCGCCGCCGCTCCAGTGTTTGTGCCCGCCGGGGACGCGTATAAAATCGCCCGCGCCGACCCGCTTCTCGCCGGCATCATCTTTGTAGAGATATGCCCCCTTCAGCACCACGATCCACGTGTCATTCGTATGCGAGTGCATGCCGTTGTCCTGTCCGGGATCGAACTTGGTGAAGGTCGCGTGTGCGCCCTTATCGGAATCGCCCCAGATCGCTGCGGCCGATACGCCCTTGGCGAGCGGCTTGTAGTCGGCCTTGGCGGACGAAACGAAAATTACCTTCTCCTCGCTTTTCTGTCCCTGGACCCGTCCCAGTGACCACGCACCGATGATCGTCACTGCCATCGCAAACACGAAAAGAGATCGCTTCATTCACTTCTCCTTTTTTACTCTAGTTTTTAGATTTCACCCCAAGACCCACGCATTCTACACGCCGCGTGGAGGATAGCAATGTCTGTCGGCGCAATTCCCTCGCGGCTGGCCCGTCCTTGTCTCGCGTTCTCTTGCGAGACAGGGCGGGGAATTTGATTTCGGATCCATCCCACCCAGCCGCGCGCCGGGCGCGTGAATCCAGCGCGCAGCGTGGCTTCGTCAAGAATGCCCGGCTATAATCGCAGCGCAGTGCTCGGAGAAGTCTATGGTCTTCGCAAAGCGTCTTCGCGAAGGGGTAATTCGCGGCGACATCACTTGCAGCGTCAGGATTTGGACCGGGCCCCATGTCACGGAAGGCCGTCGCTATCGCATGGGAGACGGCGAGATCGAAATCGAATCGGTCACACCAATCGGATTTCCGGATGTCACTCCGGAACTGGCGCGGGAATCCGGCTTTCTTGGCGTCCTCGATCTGCTAAAAGTTGCCAAGCATGGCAAAGGCACCAACATATACCTGATTCGATTTCACTACATTCCGCCTCGCGGGAAACGCAAGAGCGGATCGAACAGAAAGTAGAAAGAGGACCCACCCTGCGTCAAGAATTTCCCACTATTGCCCCAAAACAAAACGCCCCAGACTCATTCGAGTCGTGGGACGTATGTCGATCAGCCCTCCCCCAAGTGCTGCTCAATTAAGAGACTAAACTTAAGCCGCGTATTGGTAAATGGCCTGTTCGGGCCATTGCTTTCACCTAAGTAACCCACAATGGTAACTTGGGTTCTCGCTGTCGCTGCCTTCCAGAAGGAGTGACCGGCCGTCGACTCCTCGGGGTGAGGGAAAGAATTGACAATCTCCTGACAAGCGCCGCGAGGCCGGATCGTTTATCCTTAATGTGACCTTAAGTGATCATCAAAGGAGCGTTATGAAAATTTTCTCGCTGCTTCTCGCGATTTTGCTGTTTGTATCTCTCTCAGCCATTGCTGCCGATCAGACTCAGCCTCCGGCGACTGGCGCGCAAGCTCCGGCTTTCTCGCTGCCCAGCCAGGAAGGTACGCAGGTTTCTCTCGATCAATACAAAGGGAAGTGGGTTGTCCTTTATTTTTATCCCAAGGATTTCACCTCCGGCTGCACCATTGAAGCGCACAACTTTCAGCGGGACATCGACAAGTACACGCAGAAGAACGCGGTGATTCTCGGCGTCAGCGTCGACAATGTCGATTCGCACAAGGGTTTCTGCACGAAAGAAGGATTGAACTTCAAATTGCTGGCCGATCCTAACCATACGGTCGTGCAAGAGTACGGTTCGATCATGGAATACAACGGAATGACACTGGCCGCACGCAACACGTTCCTGATCGATCCGTCGGGCGTGATCAGGAAGGTTTATCTGAAGGTGAGCCCGCAAGGCCACAGCGATGAAGTGCTGGCCGATCTGCAGCAACTGCAGGCGAAGTAGTTGTAATCTACTGCGACTTCGCGAGATCGTTCTTCAGCAGGCTGACTTCGACGCGCGTGCCTTTAGCGCCCTCGGCGGCGGCGTTGCCCATGCCGATCACGTAGATGCGGTACGCAGGAATGTCGTAGTTGAGCACGAGGTAGCGCACCACCGAATCCGCCATCTTGCGCGAGTTGGTGATGGCACCTTGTCCCTGCCCTGAAGAGAAGCCCTGCACTTCGATGATGTAGCCGCGCTGATTCTTCAGAGGACCAGCCATCTCATCCAGCGCATCCTTGGCCTGCTTGCTCAACACAGTCTGCCCGGGACGAAATCGAATCTCAGTCTGCGCGCCAGATTTGTACTGATCGATGTTTCCAACCACGCTCTCCTCGGTTGAAAGGCGAGTGTTAAGAGAACTCGCAGTCTGCTGCGCCATCTGAGCTTTGTTGGCAGCATCAGTTGCATGTTCATCGGCCATGCTGGCCTTCGCGGAAGCCAACTGAAGGCCATGCTGGGCGCGGGAATCCACGTCGCGAATCATCTTGCCGTTTTCCGCGGTGATCAGATCGAGTTCATTGATCCGGTCGCGAACGGGCTGAACGTGCCGCCGCACGTACTCTTTAGTGGCAAATGGATGCATGAGCAGCGACCCCAGGCTAGGCTCCTCGCCATCCCAGAAATCATGATTCGTCGCAGGTTGGCTGGAAGCAGGCTGACTGGACGAAGCCTTCGATCCCCCCGGTCCGGTCGCCGCCGGCGGCGCGCCAGAATTCGAACTGCTTTGCTGCGCGAATGCGGCGAGCGCGAACGCTGCGAAGACGAGCAGAGTCGTGAATATGCGATTCTTCATAATCCTTAGCCTTTCCAAGTTATGGGAACGTGCCAGAAGCTAAATTCTCAGCGGGCAACGCTATTGTATCGCCGAAGCCGAACATGCAGAGACGGAAAGTCAATCGCGAGGCCGAAGCCCGACAGCCGAAGCCCGCTTCACCCGCGTACGCTGATTCTTGAGAACGAGAGCACAGCGCGCGATGAGATTGGCCGTCCCATCGACATCGCCGGACGGAACGTGGTGAAGATCAGCATCCGCTTCACTTGCGGCAGCAACTCTTGGGATTCGCCGGGATCGGAAAGGATCTTGTAATCCTGCACTCGCCCGTTTTTGTCTACGTAAGCTTCAATCACCAGCGAGTCCGTGTTCATCCCGGTCAAAGTCGTGCCGAAGACGCTCTGCTGCAGTTCCGGACCCGTAGTCAACACGGTCGGCACATCCTGATTGTTGGCCTGCACCTCGCCGGGCATCGCCAGGATCGCAGTCACTAATCCGAAGATCAGCAGAGCGCATACAAGACCCGCTGTTGCCGGAACCATGAA
>Ga0116125_1000697_pt1 | contig 15533 bp, 14 predicted proteins | sample June2015DPH_16_1_2_FD_89729 | JGI IMG/M metagenome (GOLD analysis project Ga0116125, IMG submission 89729) | Peatland microbial communities from SPRUCE experiment site at the Marcell Experimental Forest, Minnesota, USA - June2015DPH_16_10 | ecosystem: Environmental > Terrestrial > Soil >...
AGCCGGAGTCGGAGAGCGCGCAGGCTGCGGCCAGGCCTGCGAGGCCGCCTCCGGCTATGGATACGGTGGGTTGGGTTGGGGAGGTGTTCATCGGCGAGGGGAGTTGAATATGAGCCATCCAAAGTACGCAACACCGAAAAAACAGCAAATCGTAGAGTCGACAACAAGCACTCGGGGCGTACGGAAAAAAATGTGGTGTCCGAAAATGTCGGCGGTCCCCAAGGCCGCGAAGAGGACACAGATTGCCAGCAATACGAACTCCGAGTAAGTTCGGGCTTGCGATCGCTTTTCGTTGTCTTTGCTGAGTGGGGATGCCTCCGGCGGAGCTGGCTTAAGCTGGCGAGCCTTGCGAGCTGAGATAAAGGACGGAATTAGAATCAAGGAGAGCAGACCCTCGATGCCGATGGTCGTAGTGACCACGGGGTCGTGTGCGTCCTGCAGGGGAGTCGACCAATGCGGTCTTCGCCCGGATTCGATCCACTGATAGCCTGCGAGCTGAGCCTCAAACGTAAGCACAACGAGGACAAATACACAGACGAGCGTCACTATCATTTGCCAAGACCTGGGCCGGAAGGCATACGCGTAAGGAAACAGCGTCAGCACAATGCCGCACTGGACAAACGCCAAAAGAAGAACCAGTAGTCTTCCGAGCAGAACGGAATTTCCCGCTGTTCCCATAGTTAGGCCGATGCTGCCAAGACTCACATCCCTGCCCGTAAACTCACGAGACTGCGGCGAGTGCCCAGGGAACAATGCCCATTTCTCGCGCAAAGAGCGCGCGAGAAATGGGGCACCCTCCAGTTTAGCGAAGGTCGGGGCTCGCGCAAATAACAGCAGGTTCCTCACCGCGCCTTCGGCTCGGTTCGGAATGACAAACATTTCGTTTTCGGTCCGCTTCGGAATGGCAAATTCTACAATCATCAGGTGATGCGTTGCAGGAAGCCTTTGCCCAGGACGCGGAGTTTTTCGCTTACTGTCAGCGTTATCTTTCCAGTGAATACGTCGTACTGGCGGGCTGAGATTTTTTCGAGCAGCTTGCGATAGATGTTTACCAGCACCCACAGTGCGGGCTGGCTGTCTTCGGAAATATAAGGGATCAGTTGTTCGCCAGCCTGGTAGAACTCGCGCGCTCGGTCGGCCTCCAACTCCAGCAGCGGGCGGAAGCGGGCTGGGTCAGGCGCGGAAAGCAGATCGGCGGCTGACAAACCGAACTTTGCCAAGTCTTCTTCCGGCAAATAGACGCGGCCCATGGCGGCGTCTTCTTTCACGTCGCGAATGATGTTGGTGAGCTGGAAGGCTAGGCCGCACTGCTCGGCCAGTGGCTCGGCAGCGGGGTCGCGGTAGCCGAAGATGTGAATGCAGACCAGGCCCACTACCGAGGCTACTTTGTAGCAATACTGTTTTAGATCGTCGAAGCTGCGGTACTGCACGGTCAGGCCGGAGGTTGCGGAGGAGCGCGCTGCTTCACTCTGCAATCCCGGTTCCAAGTCCATGGCTGTGCCCGTCGCGAGATCATCGAGCAGGCCTGCGGGAATGTTGTAGCGGCGTTGCGCATCTGTTAGCGCGAGCAGAATTGGATCGTCGCTGGGATCGCCTTGTTGCACGCGGTGCAATGCTGCTAGCCAAGTCGTCAGCTTGAAGCGGCGCTCTTCGAGGCTGAGGCTTGGATCGTCGGCAATGTCATCGCAACGGCGCATGAAGGCGTAGACGGCGCAGAGGGCCTGACGTTTGTGTTTCGGCAGCACGAGGAATGCGTAATAAAAATTCTTTGCGTTGCTGCGCGTGATGCCGCGGCACACTGAATACGCCATAGTGAGCTGCGCCGGGGCAGGGCTCCACGGAATGGGGACGGGCTGGGCTCCGGCGCTCATTTCCGGCTTCCGCTTTCCGGCTTCCGGCTTCCGGGGGCGGCTCCTCGCAGCTTGCCTAGCGCGGCTCGGGCTACCAGCGCCAGTTTTCGAGGCTTCGAGATGACTGGGCGGCGGCCTAACACCGCATAATTCTGGCGCTCGATGGCGTTTAATATTTCCTGGCCGCCGCGGCTGAAGAGTTCAAGGTCTACCGCTAATTCTTTATCTACTTTGCCGACCAGCGGCAAGCCGCGGTCGAACCATTCGCGGGCGCGCTCGACTTCGAACTTCATCATCTCGCGGAACGCGGGCGTGTTGCGGTTCTGCCGGATGTCTACTTCAGTTACCGAGTAATGGCGCAGGTCTTCGAGCGGCAAATAGATTCGGCCTTTGGCGTAGTCAGTGGTCACGTCTTGCCAGAAGTTCGCCAATTGCAATGCGGTGCAGGTGTAGTCGGAAAGTTTTTGGCGTTCGGCATCGCCGAGGCCGCACAGGTAGAGCACAAGATGACCTACCGGATTCGCGGAGTAGCGGCAATAAGCGAGGACATCCTCGAAGGTTTCGAAACGCGCGATGGTTTGATCCTGGCGGAAGGCGATCAGGAGGTCGGAGAACTCGTGCTTGGGGATTTCGAACTTTCTTACTGTTTCTTTTAGAGCTACAAAAACTGGATGGCGCGGATTGCCTTCGTAGCAGGCGTTGAGCTGCTGTTGCCATTCATCGAGCAGGGTTAGAGATGCGGTTGCGTCTCCGACTTCGTCGCCGAGATCGTCGGAGATGCGGCAGTAGGCATAGACGTTGAGGAAATCCTGGCGCAGTTTTTTTGGTAGGAACCAGGTTGCTACGGAGAAGTTTTCGTAGTGGGTACGGGCCAAGTGCCGGCAGTATTCTTGAGATTGTTCTAGCGATGGGGCGGACGCCGGGATCGCATAGGCGGCGGGCAGACGCATCCAGCCGCTTACGGCGGCGGGCGAGCGCTGGGATTCGCTGGCGATTGGAGTCACGTTAAGAGCATCCTTGTTTATTGAGCCAAAGCCTGAGCATCGTGAGATCTCCCTGCATCGCTGGAGGTAAGGACAAAGTGCAGGGATCCTTCGCTTCGCTCAGGATGACAAACTTCTTTACGACAGTCCGTCTTTATGACGCGGCTGGCAGTCGTTCAACGCCAATCTTTCAGTGTCAATCTTTCAGCGTTAATCAGTGGCCGGGAATGATTGCGGTTTTGATGTCGCCCCCGCGATTCAGCATGTGGCGCAGCACTTTTTGCAAGCTCGATAGCGGCGCTTCGCCGGTGATGTAGTCGGTAGGACGAATCTTTTTCGCCGCGATCAGGCCGAAGGCGCGGCGCACGGTTTCCGGCGTGTGATGGAACGTGGCCTTGAGCGTGATCTCGCCATAGTGCAGGCGGTTGGTGTCGAGTTGCACCTTCGATCCGCTGGAGCATCCACCGAAGAAGTTTACGGTGCCGCCTTTGCGGACCATCTCGACCGTCCACTCCCATGCTTCGGGACGGCCTACGGCTTCGATCACGACATCGCAGCCGCGCTTTTGCGGGGTCAGCGCGCGCACGGCCTCCACGACATTTTGCACCTTGGTGGTCTGCACGATTTCGTGCGCGCCCATGTGTTTGGCGGCTACGACCTGTTCGTCGCGCTTCACGACTGAGATGACGTTGCAGCCGATGGCGCGGGCTACCTGAACGAACATCAATCCAATAGGGCCGCCACCGATGATGGTGACGGTGTCTCCTATCTCGACTCCGGTTTCGTGCAAGCCGCGCAACACACAGGCCAGTGGCTCGGTCATGGCGGCGTCTTCGAAACTCACGCCGGAGGGGATGACGAGCATATTCGCTTCCACGATGCGGCGCGGGACGCGGATGTATTCTGCATAGGCTCCGTTGTTGAAGAGCAAGTCTTCGCAGAGATTTTCCTGGTGCTTCGAGCAGTAGAAACACATCTGGCAAGGCGCCGAATTGAGCGCTACCACGCGCTGGCCTTTCTTGAAGCTGAGGACGCCTTCGCCGACTTCTTCGATCACTCCGGCGAGTTCGTGGCCGAAGAGGGCGGGAGGAACGATCATGCGCGCGTGATAGCCCCGCTGGTAAACCTTGAGGTCGGTACCGCAAGTGAGCGCCACTTGCACTTTGACCAGAACCTCGCCCTTTTCGACGCGAGGGATGGGCACGCGCTCAATTTTTATATCTTCTTTGCCGTACAGGACGGCAGCTGTCATTTTTCCATTCACTGATTGCTTCCTTGCTTTGGAACCGTGTTTACAGTGCGGTCTGCGTTCTCTTTCGCCCCTTTGGGGCTTGTTCTGACAACACTGAGCGACCCACAGCTTACGCCGTGGGCTGCATTCTTGCGCCGCTTCGCGGCTGATGTCCCCGTCATAACCAAGCCATCCCCGGCTGAATCACAATCTTCATCGAGGCAGGCTGCGGATGAGCTGCCAGTTCCAATGCTGCCGCACTCTCTTGCAACGGGAACCGGTGGCTGATCAGCTGTTCCAGATCCATTTCCTTATTCATCACAAATTCAACTGACTCTCCCTGCAAATCCACAGACGCGCTATAAGAACCGACCAGCGTCTTTTCATCGACGCAGATCGCAGCCGGATCCACGACCACCTCGCCCCGCTGGGTCTGCGCAAATAACAACACACGCCCGCCGGCGCGAACCGCATCCATCGCGGGACGAATCAGGGCGTTGCTGCCTACCGCTAAGATTACAGCGTCGGCACCCCGTCCTTCTGTCTGCTCCCGCACAGAGCGAACTGCGTCCTGCTGCGATGCGTCGATCAGATTCTCGAATCCAAGGCTTTTACTTATTCTAAGCCTCTCGGGATACAAATCGGAAGTAATAACCGTGGCCCCCGCCCGACGTGCCAGGACACTTAATATGATGCCGATGGGACCCTGCCCGATGGCCAGAACGGTTTCGCCGGCCTGCAGGCGCAGGGCTTCGATTCCCTTCATGCAGGTATTTACCGGCTCTACGAAACTGGCTTGTTCGAAGGAAACGCCCTGCGGGATTTTCACCGTCCCTTGCTCGACGATACAATCCATCACGCGGACATATTCGGCGAAGCCTCCACCGGAAGGCTCGAAGCCAGCGGTGCATCCCACCTTCTTATAACTCGTACATTGGGCGAAAGTTTTGTGGCGGCAGTAATAACACGTACGGCAGGGGATGTGATGAAAAACTACGACGCGATCTCCAGGCGCGAACTTGGTTACTCCTGCGCCCACGGCCGCGACTATGCCGGAGGTTTCATGGCCGAAGATGCGGGGCGCGGAATGGGAGCCGGTGGCGATCTTTTTCAGGTCGGTGCCGCAAACGCCGCAGGTATGCACTCGGACCAGCAATTCTCTGGCGGCAATCTCAGGGACGGGAACAGTTTCCAGGCGGACATCGTTTACGCCGCGGTAAACGGCTGCGAGCATGGTTGCGGGAATCGACTGGCTGCGCTGCTCGATTTCGAGTTGTCCGGCAATCCCCATCAGTAGTTAGATGAAGTTTACTTTGTCTTGGCTTCACGCGCTATTTTGCGGGAGGGTCCGCCTGCCTGGGATCGGATTGCCTCGGATCCGTGTTGCGGAAATCCACCGAGACGGTCATCGAGTCCAGATAAGGCGAGTCCGGCGGCGTGAAGTGATACGCCTTCACTTGCAGCACCACGTAGAAGCTTTCTACTTTAATGACTCGTACGGCGCCCACGGGAACAAAGGCGAAACGGCTGGGGTCAAGCTGCCATAGTGAACCTTTCGTTGTGCCCGCGGGATCATCGGACGGCGCGGGCGATGACAGGAGCACGTTGTCGTAAATCGTATGGCGCAGGTCGCCGAGCTTCACATACCAGGCTGTGACTTTATTGTCCCCGGGCGGGATGTGCGGAACGATTGAGAATGCGTAGCGATCGGCGCCACGGGAATCTTTGATGCGCTCGCGGTAGGTCGCGTCTTGCAGGTTGAGTCTGGCTTCGAAATTTTCTTCTACGACGCGGCCTGTGCCCTGGCGAAAGCTTTCTGCATAGACCGTGGAGTTGGGCGATTGCGCGGAGAGGCGCGACGCCATGCATAGAGCAATCGAAAGCAGCAGCGTCTTAAGCTGCAAATTTATACGCATTCTTATTCGCGACCTCCAAGACGTGATCCGCTCGCTGTTATTCCCGGACTGGATGATACCGAAGTCGCGGCAATATTTTCTGTTGAGTCTCCTGATGATTGGCTAAGTTCTTGTTGGAGGCGCTGCAAATGCTGGCCCAGCGCCTTCGCAGCTTTGCGGCTGTTGCTGGCGAGTTGTGCGACTCGCGGCCACAGCCATGGACGCAATGCCGCGTAGAACGCAAAGCTGGCTGTCCTGAACCGGCCTTGTGAATCAATGAAGCGCGCGGTCTGCGGCATTTCGAAATTTGATTCGTCGGATATCGCTTTGATCGCGGCGAAGGGAATGCCGTGGGCTCGCGCTGCTGCGGCGACTGCGGAGGCTTCCATGTCGACCGCTTGCGCGCCGTAGGCCTGCGCCAGACTGGCCTTTTGAGCGACTCCGGCTATATCCATGAAGGTCACCAGAGTTCCTTGATTACTTCCTCCGTGATTGTGTGCCCCTTCGATCTGGGTCCGACTGCCGTCGCGGGCATCAATCACCACCGCTGGAACGAGAACATCGCCGACGTGCAGGCTCGCATCGAGCGCGCCAGCGAATCCGACGGACAGCAGCAGGCTCGGGCGATACGATGCGATCACCGCGTCGGCGGCGCGGCGAGCTGCTTCCGGGCCAATGCCGCCGCACACGACAATCATCTGCTCGCGCTCATGCTCTTCGCGACGAAGGAAAAGAAAGTTACGGCCTTGGTGCTCCCGCTCGACGCGGACCCAGTTCTTAGTCAGGCCGCTGACTTCGCGTTCGAGGGCGGCAATAATGGCGATGGCGACTTTAGGCATAGCCGTTGGCCCGGAACCACTCTACCGCACGGCGCAAGGCTGCATCGGCGGGTAGGGTCTTCCAGCCCAGTTCCCTCTCGGCCTTGCTCGAACTAGCCCACATCTTTTTCTTTCCCATGCGTACCGTCTCGATGGTCGCACGCGGCTCGCGGCCGAGCATGCGACCGGATACCGTCTCATCGACTGCTCCGGCTAAGTAGGCGACAAAGTATGGCAGCTTAACTTTCGGCGAAGGCAGGCCAGAGATCGCGCCCAGCTTGTCGAGAATCTGCTTTAGCGTCAGGTTCTCGCCGCCCAGAATATAGCGTTCGCCGCTCTTGCCTTTTTCCAGCGCCGCAACGTGTCCGCGGGCGCATTCGCGCACGTCAACCAGGTTCAAGCCTGTATCCACGTACGCCGGGAATTTTCTTTTCAGGAAGTCGACGACGATGCGTCCCGTTGGGGTTGGTTTCACATCTTGCTCGCCGACCGGCGTTGTGGGGTTCACTGTTACAACGCGCATCGCGTCGCGGCCGGCTTCGAGCGCAACTTGCTCCGCCATAAATTTCGACCGCTTGTAGTGGCCGATCATATCGGCGAGAGCGACTGGAGAATCTTCGTCGGCTGGGTGCCCGTTGCCAGTAAATCCCATGGTCGCGACGCTCGATGTGTAGACTACGCATCGCACTGCATTCTTGCGCGCGGCTTCGATGATGGCGCGCGTGCCTTCGACGTTTGAACGGTACATCTCGTTGGGATCGCGCACCCAGAGCCGGTAGTCGGCGGCGACATGAAAAACAACTTCGCAACCTGACATTGCCTTTTCCAGCGATGCTGGATCGCGCAGATCGCCGATTGCTGTTTCGGCTTTCAAACCCTCCAGGTTCTTCAGATTGCTGGTGGAGCGGACTAGCAGGCGAAGGTCGGCTCCCTGCTCGGCGAGAACGCACGCGACATGCGAGCCTAGAAATCCGGTCGCGCCTGTGAGGAAAGCAAGCATTTCGCAGTTGGCAATTAGCCATGAAGGTAAACTGGCACTTAAAGGAACTCCTGACTGCTAATTGCCAATTGCTAATTGCTTTCTTTCTCCATCACTTTCGCATACGTCGTCAGCGCGAGCAGCGGAAAGTATTCGCGGTAGAGGTGATACTGCAGATAGAACACGCGCGGAAAACCTGTGCCCGTGCAGTAAGGCTCGTCCCACGAGCCGTCTTCTTTCTGCGTGCGCAAAAGGTAAGCAATTCCGCGGGCCACGGAATCACTGCGCGTGTCGCCGACTGCAAGTATGCCCAGAATCGCCCATGCGGTTTGTGACGGCGTGCTCGCGCCCACTCCGTGAGTGCTGACATCATCGTACGAGCCGCAGCTCTCACCCCAGCCGCCATCCGGATTTTGCACCATGCGCAGCCACTCGGCTGCCTGCTGCATGCAGGGCTCGTGGTTATCCATGCCAATCGCTTCGAGGCCGCGCAGCACCAGCGCTGTGCCGTAGATGTAATTCACGCCCCAGCGCCCGAACCAGCTTCCATCCGGTTCTTGTTCTTTGCGGACGAACTCAATCGCACGCTGCACCGCCGGATGCTTTTTGTCGTAACCGTAAGCCGCCAGCATTTCGAGCGTGCGCCCAGTGATATCCACGGTCGCGGGATCGAGCATAGCGTTATGATCCGCAAAGGGCACGTGCTCGAAGACCATGCGGTCGTTGTCTTTATCGAACGATGCCCAGCCGCCGTTCTTGCATTGCATCGACAGAACCCAGTCGATAGCGCGCTGCACTGACTCGCGCTGATAGCGTCCATTGGGGTGCTCAACGCGGCTCAGCGCGAGGCAAACCATCGCGGTGTCATCTACATCGGGATAAAACTCATTGTTAAACTCGAAGTACCATCCGCCGGGCTTGCCCTGTTTGTTCTTGAACTGCCAGTCACCCGGATTGCGCACCTGTTTCTGCAGAATCCAGTCGGCGCACTTCACCATGCGCGGATCGTTTGCCGGAATTCCCGCCTCGGCGAGGGCAAACATGGCATACGCCGTATCCCACACCGGCGACATGCAGGGCTGCATGCGGAAGGTCTCTTCTCCGTTCACGCGCTCTTCGATGCCGAGCTTCTCGAACTCATCGAGCGCGCGAATCACCTGCGGGTCGTCGAGCGAATATCCCTGACAGCGCAGGGCGATGACCGTGTTCATGATCGAAGGGTAAATACCGCAGAGACCATCGCTCATCTCGACGCGATCAAGCACCCACTTCTCCGCGCTCTTCAGTGCGATCGAGCGCAGGGGACGAATGTGAACGCGCTCAAACCAGTGCGTCATGCGGTCGATGCAGAGAAAGAAATTCCGCCACGAGACCAGCTTCTTCGACCAGCGCAGGTGCATGCGCGACTTGGTCATCCCCCCTGCAAACAATTCTTCAACACCCATTTCGCGCGGAATCTTTTTGAACGGCTTTTTGGCGTAGCAGATGGAAAGCGGCACCAGGATGGCGCGGGACCACGATGAAATCTCGTAGCTGTTGAACCAGAACCAGTTGGGAAACAGCACGATCTCCGGTGGAATCGCGGGAACTGCATCGTAATCGTACTGGCCAAAGAAGCACAGATAGATCTTGGTAAATGTATTGACCTCGGTGACGCCGCCGAGCTCGAGAATTCTCTTGCGGGCCCGCTGCATCACGGGATGATCCGCCGTGTATCCCGCTAGCTTCAGCCCGAAATACGCTTTCACTGAAACGCTGATGTTCGAAGGGCCGCCTGGATAGGTATTCCACCCGCCGTCTTCATGCTGATGCTGAATGATCCAGTTGGCCGCCTTCTGGAAGCGCTCAGGATCGACGGTGCCGAGCAGGGTGTGCAGAACAAGATAGTCGGACTCGAGCGTGGTGTCGGCTTCGAGTTCTCCGCACCAGTAGCCATCCTCATGCTGCTCGGAGAAAAGAAATTTGCGGGCGGCGCTCATCGCGGTCGCCACGCGGGCGGCCAGACCATCGATCTTGCCAAAGCGAAGTTGTGGCTCGGAGGCTAAATTCGCATCAGGGGAGTTCGTATCCATCAACATTTGCCTCCGTTAGTCGTCTCTCCATCGAACATGCTCCGTTGAACATGGCTCCATTAATCCGCAGTAGCGCTGACCGGAGCGGCGGCGATGGCCTCGACAATCTCCGGCGGCAGACCGAAGCGAACGTTTTCCGGCATCACTTCGAGTTCCTGCACGTTGTCGAAACCCTTGCTGGCAAGAAACCTCATCGTTTCTTCCACTAAACATTCCGGCGCAGAAGCGCCAGCTGTCAGGGCGACCGTCTTCACGTTTGTCAGCCACTCGGCCTCGATATCTTTGTAGCTGTCGATGAGGTGGGAGTTGGTGCCAAGGTTGCGCGCCACCTCCACCAGACGATTCGAGTTTGAACTGTTTTCCGACCCCACCACCAGTAGCAGATCAGCTTCCGACGCGACCTGCTTGACGGCCACCTGGCGATTCTCGGTGGCATAGCAGATATCCTGCGCCGCGGGGCCTTTGATGTTGGGAAACTTCTTCTTCAGTGCGGCGATGATGTCTTTGGTTTCGTCGAGGCTCAGCGTGGTCTGCGTGAGATACGCCACGCGATTCGGATCAGGCACAGAGAGCGACTTCACCTGCTCGGGATTCCCCACGACCTGCGTGACTAGCGGAGCTTCGCCCAGCGTCCCAATCACTTCGTCGTGATCGTGGTGGCCGATGAGGATAAGCGAATAGCCTTCCTTGGCAAACTTGACGGCTTCTACGTGCACCTTGGTGACTAGCGGGCAGGTGGCATCGATGACGCGCAAGCCGCGCCGGGCGCTGTGTTCGCGCACCTCCGGCGAAACGCCGTGAGCGCTGTAGATGACGCGCTCGCCATTCGGAACTTCATCTTCGCTGTCGACGAAGATGGCTCCCTTGCCGCGTAGTTCATCCACGACAAAGCTGTTGTGGACAATCTCTTTGCGGACGTAGATCGGCGGACCAAAGGCCTCGAGCGCGATGCGGACTACATCAATGGCCCGCACCACCCCGGCACAGAACCCTCGCGGCTTCAGCAAAAGCACGGTCTTTCCCTGGCTGTTTGGCAATCTCAGACTCCTGATTCCTATAATCTTCTGATAATCCCTGAACTATGTAAGATGCAAAAATCGGCTCGAAATCACCTCTGTTAGCCTACACGAAGCTTATTGAGGCGATGTTAATAAGCTACTGGAAAGAACCCGGCTGGTCAACGTAAGCCAAAGAAACGGCGGGGATTAGCAGTGGATGGGGAGAATTCGGTGGTGGATGGTAATGCGGATCGCGCCTACTCCCAGCGTTCCAACTCCTCCGGCGCCAGCGGCTCGAAAAACTCAGGACCTATCTTAATCTTTCCTTTCCAGGCTCCAGGCTTGCGGTCTTGATTCAGACTCGAGACTGCCACAAGACGGACCACGGGTTTCGATCCGCGCGCGATTATGATCTCCTCGCCTTCGCAGGCTTTCTTGATCAGCCGAGACAGTTGAGTTTTCGCCTTCTTGATCGTAACTGTTTCCATATGTATATCTTATCCGTTTGCCTTAATCATCTGCTCGGCGTGCTTGCGCGAAGTATCTGTCAGCTTGGCGCCGCTTAACATGCGTGCCACTTCTTCGGTTCGCTCCTCGCCCACGACCGCGCGAATCGTGGTCCGCGTGCGCCCGCTCCATGCTTTTTTCTCGATCACATAATGATGATCGGCAAAGGTGGCGATTTGCGGGAGGTGAGTGACGCACAGCACCTGATTGACCCGCGCCAGTTGCTTCAGTTTTTTCCCCACTGCTTCGGCGGCGCGGCCTCCAATGCCGGTGTCGATTTCGTCGAAGACCATCGTGCGCTGTGCGCTTTGATGTTTCTTTCGAGGAGCAGGGTCGCCTCCAGCTTGCACGCTCACTTTCAGCGCCAGCATCACTCGCGACAATTCCCCTCCGGACGCAATGTGTTCCAGCTGGCGCATCGGCTCGCCCGGATTCGTCGCAATCATATAAACGACCTCGTCTATTCCGGCCGTCGTCCAGTTCCCTTCTTGTTCTAGCGTTGTTATCTCGATGCGGAATGCCGACTTCATCGCCAGATCATTGATCTCGGCTTCGACCAGCTTCTCGAGTTTGCGCGCCGCGTCTTCGCGCTTTTTCGACAGTGTGCGCGCTGTGCTCAGATACTCGGTACCGGCCTTCGCCAGATCAGCCCGCAGCTCGCGCAGGATTTCGTCTTTATTCTCGACCTCAGAAAGCTTGCGGGCTGCATCCGCGCCGAACGAGATCACGTCGTCGAGTGTGGGTCCGTACTTCCTCTTCAATCGATCGAGCGCCGCCAGCCGGTCTTCCACCTCGGCCAGATGTTCAGGAGACGCGTGGATTCCACCCGCATAATCGCGAACCGTGGCTCCCACATCTTCCACGCTGATACGCGCGGTCTCAAGCGCTGCCAGAGCTTCTTGAAACTTGGGTTCATATCGTGCCAATTCTTCGATCTGCTTCTGCGCGGCGCGCATTGAAGACGAAGTGGAACCGTCGCCTTCATACAGCAGATCGAAGGCCTGCATTGCTGCGTTGTAAATTTTCTCCGCGTTCGCGAGCACGCGTTTTTCCGTTTCGAGGCGCTCGTCCTCGCACGCCTCCAGCTTGGCTTCTTCGATTTCGCGCTTTTGAAACGTCCACAAATCCACCAGCCGCAACCGATCCTGCTCGCCTTGTTCCAGCTCTTCGATGCGACTGCGGATTCCCTTCCATGCTTCAAACGCCGCCGCGACCGGCTCGATCTGGCTTCCGGCAAATCCATCAAGCAGCGCCAGCCGCGCCGGACCATCAAACGACAAAATCGATTCATTCTGCGCATGGATGATCGCCAGCTGCGGCGCAAGCTGCCGCAGCACCGCGACCGTTGCCGGTTGATTGTTCACGAATACGCGGCCCTTGCCTCCAGCCGCAATTTCGCGCCGAACAATCAGCGAGCCGTCCTCCGATACGTCGAGGCCGTTGTGCTCCAGCACCTTTTCAATCGCGGCTCCGGCGCTGCCTTCGCACTCGAAAACCGCAGACACTACTGCGCGCTCCGCTCCAGTGCGAATCACGTCACTGGACGCCTTCTCACCGAGCAGCAGAGCCAACGCATCGATCAGAATGGATTTGCCCGCTCCCGTTTCCCCTGTGAGCAGATTTAGACCGGAGGCGAACTCCACCGCCGCGTTGTCGATGACCGCGTAATTCTCCAGACGCAATTCAACCAGCACAGGCCGCCCTCGCTGACGATGACGAAGTTTTGCGCAGCATAGCATGAAAGGCAGTGGTGGGGGGCAGTGATCAATGGTCAGGTTGCTTCGGAAAGATTTTGGCGGTCTGCCCTTCAGCGAACCTGAGAAACCGTCACGCTTCTTACAACAAAAAAAGCCACGGCCGAAGCCATGGCTCTGCACAACAGGTTTTGCTCACGAAGCGAACTAGCCGGCTTTGCGGTACTTATCCGCGCCATCTTCAGTCGACCCTGTGTTGATCACTTCCTTGCGGCGCTCGCGCAACCGATCCTGGAACGTGTCCCAGCGCGGTCCTATGCCCATTGCACCCTGGCTGATCACCACGCTATCGGTACTGGCCGCGAATCCACCCTGAGTCAATGCGTCTGTATCTGTACCGTCAATCTCTGCAGCCAGTCTTCCCGCCGCCGAATCCGCCGGCCGCACCGAAGGCAAATTCCCCTCCATCTGCTGCGTCGTCGGAGTGATATTCCGGTCCGTCCCCACACGGTGCATTATGGGGTCAGCTTCCCACTTCGAGCGGTAGCGGCCTTCATAATCGGCCCACTGCTGCTCTGATTCCAGATTGGTCTCGTCATACGGAGGCAAAGCTTCAACCTGCGCCTTGGTCAAATCGACCGCGAAATCGTCTTTGTGCTCGGTGGAAGCCCGAAGCCGTTCCGCCGGAACGATAAATTTCTTGGTCGTCAGCCAGCCGGTATCGACCACGATATAGCTAATCGCTCCCGTGAAGTAGTCGAAAATCACATCGTCAATCTTGCCCAGCTTTTGGTCGTTCACGCCATACAACTTTGAGCCCCGAATGTCCTCCGCGGCCTCTCTGAATCGATATTCTCGCAGCATTCCATAACGTGCCATGAATTTCTCCTCCCGTGAAAAAGTGAGATAACAATCGCGCGTAGTTTGGATGTCAGTGACGACGCCGGGGTTACCGACAAAATCACTTCAATCGCCGCGGCCGTATTTTTACGGACGACGCCAAGCCCTGAGAAGTCAGGTCCTGCCGCAAGGGACAAACCGCGCACCTCACGTTGACCGCTTCGCTCCGACACCGCACCGGAATATCCTCCAGCCCCCGCTCCTCCAACCCACAATCCAGCAAACACCAGGCCTCCCGGTATTTTGCAAGCCGGGCCCGCGCCGACCCCGGAGTGAACCACAACGAACTCCTCCCCTCCGCAATCTCAACGGGCACCACGTACCACAAATCCTCCGGCACGATATACACAACCACGAAATCCATGTCGTCCTTCGTGAATACCCTCCCGTCGCGCCCCGATTCAACTTTATAGCCCGACCTCTTGTGACTCGTCCCGCCTTTCACCTGCACGCTCCAGAATCCTTTGCCCCAATCCACCACAAAATCGTAGCGCTCGCTGTCTCCCCACGGCTTGCACACCGGGATCCTGAGCTTGCAAACCTTGGCCAGAAACGCGGCCTCGATGATTTCTCCTTTCCGCTTTGGGTTTTCGTCAGCAACCGCCTGCAAGTCGATCATTTCTTTCTCCCGCTCCATCCCCGAATTGTCGTTTTTCTCATCCATAAACAAAAAAGGCGCAGCCAGTAAGCCGCGCCTGAAAAGCACTCCTTGTAAAAGTAGCGCCGCCGTCCCGGCGGCTGTCCGGCGGGCGTCCTCGCCCGCCGCCCCAACAGCGGCAAGAGTCTCGCTGCGTCTCACGACGCCCACGATCCTTTGCCGCCTAAGTCCGCTTCAGCCACAAACACAAACGGCGCAAACCCGAAGGCCTGCGCCGCTGCTTCAACTCTCGACCCAGTGTAGCATACGGCATAGGGCAAATGGGACAAATTAGCAAACTTATTTCCCCCAGCGAATCAACAACATCGTCCCAAAAACGCTCTCTCGCGGGCTTGACAAGATTTTAGCGGAATGGCGAAACGGCGTTTTTCCCAGATCATCTCTCTTCTGCCGAAGGAAACGAACTAAAGCTTTTGACCGCGTGCCACTTGATGAGGCAGAAGGAACGTTTTCGGATACCGTCCGTCGCCGCACAGTTTGAACGAGCCGAAATCCTTGTACCACGGTCCTTCAGGAACTTCTGGATTTGACTCCATCCAAAGGCGCAACTGGTTCAGGTCGGCGAGTCCGATATAGCGGTTGTGCATGCGCTCGACCAGATGGTCTCGAACGGCGGCCAGCAGCCCTGACCATGTCTCGATCTGCGGCATTGCTCACCCGGCTTTACTCCCCAAAGACGAAGCGACCCAGTTGGTCGCCCAGTTGCTTGATCTGCTCCGGATCGTCAGCGGCGCGGAAGCGCTCGGCCAACTGGAAGAATGCCTTTTCCTTCTGCTGACGCGCCTCGATTCCCTGCTCGATCAGTTCTATCAAGACCCGGTTATCGCTGAGGTCGCGTTCCCTCGCCAGCGCCTCAACCTGCCTGGCGATTTTGGGCGGCAAAGTCACGCTTCGCCGCACGTGCTTCAGCCGAGTTGACTTTGCGCGGGATCTCTTTGCCATGGCCAT
>Ga0116125_1000698_pt1 | contig 15526 bp, 12 predicted proteins | sample June2015DPH_16_1_2_FD_89729 | JGI IMG/M metagenome (GOLD analysis project Ga0116125, IMG submission 89729) | Peatland microbial communities from SPRUCE experiment site at the Marcell Experimental Forest, Minnesota, USA - June2015DPH_16_10 | ecosystem: Environmental > Terrestrial > Soil >...
CATAACGCTGTGGAGTTTAGCGAAAATTCACGAAGATCTGAGCGCGTTCCATCGAGACGATGAGGGGCCCAGCTTCGGTTTCGGTTATCTCCTTTAACTGGAAGTTGGAGGGTCGGGTCTCGGGGACCAGTAGGATCTCGATCCCGCTGATTTCGGCTTCACCTAGGTCTGTGACCCGCTGATTTCATTCCAAAAACGGGGTCGTCCCCTTGCTTACGCGCGGGGCTACCACGAGCCGGGTTGTAGCCCCACGCGTGAGCAAGGGGAACAAATCAAGCGACCAGAGACCCTAGTGTGGGGTTGAGGGAGATCTCTAACATATAGTTGGACACTGTTGTGCGCCGCTCGAGAACGTACGGCTCAGCTTGGCCGTGCGCGGCACGGAAGAGGTCCAAATCCCAAGCGCGAGCATCCTGGTTTACTTCCACATCAAACAGCCGCTGATTTGCTTCAGAGTGATCGGTTCTGCAAAATACATCCTAACGAGATAGGTGCCATTGGGAATGGGAATGGCATACCGGCACTTCGCTGCGCAAGTGCGTTCTGACCAGTAAAGGACAGGCAGCTCTCCCGTGACCGCTCGCTGAAACTGCCGGGGTTGTCCCCCACTGAAATGTGCATCAAGCTTCCATTCGTTGCCAGCTTCATCCCAGACTGCCATTCCACTGCCGCACTTTATACGAATGGGCAACTTTATTTGGTGGCTTGCGTCTCTCTTGGCGAAAACGCGCGCGCCGCCGAGTGGGTCGGACACAAAGGCAAGGCGCACGTCACCGTTTACATATTTGCGAAGTTCCGGGAAGGTTTCAATGCCATCTTCGTCTGCCAAAAAGAAATTGCTTCTGACATACTTGTGGAGTTCCGGGAAGGCTTCTAAGCTGTACGCGTCCTTATCTTGATATCGGAATTGCTGCGGTCCATTATCCACAAAGACTTTCGGAGGGTGACGCTGAAGATCTTCTAGATAGCGGTGCCGGTAGTAATCTTGCATTGGAACACCGATAATATGGGGCGGGATAATGTCGCGAGTCGCTGGTAATGTGCCCGTTGAGACGTAAAATTCTGGCGCCCACCCAAAGATCGCGACAGGGTCTCCTGGCTTCGTGAAATGCTCCACGAGATCACAGACGGGGCATCCGAGTTGCAGAGGATAAGTTGTCATCCAGGCCTCGGATGCAGACGCGGACCCTAGCTCTCTGCTTCGGAGCAAACACGGCAACACTTAGCGCAGTAATGAACGCCGAACCCGGCGGATCAACTGGACGGCTAAAAATGCCACCGCAATTCCAATGGCATCGTCGCGAATATCCCACCATTCGAAGACGCGGCCGTTCGAGTAAATGACACACTGTGCCAGTTCCACCAGGAAACCCACGGCCATTATTTCACCGACAGCTTCCAATGCTTCCCGGTTGTTGCGAGCCAATAAGCTCACAAGAAGCCAGCTGGATCCAAACGCAAAAATATGGACCAGCCGATGTCTACCCGTTATATGTCCCTCCACGTGAGCGGTCTTCGCGGTCCTCAGGCCAAGTTTTTCCTTTCCAGGGCCTGGCATTAGCGAGCCCACGATCACCGCAGCTACCCAGAACCGGACGAACCACCGCGCCTGCCGCGAAGGAATGAGTCGCCCGAAGACCGAAATGGGTTTTGATTCTGAACTCCGAAGCAGCGTCGACATTTATCAAGCATATCTCCGGGCCATTGTCGAACGAAAGCGCTGGGTTAGATTGTGATTGTGGCTCGCATTACACATACCTCGCGAACCTTGATATAACGTACTCCACGGAACAGACGGACCTCCTCACATTATCTGAACGATTATTTCAACTTAAGAATGCCAACTATCAGTCTGATTTGAAGATCGCAATTATGCGGGAGAGGCATCAGGCGCAAAAGCTAATACTAAACCGTAACAACGTTGAAATAATTCTCTTGCAGGGACCTTATAGGTATGGTAAGGTACGACATCTGCGGTTTAAGTGCGTAGTAAATCCGCAGTAGCCGGCTAACTGTTGGAGCGTCCCAAGCGTATGCTCTGTTGGTTAAACCGGCCTGAGCACGACAAGTTTTTGTCGACTTTGTGAGACTTGCCTAAGCCTTAAAAAGGGCGGTAGCTTGCCCTCCTCATCGCGACGCTCTGAGCCGAGCGTTTTCGTAAGTAAAGACACGATAAATGTGGGGGTCGAAAGGGCGGTAGTGTCTCAAACGCCCTTGGTTTGTGCAAAATGCAATCTCACTTTGCAGTCCAAGAGCTCAACGAGGCCCGTATTCTACCGCAGGCTGCGGATCAATGCGAACGACATCCGTGGTATGCCATTCGCACTCGCTCTAATCACGAAAAAATCACTGCGATGGGACTCCACGGCAAGGGCTATGAACCCTACGTGCCCACTTATCAAGTCCATCGGCGGCGTTTCGAACGGGTAATCAAAAGCGACCATCCTCTGTTCCCTGGTTATGTCTTTTGTTGCTTTGATGTCAAAAACCGATTACCGATCCTGATAACCACTGGGGTGGTCTCCATCGTCGGTTTCGGAGGTGAACCAGCAGTTATTCCCGACCACGAAATCGAATCAGTTCGCGCCGCTCTTCGATCCGGTCGCCCGAGTGAGCCTTGCCCTTATTTGCGCGAAGGTCAACGGGTCCGGGTTACCCATGGTTCGTTGGACGGCGTGGAAGGCATCCTGCTTAAGAAAAAGAATCAGCTGCGCATGGTGATTTCAGTCGCCATGCTGCAACGTTCGATCTCCGTCGAAATCGATCACGATCATCTCGTTGCCATCTGAGACCCCGCAACAAGTAATACCTCGTTGTATTTAAGAGCACCTTGATCGTGCCGTTCCCCTGCTGGAAGCGTCTCCCGAGATCCCAACAGCGTTCTATATGGTAGATATTCATTGCCACATTCTTCCTGGGCTGGACGACGGAGCCCGTACCATGGAAGAAAGTTTTGAGATGGTGAAGCTCGCAGCGGCGAGTGGTTGCACCGATTTAGTGGCCACTCCACATGCCAGCTCCCGCTTCGCCTTCGATGAAGCGCGCGTCACTGAAGCCTTTCACGAATTGTCTACGCTGAGCTGCGGGTTAATCACCCTGCATCGGGGATGCGATTGTCACTTGAATTTTCACAATTTGCAGGACGCGTTGGCTCATCCGGCCAAGTACTCGATCAACAATAACCGCTACCTGCTGGTGGAACTGCCAGATTTGCTAAGCGTTACCGCTGTTCGGGAGCAACTCCAAGCTCTTCTTAACGCCCGAACGGTCCCAATAATTACACACCCGGAGCGCAACTTCTCTTTGCACGCGAACACCGACCAGATCAAAATGTGGGTCGCGGACGGGTGTCTCGTCCAAGTGACCGGCCAGTCTTTTTCCGGCCGCTTCGGCTCTGCCGCCAAGGATGCTGTTGAGGCGTTGATGGACTGCGACCTGGTACATTTTGTGGCCAGCGATGCGCACGACTGTCTAAACCGCCCGCCCAGTCTTTCGGAAGCGTACGAATATGTTCGCGCCCGTTGGGGCGACGCTCGAGCCCGTGCGCTGTTTATCGATAATCCCGCGGCTGTTATCAATGACGCGCCTGTTGTCCACTCGCCCCGACCCAAGCGCATGCTTAAGTTTTTCTCGTTTGGGGCCAAATGACGACTCGCGCTCAAATGCAGCGGGTTGAGGAGATTCTGTCATGAGACGATCGTTTCTGCTAATCGTTATGTTCGCCGCGGTTACCTGGGTTGGATCCGCGCAGCGAATAACGACGCCTCCCACACCCGCCAGTGCCAGCTCGGATGGGAATCGAACAGGTCCCTCCGCCGATAGCTCTCCCGCGCCTGCACCCTCTTCCGATTACATTCTTGGTCCGGGTGACCTAATCTCCGTATTCGTGACTGACCTAGAAGAGGAGTTTAGCGACAAGTCCTTTCGAATTGACATGAGCGGCGATGTAACATTTCCTTACGCCGGCCGAATCCACGCCGCCGGTTTAACCGCCGACGGTCTCGGGCAGCAAGTGATTGCGCGTCTCACCAAGATAATCAAGGCGCCGGATGCTGTCGTCGGTATCGTCGAGTTTCATAGCCAATCCGTGTCTGTGCTGGGTGAAGTAAATACCGCAGGCCAGTATCAGGTACAGGGGCAAAAGAAGCTGCTGGAGGCCATTTCAATGGCCGGCGGCTTTACCGCGGACGTCGGAAACACGGTCACCATCACTCGCAGCCTCCAATGGGGACGCGTGCCTCTACCTACCGCGCATGACGACCCGACCGGTCAGTTCAGTATCGCCTCCGTGAGCGTCAAGGGCATCCTCCACTCCAAGAGTCCTGAGCAGAACATTCAAATCATGCCGGGCGACGTGATCTCTGTCGCGCGAGCCGAAATCGTCTACGCGGTTGGATCGGTAACTAAGCCTGGCGGCTTTCCGATGAGCCAGGACGAGACGTTGTCGGCCTTGCAGGTGATCGCTCTCGCGGAAGGGCTGACATCAACCGCTGCCTTACAGAATGCCAAGATCATACGGCTTGTTCCCGAAACTAAGACCCGCACCATGCTTGCGGTCAACCTCAAGCAACTTTTGGAAGGGAGCGCGGCCGACGTGCCCTTGCAGCCAGGAGACATTTTATTCGTGCCAAATAGCAAAGCCAAGACTGTCACGTACCGATCTCTTCAGGCGATCGTAAACGCAGCAACCGGCATCGCTATCTACGGCAGGTATTAGTCGCATGGACCCCCTAAACGGACAAACTCATCCTCCACAGAATCTTGCCGTCGTGCCAGCACACGCCGAAGGCAAACCTCTGATTCGATATGGGGAGGTGGCAGGACCTTACTATCCTTGCGACGCTTCCGCCGGCTCCGATACACGCAGCGGCATTGACTACGCAAGGATGCTGCTTCGCCACAAAGGAAAGCTCTGCCTTTTCACACTGGGCGGAATTATTTTGGGAATTCTGGTCGGCATTCCTCAAACACCGGTTTACAAGGTTCGCACCGCCCTGGAAGTTCTCAGCCTGAATCGCGACTTCATGAACATAAAGCAGACCAGCCCGGTTGCTACCAATGACGATTCATATGAAACGTCAGAAGAGGAAACTCAAGTCCAGCTTTTACAGAGCGATGCGCTGCTTGACCGTGTGCTGAGCCGGTTCGACCCTGGCTTGGTCTATATTCGTCACAATCCTCGTATCGCAACCACTGGCTGGCGAGGCATTCTGCACTTATCAGAGCATTCGACGCTATCCGATCGCCAGGGGCTTCTAGTAAGTCTGGCGGACAGCTTGAAAGTCAAAACCACGCCTCGGACGCGAGTGATTGAGCTGACGGCCAAATCCACCAATCCCCAACTCGCCACGGATTTTACCAACAGTCTGGCGAACGAGTTCATCGAGCAGGCGATTGAATCTCGTTTGAAAACCACCGAAACAATCGGAAGCTGGCTGGGAAAAGAGTTAGACGACGCCCGGGCCAAGCTGCAGCACTCGGAATCCGCGCTCCAAACTTATGCCGGCAAATCGGGCTTGATCTTCACAGACAATCAGGATACGAATATCGCAACTGAGAAACTGCAACAACTCCAGCAGCAACTTACGTCGTTGATTGCGGATCGTGTTGCCAAGGAGGCCCGCTTTGAGCTGGCGGAGCACAGCCCCCCGGACTCGCTCCCGGATGTGCTCGGTGACGACGCCTTAAGAACAGCCCAGGCAAATGTGGTGGATGCCCAGCGGAAAGTTGCCGACCTCACAGCCATCTTCACCCCAGATTTTGGGAAGGTCAAGCGGGCGGCCGCCGAGCTGGTGGCTTTGCAAACCGCATTCGAAGAACAACGAGCCGCGATTGTGGTACGTGTCAAAAATGATTTCACCGAAGCGGGTCGCAAAGAGAAACTGCTCGAAGCGAGCTACAACTCGCAAGCCCGCGAAGTCATGGGCCAGGACGAAAAGGCGATTCAATACAACATCTTGAAACGAGATGTCGACAGCAATCGACAGTTATACGATACGATGTTGCAACAGTTGAAGCAGTCATCCATCGCATCCGCATTGCACGCCAGCAATGTTCGTGTTGTGGATCCCGCTACCCTGCCTCAAAAACCAGTCTGGCCGAATTACAAGATACTGGCTCCGTTGGGTCTGATTTTCGGCCTTCTCTCCGGACTTGGGGCCATTATGGTTAGTGAGCGAATGGACCGTCGGCTTCGTCATCCGGGTGAGATTCAGCTTTGGGCCAATGTGCCGGAGCTCGGTACCATTCCCAATGCGTCGGTGGGCGCCGGAAAAAAGGTTCGCGTCAAACCGGTGAGCGGCGCCCCAAAGCACACCGAACTTCTGGCCGCCGATAAGAAGTTTGATCGCGCCATCGAGATGGTCACCTGGAACCGGAAGCCAAGTCTCATGGCGGAGGCCTTCCGCGCGACTCTAACGTCTATTCTGTTTGTCGGCGAGAACGGCAGCCGTCCGAGAACCGTGGTTCTGACGAGCGCCAATGCGTCCGACGGCAAAACTACCATCACAACCAACCTCGCGATCGCGATGGCTGAGGTTCGCGGGAACGTCCTGGTGATAGACGCCGATTTGCGCCGCCCCCGGCTGCATGATCTATTTGGCATCAGCAACGAGCGCGGTCTGGCCGAATTGCTGAAAGACACAGGATTGTCGGACGAAGCAATTGCAAAATCCATCCAGCAAACGCGTGTACCCGGCCTGAGCGTGCTCACCAGCGGCGCTCCCACGCTGACTGCAGCCAATTTACTACATTCGCCGAATCTAAGCGAATTATTCGCCAGGTTGAAAACCCAATTCGATATGGTCCTGATCGACACGCCGCCCATGCTCCAAATGGCAGACGCTCGACTGGTTGGACGCGCTGCTGATGCCGTGGTGTTAGTAGCCCGGGCCGGTCAGACCACCCGCGACGCCATCCTGGCGGCGTATCAGCGTTTTTCAGAGGACCGTATCCGCGTGCTCGGGACGATCCTGAACGACTGGAATCCAAAGCATTCGCCGTCGGGATATTACGGCTACTACCGGGGATCGGGTTATGGGAGCTACCAGAACCACTATGGAGAATCTTCCGGCTCCGTTTGATTGAGGTTTTTCGCAATCGGGAACCAGGCATGGACGAAACTGCTTCGTGAAAGTACCGCGCATCTTAAAGACCTCCGGAGCATTGTTCGTGGGGCAAGGCATAATTGTCTCCACTCAGTTGCTCTTGCCTCCCTTGTTCCTTCGCTCTTACGGAGTTACCGCCTTTGGCGAATGGATTACCTTGACCGCGGCCGTTAGTTATCTAGGTACTTTAAACTTTGGTCTTCAGACCTTTGCCAACAATCATGTGGGTATCCACTATACGCGAGGCGACTTACAAGAAGTGAAGTCCTTACAGGCGACGGCATTCGTATTGTTGCTGAGCATAGTCGCTGCTGCCGCCATTCTTACCCTCTTGATTTTGCTGCTCCCAGTGAGCTCAGGGCTCAAGCTGCAACTAAGCTCGCAGACGTCGTCCTTGATCGTCTATCTTCTGGGCCTGCAGGTTCTAACCAAGATGATCTTCGGTTTTCTCGCAGGAAGTTTCCTTGCGGTGGGTGTTTCTTATCGGGGAACCAACTGGAGCAATGCACAAGCTGCCGGTAGTCTTCTGGGGACGGCCTTCTTAGCTCTCACAGGTGCGAGTTTTGCTGCGATTGCGGCGTTGCAGCTGGGGTCGGCCCTGCTCTTCACTATTCTGGTCGCTATTGACTTGCGCTTCAAGGCAGCTCCAGTATTTCCAGACCTCTCTCAGATTCGGCTTGCACGCATCAAGGACATTTTAAGGCCAAGCGGTTACTTCGCGATGCTTTTCTCCTCTAATTTTCTCGTGTACCAACTGCCGGTTATTGTCATGCAGCGCTTCCTAGGGCCACAAAAGGTGGTCGCGTTTTCGCTTATCCGGACAATCTACTCCATGTCCCGCCAGGCCCTAAATTCTATTAGTTTTGCGATCGGGCCAGAAATTGTAGAGTTGTATGGCGAAAGAGATTGGCCAAAATTACTACGGCTCTACGATCTCTCGGAGCGAGTGATTTTTGCACTTGTACCGGTCGTTAGTGTAGGCACGTTCCTGGCAACGCCGATTCTGTTTACTGTATGGGTCCATACGCCCAAATTGTACGACATCCACATTTGCATATACATGGCTCTAATTTCCGCAGTCATGGGCACCAAAGAGCACAAGTACCAATTCCAGACCTCTGCTAACGAACACGCTGAAATGGCGCGTTTTTGGTTCGGCAGTTACGTGGCTATGGTTCTTCTTTCTGTGCCGATGATTCACCGGTTCGGCATCTCCGGATTCCTGGCGTTGTGGCTAACGACGGAAGTGATTCAGGTGGTCTATGTCTTGCGTCTGAATCGCCGTTTTTTCGAACATGCTGCCCAACTGAACCTCAATCCTGTTTATCGGTTGGGGACACTCCTGGTAGGCGCCATGGCTGGTTGCGCGTGGTTGGCGTTTGCGAGTTCCACCAGATCGTTGTTTGAGACTGCTGCGTTGACCATAATCGGAATCACTGTGTTGGGCGCAATCGCCTACTTCCTATTCAAACTCAACGAAATGAGTGCCACCGTATTCGCACGACTGTTGCGTAGAGCATAAGCAGTTTCGACTCAATCAAACCTGAGCACAGATGTTTTCACTTTCACATCCTTTCGGGAATCAGAACGTGCGCCAGGCCTTGGCTGCCCTTAATGGCGCCGAGTTGCTTAGTCGTTTCCATACGACGGTCTATTGGGACGCGACATGGCCAGTAAACTCCCTGCTCCCTCGCGCCGCTAAATCTGAATTGAATCGGCGCACATACCCGCAGGTTGAACGTAGACAAGTCTCGTTGAGCCCGGTGAGGGAAGGGGGCCGACTGCTTTTCCACAAACTAGGGCTGCGAATAGCCCCATTCTCAGCACGGGTGATCGGCGAAAAGCTGGACGCAGCCACTGCTTTATACGTTAACCGCTATAGACCCAAGGCTGTCTACGCCTATTCAGGACTAGCGCTGCAGACATTTCGCTCGGCTAAGCGCCAGGGTGCAATCTGTGTTTACGAACTTCCGTGCGGGTACTGTCGTTACACTGCGAAACTGCTTCAGGAAGAGGCGCTACTTAAACCTGAGTACGCGGACACAATGCCTGGCCGCAACTACGCGTCCGCGCTTCTTGAAGACAGGGACGAAGAACTAGACAAGGCCGACCACATTATCGTTCCGAGCCGGCATGTTAATGACACGCTGAAAACCTCGCCAGCTTCTGGCCGGGAGCTGCTTCTCATCCCGTACGGAACCCATGAGGCTACGTCCCCAATTCGGCCTCTTGGGCAACCTAAGCGAGCGCGGCTGCGTGTTCTCTTCGTGGGGGCCTTAACTCAGGGAAAAGGCATCGCCTATGCTTTCGATGCGATAAAGCTACTGAACCGGGCTACGGAGTTCACGATAATCGGTCGAAAAGTTGGCACCTCCACCGCCGTTGATGCGATTCTTGGACAAAATCGCTGGATTCCCAGCACTCCGAACGAGCGAATTCTTGAAGAGATGGCGCGACATGATGTCCTGGTGTTTCCTTCCCTCACTGAAGGTTTTGGTTTGGTAATAGGAGAGGCTCTATCGAGAGGTTTGCCCGTAATCACTACGGCCTCCACCGGTGGTCCGGAGCTAATTCGAGACGGCCAGGACGGCTTTATTGTTCCGATTCGCTCAGCGCAGGCCATTGCTGAGAAGCTGGAAATGTTGAACAGGGATCGTGAACGCCTGGATTGGATGTCACAGTCCGCTCGTCTCCGGGCTCGTGACTTCAGTTGGGAGCGTTATCGAAGTGTGCTCGCCGCCACGCTCAAGCATGTTCTGGAACTGTAACGGGGCTACTTTGCATTTGAGTCTCCAGCACGGATTGCGTTCAAACACGATCATCCACAGAAGCGCTGAGCTCCTTTGGCTCAAACGTTGGATATGGTTGTATTTCTGGCTGCTTATATTTGAAGGCGTCCTGAGAAAATGGCTTTTGCCGCAGCTGAGCATGCCCTTACTCGTAGTTCGCGATCCAGTTCTCTTGGTCATTTATTGGATGGCGTTCCGATCAGGCAGAGTACACTCACCGCACCTATTGGCTCTAGGGGTCGTCAGTGTTCCGCTCATCCTACTTGCATCCATCCAGGTGGCTTCTGGTACGAATTCGTGCGTCATTGCCCTCTACGGATTGCGGTCCTATCTCCTCCATTTGCCGCTTATAGTTATAATCTCAGAAACGTTCACGTTTGAGGACGTCAAGCAGGTGGGTAGATGGCTTTTGATACTCTCCGTTCCGATCGCGCTATTAATGCTGGCGCAATATCGTGCACCCGTGTCATCTTGGTTGAATGCCGGGGCCGGTGGAACTCCAGGACAAATGCGTTCCGCTGGGGACCACGTTCGAGCTGCGGGACCTTTCAGCTTTGCAACCGGCACCACTTGCTTTTTTGCTCTAGCCGAAGCATTTCTTCTGTACGCGCTAAGTCGGCCGAGGACGTACTCAAAATGGATTCTGGTGCCGTCAGTTGCGGCGGTAATCATTGCTCTTCCCCTCTCTGGTAGTCGAACCTTGCTGTTCGTGACGGCTGCTGTGGTTATTTGGGCATCTTTCGCCATAGTGAGAATTCCAGGACAGCTCCCCAGGCTTGCCGGCATAATTGTTGTCTTCGGTCTTGGTTCTATCGCCGTCTTGTGGGTCCCGGCGATCCACGAATCAATAGGCACCTTTCAGAATCGATGGCAACAAGCATCCGCCGGCGAAGGAGACGTCAAAGACGTTTTGTCGCTTCGAGTATTGGGCGTCATTATGGGCGGGGTCGAGGCAGCCGAGACGGTCCCTTGGATAGGAAAGGGCATTGGAATGGGTAGCAACGTTGCAGCCTACCTCGAAACTGGTTCGCAGAGCTTCTTGCTAGCGGAGATGGAATGGCCCAGGGTGGTGTTGGAGCTTGGTCCGATCCTGGGGCTCGCTTTTATGACTTTCAGGATTCTCGTTTGCTGGACTCTTTTTGTTTCAGCGCTCCGAGCTTTGGGGCGACGCTCAAGCTTAAGTTGGCTATTAGTTCCAGCTACAGTGCCGTTTCTCATTATTAATTCGATGGAACAACCCACCAACCTCGGCTTCATGGTTCTAAGTGCGGGGCTATGCCTTGCAGCTGCGAAAACCTTGCGCGCGCCACAACCCAGCCGCCATCGGACTGACCTTGTTTCTCGACGGCTGCTAGCAACGTGCGCTCCCCAACCCTGCGAAGAACGGTCCGTCCTAGTCGATTGTGAAACGTGATAGCCCACTATGGCACGGCGCAGAAAAGACCTGACTTGCTCGCGGAATGTTGATCACCATCAAACCCCACACTTCCGATGACTAGATTCGTTGCTATATCCTTTTGCTGTATTTTGTTTGCGCCATTGATGATCCACTCCCAGGAACCCGTCTCGACGTTGAAGGCCGATCTGCCCTCTCCTAATAACCAAGGTTCTGTCATCTTGAGCGTGCGGGCATTTGGTGCTCGGGGCGACGGGAACACCGACGACAGCGCCGCGATTCAGTCAATCATCAATGCGACGTCAAAATCAAAACCGTGCGTGTTTTTCCCCCACGGAATTTACCGGCTCGCCGTTCCTATCAGATTAAGAGGCGGTGAATGTCTTAAAGGTGAGAACGCAGCGAATCTTAGCGGCACTACGGTGCTATTACCGAGTACCGCCGCTTTTGTGACAGCAGATCCGTTGTCGCAGCTTCAAAGCGTCACGATCAGTGGCTTCTTAATTCGCGGCGGCACAAACGCAATAGATCTTGGCCTCTTCCACGAAGTCGATGTCTCCGACATTACCTGCGAAGATCAAAGCGGTTGGTGCTTTTCTCACGTCAGAGGTGAGCGGCACCAATTGCGAAACATTTTTTGCTGGCATAGAACAATTCCGGGTGAAGGGTGCTTATCGTTTGCGGATGTCGCCCATAGCGTCTTTGCACCCACATACGCGAAGGCGCATTGGACCGACCAATGGTGGGATAGATCAATAATCGACCGTGTCAGTGACGTAGGGGGAGTATCGGCGAGCGATCAATATACAATCTGGAGCAACGCGGGTGCGTTAGGAGCGGTCGGCTCTTTTTCCAACAGTAACGTGAGGCTCGTTCTTAGTCACCGTGCCGGCCAAATCAGTCCCATTCGTATGTACAATACACAATTATCGGTCTTCAATAACATCATAACTGATGGGGTTGGCACAGCGGATCGCCCCGCTCCGGCTATGTTCGACGTCGAAGGATACTTTCTGTACAGCTCGATTGACGGATTCTATCCGAAATTTTCAGGCAACAGCCGTTTTACAACGGGCTTGGCTTTCAAGAAGATGTTCGTAGGGAGCAGCGTGACGCATTGCTCTCTTGGCGGTGATAATAAATCGACCTTTGGAATTCGCTTTGCCCAAGATTCCGGTAGCTACGGAGACATTAGCGCCTGCGACGGCTCGTACTATAACGAATCAGGCAATGCCCTTTGGCGAGATCAGATCACGATCTCTGCCAGCAAGCTAAAGCCGGCGAACAACAGTGGGAATATCAATTTTGTCGACAAGTCTGATACCGGGGCGTCAATAACTCTCATGGCCGACGGAAACGGCGTGGCCCCCGCCTCAAGCTCCTTTCAAGTGGTGCGCGCAACCGGCAATGGGCGATCTGCACGGGACTTCGAGCTGAGTGACAAGGGGGCTTCCGTCAGACTACCACTCTCGGCTGAAGGAGGCTTGATTGAGCCTAGTCCGGTGACGCCAGTTAGCTCGCAGTCAGCCTGCGCCAAGGGAACCATACTGTGGGATGCCGGCTTTATTTACGTCTGCACCGCGCCAAATACTTGGAAAAGAGCCGCGCTCGCCACGTTCTAGTTCGTTTCGGAAGTGTCCCCCATCGCCGTCCTCACTCGACGAACCGAATTCCGATGATGCTCTACAAGAGTTCTAGATCTGTCAGACCTTGGAAACTTTCGGCGGCTTCCTCTAGCCACCTGAACATGATCAGAAGCCTTGCGGCCCTCGCTGTCGCCGGCGGACATGTCCGCAATCTTTTCTGGGTCGACTACACAAACGTGAAGCATCCGAACCCAACTCTTGCTACTGTTTATTTCCTGACCGGTCTCGGCCACCAGGCAGTCTTGGTGTTCTTTGTCCTAAGTGGTTTCTTCATTTCGGCGACCGTGTTTAAATCTGGGCTCGAAAGGTGGTCCGTCCAGTCTTTTGCAATTGATCGCCTATCCCGCCTCTACGTAGTGTTGTTGCCCGCGCTGATCCTCGGTGCCTTCTTGGATGGTGTCACACGTCGATTGCCGGGCGGCCAAGCATATTTCTATCGCCCAATCGAGCACTTCGGTCCTGCTTTTGAAGGAAGTTTTACGGCAAAGGCATTTCTCGGCAATCTCTTTTTCTTGCAAGATAGTCTCGTTGGTCCCTTCGGCTCTAACGGCCCTCTGTGGAGCTTAGCAAATGAATTATGGTACTACGCATTTTGGGCCTTACTGTGTTTGGTCCTTTGCGGGTTGTCGCCCCGGCGGCGTTTGATCGCGGGCCTACTACTTGTTTTGTGCTTCCTTGGCATCTCAAAGTCAATATGGCTCTTATTGCCAGTGTGGCTTATGGGGACATCCGTTCATGGACTTTCCGGAGTTAGGTGCTTGTCCAAACGAGTCCCTAAGGTGACCGCCCTGGTGGTGGCAACAATACTATTTGGCACGATGGTATACCTCGACAAGAAACAACTTCTTGGGACCCTGGGAGACTATTGTGTTGGAGCCGCATTTACGGTTCTCCTGTACATCACGCTTCAATGCGACTTCGCGGTGTCGGTTCGATACAGGGAAGTCTCCAAGGTCTTTGCGGACTTTTCCTTCAGTCTATACGTTACTCACTTTCCGGTTCTCGTATTGTTAAGAGCCCTAACATGGAGGCGTCCACCAATGCAGCCCACGCTAACTTCGGGATTGATTGTAATTCTGCTCCTGGCGACGGTGTTGTTGGCCGGGTACTTGTTTTCACTCGGGACAGAGGCACTTACGGGAAGGTTGCGTTCTCGCCTACAAGCCGTGTTTTCGGCTCGCACGAGAATCTTGGATCGAGGGATATTGTTGGGGACATCCGCAGAGACGTCTGGCGAGACGGTGAGTTAATCAGGAAACCGATGCAAAGTCTTTTTGCCCTGCCGCCCCCCGCAAGGCCGTCAAGTGCATAAAATCTTTACCTGAAACCGACGAAGGGCAAAAGCTCCTGAGAGAATGGCACTCTCTAACTTGTGGTTACGTCTCGGGCTTGTCTGTCATCGTTTTTTATGAGAATCGCAATTCTTCCCCATCATTCCGACGAAAAAAATGGCGACTTCTTATGGAATCTTAGCACTACGAATAATAGCGGTCATACTGGCTTCTGGATCGGGCTCCAGAACCGTGCTGAATGTGCCGACCCGTTCTCGAAGCTGGCCGGGCGTCCTGTTCTCGAGTCCGAGGGGTTCCAATTGGCGTCGTGCCTTTGCCCATGTCAGAACGGATCCACAGCTCGGCAATAGAAAAGGCGACTGGATTAGAGAATGCTCCAACGCGAAGAAGGGCTAAGGACTAAGCTTCGCCGCTATGGCCGCGAGTTCGGGATCGACGTTCGACGTGTGGGAAGGTTCTTCGATGAAAGTAAAGTCCTCGCCCATCTTTTGGAGGAGCGCGATATACCCTTGGTAATTGATGTTGGAGCGAATGTCGGTCAATTCGCGAGTAGCCTATTTCGGGCCGGATACACCGGACGGGTCTTGTCTTTCGAACCTTTTGTGGATGCTCGCAATGAGCTCGTTAACATGTCTTCCTCCAATCCCAGATGGATGGTGGGGCCACCCGTAGCATTGGGATGCAAATCGGCAACAGGTCTGCTCCACATAGCGCGAAACAGCATAAGTAGTTCGCTACTACCAATGGAGTGTCTTCACGTAAACGCAGCGCCTCAGAGTGCCGAACTTGGTACCGTTCCCGTGGATGTGCGGAGACTAGATGACGTACTAACTTCCCTTGGGTTCGCCGATGAAACATTCTTCTTGAAACTGGATACACAGGGTACGGAAAAAGCAATTCTGGAAGGTTCATCCGCTCTGCTCCATAGGATTGCTGGCATAAAAATAGAACTTTCGTTTGTGCCCCTGTACGTTGGCCAGCCATTGTTTGACGAAGTCCAAGGGTTTATCACTGCTCGGGCATTTGAAATCTGGGATGTGACGCCTGGCTTCAGAGACACCCAGACAGGTCGGCTTTTGCAATCCGACTTCGTGTTCTTCCGGAGCAGAGGATGAAGTTACGACGTGATTACTTTGTGGATTGCCACACCAATCCGGTCGGCTTCGAGAAAGTAATACCACCTTCTTAATGGTGTTAATCCAATCGATTGCGTGGGTGTTCGACCCTTACGCCGCATCAAGACGATAAGTTCGAGATTATGGCCGTACAAGTGACAGCGATTATCCTTGCGTCAGGG
>Ga0116125_1000701_pt1 | contig 15514 bp, 11 predicted proteins | sample June2015DPH_16_1_2_FD_89729 | JGI IMG/M metagenome (GOLD analysis project Ga0116125, IMG submission 89729) | Peatland microbial communities from SPRUCE experiment site at the Marcell Experimental Forest, Minnesota, USA - June2015DPH_16_10 | ecosystem: Environmental > Terrestrial > Soil >...
ACCACCAGCGGCGGCGACATCAGATAATTGGCGCGGACTTCAGAATTGATGCGCCCCTCGAAATTGCGATTGCCGGAGAGCACCGAGGCGACCACGAGTTCTTTCTCGTCGATGGCCTTTGATACTTCATCGGGCAGTGGACCGGAGTTTCCGATGCAAGTTGTGCAGCCATAGCCGACAAGATGAAACTTCAGCTTCTCAAGATAGGGCGTCAGGCCGGCCTTGGCGAGATAGTCGGTCACGGTCTTCGAGCCGGGAGCCAGCGACGTCTTCACCCAGGGCGGCATGGTCAGCCCTTTCTCGACGGCCTTCTTGGCGAGGAGTCCAGCGCCGATCAGAACAGAGGGGTTCGACGTATTGGTACAAGAAGTAATAGCCGCGATGACGACGCTGCCGTGCTTCAGAGAATCTTTCACCGAGGCCGAAACATGCTCGTGAACATTGGGATCCTCCACGCCGATTGCAGCAGGACTTCCGCCTTCAGATTCCCAACTCTTGGCGTTGGCCGGCGCGGCAGTCCCACTTTTCCCAACATCAGTTCTCGCAACATCGGGGAGAACCGGGGCACCCACAGTCTTCGCGGATTTCGGCTTGATCAGCGAAGGCAGCGCCTTGTTAAACGACTCGCCCGCCTGCGAAAGCACCACGCGATCCTGCGGCCGCTTCGGCCCCGCCAGACTGGGTTCAACCGTAGCAAGATCGAGCGAGAGCAGCTCAGAATATTCCGCCTCAGGAGTTTTCTCGTCGTGAAACAGTCCCTGCTCGCGACTGTAAGCCTCAACCAGCGCAATCTGCTCCTCACTACGTCCAGTGAGCTTCAGATAACGCAGCGTCTCCTTATCGATCGGAAAAATTCCGCAAGTCGCCCCGTACTCCGGAGACATGTTGGCGATAGTCGCGCGATCGGCCAGGCGCAGATCCCGCAAGCCAGGGCCGAAGTACTCCACAAATTTTCCAACGACGCCGTGCTTGCGCAACATCTCAGTCACGGTGAGCACGAAGTCAGTCGCAGTCGCTCCCTCGCGCAACCGCCCCGTCAGCTTCACCCCCACCACCAGCGGAATCAGCATGGAAACAGGCTGCCCAAGCATCGCAGCCTCAGCCTCAATCCCCCCCACCCCCCACCCCAAAACCCCCAACCCATTCACCATTGTCGTATGGCTGTCGGTGCCGACTAACGTGTCGGGGTAGGCTTGGCGTTTGGCGTTTCTGTCGCCTGTGCCATTCGTCTCGTGGACGAAGATTACGCGGGCCAGGTATTCGAGGTTGACTTGGTGGACTATGCCGGTGTCGGGGGGGACGATGGCTAGATTTCTGAAACCGGTCTGGCCCCAGCGGAGGAAGGAGTAGCGCTCTTTGTTGCGCTGGAATTCGAGCAGGGCGTTCATGTCGAAGGCGGTGGAGGTGCCGAATTCGTCGACCTGGACGGAGTGGTCGATGACCAGCTCGACCGGTTGCAATGGGTTGATCAGGGCGGGGTCGCCGCCGAGGGTTTGCATGGCGTCGCGCATGGCGGCCAGGTCAACTACGCAGGGGACGCCGGTGAAATCCTGCAGGAGGACGCGGCTGGGGGTGAAGGCGATTTCTTTTTCTGGCTTTGATTGGCTGTTCCAGGCTGCCAGGGCGCGGACTTCTTCTTTGGTTACGTTGCGGCCGTCTTCGGTGCGGAGCAGGTTTTCTAGCAGGATGCGTAGGGAGAATGGCAGGTGTTGGGTGGAGATGCCTTGCTTATCGAGGGCGTCGAGGCGGTAGATTTCGTATTCTTTGCTGCCGACTTTGAGGGTGGATTTGCTGTTGAAGCTGTTGACTGACATGATGGCCTTCCTCGAGGTATGAATTGCGGCTCGACGGAGCCGCGGGCAGCCGGGAGCGGCCGTCCCTACGTTTGATTCCAGACTTACTAGTGTAATTCGTTTGGGGTGGAATTGCTTAGGTGGCGGGGACTGAAGGTTGTGGTGCAGTTGGCTCACGCGTCAGGCCGGTTAAGCGGGAGATCCTTCGCTACGCCTGAAAAACGGCTGCGCTCAGGATGACGGAGTCGTGTGAGAGCGAACTGAACCCACCCGATACGGAGTCGTGTGAGAGCCAACTGAACCCACCCGATTTGGAAGGCGGTTGACAGGGCACGACTTCTGCGACATGCTGCGGAACTGAACTCGTGGGGACTTTTGGAACGAGAAGTCCTGAGGGACGGAGGAGATTGATGGCCCGGTTCTACCAGCCGCGAGGCACGCAGGGGATCTACGAGTCAGGCCCGAACCGGCTGACGGTGAATCAGTTCGATCGGGTTGCGATCGGATTTCAAGCCAACAGCCTCAAGGAGTATCAGGATACGACGGTAGATACGTCGGAAAACATCGAGGACGGCCGGGCATCGATCAATCCTACGACGATAGAAATTAACATTAAGACCGACAAAGCCTTAACTTTTTCTGTGACCGCGACGCAGGAAGTGATGATGTCGGCGGTTCCGAAGAATATGTGCCCGCCGCTGGAGGTGGTGATTCGGCGCAGCCTCGATGAAAACTCGCAGGCTGAGGGCCAGGAAAGGGATCCGGCGGGCTGCTGGGCGGCTTGCCTTGCGTATTACCTGGATGTCGCGCCGGGTCGTCACCCGCGCCGGTTCATTGACATTGTGGGCGACTTCAGTGGGCTATGGGATCAGTTAGGGATGATCCGGGTTTTGCCTTTGCAACAGCAGATTACGCAACAAAGGGCGCGTTACCACATGACCACGGCATTGATTCATCCCAACCGGCTGTCTGAGTTTGTGGGGCGCTGGCCGTTGGTGGTGGGATTTCTCCATCCCGGGGGTTTTGGACATATGAACGTGCTTACGGCTTACGACGCGGATAACGACCTGGCAAAGGCGATGGACCCGTGGTTCCCTGAACCTCCAGCGAACTCCCTCACGCGGGAGTACGGGCCGCTCGCTTTCAATGGGACGGAGGGGAGTTTCCAGTTTGTGGGCAGTTTTCGTTTCCGGCCGCTTTCGTTTTTTCGAGCCATGCGTTCGGGGAATATTTTTGTTGGATTTCCGGACGAATATCTGAGTCGAATGCCTTCGTGATTCCCACTTCTCGCGCGGCTTACTAATAAACTCCCGCGCGAGAAATGGGGCAGCCTGCGTAATTCTTTTGTTTCTGCACGGGAGGAGTCTTGCCTGACGAGTCTGGTCCACCTCTAGCCCACGAATTGAAAAACGAACCTGCGCCCGGCCATGACTCGAATCGGGGGAGCGCGGGAGGTTCGGGGCAACGTAAGGCCTCGTGGCGGAGCGATCGAATCCGGCTTTTGATCTGGGCGGGGATCGCATTTGCTCCGTTGGCATTGATACTCGGATTGCATCTTGGCGGCAAGCGGGATCCTTCGGTGTTGACGGTGGAGACCGAATTGCCGATTAAAGCGCTCGCGGCATTCTTTGTCTTGCTTGCGACCTGGGTTGTATCCCGCGTGGAGAAACGTTCGCTGGCCGATTACGGGATTCCTCCGCGGCAGGCCTTCGGGAAAAGATTTTGGGAAGGTGCGGTATGGGGATTCGCTATGCTTTCAGCGATCTTGCTGGTGCTGTGGAGGTCGGGGCATTTCCAGATCGACTCGGTGGCGCTGGCGGGAGGCGCGATTTTCCGGTGGGGCCTGGCGTGGGGCGCGACGTTTCTGGCGGTGGCGTTGCATGAGGAGTTGGCCTTTCGCGGTTACTGGCTGTTCGTGATGGCGAGGCGCATGCGATTCTGGCCGGCGGCGCTGTTTCTGTCCGCTGTGTTTGGCGCGGCTCACCTGGCCAATCACGGGGAGAATGTGCTTGGGATTTTGCAGGTGGTGGTGACCGGGCTGCTGTTTTGCCTGATGATCCGGCGCACGGGAAATTTGTGGTTCGCAATTGGATTCCACGCGGCGTGGGATTGGGCGGAGACATTTTTCTACGGGACGCCGGACAGCGGGCTGCTGGGGGTGGGACGATTTTTGAATACGTCGGTGCGCGGAGCGAATTGGATTACCGGAGGATCGGCGGGGCCGGAGGGGAGCATTTTTGCGATGGTCGTTCTGGTCGTGTGTGCGGGGTTGATTCATTTGAGATTCCCGAGAGCGATTTATCCGGATCGTCCGGTGTAGGAGCGGGGGGAAGACGCGAGGTGGCGGGTGAAAAAAGGGCTCGACTCGCGGTCTGGACTTCAGGGGCTAAAGCCCGCATAGAAGTAATGGCCCTGACGCGGCCCTTGAAGGGCCGCTCTTCCACGGTCGTGCAGATCACGGTTTGTACGTCCACGGGGAATTTCGCAGTGCGACGCGGCAGTGGCACTGGTTCAGTTCGTTCTTAGTCCGCGCGAGATCCCTTCGACTTCGCTCAGGATGAAATGAAAATATGCTTCTGCTCACGCACTGCAGTGCCGAGACGGGCGTCAAAATTCCAGGCGGGCTTGGAAGGCGATCATGCGGGGGCTGCTGTCGCCGCCCAAGCCGACGCCGAGCAGGCCGGTGGGCGGAGATGTCGTGTAGGTGAGTGCGCCGAATCCGGTTTGGGTGGAAGACTTTCCGGGAACGCCGGCCAGGGACATGCTGGGCAGACCGAAGTTGGGATGGTTGAGCAAGTTGAAGGACTGGGCTTCCAAGCGCAGTTTGACGTGTTCGGTTAGAGAGAACCATTTCGTGAGATAGAAGTCAGTCCAGACAAAATCAGGACCGCGCAGGGCGTTGCGGCCGAGGTTGCCGAATTGGCAATTTTGCGGCGTGTCGCCGCCGGAGCACTGGCCTGTACTCGGATCGACGGCCGACGCAAACGCGCTTGGATTGAGCCATTGGATTGTGCCCGCTTGCGTGACACCGGGGATTGGACTGTGCTGATAGAGCGGGACGCCGGGAACGAGGCTGGCGAATTGCGGACCGCTGCCTTGAACGATTCCGTTTCCATTCGAGGAGTAGGGCGTGCTGAGGACGGAGAATGGAATTCCGCTGTGAAAAAACGCGGTGCCGGAAATCTGCCAGCCGTTTAGGGCGTATCCCAGCGCGTGGTTGCGCACTTTCATGGGAAGTTGGTAAACGTACTGCGCATTGAGGTTGTGGCGGATATCGTAATCGCAGGGGCCGTAGTCGCGGGCCAGTTCTCCGGGAAGCGGCGAAAGAATTCCGCCGGCGGAGAATTGCAGGAAGCCTCCGTTGGAAACTGTGTCCAGGCAGCGGCTGAAGGTGTAATTGATCTGACCTTGCAGGCCGTGGCTGAGGCGCTTCATGGCGGTGACTTGCAGGCCGTTGTAGTGGCTGTTCTCGCCGGTGGAGAGCTGCGTTACTGCACCGAATCGCGGATCGGTGGCCTGCAGGTAGGGGAAAGGCGCGAAACAGCCCTGGCACACCGTTTGATAACCGTTCACTTGCGTGAGGTAGGGTTGGTTTACGGCGCGGGTGCCGACGTATTGCGCTTGCAGACTCGCGGTTGCGCCGAATTGATGTTCCAGTCCGAGGCTCCATTCCATGAAATACGGTGCGTGGAGTTCGCCATTTGGGATGGCAGTGATTGCGACGGGAGGAAGACAGGTTGCAGGGCTTGACTGCGGAGAGGCGCAGGAAAGTTGGCCGGTGGCAAATCCTGAACTGAACTTCTGATTGGCAGCTACGGTCGCATCGACGGCGCTGTTGGGTACTCCGGGGGCGATGGCGGTGCCGCCGACGGTGCCGAGAAGTCCTCCTTGAAAAGTCTGGACGTAGGGTGGGTTAACGCCCACAAGATCGGCAACGCTGCCGGGGAGAATGTCACTGAAGAGGCCAAAGCCGGTGCGCAGCACGGTTTTGGGCTCGAGCTGCCAGGCGATTGCGGTGCGCGGCTGCAGGATCTCTAGCGGCGTCGAAGAAAACACCTTGCCGAGCCCGGTTTGAATGGCGGCGTTCAGCGGCTGGTTCACGTCGTGCGAGATGGAGGCGAAGGAGCCTGCGAGACGGGCAATCTCGCGGTGAGGATTGAGTGGATTGGAATTCAGCGTGTCGCGGACGCCGAAAGTCCAGGTGAGATTCCGAGTTAGTTTCCAGGTGTCTTGCGCGTAGAGGTCGAGGTTTAGAAAGTTAAAAGGCTCGTTGGCCCACGCGGGAAAGGTTTTGGTAGCGGTCGATGCGACTCCGTAGATGTATTGCGGCAGGGTGGTGTAGGTCACGGTCGGGACTGAACCCTCGCCGAAGTCGTAGTCGTTCAAACGGAAGATGCGCGTGTTGGTTCCGAAGCGCAGCTCGTGCGCGCCGTGACTCCAGGCGAGGTTGTCGTTGAGGAAGAGACGGGAGGCGCGTCGGCCCTGAACCCAGGTATCGTCGAGTCCGCCGACGGGGGTGAAGGGGGCGTTCGCGCCGCTGCCCTGGAGCACGATCGGGAAGGCGGCGAGTGTTTTTTGAAAGTCGTTTGGGCCAAACAGACTTTCGTACCAGGAGAAGGCTGGATTGAAGTAGTTGACCAGATGTTGCGAGAGGATGTGCGTGTATCCGGCCGCGAAGGAGTAGAGGGGTTGCGGGGAGATCGCGTTGAACACCGGGTTGATGGGGTCGGTCCATGCGGCTTGCAGGCCAGTGTCGGATTGAAAGCGAACCCAGATGAGGTTTTTTTCGTTGATGTTGTAGTCGATGCGGGCGGTCTGGACTTGTTCGTGGTCATCGCTGGAGTGCGAGATGCTTTGGCGATTGGCGCAGCCGTTTCCGTCGTTGGCGATTGCGGGCGAAGTTCCGCCGACGTCGAAGGGGCAGCCCAGTACGGTCAGGGGCGATCCATTGGTGTTGCCATAGAGCGAGAACATCTGCTGATAGAAGGGGACCAGTTGCGGCTCGGCGGAGTAGGTTGAGCCAGTGACTGAGTCAGTGCCGCCTAGGGGAAGCTGCTGCAGGACGTAGGGCTGGAAGGCGGCGCTGGGAACGGTGGTCGCGGTGACAATGGGCAGCGCGATGCGAACCCATTCGCTGTCGAAGAAAAAAAATAGCTTGTCGTGGAGGATGGGACCCCCGAGGCTGCCGCCGAAGTGGTTCACCGTGGCTCCGGGCTTGTGATTGCCGGGGGTCGCGTTGGTGAAATAATCGGCGGCGTTGAGGATTGCGCCATTCCAGAGTTCGTAGAGATTTCCGTGAAATTGATTGGTGCCGGACTTAGTGACGTAGTTGACCTGGGCTGCGCCGTAACGGCCCTGGTCGACGGAGTAGGAAAGAGTGTTGACGGTGACTTCGGAGATTGAATTCAGTCCGAGCACGAGGTTGGTGGAGAGTCCGCTGTTGAGATTGGTGAGGGGATCGTTGGTTTCGAGTCCATCGACGATGTAGCCGTTGGAGAGGGCGGGCAGGCCGTTGAACTCGACGTTGCCGTAGCCGTTGCTGCTGCCGACGAAATCGTTGCCGCTGCCGGCGGTGTTGATGAGGGCGCCGGGGGCGAATTGCAGCGGGTAGGTCAAGTCGCCGCCGGGGTTAGGGAGGTTTTCTAGCGCGGGGGCATTCAGGTTGGTGGAGGTGTTGGCATCTTCCGGGTTGATGAGTGGAGGCTCGGAACTGACCTCGACAGTCTCTCGGGCTTGAGCGACCTTGAGGTGGAAGTCGATCGTCTGCTTCTGGCCGAGGCTGGAAAACACCTTGTCGTTTTGTTGCGGGGCGAAACCTTGCACTTCGACGCGGACGGAGTACGGGCCGGGCATCAGCTGGGAAAAGTTGAAGCGGCCGGTTTCGTCGGTAGTGACTCGGCGCACGGCACCGGTTTCGCGATTGGTGGCGGTGACGATTGCGCGGGGAACGGGGGCGGTAGAGGCGTCTGATACCTGGCCAACGATGGCGCTGGTGGTCTCTCCCTGGCCGGATGCGCGGGGGGAGAGCGCTGCGACAACTGCGAGAACGAGTGCGATGTGGATTCTGCGAACGTGGACTCTGCGAACCATAATTCAAACTTCCTTTGCGAGCCAGTTATCGTGCGCTGGTGAAGATCTGATAAATGACGACTCCGAACATGAAAACCAAGTAAAACCGGAGCGCCCAGAAGATGATCATTTCGATGCGGGTCAGGCGGCGGCGCGGGCAGTGATGCTTTTCTTTTTCGGAGGTGAGTTGATCGGGTTCGAGGGAGGCGACGACGGAGGCGAGGTCGGCGCTGCTGATTTCGTCGGCGGGATCGGAATCTTGTTTTGGCGTCATATTAAGTTCGCCTCTGTTTACGGTAGAAGTCTTCTTTCGCCCCACTGGGGCTAGTTCCTTCTTTCCGCTGGCCCACCCACAGCTTGCGCTGTGGGCTGTATTCTTTCGCCGCTTCGCGGCTAATCCAGGACCTTCCTTTTTCGGCTTTTCATTCTTTCGTTTATTTGCCTCCGATTAGTGACAGGGCGTGGGGGGCTACTACGCTGATGCCGAACAGGAGGCCGGCGGCGACCAGGATTACCACTACTGCGAGCGCCAGGGCGTTGGCCCAGAGCGGGCTGATCAGGTCTCCCATGATTTCGCGGTCGTTGACCAGCATGTAGAGGAACAGCAATGCTGGTGGCATGGCCAGGACTGCGATCACGTTTACTAGCAGCACGATGTAGACGAGGGGGATGCCGGGGATCAGGACCAGGCCGGCGGCGGCGGCGGCTTCGAGAATCAGGACCAGGTAGAAAGATTTTCCCTGCTGGAAGGGGAGATTCAGGCTGTGCGGGCGGTGGGCGACTTCTCCGAAGGCGTAGGCGGAGGAAGTGGAAATGGTTACGGCAGCGACCATGCCGGCTTCAAACATTCCTAGCGCGAACAGTGCGGCGCCCCAGTGGCCGACGAAGGGCTGGAGGGCTTGCGCGAATTCGGCGGCTTCGAAGTTTCCGGTGGACATGCCGTGAGCGAACAGCGGGGCGGTGCAGATGATGGTGGCGAGCGCGGCCAGCGCGGCTAAAGTCGCGCCCAGCACGGTGTCGATGCGGCCGAAGTGGATGTCGTGGGTAGTGAGGCCTTTGTCGGCGATGGCGCTTTGCTGGAAGAAGAGCATCCAGGGGGTGACGGTTGCACCGATGTTGGAGAGCAGGATGATGACGGTTTCCTGGGTCAGGCTGGGGCGTGGTGCCCAGGAGATTAGTGCGCTGCCGATGGCTCCCCAGTGGGGATGGGTGAGCAGGGCGACGGGAATGAATACCAGGTTGAACATAGCCGCGACTAGCGTGATGCGCTCCCAGGTCCAGTAGCGGTGGGCCATGAGGGCGACGAACAGGACTAGCCATGCGCCGACGACCGAGACGACGGGACGGACGCCGAAGAATCCGAGGCCGGCGCGGATGGCGATGAACTCGGTCACCAATGTGAGGAAGTTGCCAACCATGAGGTCGATCATGGAGAACCATCCCCAGAAGGGACCGAAGCGGTCGAAGATGAGTTCGGCGTGGCCGCGGTGGGTGGCGGCGCCGAGACGGACCGTCATTTCCTGGACGACGCAGGCCATGACGAAGGTGAGGACTACGAAAGGGAGAAAGAAGCCGATGCCGTAACGGGCGCCGGTGGCGGCGTAGGAGAGCATGCTGGGGCCGTCGTTTTCTCCGAGCATGACCAGGATGCCGGGACCGACTAGCAGCCAGAGCAGGCGGGCGCGCGACCAGGGGCCGTGCTGGGTGCGGGTGGTGCGGACGCGGTCGCGGTCGTGGGCGCGGTCGATATCTTCGTGGGTGATGACGACGGAGTCGGGGTCGATGGATGGGGCGTGCGACGGCAATTCCCGCGGCGGCTTCGTGGTTGTGGTGGTCTCATTCATGCGGAAGAAGCGGCGGAGCCTTGGCGAGGCTCGCGTTATTAGCGTAAGTATATAGCAAGATATAAACTATGGTTAACTATTTTATGAGGTTCTTGTAATTATTAGATCCGGGGTCAAAATCTCCACCCGCTTCGACTTCGCTCTGTCGATAATCCCCACTTCTCGCGCAAAAGACGCGCGAGAAATGGGGCACCTGACACGTGAGTTTTACAGAGGCCTTAGCGTTTTGAGCGAGCGGTTTGGGTGAGCCAGACGCGCTCGGAGGCGGCGGGGCCGAGGGAGACGGTTCCGGCGGGAGTGGAGAGAGTCAGAGTTTGATCGTAGTTGCGTTCTAGCAGGCGGAGCCTGGCTCCGGGGCGGACGCCGCGGTGCTCGAGAAATTCGAGGAGATGGCGGTCGCGTTCGTAGATTCCGCTGACGGTGTAGGCGTTGTCCAGTTCGGCGTCGGCGAGCAGGACCAGGCCGCGGCGGCGGCGGCTGGCGGGGCCTTCGAGTTCGCTTAAGTTTCCGTGCGGACAGGCGCCGCCGGAGCCGAGCTTCGCCAGGAGCTTGGCTTCGAAGTCGGGAGAGACGGCGTGCTCGAGGCGCTCGGCTTCGTCGTGGACCTTCCACCACTCCATGCCGAAAAGTTCGGAGAGCATGCGCTCGATCAAGTGATGGCGGAGGGTTAGCTTGCGGGCGATTTTGCGGCCGGCGGCGGTGAGGCTGACTTCGCCACTGGGGGCGACGCGGACGAGGCCATCTTTTTTCAGGCGGCGGAGGGCCATGGTTACGGCGGGCGGGGAGACTTTGAGCAGGTCCGCGAGGCGGGCGGAGATTACGGTTTCGCCTTCGCTTTCGGCTTCGAGGATGGATTTGAGGTAGTCCTCCTTGGAGACGGTGATCATGGGAGTGATTATACGATGGAGGGTTAAGTGTGGTTAATGGAGGGAGATATGGAAGCGAGCCAAACGCGCGATTTTATTTCATCGCGGCTTTTCTTAATAAAAGCGGCGCGATGCATCGCGCGGCTCGCCCAGATCCCTCGGCGGGCAAAGTGCGCCCGCCTCGGGATGACAAGTGCTTGAGGGAGTTGCGCTTCGATCGCAGATGCGTAAAAAGCAAAAAGGACAGTCCGGAGCCCCCGAGACTGTCCCTCAAAACCCTCCCGGTTAGAAGGGTAACTTGATGGATTCAGCGTACTGCGGGGATGTTGCAAAGGGATTGCAGAAGGATGAATATCTGATGAATTCGGGCGGCCGGTGCGAATTGGAGCGCTGCTATAGTAGTCGGTTGCGTGAGTGATCTTCGGGAGTGATTGTAGTGCGGGTGGACGAAATGCGTCCGCCGCTACGTGGGTCGAGGAGATTTGATGGCGCGGAAGACTGAGCAGTCGCGGCGGCTGCAGCAGCGGGCGGAAAGCATGATTCCGGGCGGGGTGAATTCGCCGGTGCGGGCGTTTCGCGCGGTGGGAGGCGATCCGCCGTTTATTGTGCGGGGCAAGGGGTCGCACATTTGGGACGCCGACGAAAACGAATACATCGATTACATCGGATCGTGGGGACCGCTGATTCTGGGACATGCGGAGACGAATGTGCTGGACGCGATTCTGGCGGCGGCTTGTAACGGGACGAGTTTTGGAGCTTCGACTCCGTCGGAAGCAGATCTGGCGGAGTTGGTGATTGGCGCGTTCCCGCATGTGCAGAAGGTGCGGTTTGTGAGTTCGGGGACGGAAGCGACCATGTCGGCGATCCGGCTGGCGCGGGCTTACACGAAACGAAAATATATTGTGAAGTTTGAAGGGTGCTATCACGGGCATGCGGACGCGCTGCTGGTGAAGGCGGGGTCGGGCGTGGCCACGCTGGGGATTCCGGGATCGGCGGGCGTGCCGGAGGAGTTTACGCAATTCACGCTGGCGTTGCCGTTTAATAATCTTTCGGTGGTCGAGCATGCGTTCCAGAAATTCAAACACCAGATTGCTTGCGTGATTGTGGAGCCTGTTGTCGGCAACATGGGATGCGTTCCGGCGGCGGACGATTATCTGGTGGGACTGCGGATGCTGACGGAGCGGGAACGGTCGGTTTTGATTTTTGATGAAGTGATGACGGGATTTCGCGTGGCGTTTGGCGGAGCGCAGGAGTTGTATAACATTCGTCCGGACCTGACCACGATGGGGAAAATTATTGGCGGTGGGTTGCCGGTGGGGGCGTATGGCGGGCCGAAGGAGATTATGGATCTGGTGGCGCCGCTGGGACCGATGTACCAGGCGGGGACGCTGTCAGGGAATCCGCTGGCGATGGCGGCGGGATGCGCGATGTTGAAACAGTTGCGGGAGCGTAAGGGAGAGATTTATCCGCGGCTGGAGAAACTTAGCGCGGAGTTGGTGGAGGGTGTGGCTGGGGCGGCTCGGGATGCGGGAGTGGAGCTTTGCTTTAATCGTGTGGGATCGATGTTTACCTGGTTCTTCCAGCGGGGGCCGGTGACGGATTGGGATTCGGCGGCGAAGTCGAACGCGGAGGCGTTTGGGAAATTCTTTCGCAGCATGCTGGATAGCGGCGTGTATTTGCCGCCTTCGCAGTATGAGGCGGCGTTTTTGGGGGCGACGCATACCGAAGAAGACGTGCAGCGGACGGTGGCGGCGGCGAAGGTGGCGTTTGCGGCGGTGCGAGGGTGATGATTGAGTAATTGAAATTTAAAAGCTCTAACCACGAAGGTTCACGAAGGAGCCCCACCCAAACCAAGTCCTTGACCCTCGTACCGTCTGACGCGGGCATCTCGACTTATTTGTTTTCTTCCATCATCTGTGGGATCGTTCTGAATTCGTATCCTTCCAGCTTGTACTTTGTGATCAGGTGGTCTGTGGCTTGGATGGTTTGGGAGCGGTCGGCGCCCATTTGTTGGTGGCCGCCGTCGTGGAGGAGGATTACGTCGCCGCCGCGGATTCGGTTTGCCACTTTTTTTTCGATCACTGCGGACGGTGGGGCGGTCCAGTCGTAGCCGGTTACATTCCACATTACGGGGGCGAGGCCTAGTTCGCGAGCGATGCGGAGGACGGCGGGGCGGCGTCCGCCGAAGGGAGGGCGGAAGAGATTGGAGAGCAGATTAGAACTTCCGCCTACGGCGTCTTCTAGGGCAGAGCGGCAGGTTTTGAGTTCCTGGCGGATTTCGGCGACGCTCTTGAAGGTCAGTAGAGGATGCGTGAAGGTGTGGTTGCCGACTACGTGGCCGGCCTGGACGATTTCGCGGGCGAGGTCGGGGCGTTGCTGGACGTAGCGGCCGATCAGGAAGAACGTTGCTTTTACGTTGTGCTTCTCTAGAACTTCAAGCAGACGGGGCGTGTACGGGTCGTTGGGGCCATCGTCGAAGGTGAGTGCGAGTTGTTTTGTGCCGCGAGGCAGGCCGGTGAAGGTGCGGCCGTACCATTGTCCGGTAGGAGACATGGACTGGTAGCCGGCGGTGCAGAGCGCGGCGGTGGCGGCCGTTGCGGCGAGGATTCCGAACACGGTGGGATTGTAATGCATTGAGTAATTGGGGAATTTGGTGATTGGCAAATTGAAAAACCGCGGCGCGTTGGGATTTTCAATTCCTCAATTACTAAATTTCACAATTGCTCAATTGTTCCTGTTAACTCTTCCCGCAATTGCCACTTGAGGCTATCCGAGATATCCTCTGAATTCCGAACCATCGCGGGAACTCGTCCTACTTAACCATGGCCAATCTTTTTGAGCTGCCCCGGTACATTGCAGTGGAAGGGCCCATTCGAGTGGGCAAGAGCACGCTGGCGCGGATTCTGGCGGAGCGGCTGAATGCGCAGCGGGTGATGGAGGCGGAGGCGAATCCGTTTCTGGATTCGTTTTATGAAGGCGACCGGGGGGCGGCATTTCAGGCGCAGTTCACTTTTCTGGTGCGGCGGTTCGAGAAGTTGCAGGCGCTCGATCTGGGGGCGCAGTCGCAGAGAATTGTTGTGTCGGATTTTATTTTTGAAAAAGACAAGCTGTTTGCCTGCCTTAATCTGACCGACCAGGAACTCGATACTTATAACCGGTACTACAACCATTTCCGCGAGCAGTTGCCTACGCCCGATCTGGTCATTTATTTGCAGGCCACACCCGAGGTGCTGAAGAAGCGGCTCAAGAAGAAGAATGCTCCGGGGGAGCGGGCGGTGAGCGACGAGTATCTCGAGGAAGTGGTGAAGGCGTACGAACATTTCTTTTTTCATTACACGTCGTCGGATCTGCTGATCGTGAATACTTCGGAGATTGATTTCGTCGATCGCAATGAGGACTTGCAGGAATTGCTGCGGAAAGTGACGGAGCCGATTAAGGGGACGCAGTACTTTTTGCCGCTGGGCGGGCAGGATGGGGCGGGGGCTTGAGCGCTCTCGCGTGGGCCGCTACTTCTTGTGACGGGGGAGCGGGTAGACTGAAAGCGTTTTGCCAACCTTGGAGAACTCCGGATCGGCGGTCACCAGCCACGCGCCATGTTCGATGGTGAGTTCGGCAGCGAAAGCGTCGGCGTAACTCAAGCTGTGTTTTTGTTTGATGGCGGCGGCTCGTGTGGCGCGATCCTGATCCACGCCGACGACGGCGATGGGCATCTCTCGAAGCCGCGATTCGGCTTCCCGAGCCTTGGCCTCGCCGCGGTATCGCCACTCGATGTAGAAAACCTCTCCCCAATTAACCGCAGAAATCAGAAGTGGAAGCTCCCTAAGAAGGGCATCGCGCAGCAGACGCTCAACCGTTTCAGCGATCACTTCACGATCTTCGAACAGGCCGACAAGCGCGTTGGCGTCGAGGACATAACGGCGAGTGCCTGCGAGCGAGCGCCGCGCCACTACTTTTCTCTCCTGCGTTCACGCTCCCGCTCCTCGAACAAACCTTCGAAAGCCGAGAGCTCGCCAGGCTTCGGCTTCAGAAAACCTCTAATCTCGCGAATGCGTTGCAGTGTGATCGGGGTCAACACCAAGCGTCCGTTTTCTTCGGTCCAGGTGGCCGGGGTGCCCTTTTCCAGGCCGAATTGCTGGCGGAGTTCGGCGGGAATGACGACCTGGCCTTTGGAGCTAATCACGGTGCGATAGGTGGACATGACGTAATCTTACCACTAGGTAAGATGGCACACAAGACGTCTTACTTACCCGGCAGTTCGGGACACGGGCCAGGGCTTCATGGTTGCGAAAGAGGCATGAGCCTGCTCGAAGCTGCTGAAAGCATTGGCGATACAAGGCGGTCGACGGGCGGGCTTTTTGGGGCTACAATCCACTGAGCGTCATTCAAGAAGCTGTGGACGCCATGATGCGTACGGGCTCTATCCGGCTGGGCTGGAGGGGCACTGGAGGACAGCATGAGTTTGACCCCGATCAGCGGGCGTCGTCTGGACAAATCTGGTCTGGACGAATCCCGCGCCAAGGTTACGACCGCATCTCTGCGGGAACGGAAACTCCGCCACGAACCCATCACTTGTCTGACTGCTTATGACTACTCGGCCGCGCGCCTGGTGGATGAGGCCGGCATTGACGTGGTGCTGGTGGGCGATTCGCTGGCGCAAACTATGCTGGGGTATGAGAACACGCTCTCGGTCACGATGGACGAGATGCTGCATCATGTGAAGGCCGTGCGGCGTGGGGTAAAGAGCGCGCTGCTGGTCGCCGACATGCCTTACGGGTCTTATCAGGTTGACCCCAAGGACGCGGTGCGGAATGCGGCGCGGTTTGTGAAAGAAGGCGGCGCTGAGGTGGTGAAGATTGAGGGCGGAGAAAAGCGGGCGGAGTTGATCCGGCAGATTATTGACGCGGAGATTCCGGTGGCGGGGCATATTGGGCTGACGCCGCAG
>Ga0116125_1000709_pt1 | contig 15416 bp, 13 predicted proteins | sample June2015DPH_16_1_2_FD_89729 | JGI IMG/M metagenome (GOLD analysis project Ga0116125, IMG submission 89729) | Peatland microbial communities from SPRUCE experiment site at the Marcell Experimental Forest, Minnesota, USA - June2015DPH_16_10 | ecosystem: Environmental > Terrestrial > Soil >...
ATCTTCTTTGACAACCTGGGGCACAGATTTTCTCACTTGCGTTCGCGTGAAAAACGCCCCGGCGAAACTTCAAACGGCAGCGCGCAACCGGCGGAGCAGTCGTGAATCCCTCTGCGGCCTTCATTCGGCGTCCCGTAGCCACCACGTTACTGACCATAGCGATTGCGATTGCCGGCGCGATCGCCTTTGTCGTACTGCCGGTTTCGCCGCTGCCACAAATCGATTTCCCCACGATCTCCGTGCAGGGGCAGTTGCCCGGAGCCAGCGCGCAGATCATGGCGTCTTCGGTGGCCACGCCTCTGGAGCGGCAATTCGGCCACATCGCCGGTGTCTCAGAAATGACCTCCGCGAGTTCGCTGGGCAGCACCTCGATCACCATTCAGTTCGATCTGAGCCGCAACATCGATGGCGCCGCGCGTGACGTGGAAGCCGCCATCAGCGCGGCGCGCAGCTATCTGCCCGCCAACCTGCCCGCCAACCCCACTTACAGAAAAGTCAATCCCGCCGACGCTCCCATCATGATTTTGGGATTAACCTCGACCAAGTACGATACCGGCAAACTCTACGACGAAGCCTCCACCATCATGGAGCAGAAGCTTTCGCAAATTCAGGGCGTGGGCCAGGTCGTGGTGGGAGGCAGTTCCCTGCCTTCGGTGCGCGTGGAGGCGGATCCCAAGCAGCTCAATAGTTACGGGCTTACACTCTCGAGCGTTCAAGCCATTCTCAGCACGCAGAATGCGGACATTGCCAAAGGACAGATTGCTCTCGGCGAGGCTAGCGCCGATATCGTGGCCAACGATCAGATCTCAAATGCCGAACAGTACAAGCCGATCGTCGTTGGCTATCACAACGGGACCGCGGTACGGCTCTCCGATGTTGCCGAAGTCACGGATTCGGTGCAGAACGTTCGTTCCGCCGGATATCTCAACGGCATTCCGTCCGTCACCGTCATCATTTTCCGGCAACCGGGCGCCAACATTATTCAAACCGTCAACAATATCCGCACTCAATTGCCCTTTTTGCAGGCATCGATTCCTCAAGGAATCGACACGACCATCGTACTCGATCGCACCACCACGATTCGCGCTTCGGTGAGTGACGTAGAGCGCACGCTAGTGATCTCCGTGGCACTGGTCATTCTTGTGGTCTTCATTTTTCTGCGCAATGGCCGCGCCACTTTGATTCCCAGCGTGGCCGTGCCGGTGTCCCTGATCGGCACCTTCGCGGTGATGTATCTGCTCGGCTACAGCCTTGACAATCTTTCCCTGATGGCGCTAACCATCTCGACTGGCTTCGTGGTCGACGATGCCATCGTGGTGATGGAAAACATCTCGCGCCATCTTGAGCAAGGAATGACACCTTTCGCCGCCTCCTTACTGGGTGCGAAAGAAATCGGCTTCACGGTTTTCTCCATCAGCGTTTCGCTGATTGCGGTTTTTATTCCCATCCTGATGATGGGAGGAATTGTCGGTCGCCTCTTCCGCGAGTTCGCCATCACTCTCTCCACCGCGATCGCGGTTTCCATGGTGATCTCGTTGACCACCACGCCCATGATGTGCGCCCACCTGCTGAAGGAAGAGAAGAAAGAAAATCATGGCCGGATGTATCAGTGGAGCGAAAGGTTTTTTGCTTGGATGCTCGACACCTACCGCAGCAGCCTGGTCTGGGTGCTCGACCATTCGGCGCTGACCTTGGTGGTGCTGCTGCTGACCGTCGTTTTGAATGGAGTGCTGATTTACAGAATTCCCAAAGGATTTTTCCCGCAGCAAGATACCGGTGCGATCGTGGGCGGAGTGCAGGGGCCGCAGGATTCATCCTTCCCGGCGATGGACAATTCCATCCGGCAGTTGGTGGGCGTGATCAAAGCCGATCCCGCGGTGGCGAACGTGAATGCCTACACCGGCGGCAATGGCTCGTCGAACACTGGATTTATCTACATTGCGCTCAAGCCCCTCAATGAGCGCAAGATCGGCGCGCCCGACATTATCAACCGCCTGCGCCCCAAGTTGAACCGCTTGCCGGTGGCTTCGGCGTTCCTGCAGGCGGCGCAGGATTTGCGCATCGGAGGCCGCTCCAGCAACGCGCTCTACCAGTACACCATTCAATCCGATAACGTGCAGGATCTTTCGAAATGGGGGCCGATCCTTTTGGCCGAGATGAAAAAGTTGCCCGGCTTTCAGGACGTCAACACGGACCAGCAGAATGGCGGATTGGAAGAGTTGTTGACCTATGACCGCATCAAGGCCGCTCGTCTGGGGCAGACAGCGCAGTCTTTGGACAGCTCACTCTATAGCGCTTTCGGGCAGTCTGAGGTCTCGATCATCTATACGCAGCTCAATCAATATTACGTGGTTCTCGAGGTTGCGCCGAAATACTGGCAATCGCCGCAAGGCTTGAACGACATTTACCTACGTTCCAGCGCGACGGCGAGTACGGCAACGACATCGGCCGCTGCGGGCAGTGGAAACGTGCCACTGAGCACGGTCGCAGTTGCCCAAGCCAGCACCACGCCCCTGGCCGTGAACCACACGGGCCTGTTCCCTTCCGTCACGGTTTCGTTCAATCTTGCGCCGGGAGTTTCTCTCAGCGACGCCACCCAGCGCGTGGCCGAGATGCAGCAGCGCATGGGCACGCCTTCGACCGTCCGCGGCTTTTTTGCGGGAACTGCGGAAGCCTATCAACAATCTCTGAGCACGGAGCCAATGCTGGTGGGCACGGCTCTGTTGGCCGTCTACATCGTGCTGGGAGTGCTCTACGAAAGTCTGGTTCATCCCCTGACGATCATCTCGACCCTGCCTTCGGCCAGTGTGGGCGCGATGCTGGCGCTGATGCTCTTCAAGATCGACCTGAACGTAATTTCAATCATCGGCATCGTGCTGCTCATCGGCATTGTTAAGAAAAACGCGATCATGATGATCGATTTCGCGCTGGTGGCGGAACGGCAGGAGGGCAAGAGTCCGGCGGACTCGATTTTTGAAGCCTGCATGCTGCGCTTTCGCCCCATCCTGATGACCACCATGGCGGCTCTGTTCGGCGCGCTGCCCCTGGCCTTCGGCACGGGCACGGGATCGGAGTTGCGCCGACCGTTGGGAATTACCATTGTGGGTGGATTGATCGTAAGCCAGATGCTGACGCTGTACACCACTCCGGTGGTGTATTTGTTCCTGGATCGGCTGCGGCTGCGTTTCAAGAAAGAGCCTTCGGGTGATTTTTCCGCCCCGGCTCCGGCAGCGGGATAGTTACGGACGGATGGCAATTTCGATGGTAATGGTAATGAGAGAAACGCTATGAACATTCTTGCTCGAAAGTCGGCATGTCGATCGGTTTCGATCGCCGCCATCGCCCTCTTGTGGATGTCCACGGGATGTGTGGTGGGGCCGAAGTATCATGCCCCTGCGCCCCCAGCGGCCGCGCCCGAATATAAAGAATCGCCCTCGCAGTTCAAAGACAACGGCCCCTGGACCGTAGCGCAACCCGCCGATGCCAAACTGCGCGGCAAGTGGTGGGAGATTTTTGGCGATCCGGAATTGAACGCGCTCGAAGAAGATCTGAACATCAATAATCAGAACATCAAACAGTATTTCGAAGACTTCATGGAAGCACGGGCGCTAGTAAGGGAGGCGCGTTCGCAATATTTCCCCACGCTGTCGGCTGTGCCTTCCGTAACTCATTCCCGTACTTCTGCGAATCTGCGCGGCGCAACCACTGGCACCGCCACCGGCACGGGCACGACCACTGGCACCGGCGCTACCGGCACAACCACCACCATCGCAACCACGCAATTGCAGAGCACGCTGTACTCGCTCCCGCTGGAGGCCTCGTGGACTCCGGACCTTTGGGGTAAAGTTCGCAACACAGTTCGGAATGCGCAATACAACGCGCAGGTAAGCGCCGCCGATCTGGAGAACGAGCGCCTCACCGAACAGGCGGCGTTGGCGGAATACTTTTTCGAAATTCACGGGCAGGACGAACTGCAAAGGCTGTATAACGAAACCGTCGAGGCCGATAAAAAAGAACTCGAGTTAACCCAGGCACAATACGACACCGGCATCACCAATGAGATCTCGGTGGTTCAAGCGGAAACCGCGTTGCAGAGCGCTCAGGCAGGTGCGACCAATGTCGCCATTGCCCGCGCCCAGTACGAACACGCGATTGCCACGCTGGTGGGCAAGGCCGCGACGAACTTTTCCATCCCGGTGAAACCCATGGTTACCGCGCCGCCGCCCATCCCGGTGGGCATACCGTCGCAGTTGCTCCAGCGGCGACCCGATGTCGCTGCCGCCGAGCGCACCATGGCTGCCGCCAATGCACAGATAGGCATCGCGTACGCTGCTTATTATCCCAGCCTCAACTTGACCGGAGAAGCCGGCTTCGAAAGTTCCGCGATCGGCAGTTTGGTCTCTTGGCCCAGCCGCTTCTTCTCGGTGGGAGCGTCGCTCTCCGAAACCGTCTTTGACGCCGGCCTGCGGCGCGCCACGGTGCAGCAATACGTCGCGACTTACAACGCCAATCTCGCCGCTTACCGCCAAACCGTGCTCAACGCCTTTCAGCAGGTGGAGGATGGCCTCGCCGAGGTGCGCATCCTATCCAAAGAAATCGAGCAGGAGCAGCAGGCAGTCAAGTCGGCGCAAACCTATCTCAAGCTGGAAGAGGCACGATACGAAACCGGCATCGATCCCTATGTGGACGTGCTGATCGCGCAAACCACGGTTCTCTCCGATCTGCAAATTCTAAACAGTCTCCAAGTCGAAGAGATGACGGATGCGGTCGCTCTGATCGAAGCTTTAGGCGGCGGCTGGGACGATTCGCAGCTCCCCACTCCCTCGCAGGTAACGCAAAAGTCTGCCGCCAAAGACACGGCAATACAGTAACAGGCGAGATCAAGTCAGCCGGCTGCTCCAAGCTCCAATATCGGTCTCTCTGCCATTTCATGAAGTTAGCGAATTCGATCATCTGGCCCGACTGCAAGAGGTCGCGCTTAGTCCGTACAAGAGCGGAAGGTAGACAATTGAGGCCGTCAGCAGCCGGCGTGCAGCGACTCTCGAACGCTCGGACACGAAGGCCGCGGCAAAATATGCGAATCCAGTTCCCAGAAGAGCCACTGCACCGTAAAAAGTGGCGGTGTGCCGCGCGGGAGATTGCATGATGCTGATCGCAACCAGAAGAAAGAGCGGGAATAGTGTTTCCAAAATCACGAAGGGAACCCTCGCATTGTCCTTCGGTAGAACCAAATAGCCCGCGCGGTCGTAGTCCTCGCGGTACATCCATGCGATTGCCATGAAATGGGGAAACTGCCACAAAAAGAGCACGACGTAGAGGATCACCGCCTCGACGCTCAATCGCCCGGAGGCGGCGGCCCAACCGATGAGCGGCCGCATGACACCGGGAAAAGCGCCGACGAGAACGCACAACGGTGTTTTTCGTTTTAGCGGGGTGTACACGAACAGATAGGTGACCAATGTCAAAGTTGCGAGCGCACTCGCGAGCAGGTTGACGGCAATCGTGAGATAGAGGCTGCCAACTGCAGCCAACGCCGTTCCGAAAGCCAAGACTGCCGATGGCGTTAGACGGCCGGCGGCGGCTGGACGCCGGGCGGTTCGGCGCATTTGCGCATCGAACTTTCGTTCGAGATCTTGGTTCAGCGTGCCGGTCCCGCTCGCCACCAGCAAGGTTCCGAGCAGGTTGGCGGAGAGAGTGGGATTCCCGATAGAAACTGGGATACCTGGCTCGCCAGAGATCTCCCCACGCAGTACAACGCAATAGGAAATGAAATTTGTATGACAGCCAGTGTGAAATCGACCCCATCTGTTCAAAAAGGATCTTCTAACGAGCCGGCACCGGCCAGCGGAGTTTTTCACATCGGCGGAGAACTACCCGTTCATCGGCTTGGCTTCATTGGGTCCGGATGATGTTGCCGTTCTCTGATCGTCCGCTTCAGCTTCCACGCTTAGTTATCGACGAAATGATCATGATGTTCTGCGCTCATCTGAGCCGCACATACCATGGCCGGAGCCAGCCGCCGGAAGAGGTCCTTTTGAAATTTGGCTAGTGCGGTGTTTCTGGGTTTATGATTCTTCGAGCATCATTCCTCCAAATCTGCAACTCCTCATTTGACAATTAATTGACAACCGGACCGTATCCCACAACTCCCTTGTACAGTCCAATGTTCCGTCACCACTGAGAAACCATCGTTCGAAGGTTGCGACGCCATAGGACAGTTTGGCGTATGCAGTCTGCGAAGACTGGGTATTCGTTTTGTCAAGAAATGAGGAGAAATGGAATGAACAGCCAACATTTTGTACGCAATAAGAATCGCAGCCTCACATCCGTTGCAACTCTCGTTCTCGGTTTGTCGCTGGCCGTAACCGCCCACGCACAGCGCTCGGGAAACATCAATCAACTGTTTGCTTTCACCTGTACTAGCGGCTTCCATAGCGACACGTGTCCGCAAGGCGCGCGTCCCGATATCATCCTTCAAGCCTCGGACGGAAATTTTTACGGCGCGGCGCAGGTTACCGATGAGGGCGTCTCCGACCCCCAGGGCGGCACACTTTTCAAACTGACCCCCTCGGGGGAGTTCACCAAGCTCTTTACCTTCACCCAGGGCAGCAGCGGATTCCTGGACGGCAACAATCCCGCAAGTGGCTTTGTGGAGGCCAACGATGGATTCCTCTATGGCACAAACTTTAACGGCGGCAAGCAAAATGACGGCGTGCTCTTCCGGATCAGCAAAACGGGCGCCGATTTCAAGGTTCTCCATAACTTCTGCTCATCCACAAACTGCGCCGACGGCAGTATTCCCAACGGACTCTTGCTGGGACAGGACGGCAACCTTTACGGAACCACACTGGAAGGCGGATCATCGGTCGGCCTGTGCCCAAGCTCCGGCTGCGGCACCATCTTCCGCTTCGAGCCGACGACTGGCGCTTTTGCCGTCCTCCATAGACTGACCGCCGTTGCTGATGGTCATCAACCAATCGGGAGTCTTGAACCATTCGGAATGATTCAGGCCGCCAACGGCAACTTCTATGGTGTCTCGCAGGGACTCGATATCGAAAGCTTCAATGAGGATATCTTCCAATTCACGCTGGCGGGCCAATTCACGGTTCAGTTCAAGTCGGCCTTGAATCATACTGGCATTAGTGGACTGACACAAGGCGCCAACGGCAATCTCTATGGAGCCTTTGAATCCATCGCAGGGCGTGCAGCGGGCGACATCAACTTTTTTGAAGTCAGCACCGGGGGCACCGGCTTCGTGGCTTTTGCGCCATTCACCGCGCTGGTAGGAACGACCACTATTCCTTCGCTCTTCCTGGCTTCCGACGGCAACCTGTGGGATACGAACTTCACAGATTCGGTAGCTACGATGGGCAGCGTCTTCTCGATCAACCCGCAGAATGGAGCTGTGCTCCAGACCTTTGCATTCGACGGCGCCAACGGTGATTCGCCTTTGGCTAGCGTAATTCAGGCCGCGGATGGCAGTTTCGTGGGCACGACGGAACTTGGCGGCACTATCTCCGGGGGGAACAACACCTTCGCCGATGGCACGGTCTGGACTCTGGATGCAGGCTTACCGGCGCCGGCACCCGCCATTACCCTGCTTAACTCGACTAGCGGCAGCGTGGGCTCCACCGTGCTGATAAACGGAAATAACTTTATTGGGACCACCGCGGTCAGCTTCAACGGAGTCAGCGCCTCGTTCCAGGTGCTCAACACCCAGTTTGTCAGCGCAACGCTTCCTGCCGGCGCCACCACGGGTCCGGTCACAGTAACGAACGCCGGCGGTAGGGCCACCAGCACACAAACCTTCACTGTCAACTAGCCGGCGTTAAGTCGGCGACTCCGTTGCCGCTTCATACCTCGCTCAGTAACCAGGACGCGAGCGCTTCGCTAACAACACGCTGGTGAGAACTCAGACCGTTGCGAGTTCTCACCGGCGTGCAGCTTCTAATGGGCCAGCAAGGAACCGTTTTTGCGAAAACATTCGAAGCTTGGGAATACTTGGTCAGACCGAGTTTCGATTGTCGGGGCCTAAGATAGTATTCCTTCACGTCCTCGCCGTGATTGCCTTCGTTTCCAGTTAGACCGAAAATCCGTTCTTTCAGAATTAGCACCACGCTCGTTCCACAGCGCGAGGGCAAAGCAAATCATCTGCCGGCGATCACATATCCGGCCAAGCCGTCTTCATTCCAGCGATAGGGGCGTGAACGCACCTCGTCATGTGGCAAATATTCCCAGGGCGTTCCCATGCGGGCTGTAGTCTTCGCGCACCGTGCCCCATGCGCGTTCGCTGAGGTAGGGTCCCCAACGCTTCCAGTGCTTCTTGCGCGTACTGGATTCAGCCAGTCGAATTTCCTCTTTTGTCATGAAAATATTGGTATTTCAAATCAGGCTTCGCTAAGAAACAATCTCGCCCGAAACTTGCAAATCGCCGCACCGGGGGCCGAGTCCGGTGTCGTTCACCGGGTCGTCGATGCCTGAATCGCCCTGTAGACACTGAGATGGCAACTTGTAGACAAGATCAAAGTGCCAGTCCGTGCTGGACAACGCGCTCTGGACGCTGCGACTCACATCTCCTCCGTAAGCTTCACGATTCACCAGGCATTCACAAGTTCATAACTGACCCAGGCAGCTCTTATTCGCTGCTCCGCGTTACTTTCTCAAATGACTCTTAGGACGCATGTAAACTCTGGCCAAATAATCGCCCTGGGTGCTGACGTCGTGTAAGGAATTGAGATTTCCCCGGCTCAGAACCAGATTAAGCCACTACGACAACCGTTCCCTCAGCCCGGCTAACACAGGGCAGTACAAATCCAGCTTTTTTCTGCTCAGCCGTCAGCCCGGCATCGACGTCCATTTGGACGGCGCCGCTCAGAACTCGCGTTGCGCAGGTACCGCACAGGCCCTGGCGGCAGCCATACGGAATCTGCACCCCATTTTTCTCCGCCAAATCCAGCAGGGTGCCGCCGACCGAAGCCTGACAAACCCTCTGCGAGTGAATGAAGACAACGGTTTCGGCGGGGCGGTTCTCCGGTGAACGAGAGTCCGCGGTCGGGTTGCTCTCCCCGAAACTTTCCTGGAGGATCCGATCCTGGTTGACATCGAGAGTCGACAGAATTTGACGCGCGTTGTCCGTGAATCCTTTGGGACCACAAAGAAAGAAGGTGGGTGAATCCAGATCGGTCACGTTCCTGGTGACAAATTCCTGAGTCAGGCGCCCACTGCGCCCCTTCCAAGTTGGGTCTGGTCTCGACAGGCACACTTCATACTTGAAGTTGGGAACAGATCTGCTAAGCCTCACCAGTTCGTTTTCGAATATGATGTCTGCACTTGTGCGCACACAATATAGGAGCCTCACAGGAGTAGCGAGTTCGAGGTTATCGATATAACGCAGCATCGAAATCATGGGTGTGATCCCACTTCCGGCTGCAACGAGAACTATGCTCTTGTGGAGTGTCTCGTCAAAGTAAAAGCGGCCATACGGTCCGCTTGCTTCCACCGCAAGCCCCGGCTTGGCCCGCTCATTGAGAAAAACAGATACCCATCCATTTTCCATACGCTTGGACGTGATTTCCACGTAGTTTTCGTGGACGGAGGAGGAAATCGTGTAAGAACGCGTGACCCGCCGGCCGTCGATTGTCCACTGGAAGGTCAGAAACTGCCCTGGCTTAGCACGTAATTGTCTTTCCTTTGGAATCTGGAAGCGTAGCGTCTTCGTATCATGGGTCTGCTGCTCGGTCTGTGCCAATAGAAGATTCATTGGGCCCGTCGCGTGTTCGCGGTTCGTTAACAAGGTCGCCTGCGGAGGAATTTCCGGGATGCGCGACTCCATGGAAGCCCCCGACTGCTTCCTCTTCTTAATAACCAAGGCGCATTGGACCAAGCAGACTGCAACCACCACGCCGGTCCCGAGCCTTAGCCCCAGGCTTCCTGGGTTCGCCGAACGAAGAAGTTCTGAGAACGTGGGGATGGCCACAATCACGAACGAAATCACGGAAATAGTTATTCCCAATGCCTTCAGCGACGAATGGCTATGCTCGTAGCGGCGTACGATCAATATTTTGAGCAAAAGCAGAGGCACGAGGACGAGCACAAGCGCGATATGCAGAACCAGGTGCGTAGGCAGGTGACTCGTTATTCCCAAGCCAGAGAGTCTCTGACTCATGCCGTAAGCCATGAGGCAGAGTAGAATCACAAACAAGTAGCCACTCGCCCGGTGAACCGCGACCAAGCGGGTTCTCGTCGTTACTCTGCACGAGGGGTGAGAAGCCTCCAGCATCACCACCACGTTGGCGGCAGCCAGTGTGACAAAGGCAGCGCCGGCGACAATCGCTGAAATATTCGACATAGGCTTCGACCCCTCTGCGCTGCTGACCCGGTTTGCTCAAGCCTCCCCCTGCTTTGGTTAATTTGGGTTGCCGTTCCGTCGACCCGCAGCGGCACTCCGGCTCGACCCTTTGCCCGAATCTGCTTCTACTGACGGTTCTTGGACTTTGCGGAGGAACTTCAGGTCCAGAACGATTGTCGTCTGGTCGCCTGCGGGCGGCGTGCACACGGGGCCGCTGTAGCCTTCTCCTCCACCCTCGTATGCATTCTCACAGTTGCCAGCGTGAGTCGCTGCGATCAACGTTCCTGTGCATGCAGGACCGCTGTAGCCTTCTCCTCCACCCTCGTATGCTGCCTCACAGTGTTGATTTTGCACGACCGACGGCCAATTCGTAGCTTGTATTGCATCTGCCAGTTGAGGGAAATCCTCGTCGTCGACGCGGGCTGATCCTGAGGCCTCCACCGCTCTGTTTTTCTGCAGCGCGACTGGAGTCAAGGGGCCCGAAACAAGTGCATCGCTAAAAGTAGGAAACAGAAACGTGATTTCACGAGTTTCATTGTGAAGCACAGGATCGCCGTACACTGGCCCGGCATAGGCTTCGCTTGGCGTCGCTGTAACGGTCCGCTCCACACGAGTCAATGTAAGATCCCCGATGACTCTCAGCTTGCCGTTCCCTGTCCTAAGAATGCGCGAGGACTTGAACGTCAGCAGAGTCTGTTCGGTCCCGTCAGGAACGTAGCCGGCCGGCAAGATACCCTCAGGACTAAGTGCGTGCCCCCACTCCTCATCCGCCGGATAAATACTGAGATCGAAGACCGAGTTGTCCGGGTCGTTCGTGTCCAGCCGTACCTTCCCAGTCACGCGTGCGACACCAGTATTTACTGAATCTGGATTCGCTTTGGAGCCCTGAAACAATTGGGCATTGGACCGGCTGGAGTCGAGAGTCCAGGTATCGCCGGCAAGAGCTAGAGAAGTGAGAAAGCAAGCTGCGAACGCAAATGTTATAGCTCGGTATTTCATGTTATTCCTTCCATTCCTCGTTTGAGACGATTTTAAGTAGCGCGATGCTCACTTCTTGCGTCCCTTGACGTTAGGGGCAATTGCGCTCTGTTAGTGTGAACTCGGTCGACGATGATTTATTCCAAGAACTGGGTGGTTTTGTTTCGCAAACGCTCTTTGAGGATTTGCCAGCGCTTCACTTTCAGCTAGTCCATTCGACCAGCCAACGTAAAAGGGCCGCCGGGTGATGCACGGATTTAATTCTCGGTCCTGAGGATACTGGTGCGGTTGTTCAGTTTCTCATCAGGACATCTTCCGCAGGCTCCCGAGAGTGGAAGATTACCGATACCACCCAGTTCCGCATACTGCGTCCAGAGGTCAGACTCGATCAGTTCGGCTGCCGCTAGAAACCTTAGGATGGCGACATCGCCCGAATTGAGGGAACCGCTTCCAAGAGTACTGGATTGTGCGCGGGCCAAAGTTCCGTTTGCTAACAAAGCGGCGCCCACTACTGCGCCTCCTGCCAGCAGACCACCTTTCAGAAAAGAACGGCGGTCGACTGAACTGCCGGTAGATGGGAGAAGCTGCTTTTTCTTCATATTTATGCTCATCCTTCCTCGACTACAAAGTTTTCCAAACTATGGGTTAGACTCGTCGGCACAACGACGAGATACGAGAGGCATTTCATTTGATTGTCAACTCTTTGCAAACTCGCAGTGACAAATGCCAAGGCAATGTTCAAGAGCGAGAGTTAAGTTGAAGACCGACATGCGACTCTTCTATCTCACTTTCTACAGGTCTGATTTCTTCCATCTGCACGCAGAACCCGCGGTGCAGGCTGTGGGTTGAATGTCGTTGACCGACCCGAGGGGAAGCTGGGCGGCGGCAGAAAGAGTCAGCGAGAAGAATATGAGTGCCAATGTTTTCATAATTTCAATCCTGTAATGGCCCACGGTGCCCGGGCGCACCGGAGTGCGCCCTGGCAGAGGCTGGCCTGTTTTAGTTGATGGTGACGGTTACGGCACTGGAATGGCTCAACGAGCCGGAGGTCCCGGTAACCATTACAGTGGTTTGAGATGCTGAGGTTGAGGGGTTGTTTGAAGTGCTCGACTTGCTGCCGCATCCTAGACTGAAGAGTGAGATGACCAACAGCAACCCTAATACGCTCGCACCCACGATGCTCTTGCTCCCGAGCAGTTTTCGCTTGCGAGTTGTGAACAGAGTGCCGAACAAACCCAAGCCGGGGAGTAGCAGCCCCAAGCGCGGCGCGTAGTACCCGTTGCTCGGCGGAGTTGAGGCAGCAGATATAGTCAACGTTGAGGACGCAGCGCTCGAACCGGGAGAGATGGTTGAAGGGCTTAGAGAACAAGTCAACCCGGCGGGCGCAGAGCAGGTCAGCGTGATCTGACTATTAAAGCCTCCCGCTGCAGCGGCGCTGACCATTAGCGTAACCGAGCCGCCCTGGCTGACCGTTGCGCTGGAAGACGAAAGATTCAACGAGAATCCGCTTCCAGCGGCAGCTGCAGGTGCCAGGCTAGCGAACACTGCCGTTGCGCTTCCTCCAGCAGGGAAATTCGGTTGCCCGGCGCTGCCTCCAGCGGTTATGTAAAGAGTGCCAGCAACGCCTGGGGCATTGTTGGCACCACCTCCTCCGCCAAACACCATATCCCACATGCCGGGGTTGACCAGCACCTTGCCGGACGAGTCGGAGAGTTGACCCTGAAACTTTCCTGTGGTGTCGAATGCGCTGATCGTACCATCGCCGAAATTTCCTACGAGAATGTCGCCGGCGAAGCTTCCGAAGCTAGCTGGAGCCTGCACTACGCCCCAGGGCGCGTTGAGGTTGTTACTGGCGCCGGCGGCGACGAAAGTGCTCATGAAGTTGCCGTTTGCGTCGAAGATATCCACCTGCCCAGCGCCAGCGCCGGGGACAGCGTCGTGCTTCGGCGTATCCTGCATCGCATAGGCGACGTAGATCTGGTTGCCAATGACGTGTATGCCGTGCGGAGCAAAACCGGCGGGAAGGGTTGGATCGGTGAAGCTGCCGCCCAACGAAGTGAGGGTGTAGTTCGAATCGTAGACGTCTACCTTACCGCTGTTGAAGTTGGCCGCCAACAGATTGGTGCCGAGCAATGCGAGACCTTTGTAAACCGCGCCGCTGGCGGAATTATCTTTGCCGACAATCCCAGTGTTGCTTGAGCCATTCCAATAAACAATGAGGCCATCCTCAGTATCGAAAATGAACGAGCCGCCGCTGAAGTAGGAGCCGCTGGCGTTGGCCACGGTTCCCGTCGGGCAACCAGGACTGCAATTGCCGTTTGGATTGCTTGCAGCCCCGGGTATCGTGACCACCAACCCGGCGTCTTTATTGCCATTTTGGTCATAAAGCGTGGAGACGCCGCTGTTATTGTCGGCGATCCAGAAATCTTGCCCGGGAAGAACCGAGATTCCCCAGGGGTTCGAGAGTTGAGTGTCTGTGGTGGTGGCTACGCCGGTAACATTGGAGACCAGGTTGGTCTGGGAATAGCCGGCCTGCTGCGCCCACAAACCTGACGGAATCGTCAACGCCGTGAGCAAACCGAATAACAAGAGTGCTTTCTTCATGTTGTCCTCCTTAACTTTTGTGATTTGTACGACGTTGCTGAATACCGTTGTTTTCTTTTCTACCGTGAAGCTGGGGTTGCGGGATGGAGGGGGAGTTCAGGGCAAACTGATATACTTCCTATTCCCGAACTCCCCATCACAACCGTATGAAAGCCGCTGTTCTGCTCGGGTTAGCTACCGCCAGAGGAGGACACAATGGAGTGCTCCTTTTTCTGGGCTAGCGTGACCATCGCCCGCGGTACCACGAAGGAATAGACGCCTCCCGGCGTCTCAGCCTCGCTCAGAAAGTGCTTGCCCCCTATCTGCTCGAAACTAAGCTTTGGTTGCCCAGAAGGAGTTTCATCGACGGCGATAGGAAGAACAAGCGCGCCATTGCCGTAGCCGCGAATTGCGATGCCTGAAGATGCGTCAACCGAGAGACGGCCAATCGTGTATGTGCCCGCAGGCAGGGTCGCGCCTCCAGCGACGAACTCAAACGGAACGTTCACACGAACTCCCTTGGTGTCCTGAGCGCGGGCACTTATGCCCAACCCAAGCAGGCAAGTCAGAGTAAGTACAGCTGTCAAATATGATTTCTTCATGATTTCTCCGTATTGAAATGGTGTTGCTTGTGCATTAGTGATAACTGCGCTCGTGAGGCTCTATTCCACAAGTGCGTCCTGATCCTCGTTTATCAACCGTGTTCAACAACTTATGTGAGTTAGACGCGACGACTAGAGGCGAGATGCGGACGGAATGTCATTTGATTGTCAACTCTTCGTCGAGATCTCGTAAACGCGCGTGGCGGGAACGCTAGTGGGAGTACGGGGAGAAGAAAAACGGCGTCGCACAGCCTGGCGATCTGGCGATATTACTGTGATGTATACATTGTGGAGTCAATGGTCGACGTTATCGGTGGCTGCCGTCAGGAGTCGCGGCATGCACCGTACTCAGTAACGTTGATCGAGTGTGTCGGATACGTCGACTTGCGCAAGCACTCGGCAGAAAGGCCGAGAAGCCGGCCTGTTTGCTTGGATGAAGGGAATAACTGCGCTCGGGCAGGGTGTGGTCGCTCTCTGAAGTACTTGGTCAGACCCTCTCGAAGCTGCAGCCGAGCTCGCCATAGCCGCGCCTTCACTGCGGTGTGACTCAGATCCAGCACTTCTACTGTCTGATCTATGGTGAGACCTTCGACATCCCGCAACACAAAGACCGTCCGCAAGATTGGGCTTAGCTCTTCCAAGCAGTTTGTCAGGATGTCTCGTAATTCAGACGCCCAGTAACACTGTTCCGGATTAGGAGCCCAGTCGGCGACCTCTTTGGGAAGCACATCGCCATCTGCCTGAAAATCCTCGTCCAGGGACATCTCTTTAGCGCTGCGCTGTTTGCGCAGCTTCATCAGCGACTGGTTCACGGTGATGCGAAAGAGCCAGGTTGAGAATTTGGAATCCTCGCGGAATGCGGACAGGTTTTGGTAGGCCTTCAAAAATGCTTCCTGAACTGCATC
>Ga0116125_1000710_pt1 | contig 15415 bp, 20 predicted proteins | sample June2015DPH_16_1_2_FD_89729 | JGI IMG/M metagenome (GOLD analysis project Ga0116125, IMG submission 89729) | Peatland microbial communities from SPRUCE experiment site at the Marcell Experimental Forest, Minnesota, USA - June2015DPH_16_10 | ecosystem: Environmental > Terrestrial > Soil >...
AGAAGGGCACGCGGAAGAGGTGCTGGCGTACCTGAAAGGTTCGGCCAAAGGCGCAGCGTAGAACAGCCGCGCTCGTGAAGGCTGCGCGGCTTGCTGAAAAGGCGGGCGATCTCGTAGCAGCTTTTCAGGCGTGGCAAAAGCTTGCCTCAGAAACAAAAGGAGCTGCTTTTTGCTGCCAGATGGGGCGGGTGGCGAGGCGTCTGAATAGGTGGACCGATGCGGAAAAGGCATTCCTCGATGCTTTAACGGTCGATCCGCAGCTCGCGGTCGCAATGGGTGCGCTCGGCTCCCTGTATCTCTCTCGGACCGACGGAGACCGAACCGGCAATTTAAGGCTTGCGAAGATGTGGCTGCTGCGAGCTTTGGAAATTGACCGAACCGCTCCCGTCTTAAGCCTTCTGGGAGCCGCGCATCACGGCCTCGGCGAGATAGGCTCGGCGAAAGAGGCGTATCGCGCCACGATCGAAATCGATGAGTCCTACGAGGAGGCTCACTTCAGTTTGGGCGTCCTCGAAGCGAACGAAGGAAATGACGCCGAGGCTGAGGGCTTGCTGCGCAGGGCGATGGAGCTTGATCCCCATCGCATTGCGGCGCACGGGAGGCTGGGGATCTTGCTACACAAGCATGGCAGGCATTTAGAAGCCGAGTCTGAATTTCGTCGCTGCATCGAACTCGATCCGTCTGACTACTTTTCGCATTTGTATCTCGCGAACACACTTGGGGTTCAGCGCCGCGAAGCTGAGGCGGAGCGGGAGTTTCGAACTGCGATTGCGATCCGGCCCGGCGAAGAGCCGGCAATCCAACTCTTCGCGAATTATCTGGAATCCCTTTTTCGAACTGAAGAAGCTGCTCAATGGCGTTCCAAGTTGTTACGAAAGCCAAACTAGATAGAAAAGACGGCGCAACGGCGGCTCCGCCCATTCATGCGCTCGACCGCGCCTTCTACGCGCGCAATCCGCGGCGCGTGGCTCGCGAACTTCTTGGCAAGGTGCTGGTGCGCGATTCCGGAAAGCTGCGGCTGACGGGTCGCATCGTCGAGGTTGAGGCTTACCTCGGAGCGAACGATCCCGCATCCCACTCCTTCGCGGGAAAGACTGCGCGCAATTCCGTTCTGTTCGGACCGCCCGGCCATGCCTATGTCTACTTCATTTACGGCGCTCATTACTGTCTCAACGTTTCCTGCGAGCGAGATGGAAAAGCCGGCGGAGTTCTTTTCCGCGCGCTCGAACCGCTTGAGGGCATTGAGGAAATGGCGCGTGCCCGGCAAATCGAGCTTCTCGGCCCGCGCGATCTGGTTCGACTGACCAGCGGCCCCGGCCGCATGGCCGAAGCGTTCGGCGTCACCCGCGCGCGAGATAACGACTGCGACCTGACCTCTTCACGTTCCAGCCTGTGGATTGGAGACGACGGCTTTCGCGCTAAAAATATTCAAGTCACGCCGCGGATTGGCATCACGAAAGCAGCCGACGATCTTCTTCGGTACATCCTCGGCGGGAACCGTTTCGTTTCCGGCAGAAAAACTCCCGCTAGGGACTAAAGTACGACGCCGAGGCGGCAAGTGCGATTGACAAACGGGTGTACACTGTCCGTCGGGTCAAATGCGTGGAAGCCGCTGTATTCAAGGCATTTGACCGAAGTGCCGGGAAGTTCGAATGAACACCCGGCTGTGAGCCGTCCGTTTTTCCAGCAACCTCTGGCCGGACGAATCATCTGATCAACGGGAGCCCCGGTGAGCCGGTTCGTTTTAGTTCGCGCCACACTCGTTGCTTTGCTCGTCGCTGCCGCGATTCTCGGTGCGCCTCGACCGGCCTTGTCGAGCGAAGCGAATGCCGCGCCTCCTGCGACTCAGACCATCGCCGCTCCTTCTAACATCGTGATCGGTTTCGTTGGCGGTTTCGTTCGCCATGACAATCCTCATCACGGCCCGGTGCGACTTGCCCAACAAATCCGGCGCACGTTTCCCAAAGACACCTATGTGCAGGTTTTTGAAAACCGGCGCAGAAGGCTGGCTTATGAGACGATCCTGCGCCAACTGGATACGAATCACGACGGCGTTCTTTCCAGCGAAGAAAAATCGCGGGCGCGAATTATTCTCTTCGGTCACAGTTGGGGAGCGTCGGCGGCGGTGCTGCTGGCGCGCGACTTGCGCCGTGAAGGCGTTCCGGTTTTGCTGACGGTGCAGGTGGATAGCGTCGCCAAAGTCTGGCAAAACGATTCTGTGATTCCCGACAACGTCGCGGAGGCCGTGAACTTTTATCAGCCGCATGGCTTTGTGCACGGACGGACGAGAATCACCGCCGCCGACCCGGCGAAGACTGAGATTCTGGGAAATTACCTCAAGGATTATCAGAAGAATCCGATCGTGTGCACCGGAACTTCCTGGTTCGATCGCACGTTCACCCCCGACCACATGTACAGCGAGTGCGATGACCACGTCTGGTCGCAGATCGGTGATCTGGTGCGGCAGCGGCTGGCTTCCGCTGGAATCTCGCGGAACACTTCCGCGGCGGTGTCCGCCGGTGTGCCTGCGCAACGCTAGTACGTCTTCGTTGTATCATCCCGAAGCGAAGCGAGGGATCCTGGTTTTTGCCTGCCGTGAATTCGTTGCCGCCGCGAGCAAACACCAGGATCCCTCGCTTCGCTTCGGGATGACATTTCTTCCAAGGGGATGACAACTGTTCAAGAGAATGACAGGTCTTACTGGGATCGTTTGGGAAGCAGGATGTTGTCGATAAGCCGCGTCGGGCCGACGAAGGCGGCGACCGCGACCAGAGCGCCGTTAGCAACATCTCCGACTGGATCGAGATTGTCGGGATCGACGATTTCGAGATAATCGAGGCGGACTGATTTTTCTGCGGCAAACTCTTCCCGAGCCGCCGCTACGATCTTCGCTGCGCTGCGTTCGCCGAAATCCCATGATCTTTTTGCGCACAAAAGAGAACGATGCAATGCCAGCGCCTGTTTTCTCTGTTGCGGATCGAGGTAGGCGTTGCGCGAACTCATGGCCAGACCGTCAGGCTCGCGCACGATCGGGCAGGCGACGACTTCCACGGGAAAGTTCAGGTCGGCAGTCATGCGGCGAATGATCGCAACCTGAGCGGCGTCCTTCTGGCCGAAGAAGGCAGCGTCGGGCTCGACGATGTGAAATAGTTTGGCGACTACCGTGGTGACTCCGCGAAAATGACCGGGCCGGGAACGGCCGTCCAGCTTGGCGCTCAGGCCCTCGACCGTCACCCATGTCACGGCGCCTGACGGATACATTTCCTCGATCGATGGCGCGAAGAGCAATTCCACGCCTTCTTTTTCGAGCAGTTCCCGGTCGCGCTCGAAGTTTCGCGGATACTTTGCCAGATCTTCGGTCGGCCCGAACTGCGTGGGATTCACGAAGATCGAAGCCGCGACTGCATCGCACGAAGCTTTTGCCGCCCGCACCAGCGATAAGTGGCCTTCGTGCAGCGCTCCCATGGTGGGCACGAATCCCAATCGCTTGCCAGCGTTGCGAGCCGCGCGGCTTGCTGCACGCATGTCTTCGATGGTGTTGCAGATTCTCATTTTGCGCTAAGACACAAAACTCACGATGCCGGAATCCAGCGAATCGCGACATGCGCGCCCTGCAAGTCTCCTTCGACAATGCCACGATTGCGTCGAAGCGCAATCTTGTCCTGCTCAGAGCTCGTCGGTTTCTCATCTACGAGGATCGCGACTGCGCGCCCGTAAGGCCAGGCCGACGCGGGCAGTTGCGCCAACGCGTTCAACACTTCTTCCGGTTTCAGAATCTGTTCTTCATTGGCAGCAACGCTGGAGAGCAGTCCAATGCGGTCGGGACGGACGACGAGATACGGATTGCCCCAGTGCCTGGATTCTTTCGGAGACGGATACTTCGATGGATCGGCAGCGGCGATCGTTTGCAGCAGAGTGGACGCATCCGGCGGTCGTGGAGCAGGCTGCCGCGAACAAGCGACGGCCCAGAAGCTCATCGTCACAACAAACGCGAAAACAGATACGAGCCGGGCCGGCGGGCAACCTCGGGCAACCGACGAACTCACCGCACTACCATCGGAACGTCGGTCTTCACCGCCCAAATTAACGCGATCACCCATCCGATCCCCGTCCATCCCAGAAAGAAATTCAGCAGGATGATGGCGGCAATGTCGCGCTTGCTGCGAGCGAGAGCGATGATCGACGGCAGAAAGTACAGCACAAAGCCGAAGCCAAAGAATGGCAGGAAAAACGACGGTAAGAGGTGCGTCATAGGAACTCCCTCAACACATTAGCGTAGCACTGTCGCAAAGAACGAGCCACCACGGAGGCACAGAGCCACGGAGAAAACAAAATCTCAGATTTTTTCTCGGTGACTCCGTGGTGAATTGACTCCTGCTAGCGCATCGCACGCTTGCGCGCGAGAACCGTATCCAACCCGGCTTTGGTCTCTCTCGGCAGATGGTACGACTCTTCATCCGACGGATATTGCAGTGACTTCACATCGGCGCGAAATGCCTGCACCGATTGTGTAATCAGCGCGGCTGCGTCGCCGTAGCGACGCACAAACTTGGCTGGGGGCGCGAACGTGAGGTTGAGCAAGTCGTGGATCACCAGCACCTGGCCATCGCACTCCGGACCAGCGCCAATGCCGATGGTCGGCGTGTCAACTTCGGCGGTAATCATTGCCGCAACTTCCCGCGTAATGCCTTCGAGCACAAGGCAGGCCACTCCCGCGCGATCGAGAGCCACAGCATCGCGCATGAGTTGCTCGATGCCGCTGAGATTTTTTCCCTGCACTTTGTAGCCGCCCATCACGTTGACCGACTGCGGAGTCAGTCCAATGTGGCCGGCCACGGGAATTTCTGCGTCGATGATGCGGCGTATCAGGTCAGCACGCTTCTCGCCGCCCTCGATCTTCACCACCTCGGCGCCGCCTTCTTTCACGAAGCGCGTGGCATTGCTGAGTGCGGTTTGGGGGTCAACGTGATAAGACCCGTAAGGCATGTCAGCGAGCAAGAGCGCGTGCTTCACGCCGCGGCGAACTGCCTTCACGTGGTGCAGCATCTCGTCCATGGTGACCGAGAGCGTGTTTTCGTAGCCGAGCATGGCCTGGGCCAGCGAATCGCCAACCAGGATCATCTCGATACCCGCCTCGTCGACCAAGCGCGCAGTCGCGTAATCGTAGGCGGTGAGGCAGGTGATGGGTTCGTGACGGAGTTTCTGTTCCCGCAGAGAGGCGGTGGTGATTTTTCGGCGGCTCACATCTTGAGCAGAAAAGCTGAGATGCCCGCCAATCGGGGTGATGCTCATTGTGTCCTCCAGTGCCCCTCCGGCTCGGCCGGATAGAGCCTGTTCCGCATCTTCGAGGATGCCAAGAACATTGTAGCTTTAATGGCTGGCGAAGACTAGGGCTTAGTACGAGCCACTACGAAGACCAGTTAAATATTTCAACTTCAACAGTTTGCAGAGCCTTCGCCGAAGGCCCCCTACGCTTGTATCAACGAATTAGAGACGACCCGCCGCCGGCTTACCTCTGTGCTTTTTCCGCCACCAGCTTCTGTCGCGCCGTCTTCAACTCAGGCCGCTCGTCGCCGACGGCAACTTCGGTCAACTTCCGGAAGTAGCCGCTGGCAGTCGAAGCGTCTCCAGAGGCCTCAGCCGCCTGCGCTGCGCCGTACAAGGCGTTGAAGCGGTTCGGGGCGATTTTCAGCACGGTCTGATATTCCACCAGCGATTCCCCCGGTTGATGACCGATCAGCAGCAGCTCCGCCAACATCTCACGCGCAGGCGTGACGGCTCCGGGCGTGACCGCGGCCTTGTCCATACTCTCTTCCAGTTCTGCCGCCGATCGCGCCAGTTTTAGGGCATCCTCTGACTTGCCATTCTGTTGCGCGATCCATGCGGCCACTTCGCGACGCTCGACTTCCACTTGATTCGACCAGTAGGAGTTATTCTGCTTCGCAATCGAGTCGCGAAGTGCGGCAAGTTTCTGTTCGGCTTGAGCTGCCTTTTCCAGATTCATCGAGCGAGCGCTTCCCACACCGATCGCCGTCCACGTAATCGCCTGCGCCCAAGGCACGCCGTCCTCCGCCACGCGAAGTTGGGCGGCTTGCTGCCAATTTCCCAGCTCAATTGCGTCGCGCGCGGGAATTGCCGACGCTCCATAATTTCCTGTCAGCGTCAACCCGGAAACCGGTGGCAACGCATTCATCTCATCCAATACAGACTTAGCCTTGCTCACGCGTCCGCTCTGCAGATCCGCGTATACCAGATAGTCCATGGCGTGCAGCCGCTGATCACGCGCCTCGCCATTCTTCGAATTGACCTCCGCGGCCGCGGCCAGCTCCGCCGACTTTAGATTCGAGCTGATCGATTCATCCCACGAGCCCACCCGCGTGAACAGATGCGACGGCATATGATTCGCATGCGCCGAAGCGGGAGCAATCTTGGCATACATGCGAGCCGCTCCGAGCCCCTGCCCGGCCAACACCGGATTGTCATAGCAGTGGATGATGTAGTGCGCGACGCCGGGATGGTGCGGCAGTTTCGTGAAGATTGGCTCCAGGATCTCGCCGCACTTCCGCTGGTTGGCAAAAGTTTTGTCGGTCTTGGGCGCCGTAATCGCCAAGGTCAGCGCGTAAAAGATCGCCGCCTCATCGTCCTGCGGATACGCCGCCTGCAGCGAGCCCATCTTCTGTGCAAACGCCTGGCTGTGCGTGTATGCGTCTTTACCGTCTTCGCGATAGATTTCAGCCAGCGCATCGATGTAGGCATTCTCGCGAGGCGTAGTCTTCGTGTTCCCCGAAGCAATCCGTTTCGCCTGATTGAGAGCCACACGCCCGGCCGCCGAGTCCCCGTTGTCCCACATCCCGTGATAATGAGACATGGCCACACCCCACTGCGCCATGGCGCATCGTGGATCGTGGCTGGAGATCTCCGTAAAGGCCTGGCGCGCCTGTTCATACTGGAATGAGTGCAGCAGCGCGACCGCGCGGTTGAAGTTGCCGGTGGGATCTGGCGAGCACGACGTCAGGAAGTGGACCGGCCCAATCTCCTCCTCAGTGATCGCGTGATGATGATCTTCCTGGGTTAGAGCGAGGGAAACAAAACACAGGACCGAAGCGAGAACCACGGTCAAGGGGCGCATGGGGCACCTCCGTATGCGCGCAATTGTACCACCAGTCTGCAACAAGAAATCTCTACGCGCCCACACCTTCCTGCCCGCCGAGCGGCAAGAAATATTGCGTGCCCTTGATCGGCTCGGTGACTTTGCGCAGTAGCTCTTGCAAATCTTCGTTGCGGTCGACGAAATCGATGTCAGACGTGTTCACGATCAGTAGGTCCGACGACGTGTAGTGAAAAAAGAAGTGTTCGTAGGCCTTTACGACTTCTTCCAGATACTCGTCGCTGACGGCGCGCTCGCCGGGAGCATTCTTTTTCTTCAGCCGCTTCTTCAGAACGTCGGGCGTGGCTTGCAGGTAAATCACGAGGTCGGGCGTGGGCAGTTTTTCGCGGAAGTGGTTGTAATAGCGGTTGTAGGTATCGAGTTCCTGGTCGGTGAGGTTGAGGCAGGCGAAGAGTTTGTCTTTTTCGATGATGTAGTCGGCGACAATTGTTTTCTGCGAGCGCGGGCCGAGATCGAGGGCCTGCAACTGTTCAAAGCGCTTCACGAGGAAAGTGAACTGCGCCTGAAACGCCGCACCGCGCTCGCCTTCATAGAAAGCTGTGAGAAACGGATTCGATTCAGGCTCGATCACACGCTGCGCATTCAGGCGCTCGGCCAGGATGCGGGCGAGCGTGCTCTTGCCCACTCGGATGGGACCCTCTACTGCAATGTAGCGGGGCAGCTCGAAGAGATTAGCCATGGGTTCGCAATGAATCGGAATTGGCAGGATAGCTCGGATGCGGCTGAGTGGCAATTGAGGGAAGAGTTAACAGAGGAAATTGAGCGATTGAGCGATTGAGTAGTTGAGTGATTGGAACCGAAGGTTTGAGATTTTCAATCGCTCGATCCCCGATCACTTCAATGCAATACAATCCCTGCATGCTTGCGCTCACCCTCACCGCTGTCTCCGCTGCAGCCGCCTGTACCGCGGGGTATCAGTCGATGGCGCCTACGGGGCAATGGTACGGAAAGACATTCACAGGGCTTGCGCGCGGCTCGCGCTCGCTTGCGCTCACCTTCGACGACGGGCCTAACGACCCGCACACGATGCGACTGCTGGAAGTGCTCGCGCGGCACGGGGTTCAGGCTACTTTTTTTCTGATCGGGCGGTACGTGCAGCAACGTCCGGAGGTCGTCGGTGAGATTGCTCGAGCCGGCCACATCATTGGCAATCACACCTTCACGCACCCGCTGCTGATTTTCAAAAGCGAAAGTGAAATCCGCCAGGAACTCAGCCAATGCCGCTCCGCATTGCAGGATGCCGTCGGCCAGCATTCCAATCTCTTCCGCCCGCCTTTTGGGGGACGCCGCCCTGCCGTACTGCGCGTGGCGCGTGAACTTGGGCTCGAACCTGTCATGTGGAATGTTACCGGCTACGATTGGAATGCGCCGCCTGCTGAAGCGATCGAGCGCAAGGTGGCGAAACAAATTCGCGGCGGCGATGTGATCCTGCTGCACGATGGCGGGCACAAGCAGATGGGCGCGGATCGCTCTCAGACTGTGATTGCGGCGGGCCGATTGATCACGCGCTACAAATCGGAGGGATACGAATTCGCGACAATTCCGCAGATGATGGCGAAAGCATTAGGACGTCCGAATCCGAGCCTTCAATGAACCGTAATGAGGAACATCCACATGAGCAGCCCGAGAATAGCCTCTACTACGGCGCCCCGCGGCTGGTCTTTTCGTTGTCTTCCGGGCCGTGACAAGACGAGGGCCAAGACGCAGAGGGGAAGCCCAAATGCCGCGAACCTCAGAGATTAATCCAATGTCAGGATCCGTTTAGAGACGAGCACAAGAAATACCATCTGGACCAATGAACTGAGCGTCAGGAATAAGCCAGACCGAATCAGCCTCGCTGAGTGCGGCAGTTTAAAAACACGCCGCCAAGCCGAGGCTGTAAAGAGCAACACACCAACACCTAATATGCCGCCAATATCGATGTCCGGCGCCATTTTTCCCTAGTACCCGCGCTTTTCTTTCATCCTCGCATCGCCGCAAATGCCTGCTTCGCCGCTGCGATCGTCTGCTGAACGTCTTCGTGCGAGTGCGTCGCGCCTAAGAATGCCGCTTCGTACTGTGACGGCGGCAGATAAACTCCGCTGTCGAGCATGCTGCGGAAGAATTTGCCGAATGCTTCGGTGTTCGATTTCGACGCTAAATCCCAATCGGTTACCGGCCCCGGCGTGAAGAACCAGGTAAACATCGATCCGACGCGGTTGTAGCATAGCTCTACGCCGGCAGCTTTGGCGGCTGCGGCGACTCCTTCGACTAACTCTCCGCTCAACTTGTCGATGCGCGAATAGATCTCCTGCTTGTGATCGCGCAAATGCTTCAACATCGCGCATCCCGCCGCCATTGCAAGCGGATTACCCGATAGCGTTCCCGCCTGATACATCGGACCCAGCGGCGCGACCAGATTCATGATCTCGCTGGGGCCGCCATAGGCGCCAACCGGCAAGCCTCCGCCAATGATTTTGCCCATGGTGGTGAGGTCCGGACGAATACTGTAGAGTTCCTGCGCGCCGCCAAACGCCACGCGAAATCCGGTCATCACTTCGTCGAAAATCAGCACTGCCTTCTCGCGCTCAGTTAACAAGCGCAGGGCCACCAGGTAATCGTCCGCCGCGGGGACGCATCCCATGTTTCCCACCACCGGCTCAACGATTACGCAGGCGATCTGGTGCTTGAACTTCTGAAAGGCGTATTCCACCGCAGTGATGTTGTTGAAGGGCAAGGCTAGCGTAAATTGCGTGAACTCCTCGGGAACGCCCGCCGATCCCGGGATTCCGAGCGTTGCGACGCCCGAGCCTGCTTTCACCAGCAGTGCATCGGAGTGACCGTGATAGCAACCTTCGAACTTCACAATGTATTTGCGTTTTGTGTACGCGCGCGCCAGACGAATCGCCGACATCGTAGCTTCGGTGCCGGAGCTCACGAAGCGAACTTTCTGCATGGAAGGAACCGCGGCCAGCACCAACTCTGCGAGGTCAGCCTCAGACGGGGTGGAAGCTCCGAAGCTGGTGCCGTTGCAGGCGGCGCTTACGATCGCGTCGAGAACATCGGGCGCGGCGTGGCCGAGAATGAGCGGTCCCCAGGAACCGACGTAGTCGATGAACTCGTTTTCGTCGGCGTCCCAGATGTGCGAGCCCTTGCCGCGCACAATAAACGGCGGATCGCCGCCCACAGAACCAAATGCGCGCACCGGCGAATTCACTCCGCCGGGAATCATGCTCTCAGCGCGTTGCTGCAAACGGCGCGACTGCTCGACTTTTCGAGACGTTGTGGACGGCATCGAGGCTCCCCGCAACAAGTATGAACAGAACAGCATGAACAGAAACGACCGCGCGAATACTATAGCAGCGCTGCGGCAGGCGAATTCATCAGATATTCACGATTTCGCCATCATCTTGCAACATCGCTTCGGTAATGTCGAGTCATCAAGTTGCCCTTCTAACCGGGAGGGTTTCCTAAGGACGGCTTCGGGGGCTCCGGGCTGTCCTTATTTTTTGCACAACGAAAATCCAGTGGTGGTGCAGTTTCCGGTTGCCCTGCGGTCCGTCTGCGATCTTCAGATCAAAAAGCCAGTGCGCGAAGGAATGCTGCGAAAGACGCAAAGAAAACCAACCTCCACACTGCCCACGCGAGACTTTGACTTCCCCTCTGGTTCACCCTAACATTGCAGTTCCGCGCACACGCGCCACTCATGATCGGCCAGACCATCTCGCACTATCGAATTCTGCAAATGCTCGGCGGCGGGGGATGGGCGTGGTCTACGAGGCCGAGGACCTCAAGCTGGGGCGGAACGTCGCGCTCAAGTTTCTTCCGCAAGAACTGGCGAAGGATCCGCAGGCCCTGGAACGCTTTCGGCGCGAAGCGCGGGCGGCCTCGGCGCTCAATCATCCGAACATCTGCACCATTTATGACATCGATCAAGCCGATGGAGTCTGGTTTATCGCCATGGAGCGGCTAGAGGGCGAAACCCTCAAGCACAAGATCTCAGGCCAGCCGCTGGAAACCGACTCGGTTGTCGATTGGGGGTTGCAGATCGCCGATGCGCTCGACGCGGCACACGCGAAGGGCATTGTGCATCGCGACATTAAGCCGGCAAATATCTTCGTCACCGCCCCCAGGTAACAGAAATTCCGCTTTGGGATGGACCGGGTCCGGGAACGCATTACTCAGACTCTCAGAGAGCAGAGTTCACCTTGTAATATTCCTTTAATGAGTTCTGCGTAGGCTCGATGCGGGAAAAGTCGCCAGTCTGGCGTTGGGTCAGATTCGCCTATCGACCGAGTTGCAGGTTTCCATGAGATTAACTATAGTTAACTCTCTTTGATATAGTTACGTTAACCACCAGGAGCGAGAATTGTAAAGCCGGTCGACGGCAACAAGGCATCGGCGAGTCCGCCGGGCAAATGGTGGAAACCGCAGGCATGAAAAGGCAACTCCAATCCGCGAAGAGCAGCGCACTCTATCTGCTTCTCGCGCTTTGGGCTGCGGCTGCCGCCGGCCAGGCCCCGCCGGCTCAACAACCGGAGGCCACCGCCGCAGCGAAATCTAATAGCGGGCCGCAAGACGCGACAGCCAGCGCGCCCGATCCGCCACCCGATAACGATCCAGAAGTGATGTTCCCTCATTTCAAGAACACGCGTTTCTGGATTTCCGGCCAGGCGAACTTCATTTTTCAAACTCATCCCCCGTTCGATGCCGCGTACAGCGGCACTCACAGTCTCGGCCCCAATTACGAGAAAGCGACGTCCCGCGTAATGACGCTCTACACGGGCGTGCGGCTCAACAGTTCGACGGAAATTCTGGTCGATATTGAAGAGGCCGGCGGAGCCGCGCTCAGCCAGGGTTTCGGTCTCGCCGGAAATACCGATCTCGATATCGTGCGCAATCCGCTGTTGAGCAAGGAGCCTTATCTGGGCCGCGGCATGATTCACAAAGTGTTTGCGCTGAGCAAGGACAAAGTCGAAAACCAGCGCAGCTATCTTTCTCTCTTCGACGAACTGCCGCGCCGTCGGCTGGAAATCCGCTTTGGCAAATTCACGCTTCCGGATTTCCTCGATCTGAACTCCGTGGGTTCCGACACTCACCGTCAATTCACGAATTGGACCATCGACAACAACGGCGCCTGGGACTATGCCGCCGACACTCGTGGCTACACGGTCGGTCTCACTGCGGACTTCGAAGACCGCAACTGGGGCGTTCGTTTCGTCGAGGGGCTGATGCCCAAGATCGCGAACGGAATTGATCTGGTGTGGAAGCCGTGGCAAGTCCACGCCGAAAACTTCGAATACGAGTTGCGCCGCGGCCTGATCCCGAAAAAACCGGGAGTGGTTCGTGTATTGGCCTACACGAACTATGCCAACATGGGCATCTACCGCCAGGCCATCGCCAACTTTGAAGCCGGCCTTACACCAATTCCAGAAATCACGGACCACGCCTGGCACGTCACTCGCAAATGCGGATTCGGGGTGAACCTCGAACAGAATCTCACTCGCTATCTCACGGCATTCGCGCGCTTTGGTTGGGACAACGGCAAGACCGAATCCTTCGCCTACACCGAAGTCGATCAAACATTCGCCGAAGGAATCGGTGCAAACGGCACCTGGTGGCATCGCAAGCACGACCTCGCCGGGGTCGCTTTCGTGTCGAATGCCATCAAGAAGGATCACCAGACCTACCTGGCGGATGGTGGCCTCGGTTTTCTTCTTGGCGATGGCAAGCTGAAGTACGGCCGCGAAAATGTTCTGGAGACCTACTACACGATCCACGTGTGGCGTGGCATTTATATGGGGCCGGGCCTGCAACACATTGTTGACCCCGGCTACAATCGCGATCGCGGGCCGGTGCTGGTGCCCGCGTTTCGCGCGCATGCGGAGTTCTAGGGCCAGCGATCGTCAGATTCCCAACTGTCGCGTTCCTTCTGAATGTGTTGCGACGGGTAGATGTTCCGGGCTATTCCACGAAGGGCCACCCGGTGCGACGCCGGCTTCTGCAGCACCAGCACTCTTTTTCCGCGCACCACCACCAAAACCTTATCGCCAGCTCTTAAGCCCAGCGCCTCCCGGGCTTCGCGTGGAATCACAATTTGATTTCTTGAAGAAACAGTCGCCTGTGCCATGCTTTACATTTTAAACGTAAAGTAAAGCATTGGCAGCTTACTTCTCCACCTTCACGCCCTTCCAGAATGCTACGTGTCCCTTGATCTGCTTGGCCTCCGGCTTGGGCTCGGGATAAAACCATGCCGCTCCGGCGTTCCGCTTCCCGTTGACTTCAAGGTCGTAGTAGCTCGCCGTGCCTTTCCACGGGCAAACCGTGTGTGCCTCGCTCGCCTTGAAATATTCTTTGCGGATCGCTTCCGGCGGAAAATATTGGTTGCCTTCCACTTCCACTGTTTTGTCGCTCTCTGCGAGTACTGCGCCTTCCCAGATTGCTTTTGCCATAATGCCCATATAGATTCCTATCAGGCTCAGCAGGTTCACAACGTTTTAGGAACAGATGCCACAGACGGCAATTAAGACGCGCTTCAACGGACACTCGATGGTCGGCGCGCTGGAGCGTGTCATGGTGTGCTCTCCGCGCAACGCGGGCTGGAACCAGCCGGAGCGCGCCGCGCGGTGGCGAGAGCTAGGCTTCCAACACACGCCGGACTTCTCGACCGCTCAAGCCCAGCATGAAGCACTCTGCCGCGAGCTGAACGCAGCAGGCGCAGAGGTTGTGGAAATGCCTGCAGCGCCCGATCTCTCGCTCGATGCGGTCTACGCCCATGACGCGTCTCTCGCGACCGACCGCGGATTAATCGTGATGCGTCCCGGCAAGCCGAACCGCGTGGCTGAGGGCCCGCTCCACGCCGCGTTCTGCGAGACGCTCGAGATTCCAACCCTGGGCGAGATCACATCTCCCGGCACGATCGAGGCGGGAGACATTGTGTGGCTCGATGCCAACGCACTGCTGATCGGCCGCGGCTATCGCACCAACGCAGAAGGGATCCAGCAGATGCGCGATCTTTTGGCGCCCATGGGCATCGAAGTTTACTCCGCACCGTTGCCTTACGGCTCCGGCCCGTCTGCGTGTTTACATCTGATGTCGCTGATCAGCCTGCTCGGCGAGCACACTGCTCTCGTAGATTTGCCCTTTCTAGCAGTCGAGACTGTCGAATTGCTTAAGTCGCGAAGATTCAGCTTCATCGAAATCGATCCGTCCGAGCGCGACGCCCTAGCCTGCAACGTCCTAGCGCTTGGCAATAACTGCCTGCTGGCAATCGAAGAAAATCTCAAAACGAACGACCGCCTGCGCCAAGCCGGATTTGACGTGCGCACCTTTCCCGGCAGCGAACTCTGCATCAACGGCAGCGGCGGGCCTACGTGCTTGACGCGTCCTCTGTTGCGATTCTAAGTTGTGCGATAATGTACACATATGACTACAACGATGACGATCCGATTGGAGTCGGCGATAAAGAAGCGGCTTGACCGTTTGTCCGCGGCCACCAATCGCAGCAAGTCGTTTCTCGCCGCCGAGGCAATCCGCGAATACGTCGCTATGAATGAGTGGCAGATTCAGGAGATTCGAGCGGCAGTCGCGGAAGCCGATGCGGGAGATTTTGCGAGCGATGCCGAGGTCAAGGCGGTAATGGATAAGTGGGATGGCCGCACGCATTAGGTGGCTCAAGACCGCGCTTAAGAATTTCGCCGAAGAAATCAGTTACATCGCGAGCGACGACCCTGCGGCTGCGAGCTTAGTAGCGCGGCGCATAGCAGATACGGTGGCGCTGCTGGCCACACAGCCCGCGATTGGTCGTCCTGGGCGCATTCCAGGAACGCGCGAATTGCTGGTTCCCAAGACCCGCTATCTTGTCCCTTATCGAGTACGGCGAGGAGTCGTGGAAATTTTGCGCGTGGTCCACACTTCCCGGCGTCCTCCGAAACGTTGGTAGGCCGAGTTGATAAGAGGTCGTTTCCACCTGCTCATCCCTGCTAAAATAATCCTGCATGCTTCTTCCCTTCGTCCGCGAACTCTTCGTGGACGTAGAAAAGCTTCCCGCCTTCGCGCGTGTAGCCTCCCACCTCAAGGAGGGCACGGGGCGTATTCGTGTCTCTGGCCTCACGCCCACTGCGAAAGCCTTGCTGCTCGTGATGTTTCAACGTGCCGCGGCACGACCTTTGATCTTTGTTGTCAACGACAACCGCGCCGTCGAAGACTTCGTTCCCATTCTTCGCGGCTTCTGCGAACTCACCGGCGCGTGCAATTCGGACTCCGTCA
>Ga0116125_1000712_pt1 | contig 15402 bp, 9 predicted proteins | sample June2015DPH_16_1_2_FD_89729 | JGI IMG/M metagenome (GOLD analysis project Ga0116125, IMG submission 89729) | Peatland microbial communities from SPRUCE experiment site at the Marcell Experimental Forest, Minnesota, USA - June2015DPH_16_10 | ecosystem: Environmental > Terrestrial > Soil > Wetlands...
CTCGGTGAGCCCCGCACGCTCGGAAGGCTGCAACGCAACCGGCTGGTTCGAGGCTTCGTGGGCCCGCCAAAAGGGATAGTAGACCAGCTTCACAAGGAACGTGCAGTCGCCGGGACACTCGGCATCGAGTCGAAGATACCGTGGGCTAAGGGTCTCGAGCCTGGCAGTTCCCTCGCCCGCCAGCAACAGCACCTTGTCAGCCAACCCATCGCTTGGACCCAACTCGTCCAGTGTTGGCAGCCGGGAGATGCTCGCGTAAACAGGATATGGTGTTTCAAGTCTCAGTTTGACCTCTGTGGAAAATGGTTGAGCAAGATAACCGCGGATATCCAGCGCAATGTAACTGCTGACCCCGATAGCGAGCCACAGTCCGGCGCACACCACTAACATTTTCTTGCGGCGCGAGGGGAAACCCCACACGTCGCCAAGCGCCAAAGCGAACAGGCCTAAAGCGAATACTGAGAGCAGCCCGCTGAGGCGCCAGGGAAACTGAATACTCCACAAAAACGACGCGTGCTGCCAGATCTCTTCACTCCAGCGCGTCGACAGAAAACAGCACGCGAGAGAAGCGGCTAGGAGAAACTTCGGCAGCGGCTTCGCATAGGTCCGCAAACTGGCGTAAGCCAGCATCGCCGCTTCTAAGGTGAGAAGGGTAATAAGAAATACCCGGCAGCGCATGTCGATGACGCGAAGGATGGCCTCGTCCGGATGCGGTGAGAACCCAACCAGATGAAACCATGGAGCAACGCATGTCAACAAGACGCAAACGATCGCGACAGCGGCAAGCATCTTGGACGTTTGCGACTGGCGCACACGAACAACGAAGATAGCGGCCGTCGCTAACCCAAGCCCCCCGCTAATCAAATCAACGATGCGCAAGGAGAATGACGAACCCGGAAAAAGTGTTTCGCCGAACGGGAACAAATGATCTCTGTAAAAAAAAATGCCCGGTCCCAGCTTGTCCAAGTTGGCCGCACTGAAGAAGGCACGGTGCGCATTCATGGGCACGAAATACGCACCTGAGATGCCCACTCCCAGCGCCAGCGCGGAGATCACAAAAACCGCGGCCATCCACGTCTCACTCCCAGGGCGAGGTGCCCGGCATATCGCGTAAAGAACCAGAAATGGCGCGAAGAGAAGTGCGGTGAAAAGATTGGACAAGATGACGGCGGCAAAAGCTGACGCCATCCCAGCAACCGCAAGCCGCGGCCGCGTATCAATTTGGTGGGCAAAGAATAACGCCAGTGGGACCCACGCCAGCGCGCTGTATTCTCCAATAGCCGCTCGGTGATAAACATCGCACCCGTAGACATACGGCATCGTCAGGTAAACGACGGACGCCAGTACAGCCGCAAAGGGATTCGCCAGCGTACGGCACCACAGCCAGGAAGACACGCCCGCAACGATCCCGGTAAAGAACACGAACAGTCCCAGGGCGTGCGCCTCGCCAACCGGGGTCGCCGAAATGTGAAACAGCCACCGCAGGCCGGCCGCAGCATAATAAGGTAATGGATACTGCACGAAGAAGATCGGACTGCCGGCACCGAAGTTTAGTCCACTAAGCCAACGCGGATAGAGTTCGCCGGCCCGAAGTTGTGCGTCGAAGAAATGAAGATAGGTAACATGCAGGTTGTGATCGTCGCCAAACTGCAAACCCCAAATCAAGCAGGGAAAGTTCACGACGGCGGCGGACAAAATGACAACTACCAATGGCCAGAGGGCTGAGCTTTGCTTCGGATCACTCATCTTAGCTCGGGCTCGAGTGGCCATGGAAGGGCAAGTAGATTATTGAATGATAATCTCTGGCCAAGACAGGAGGCCTGGCGATGGGCCAACTGTAACCTCCTAGGCGCGCCTCGGTTGTAAAGTACTGACCAAAAGCGCCGCCAAACCATACGCTACGGCACCGCAACCGAGCGTGATGCTCAATCCAAAGCGCATCGCCAGCACTATCGCTAGAGCAGAGCCCAAAACACTCGCGGCGGCATTCATCGCCCAGGCCCACTCGACCGAATTCTCCTGCAACGATCTTCCAACCGCCATGCCACTGGATGATCCCTCGGCTAATGCTCGCAATCCAGCGGGGAACGGCATACCCATGGCAAACCCCAAGGGTATCAGCAACACTCCGCTGATCGCGAGCTTGAGATTGAAGTCCTGGCCCACCAGGGCCGGCAAGAACGCCGGGAGCAGAAAAACATATCCGAAAATGCACGCCACAATCGCCAGCAGCGGCCACCGGACTGAGCCGGTCCGTGGCAGCCACCGCCGGGAGGCCAGACTGCCCGCTCCGCTGGACAGCATCATTAGAAATACAACCACAGTGAGCGCGTAGGTGGGATTCCCGAGAAATAAAACAAACCGCTGAACGAAATTGATCTCAACGAGAATATATCCCAGCCCAAGGGCAACGAAATAGAGTAGCGGCACAATCTTGTGTTGCGGTCCCCGAGTGCCCACCGCGAGCGGGACAATGAGAAAAGCGAGAACTGCAAGAATCGAAAGCAGAAGAACGATTCCGAGTACGGCAATCCCCATGTTTACTTTCCAGTCGACGCCTTCGGCTACGCTTCTATGCAGCAGTTGCCCCAGGTTGAGGTTGAAGAAAAAGAACGGTGCATCGTCATAAACCGGGGACACGTTGAACTTGTATTGGCGCGCGAAGGCCACCGGGTCATTGCTGGCAATCAACTGCGAGAATGGGTTGCTTCCCGCCTGATCCGGCCGGTATAGCGCCACCAAATTGGGATATGCCGCGAAATGGCTTGAGGCGAGATTCTCTTCTTCTTGAGTAAAAGCGCTTCGTTTAGCGAGAACGAGAGCGTAGCGTCCGTAATCGGCCAGCGGTCCATCGGAAACGACCATCAAGTTCTGGGAGGGGTTAGCGACGCCCAACCGATGCAGCGCCTCCATCGCTACTGAGACTACCCGCAGCGCCTCTCTCGGTTCTCTAAATTCCCAGCGCGTGATGGCGATCATGCCATCTGGTTTGAGGTGCTGGAAGTACTCTTCGAACGCCTCCACGGTGTATAAGCTGTTCTCGCTAAGGGCGAACGCGCCAGCGGAGGTCGAAGCCCACGTATCCACGACCGTCATCTGCAAAACGTCGTAAGTCTCATGTGAGCTCCGGATGAACGAGCGGCCGTCACTTACGTGGACTTCGACGCCGGGCATGTCGTACAGGTGATGGGCGTAGTCGGCGTACCGGCCCCGCATTATGTTATTTACGATGATCGGGTTGATTTCAATTCCGGTGACTTTGGGGCTGCCGTTGGCCACCGCCCGCGCCACGTCAACCCCGCCGCCAGGCCCGATTATGGCAAATTCGCCATGGGGACGCAGCACATTGGCCATCGAAGGCGCTCTACTCATCAGAGTGTTCTTCCATTCTGCCGTCAGGTTATGCGGATCGACATTCATGAGGATCGTCCCAGCATCGGCATCAATGACAATGTGCTTCGAGCCGTCGTCAGAGCGCCGCTTAACCTCTATCCGAGAAATCGCGTTCCAACGAGAATATTCAATCGACGCGGGGTCTCGATACTTCCCTTTGGCGTACACAATATCGAAGATGGGATGGAAGCTGTTCACTACAATGAGTCCGCAAAGCACGGCCCCGAGGCCCAAAACTGCCAGCCGCCAACGGCGATCGGTCGTCCAGATGGCAGCGGCCGCAGTCATGGCAACTGCTGCGAAAAGTACAGTGTTAGGGCCCCCGAGGTAGTTGAGCAGAGGTACGGTCGCGAGGCAAGCCAGCGCACCGCCCGCGAGGTCAGCGCCATAGAGCCGGGAAATGCGCTCCGGATAACGGGCAAATACCACCGAGAACAATAATCCGGCAAAGACAAACGGGATCATCGAGGCGATATATAGAACAGTCATCCCGCGAAAGCTGACCGAGCTCAACTCGAGGCTCACCGATGTATGTAAGATAACTTCCAGTAGCACGCAAATCGCAACCGCGCAAAGGCCGCACAAGGCGCCTCCCAGCAGACGAGGATCCCGTCGCTTCAGACGTTCGCGCTGAAGGTGTGCCAACACGCCGCCCGCTCCGAGCCCCAGCAACGCAACCGAAATGGCCAGGAAAGCGAAGTGATAGAACAGCACCACCGAAAATAACCGCGTAAGCGACAATTCCAACAGGAGTACGCCAAAACTTGTTAAGCACACTCCCGCAAGCAGCGGGTTCTCATCTGCCGCTCTCGTCTCCATCGTTTGATAGGGCAAAACAGCTGTTTGAGTCATCATTCTCCCGTGGCCGATCCTGACCTGCCAGCGTCGCAATGCAGAAAGGGCAAAGAAATTGTAAGGACTGGAAAAAACAGGCACATTGGAACTCGACGCGCCGAGCTGTCCTCGCGCCTCACGCGGTGCAGCCGCCGCGGAATGTTTTCGTCGCAGTCGACCAGAACGCAGTCGCCCCGCAGCCTGCCCTGCTAAAGCAGGTATCTCACAATGAAATAAGCACTCAAGCTAAGGATTGCTGCCACCACGATGAGGCCGATAATACCAACTACGTCCCCGTCCGGTGCGCTGGAGCTTGGACTGGTTTGGGCTGGAACGGAACCACGCCTCTCCAGATTAAGGCGAACATCAAGACCAACGCCTTCTTCTTCTTTCCCAGGAGCAATCGGATTTGCAGACACCACGGGCGTTGCACCCCCCTCAAAGTGCGCTTTCCGCGGCCGATCTGGGCAAGTGAGGACTACTCCCGAAAGGGCCTTGGTTCAGTGAATTAAATCCTAATCCTTGGGCCTGTGTGCTGCATCGACTGGAGGTTAATTTTCGATGAATTTCATGCCTGGCCAAGCTTTTTCTTGCCCGCAACACGCCACAATGAATAGTCTGAACAAAGCTTAGCTGGGGTGGAGTCGTTTTCCGGTGCACCATGAAAAAGGGGATGAAACGAAAGTGCATCTGGACGGGTATGGTCCTGGCGATCACGTTTATGACAGGTTGTTCGCAGATAAGGAACGGATGGCCGCCTCCCGATTCCAGTGAGCCAGACCAATCCACCTCCCTCTCTGATCAGGGGATCGATCCTCGAACGGAAGATACACAGCAGCCGACCGATGCCTGGGAGCAAGGCCAATCGACATCCGTAACCGATCAGCAGATCGACCCTCAGAAAGCAACTGGGCAGCAGCCGCCCGATGCCGGGGAGCAAGGCCAAACCACACCAAAGAATAATCAGCAGCTCGATCCTGATTCGGCGACCGGGCGTCCCCCGAACGAGACCGGAGAGCGTGGCGAAACCACACCCATGGCTGATCAGCAGATCAATGCTCAGACCGACGCCGGGCAGCAACCGTCCGACGCTGGAGAGCAAGGCAAAGCAATGCCCATGGCTGATCAGCAGGCCGACCCTCAGAACGACGCCGGGCAGCAACCGTCCAATGCCGGGGAGCAAGGCCAAGCCACGCCCATGGCCGATCAGCAGGCCGACTCTCAGAACGACGCCGGGCAGCAGCCGTCCAATGCCGGGGAGCAGAACCAGCCGACCCCTACGGCTGATCAGCAGATCGCGTCGCAGACGATGACCAGCAACCCGATGTGGGTGACGGGGCCTTCGCCCTACGAACTGCAGCCGAACGAACGCAGCTACCTGATTGCAGGCCTCAACCTCGGCGAAAGCGCGGAAGTCATTCCCGCAAGCACTCCCAACCCGTTTCAGGCTTATTCCATAACTCGTCTTTACGGCATTCTTGATCTAGTGAAAAAAATCCGTCGTTTCAACACCAGCATCAACTACAAGGGCGGCGCTTATTTTTACGGCGAGTCCGGCACTCCTTGGTCCGCCAGGTCAGTGCAACAGCTGACGTTCTCGGAAACCATTTCCTGGCCGAGAACGAAACTAAACTTGCAGGATTCACCCAGCTATTTTCCCGGAGCAAGTTTTGGTTCCTACGCCTTCGGCGGAGCCGGCTCATACACTCTAGGACTGGGTGGGTCTTCCACCACGAACGACTATTTCGGGTTTAACGATTTTTCGGGAATCGGCGGAGTAGAGCACTTCACTAATGTCGCGCTAGCCCAGGTTACTCACTCTTTAACCGAACGTTCCTCAATTATGGTGGCGGGGGCGGACGCAATAACTGACTACTTTGGTGGCGGCTCGATCAACAGCCAGCAAATCTCGGCATTGGTTGGTTACACCTATGCGGCCTCGGCGCGTACCAACCTCTCTGCATCCTACGGCTACCAGGCATTGAGGTTTCTCGGTGGCGAGACCGCCGACGCGAGTATGGTGCAGGTGAACTATGGGCGTTCGCTCTCCCCGCGGGTGACGTTCTCACTCAGTGGCGGCCCACAATTCATAACTTCCTATAACCCCTATGCCATTGCAATTGGCCCGGTTTACATTGGGGTAACCTCGCACCAAACCGGCTTCATCGCAGAGGCATCTCTGGGCTACGGTCTGCGAAACGGCAACCTCGGTCTCAATTACGAACACTTGCTCACCAGCGGCTCAGGTCTGTTTGCAGGAGCTACCAGCGATATTTTATCGGCGTCCATGACGCGTAGGATATGGCGGGCGTGGGCAACCAATTTTTCAGCAGGGTTCGCCAGACTCAGCAACAACATTACAAATCAATCGTCGGGGATACTCGGGAACTCTTACCAGTATTGGTTTGCCGGCTTCGGTGTTCAACATAGGCTCGGGCGGCATTTGAATTTCTTGGCGAGTTACCAGTTCGACGACAATGGCGCGACCTCTGCCTGTTCTCCCTCCTCGGGCTGCGCAAGCAACGTGCACACGGCTCTGATCAGTATTACGTGGCGTGCGCTGCCGATTTCCTTGGACAGGGGGAATGTGCGGGATTGGGACAACGAGAGTCCGCCCATTAATGTACAGAACCCCGAAGCAGCACTACCCTGATCATCGAAGAGTGAAGACGGCTGACGGTTTCTTCGAAGACCCAGCACGACTTAAGAGCAGCACCCACCAACAAGAAGCTAAGGGACAAACTTGATTCGCCTCTTCAATGTGCATTATTCGATACGGACCCTGATCCTGGTGCTGGGAGAGGGGTTGATTGTCTGGGTCTCGTTTCTGCTGTGGACGATGCTGCGGTATCGCGAAGACAGCTACCTGGTCCTGAACTTCGAGTATGGGTATTACAAAATTGTGGCGGTTACCGTGCTCGTCCTGTTGCTCTATCATTGGCTCGATCTTTACGATCCGACCTATTTCAACTCTAGGGGAGAGTTGTATTTTCGGCTGCTGCTCGTTCCCGCTTCGTCGGCACTGGGGCTCGAAATGATAGGCTTCGTGTTTCCTCGATTCGGCTTGTACGATTCTTCTGCCCTGTTTGGTTTGAGCATCCTGACAGTGGCGCTGCTGGCCTGGCGAAGCGCGTACTTATGGCTGGCGCAGCTGCCCTATCTTCGGGATCGAGTCTACGTCCTCGGTGCGGGCGAGCGGGCGCAGAGACTTGTACGCGGTCTGAAAACTCGCCCGGAATTGGGAGTTGACGTCGTCGGCTGGACCGGAGAGATGGAAGGCGCTGTCACGCGCCAAAGCGTGGCATCGCACTTACAGGCAGCTACCCGGGGCAAAGTCGTCGATTACATTATCGTGGCCATGCAGGATCGGCGCGAGGCCATGCCGATGCAGGAGCTCTTGCGGCTCCGCTTGCAGAGTAAAGTGCTCATCGAAGAAGCCACCTCGTGGCTGGAAAAACTTACCGGCAAAATTGAGATAGAGACTCTCCATCCCAGCTGGATCATCTTTGCAGACGGGTTTCATTTCAGCGAGATTCGCTGGTTGGGAAGACGATTACTCAATTTTGCCGTGGGGCTGGTCACTTTGCTGCTGGCTACACCACTGATTCCTTTCATTGTTCTGGCAGTTAAGATCGACTCCGCCGGGCCAGTGCTTTACCGTCAGAAACGGGTCGGTCGAGCAGGAAAAGTATTCCTGTGCTACAAGTTTCGCACCATGCGCCCGGATGCGGAGGCAGATATTGGGCCGACCTGGGCTGACGATGACGACCCACGCATTACCCGAGTGGGGAAATTCCTGCGCATTACGCGCCTGGATGAAATCCCACAACTATGGTGCGTTTTGAAAGGCGACATGGCGTTTGTCGGTCCCCGGCCGGAGCGTCCGGAGTTTGTTCAATGGCTCACCGAGGAAATTCCCTACTACGGCCTTCGGGAATTGGTCCGGCCGGGAATTACAGGTTGGGCTCAGATCAAGTACAAGTATGGAAATACCGTCAAAGATGCCAGGGAAAAACTTCAGTATGACCTGTTCTACATCAAGAATGCGTCGATTGGCCTCGACCTCTTAATCATGTTTCAGACTATCAAGATCCTTGTCCTACGCAGGTATGGCCAATAGAACAGGCGACCGAAGAACTGGCAGCTAATCCGTCGCCGGAAAAATGCCGAACACGGTGTGCATTCCGTATGGCTCTAAATCAATTTCCTTTATGCATTCCTTATCCACAATGTCAAAGAGCGCGATGTGCGTGGGTTTGGCAATCGTGCCCTCCTGCAGCATAGTCTTAACCCAGCGAACATTTTCCCGCAACCGAGTTTGGCGAATGCGTGTAAATCCCACCCAAATTTTCCTCTCGTCGAGGGGGAGCAGTCCGCGGCACCAGGCCGGCAACACCTCCTGACCGCGATCCTGGATCTCTCTGAGGTCTATCGTTGAATCGATGGTGAGATCGCGACGATTCACGATCACCACTTTTCCCTCCACCCCCGTGAATAGGATTCGTTCCCCGCACACCAGGCCATCGTGTGGTCGCCAGACATTCAGTCCAATTCGCTTCCCGGACTTGTTTAGGCAAATCGCGTCGCCCTGTTCGAAACGCGTGACCCAAAGCTCGTCCCCCAACTCAAACGCAAAATTCGGATGCGCCCGGTGAGGTCGGGTGGTCACCACTCTTCGATAGTCAACGCCACGGGAAAAGCGCGACCATGGAGTTTCATCCGTCACACACCATTCTCCGACCACCTCACCCGCGGTCGTGATCTTCACGACCATGTCGAGACCCGTACTGACCACCAGAAGATTTCCGTCCGCGGCCGGAGTCACATGATGGAGATCGTTGAAACAAGGGAGGGAAATATATCCGATCTGCTCGAAGTCAGGCACTCGATACATCAGCACCTCGGTCATCGTGCACGTGTAGAGAGCGTCGCCGATCAAAGCCCCGCTATGAAAGTTTCCCGCTTTCTGCTCGCCCGCCCGCGCCTCTCGCGGCGTCTCATACTCGACGCAGGTCCAGGCTTCGCCGGTGTCGGTGTCAACCTTCAGAATGAGAGCAGCCTCGTACAGATACCACTCATCCTGAAAGGTTGGCGCTTTCAGGCCGACCTTGCGTTGTCGCCCTCCCAGGACGTAGAGCTTTGACACGGGTTCTCCCGATCGTGGTTTGATGTTGGCGAATCTCTGTGAAGCTCATCGGAGAGGCCGAGGTAAGGGGTTTCGCGATGCGGCCCGCTCCCGACAGAAAGAAATAAATTCCCCTGTGTTCAGGACACAAATCATATCATCGGCCCTCCCGCGGCCCTTAAATCACAAGATGAATTTTTGGTGAATTCTGAACCCGCAAATGGTTGCAACGTCGCTAAATCGCTTAACATTCTGCAGGGTTGAAGGAGCGGCGGGTGACGTCCGGGGCCAGCGACATTTCCGTTATTATCCCCTTCTTTAATCGTGAGCGTTATATCGAAGAGGCTGTGCAATCTGTACTGGCACAAACGCTTCAGCCGCTTGAGATCCTCATTGTTAACGATTGCTCACGGGAGTCCTCACGCCGATACCTCGATCGCTACGCGAACCTGTGCAGAATCGTCGACTTGCCGGTGAACGTGGGTTTAGCGGGCGCGCGGAACGCAGGAATTCGCCTAGCGCGCGGCCAATTTATCGCACTCCTGGATGACGATGACATCTGGTTGCCGCGCAAACTCGAACTGCAGCGCAAGTATATGGAGGACCATCCAGAATGCTCTGGCGTTCACTCTGCCGTGTGGGCCATGCTTCCCGACCAGCCCGATACTTTGTATCGCCGTTTTGGAACCTGGTGGAAACCGATCAGCGAGGTCAACTGGCTAGCGCCGGGCGAGCCCATGGCGGGGCCGCTGACTCTCGCCCAGGCACTCATGAATGATAACTGGGTTATTCCCTCCACCATGATGTTCCGCACCGAGGTCGTGCAGGCTCTGGGAGGATTTGATCCTCATTTCCGCCAGGTTGAAGACCGGGATTTCATCCTCCGTTTCTGCGCCGCTGGATATCAGATCGAGGGCATTTACGAGCCGCTGGCGAAGTTGCGACGGGAGGGTCACAGCAGCTTGACCGGCCGCCGTTGGCGCATCTTCCGCAGCGATTTAAGAATGTGCTGGAAGCATCGAGCGCTCTTCCTTCGGGCATACGGCTGGCTGGGGATCGTCTGGTTTCTCGTGGAAAAGCTGCAGGAACCGACTTTTGGAATACCGTATGTGTATGGCGCGGTGCGGCGTCTGTACTGGATATTCAGATGGAAGTGTCCGATTAAATCCGATTACAAGGAACCCGTCGGCAGCCCGCGTCCGCTATCGCAGCCGGCCCACCAAAAAAGTCCGATCGATAAAGTGACCTTAATTGGAGGACACTCGTTGTGAATATCTCAACGGGGGATATCTCTGTCATCATCCCTTTCTATAATCGTGAAACCTACATTGACGAGGCGGTTCAGTCGGTCCTTGCCCAAACCCTCAAGCCGCTGGAGATTATCATCGTTAACGATTGCTCCCGAGAATCTTCGCGCCGCTACCTCGACCGCTACGCAGACGTTTGTACGATCCTGGACTTGCCCAAGAATGTCGGCCTGGCGGGCTCACGGAATGCCGGGATTCGGGTCGCCCGCGGGAAGTTCCTCGCGCTGCTGGACGATGACGATGTCTGGCTGCCGGAGAAGTTGGAAGTGCAATACCGCTACCTCTTGGAACACCCGGAATGCGCCGGGGTCCATACTGCGGTCTACCTGATCCTCTCCGGTTACCCACTCACTCGCTGGAAGAAGTTTGAACCGGGTCCCTTGCCCCTGTCGCAAGCGCTTACTCATACGCAATGGGTCATCCCGTCCACGCTGATGATTCGCACGCAAGTGGTCCGAGCCATCGGAAATTTCGACCGTTGGTATCGCGAGAGTGAAGATCGCGAATTCGTCATTCGCGTTTGTGCCGCTGGCCACCAACTCGTGGGCATCGACGAACCGCTGGTTCACTTCCGCCGCACCGGCCATCAGCACCTGGCCGGGGACCCCCGTCGAATGTACATCTCCCATATGAAAGTTTGCTGGAAGCACCGGAATCTTTACTTCCGGGTCTTCGGCCTCCGGGGCCCTTTCACTTTTCTCCAGGAGAGCGCTTATCTGGTCTTCGCCGGAGTGATCAAAGATAGATGCCTCCGCCGAGGCAAGCCCTCGAGATATCTGTCCGGAGTGATGTGGCGCCTCCTCGAATATCTGCCCGTCAAGTACACCGTCAGGCCCGGCTATGAAGAACCAGTCGCAACCGGGACCGCACCGGTCGTGGAATTTGCCGGCAGCCCAGTGTAGCCAAAGCGAGAATCGGCTCAAAGGATCGTGCAATGCACGGTAATACTCGAAAGCTGTTCAAAAAATACGCGAAGGAGTATTTTCGCCCCAACATGCGTGTGTTGGAGGTGGGTCCCGGCGTTCCGCCGTCTCCGATTCAGCGAATTGTCGGGGACGCTTCCATTCTGTGGGAAACGGCTGGAATCGACGATACTTATCCCGTCACCTATATAGGAACTGAATATTCCTTTCCGGTCGACTCCGACCTGGCTGACATTGTGATCGCGACGAACGTGATGGAGCACGTCAGGAAGCCTTGGGTTTGGATCAAAGAGCTGGCGAGAATCTGCAAACCCGGCGGATACGTGATTACGATCAACCCCGTAAGCTGGCCATTTCACGAGCATCCGATTGACTGTTGGCGAGCCTATCCGGAAGGGATGAAGGCTCTCTATGAGGAGGGTCGTCTTACAGTAATCATGTCGCGCTGCAAGTCATTGGAGAACACCAACCTGCGCCGGCACATTCCCGGAAGGTCCCTGAAGCACATTTACGATCACGGTAACTTGAAAACCAGAGCGCTCACCCGGACGATGGAACTGTTGCGCTTGCCCGTTGAACGAGCCTACGACACGGTGACGATCGGACAAAAATAATATGCACGGTAATAGCAGTCGGCTGTTCAAGAGGTACGCGAAGCAGTATTTTCGGCCAAACTCTCGCGTCTTGGAGATAGGGCCGGGCACACCGCCGTCCTGGATTCAGGGAATGGTCGGCGATCCTTCTATTCTGTGGGAAACGGCCGGTATCGACAATTCTGATCCCGTCACTTATGTGGGAACCGAATATTCTTTTCCCGTCGAGTCCGACGTGGCTGACATTGTGATCGCCGCGAACGTGCTGGAGCACGTCAGGAAGCCGTGGGTTTGGATCAGAGAACTGGCGAGAATCTGCAAACCGGGCGGGCACGTAATTACGATCAATCCCGTAAGCTGGCCGTATCACGAACAACCGATCGACTGCTGGCGGGCTTATCCTGAAGGAATGATGGCCCTCTACGAAGATGCTCACCTCACGGTAATTACGTCGCGATGTGAGTCGCTGGAAGATGCCCACCTGAAGAGGCACATTCCCGGGAGATCGCTGGGAAACATCTACCAACATGGTGGCTACGGAACCAGAGCTTTTACTAAGGTGTTGGAATTGCTACGCCTGCCCGTCGAACGCCCCTACGACACTGTAACGATTGGACAAAAATAGCTGCAACCGATCTTAACGCTGGGACTGGCCAAAACGCTCGATCTTATTCGTTGGGCTGAAGCGGTGAGACGACCTTCTCGTTCGAAGCGAATTCGATCTTGCCAAGGTAGCCGAGGAATGGACGGCCACCGCCCAGTGTTTTGGCGCTCGCACCCATACTACGAGCCTCATTAAGCAGCGCTTCAAGGTCATCTCGCCAGTACAGCTCGCCAAATATGTACGCACTGCTCGCGCCGGAATTCTTCATTCGTATTAACTCCGAACGCGCCCACGCCTGCCGCAAACCAGAATCTCCGATCCCGCGCAGACGAAGCTCGCCGAGAATGACCGGTTTACATCCCAAACGATAAACCCTTAAAGCCTCGGGAAGTATGGGCTTCGGGTCCTGGGCAAAAACACGTTCGCTATTCCGGTCGACTATCCTTTGATAGGTATCCTGGCGCGGCATACCCTCGGTCCCCACATCTCTCGTGTAAAAATCCCAAGCCGGAACAGAATCCGCGAAGACGTAAACTGCAGCGCAATCGGGCGCGGCCTCCACTTGAGAAATCAGCGATTTTGAAAGCCTGGGAAAGTGGTCTCGCTGCTGAGCATACGTAAGCCTTGTTCCATTGCCAATAAGGAGAAAAACTGCAAGACCGCAGCAAAGGGCATAAAAACGCTGCGGAAGCGCTTTGGCAATCAGCGATTCCAATCCCGAGGAAGCCAAGACGACCAACAGTGGGATGATAAATAGCAACAGTCGTGGCGCAATAGGAAATAATCCCAGAGCCGATGCCAGAATAACCGCCGCATAAGGCAATGCGAGAGCAGCCGCCCAGATTGTGCCGACTCGCTTTGCTGTGAAATAGAGTCCGAGAGCCGAAAGCAAAATTAGCCCCCTTTCGTGCAAGTAGGCGAGCGAATCGAGGGACAGAGGGAACAAATTACTTAATGCCGTTATAGCCCGCGCAGCAAATTGGGGCTTCAGGATGGACAGCATATTGGCAGACCACCAAGTCTGCATGTAGAAGGTATTTCCTTCGAAACGGTAGATAGTGAAGTATACGAGCAAAAAAATGCCCGACCATATCGCCACCACCAAACCCGCTTTAACAGCGCTCCGCGATTCGCGAAATTTGACCACTATTAGCAGCAGGCCGAGGCTTAATAGCACAAAGATGATGGTTTGCGAAAACAATAGAGCGAGCACCCCCGGCAGGAAAAATAACAGCCATTGTTTTCTTGACGTCGGGTTAAGAAAGAGCGAGCGGAAGCGAATCATCATCCAAAGGGTGAACGCCGCGTCCGTCGAATAGGGCTTTAATTCGGAGGCCATGGTGATCGCCAATGGCGACACAGCAAGAATCGCAACCGCAAAAATTGCCAGCGACCTGTTGAACAATTTTTCGCAAAAAATGGCGAGCAAAATAAGAACAGCAATGGAGCTCAGCAGCGCCGGCAATCTGAAAACCAGCTCACTGGTCCCAAAAAAATGAATCAGACATTTTTCCAGAAAAAGAAAGCCAGGCGCCGCAGCCTGGTTGTACGCGAGGGGCTCCAACAACTGCCCCGGATGGCGCGTCACGAGATTTAAAGCAATGCACGCCTCATCGTAAAAGAAAGAACCGGTCGTAAAGAAGTGGGCCACCCGCAACCCAACTCCCAACGCAATGACGAAAATCAGTAAGGCGAACTCGGAGTGGCGCGCCAACCGATCAGAAGTCGCGTTAGCTCTTCGAGGAATGCCTGCAGCTTCCGGTGGCATCAACGGAGTATAGACGACGGCCGGCGGGAGCCCCTTATCCCCGGCTGGAGCTAAGGAAAGCTACAAGGAAAAGGCGGGCCCGAACTGGCGACCCGCCTCGTAGTTCTTACGACGTTTCGTGGTTAATCCAGCTGTGCCTTACTGCACACAGCCAGTGTTGGCGGTTGCCTGAGCGGCCGCAGTGACGGTTTTGACAAACCCCGTCTGCACCGGCTCAACCCTCACCTTGATCTGGCCGTCGTACAGGATGCGGGTGACCTGGAATACGCCGTTATCGTCGTTGTCCGCGGCCACGAAGCCAGTTACGGCCACCGACAAGCCGCTCGCAGGTGCATTGCAGGTTCCAACCGTATTCCCGCAGTTCACGCCGTGCGTCGGAGCGATGGTTGCGCCCGAGTTCTCTGCGTTCAGAAAACTGGAAGTGCAAGGTTGTCCAGTGAAACCAGCGCCACTGCCAGGACCGCACACTCCGGTGAGTGCAACCTGCGTCGGTGATCCGGTGGAAAGCGCGCTGTAGTTCAACTTCATCTTCTCGTAGTTGGTGCCGCCCGAGGTCTGTGGGTTGGTACCGAAAGCGCCCGTAACCGCGAGCACCTGGGGCACCTGGGCCGGGATGATGCAACCGCCCGCATCTCCGCCCGCTTCCGGATCGCCCCCCGTTCCATTCGCCTGGTTGGCGTTGAGGCCGACCGGAAGTATGGAGAACGAAGGCGTGATGTGAGTGCTCGGGTAGGTGTTGGCGCCCTCTCCTACGCTGGAACTGAAGGCGTAGTGCGAGCGGACGTAGCTGACGTCGCCGAAGCCGCCGGCAGGGCCGAACGAGCCATCGTCACTGAACGGCAGGAAGTCCGCCAC
>Ga0116125_1000713_pt1 | contig 15342 bp, 16 predicted proteins | sample June2015DPH_16_1_2_FD_89729 | JGI IMG/M metagenome (GOLD analysis project Ga0116125, IMG submission 89729) | Peatland microbial communities from SPRUCE experiment site at the Marcell Experimental Forest, Minnesota, USA - June2015DPH_16_10 | ecosystem: Environmental > Terrestrial > Soil >...
GGAAGCCGGCTCTTTCAAGCTGTTCGGCTATCCAGTGGTCCCATTCCGGCCCTGCGAAGGACCATCTTGTCAATACCGTCACGCTTTCTCGTTGTCTCATCTGGGTGTTGATAAGCCGCTCCAGATATTCTTGTCCCGCGCGGTCGAAGTCGAATGGGACGACGAAAGCATCCGCTGGTTGAACGCTTGGCCGATACGCGAGAATTGGCGCCATTAGGTAGCTCCATGCCTCGGGCACTTGCAGCGAATCCAAGCGCCGTGCTTGCGGAAATGAGTCATACACGAGCACAGCCCCTGACTTCGGAAGGCTACGCACCGCCGACCTCCAGTCCTCTTGTCGGTAATCCGGAACGGCAGAGAGTCCTCCAGTTATCACGATAGACGCGACCAGTCCACCAGCCAGCGACATCTGTCTAATAAACGACGAATCGATGCCATGCAACAACCAGCCCCACAGTAAAACGGCTCCCGGTACGGTAGGCAATAACCATCGCGCCTGAAAGATGTGGACCTTTGAGAAGCTAGATAGCGTAAACGCGATGGCTGCCGGGGCGATAAGCACGAGGGCACCCAGCACCGCGGCATCACTGGGCTGGGATGCTACCCAACGCGGCGGCCTTCGTTCGAACCACTCTAGCAAGAGAATTAATGCCACAACCGGCAATACATACATCGGAACTAGGGCCGTGAACAAATCGATGAGCGTGGGTTGCGGCGCCCAGGACAGAGTCTTCGCTTGCTTTGAAATGAATAAGAGCTGTGGGATAGCCGGGGCGGAAAGTGCTATCCCGAAGAGGAGACAGATCAGGAGTTGTCGCGTCGTAGGGAAACGGCGGGAACAGGCACGCCAGATTACAAATCCAACCTCCAATGGCAGCACCATGAAGAAGAATTGATGGAAGTGGCCGGCCACAACTGCGCAGCTCATCCACACGATACCGTCCCTTATGCGGCCATCGCGAACCCAGCGCAACAGCCAAAGCAACGCGGCGGATTCAGCTAATAGGGCCGCCGAGTATGGGCGCGCGTTCGGAATCTCGATCGCTACTTCGTATAAAGCGATGTAGAGCGCAGCAAGACTGACTCCCGCTGAACGATCGATGAATTCAACCCCGATCCGATAATAGATGAGCAATGCCCCAATAGCAGCCGCCAGCGAAGGAAGGCGTAGAGTCGACTCGTGTAGACCTCCCAACCGAGCAGTTAGCCATTCTATCGAGCAAAACATGATGGACTCCGGCGTAGATCGGACCGCCTGAAAGATTCTCCAGAAGCCATCGTGAATCGCCCATACCGTGAGCGTCTCATCCAGCCAAAAACTGTTCCAGAGTGGCATCACCCACAGGCGAATCACCGCAATAACAACGATGATCCAGAGAATAGTCCGAATCTGGTCGTTCTGCGGCGAGGGGCGCATCCGCATCTATCTCGGCGCCCACATCCACGCCGCCGCCAGGAAGAGCACGGAGCCGCCTGCGATCGCTACGCCGTGTGGCAACTTCACCGACTTGGGACTGGAGATGTCTAATTCCTCCCGGGCGTAGGGTGCCTGGAAACTGAACAATCTCTGGAATAGAAAGCCGATGTTCCAGAGCGAGTTTCTCAACCTGCCTCGGGCTAGCAATAGAAACACTGCGGCGATTCCGCCGAGCAGCGCCGATACTATGAAAATCCCAAACCAATTGGCTGGCCCCACGATGGATCCGATGGCGGCCATCAGCTTGACATCGCCGGCTCCCATGCCGCGTAGCAGGTATAGCGGGAAGTAAATCAAGAATGCTAGCACGATGCCCAGTAGCGAAGCCCTCGCGCCGGCCCAACGGAACAGAAACGTGTTGAGCCCCAACCCGAGTACCAGGCCTGTCAGCACCAGCCAGTTCGGTATGCGGCGAAAGCGCACGTCATAGACCGCGGCGATCGCTACCATGAGCACGAGCACGATCTGCAATTCGGTTCGAGGGAGACTCACTGCCAGAACAACGTTACCTGCTTTTGGGCGGATGAATCAACTTTATCTGATGGCCTGGGAAGCCATGAGCGCACGCAGGATCACGCACAGATTCCAAACGATCAAGCCGGCGTACCAATAGTTGATCCAACCGATTATGCGGGTTTTTTTGCGCCAGACACAGAAGGCGCCTAGAGCCAAAGCTACTCCTTTTGAAAGCGCGACGCCCAGAGCGGGTCCGAAGTAAAGAAGAGTCCGGATAAAGGGGCTGGCCTCAGAGGCCCCCAAGCGGAAGCCCAACAATGTGGTCAGAAAATCCAGCAATTGCAGATAGAGGAAAATCTGAACGGTCAGTATCTCGCCGCGCAGCTCCTGGAGCATTCTCACTCCAGTTTCATCGGCCAAAACGGGCCATTTCTTTACCGGGGCTTTACGCCGTGTTGTGCGTAGACAGGGCCGTCGCCACCCGATCCGACTCGCCCCGTTCGGTGGCCTTCAAAAATTCATACAGAATGTGATGGGATGGCAGGTTCTTCTCCAGGTAATCCACGCCCTGGCCCGTAATAGCCAGATCGGTGCTTTCGTCCTGACGGATCAGGTCCGACTCTTTCAAGCACCACAGGGTAAACTGCAGATGCTCGCGCGGGAAGCTGGTCTGATTTTCCAGATCCAGAATCGACAAACCGGCATCCTCCGGATTCGAGCGGCGGCGGTTGAAGAGTATACACAGGATCCCCATGCGGCGGTTTCGCTCGCCATCGATGCCCGGTGCAAATTCCTTGAGTTCGAAAATCTTGAGCGGGCGGCTATTGTGCGAGTGGTACTCGATATCATAGGCCGCGCGAGTTTCCCGATTCGACAGGATTTCGTAGGCACCAGTGACCCGCAGGAATCGGCCGGCATCCCCCGTATGCGGGTTGTCCGGATGGTACCGGTCCGCGAGCAGCCGGAAGACTCGCTGGATGGTTTCAAGTTCGGCGGCTGGACTGATCTGCAGAAGCTGGTAATAATCGATGAATTCCGAGTCTTGCATAACAACCTACCCTTCTAAGTTTACGCCGCAATCTTGCGCCCCCGACCGGGGGGCGCGACATGAATGTGGAGCTTTTCTAGGAACGGAGACGAGCCCGAGACCGGGGGGGGACGTGACAATGTCCAAGCTCGCCGATGTCTTGGTAGCGCTTCTAAGGAACTCGCGCAAAACGGAGCGCGGCGCGGGTCAGTTCCTGGTCCGTTTGGCGGTGCGCGCCGCACCCTTTGCGCTTCCTTCCGGCCGCGGCTCGGTTTTTATGCATATTACGCCCCGGCCGCGCCTCCCAGGTGAAATTACGGGGTATCTGGTATCCTAGTGGGTAGATGCAAAAACACCATCCCACACTTTCTTCGTTCCACTTCAAACGGGCAAAGACGGACGGCATTATCGAGGTACTCAATGAGGGTTCTTACCTTATGGCTGAGTACAGCGAACGTACCGGCGTGCTGCAGTGGCAGCGCGTAGTGCTAGCTGCTCAAAAAGAGAAGATTGAAAAATGGCTGGGCGAACACTACCCGGTCCAAAACCGAACCCGGCGTTAAACTATCGGCTTGGCTCGACCGCTGTGTCGCGTGAGCGTTTCTTGCGGTTTCGTTTACGCGCCAGCGCAGCCTTGACGCGCTTCTTTTCACCCGGTTTCAAGTAGGACGAGTGCCGTTTGATTTCGCGGATAATTTCCTCTTGCAGAACTTTGCGCTTAAAGCGGCGAAGTGCGCTTTCTAACGTTTCGCCGTCTTGAATATGGACTTCAGCCAATCGAGATTCTCCTTCTGTTCCCTTCGAGATCTAGAGCTTCCAGAGTAACAGGTTCCGGACTTCCATGCCTACTAAGGGGCCCATCCCAGTTTTGCAGGGTATGCTCGGCATCCTAGTGCATGGAAGCAACCATTTCATCGTGCGCGGGCCGCTGCCGAGGAAAACCGTCGCCGAGGCCCTGGCGCGGCACTGGTCCCTGATTCAGATCGATCGCCAGACCCCGCCGGAGTTCGATCAATGGCGCATCAGTTCCAAGGAGTATCGCGAAAACCTGGCATGGGCTGTGATCGTTCCTGGAGAAGGCGAGATTTCTCAGGGTGTGTCCCAATTGTTGGGAGAGCTGTCAGGCAGGGGGATCGTCATCCACGATGCGCGTTCCGGATGTTGGTAGGCCTCCCTTGCGCCCGGAATACATCTCTTCAAGAGCGACGTAGTAAGAACATTTTCAATTAAAGCCTGCCAGCGCTTGGCCGATGGATGAACGACGGAGGTACACGCTCATTTTGACGCCAAAGATTCTTTGGATCGGCGCCGAAGCCGCTGACGTTCTCGATCCGGAACGTTTTTCCCTCACCAGGATCCCTAGCGCCTTGGACGGCGTACGCTGTCTTCGGAACGAAGACTTTGATGTCGTAATGGCCAGTTTTCCGCTGCCGGACTGGAGTTCCGCGGCCAGTCTTCTGGAAGAACTTCAGCAAGCGCAGCCGGCCACGCCGGTGGTGATTCACTCGATCGAAGCCACGGCCACTGAAGTTGTGCGTCTACTACGGCTGGGAGCTTTTCACGTCCTGCAGCAGGGCGACGCCAACAGCCTGCTATACCTGGCAGCCAACTCCAAGTGGTCGGAGGCATCCCCTTCGATGACGAACGAGCCGGAACAGCAACCCTGGCGCAGGTCTCTTATCGGTGAAAGCCGTCCCATGCGGCAGGTTAGTCAAACCATTCAGCTGGTCGCTCGCCGGCGATCCACTATTCTGATCACGGGAGAAACTGGAACGGGAAAAGAATTGGTGGCGCAGTCCATCCATGCTTCGAGCGACCGCGCCCGGCTTCCTATGGTTTGCGTCAATTGCAGCGCGCTTCCCGAAACTTTGCTTGAAGCTGAGCTGTTCGGCCATGTCAAAGGCGCGTTCACCGGCGCTACCAATCATCGGGTGGGGCGCTTCGAGCAGGCCAACCACGGCACCATATTCCTGGATGAAATTGGCGATCTGCCCCTGAGTTTGCAGGCCAAACTCCTGCGTGTCCTGCAAGAGCGCGAATTCCAGCGCCTGGGCAGCTCGGAAACAGTTCATGTGAATTTGCGCGTGATCGCGGCCACGCACACCGATCTTGCCGAGATGATTAAACAGAGCAAGTTTCGCGAAGATTTGTACTATCGTCTGAACGTAGTGCCTATTGCGGTGCCGCCGCTGCGGGAGCGCGCCTCCGACGTCCGTTTCCTGGTAGGGCACTTCATTGAGAAGATCTGCCGGGAGGAAGAAATTTCCATCAAGCAGATTTCCCGCGAGACGCTGGATCGCCTGTCCGCCCATGATTGGCCGGGGAACGTGCGCCAACTCGAGAACGCCGTGGAAAAAGCCATCGTGCTCAGCGGTGACCGTCCTCAGTTATTTCCCGGGGATTTCCCGCTGCCGCCTCGCAAACATCCCGTGGCATACTCACCCGCCGCCGGGGCCTTCATCGCGGTACCGGATCACGGCCTGGACTTCGAGAAAACGGTGGGAGGCATAGAGCGAAACATCTTGGAGCAAGCCCTGAAAAAGACTCGCGGCAACAAGAAACTCGCGGCTGAGATGCTGGGCCTCAAACGTACCACTCTCACGGCCAAGCTGAAGAGCCTGGTGGCGGTGAGCGCTGCTAGTTGACCGGGTTAGCTGGATGGCACAGCCGTTTTAGCCTTAGTGGACGCCTGCTGCCGGGAAGTCCCGTTGGTCACCTGTACGGCTCGAACAATGAACCGTTTGGGAGCCGATCCGACATAGTAGAACGGATAGCAGGTCACCAGCGTCAACGTGCGCCCGCCGGCCGCATTCAGAACGCTGACATCTCTGGGGCTGACGATCTTGGTTGACTGGACGGCATATCGAAACGTTCCGGTGTCAGTTTCGAAGTCGATAGTGTCATCCTTCTCGATATTCCGCAAGGCCCGGAAGAAGGTGTCCCGATGACCGGCTAGCCCCACGTTGCCGGTTCTACCCGGCAGCGCCGTACCTGGAATGTGCCCAATGGCCCGGCGCAACGTTCCCGAATCCGCTCCTTCGCGCACCATCGCCGCGACATGCAGCCGGGGAATTCTCAAGCGCCCCAGTAGCATCTCAGGCAAAGGCGACCGCTCGGCAGGGAGCGGCGCGGCTTTGGTAGGTAGCTCCGGATTTTCCAGCTTGCTGCGGCGTCCGAACAGCCAAGAAATCTCGTCCGCGACAAAACTCCTGGCCGAAGGTTTCAGCCCCCGCAGCGTTTGATCGAACGACCAATCCTCATACGCCTGATACAAAACAGTGCTGGTGTTGACCCACACAAAGATGTCGACTGCCGCGAGGCCGGCCAGCAGAAAAAACCACTCAGCCCATCCCAGTCCGCGGCGCGGGGAACGAGGTTGGTCGTCCTTCCATACCAAGCGCACTTGCATGTCCGGCTCTTTCATTTGCGATTCGCTGCCTCGGTGTCGGACTCAAACACGTAAGTGCTTCGCGTCCGAACGGTCAGCTTTTTATGGTCGTCAGTGAATGCTTCCACTTTTACATGCCTCACCGGTTTTCCTTCCGCGGGTGGAATGTAGCCGACCGTATACCGTTCCCGGATGTCCTTTGCAATGCGTTGGCAGACTGGGATAACTTCTGGCAACGTTTTGGGGAAGTACGCAGCGCCACCACTCACATTCGCGAGCTTATCGAGGACACGCGGATTCCGCTCTGGATCTTCTTCATCGAAAATTCCAATCGTGTAGATGGTCACTAAAGAACCCAGGACATCGCGCATCACGTCCGGCCACTTGTGGACGCTCACATTGTCGCCCCCATCGCTAATCACTACCATCGCTTTTCGATCCCGCCTGCCCATTTGCAGATGCCGGAGCGACAGTTCCACAGCGTCGTAAAGCGCAGTCCGGCCCTCCGGTAATCCACGCCATAGCGCCTTCGACAACTGCTGGATGTCATCGGAGAATAGCACCATGTCCGGTAACCCGCGGCGGGCCTTCTCATTGAAATTGACCACGAAGATCTCGTCATGTGGATTGCTGCCCTTGATAAACTCGAGCGCGGCTCCAATCGCTTCCGCCCGTTTGGGCCCCATGCTGCCGCTCTCATCCACCACGATTCCAACCGTCACCGGCTGGTCTGCGCCGCCGAACTGGGTAATCTGTTGCGGCTTGCCTTCCTCATACATTTTGAAATTGTCTTTGGTTAGGCCTGAGACAAATCCATCAGGGCCCTTTACGCCCGCGTCCAACAAAACAAGGCGCGACGTGGTCCGGATGGTGTAGCCCTGATCCTGATCCGGCTGCGTCTGGGCGGATAACACTGCCGCGCACAGCAAAATCAAGACACCCGGCCTCCGGAATACATCGCGCCTCAAGATCATTGCTCTACGCCAATGTTACGACGTTCGGACGGTGCGCAACACGACGAAGAGTGCAAGCGATAGCAGGCCTGCCAAACCAACCAGCGGATACGGGCTGGAGGTCTTCGGAAGCTCCTGCGGTGCGGGAGCTGGGGCCGGAGCTGGCTCAGGAGCTGGAGCCGGCGCTGCGGCTTCAGGCTGAGGCTCTGGAGCCGGGGCAGCTTGCGCTTCTTCCTGCGGAGCCGGCGTCGTAGTTACGGGAGCCGTGGCCATCTCCGACGGTTCCGTGACTTCAGTTGTGGGAACCGGCGTGTGTGCGCTAGCGGCGATCTGGACCGCTGCCGACTTCGGGTACGCGAATTCCTGGCCGAAATTGTCGCCAGGATAGAACCACGCCCGCAGAGCTTTGGGCTGTCCGGGAGGTGTTTCCCAGAATCCAAAGACAGTCTTACCGGTTGGTTGCAACCGGTAATTTGGTATGGCGAGAATGGTGGTCAACAACTGGGTTTCGTCCCCATTGAAAATCTGCACCACATGGCGATTCGAAGGCGAATCCAACAACTTGATTACGTACTTGCCAGGCGGCAGCACTTTGTTGGGAACTTGAATGGTTTCGTTTACGGTCAGAATGGTTTTCTTGTTCCATTCATCCGCTCGGGCACTCGGTGCGATCGCAACTCCCAGCAACCCTATGGACGCAACTGCGAGAACTAATTGCTTCACGACTTTACTCCTCCCTGTTTCGTTAGAATTCCACGGCTGCATAGCATAGTAGACACCGTCGCAACCGGTTCACTAATCTATTGGCAGCTTGCCTGCCAAATGCTCAAATCCGTTGCAGTCCAGTAAGATGCCGTTTTCAACCAGCTGAAAGGGAGGGAAAGTTTTACATGTTTCGGAAGCTTAGTGTCGCTCTGTTGTCACTCCGTGACAACATTTACCGGTCGAGCGGATCTTCTACCCAGGGAGGAGTTGCTTCCAGGAACCGCGCCAGCTCAGGCTCAACCGCCGCCATTTTTTCCTTCATCTGCCACGCGATTCTGCGATAGCTGAAGTGGCCTTTGACGCCTGATCGAAGCCTCGAAATATATTCTGCTTCGGCGAAATCCATTTTGAACAGGAATCTCGACCGCGTGGCGAGTGGAAGTAAGTAATGCGATCCCGGTTGCGGAAGTTTTGTAACCACGTTACACGCTTCCGAGATCAATGACGCGTAAAGTTCGGTCGACCCGGAATTCGCGATGGCGTCGGGCGTCTCGAAGCCCAAGTTAGTGGAATATGCCTGGCGGAACTGCTGGCAGCGCCGATGCCGGTGCAGATCGCGATACGCGCCAATGTCCATTACGATGTCGAAAACGTAAGGGGCATTGCGAAAATTCCGTAGCAGATCATCGCGCCGCGTTCGGGATTCGAGCGCCGCGTCTATCACTTCGCTCCTCCGCGCCGCGCTCCAGGAAGCTGCCAATTGATACAGTTCGCGATACGGGCGATCCGTTACCGGATAGAGCAGTGTGGCTACGATATCCCCGGTTACATCCGTGGGCTTCATCAGGTCCACTGCTTCGGGACACTTGCGATCGGCCGAGGCCAAGTTTTGCGCAGCCCACCGCCGTAGATTCTCGCGGCTGCGCAACAAATGTTCGTCGCCTGCAACGTGCCGCGCGAGCGTCGGTGCCACAGCTTCCGCAGGACCGTTTTGGTCCCACTGGCAGTGCGGCGGCACGGAACAGGCATCCGCAATCTCGCCGGCCAGTTCGCGAATTTCTCCGTACTCGGAAGTTTTCAGACGCCGGATCTGGCGTTCCAGCGTGCGTATGCTGGTTACTTGTCCAACGCCGGTCGGAATGCCGAAACATAAAAGATAACGAGCCACATCGAATGCGCGCGCCGCGATATTGCGTTTGTACGCCTCTGGCTTCATGGCTTCCGGGCGCGGCAGTTGCTCCGTCAGATACTCGGCGACTTTGGCGTGAATCTGGTTGTATCCAGCTACCAGCTTGCTGGCTGCTTCCTGATACGCGGCTGCTTGCGTGGCATCGAATTCCGGCGGCGTGATGAATCCTGATTTTGAAAAATCCTGATAGCGTGAAGAGCGGGCTTGCCCATCCCACAACTGTTCGTCTTCAATCTCGGTGGCGGCCAGCTCGGAAATCCCTTCGAAGCACAGCACCACGTGTCCCAGATCCGCGATGGAAGCATGCCCGTACTGGAAGTAAAAGCTTTCCAGAAATTTCGCGGAGTCGTGCGTGCGAACCCATTCCATCGACTCACGAATGGAATCGGGCGACCGGCTGTAGCGCGCCAATGCATACGCGCACTTCTCGGGAGGCATGGGAGAGATAGTGAGGACACGCTGGGGCATGAAAGGCTATCATAACCAATTCAATGAAAATACGACTGAAGAAACTAACGCCCGAAGCTCTGCTGCCGGAATACGCGCATGGTCCGGAAGAAGACGCCGGCATGGATCTGCGCTCCATCGCTGCAGTGGTGCTGGCTCCGGGCATCCCGCAAGCGGTGCCCACCGGACTCTCCATTGAGCTGCCCGCCGGTTACGAAGGCCAAGTGCGCCCGCGCAGCGGCCTGGCGTTGAAGCACGCGATCCTGGTAGCCAACACACCGGGGACTATCGATCCCGGATATCGCGGCGAGATCCGCGTGATCCTGCTCAACGCCGGCGTGAACGATTACAAAATCGAAAAAGGCGATCGAATAGCGCAGCTCATTATCGCTCGGTATGAGCCGGTCGAGTGGGAAGAGGGTGAACTAAACGAGTCTGTGCGGGGGGCTGGAGGGTTCGGTTCTTCGGGAAGGTAAAAACCGTTTCTGGTTTCTGGTTTCTAGTTCGCAGAGGTCGGCAGACGTTAACCAGAAACCAGAAACAAGAAACCAGAAACTATCCCTTAAACTCCCCCGCCATCCTACTCGCCAGCGGGCGCGTCTGTCCCGCATACTTGTTCCCAACTTTCTTGTGGTAGGGCATCGACGACGGCGAGGAAAGCTGCTCGAAGGTGAAGGAACAGATTCGCATCCCTGGATACAAAGCTACCGGCATGCGGCTCAAGTTGCTCAACTCGAGAGTTGCCTTTCCCGCCCATCCCGGATCGAAGAGACCCGCCGTTCCATGCACGATTATGCCGATGCGTCCCAGGCTGGAGCGGCCTTCCAGGCGCCCAAGTACATCGTCATCTAGTTCCAAGGTCTCTTCTGTGATAGCGAGCACGAACTCGCGCGGCTGCAGGATGAATGGCTCATTTGCCGGAACCATCACGCTCTTCATGATTTCTTCGATGCCGCGTTTATCGCGCAGATCAATGAAGGCATGCCGGCTGTGCTCGAAAATGCTGAATTCGGCACCCAAGCGGAAGTCCACCGAGCAGCTTCCGAATTGATCGGGCGGCAGATCCGGCGAAATCTTGATCTTGCCCTGCTCAAGGTAGCGCTTGATGTCCACGTCGGACAAAACCATAGAGATTCGAGAGTAGCACAGCCTCCCGTTTTTTCGCACTTTTCGCGCGGAGTCGCCGGGTGCGAGCCCCCGGCGCCGGTTCATTGAGGCCGGCGGGCGCCAAAATTCGCACTTTTCATCGTCCACATCGCATATAGTCTTGATGAAACAGTTTTTCTCGCTTTTGACGGCGGCTATCGCCTTGGCCGCGATTCCCGCCGCTGCCCAACCTGTGATCGCGAGCCTGGGAGTTCGCAACAGCGCCAGCTATTCATTGCCGGGATTGCCCAATTCCGGCATCGCAGAGGGCTCTCTGTTTATCGTCTTCGGCCAGAATCTTGGCCCCGCGAAAATTGTGCAGGTGTCTAGCTTTCCGCTGCCGACCTCGGCCGGGTTAGCGGGAACCTCGATCCAGGTCACCATCAACGGGACCGCAGTGGACGCCATCATGCTCTATACGCTCGCTACACAGGTCGCGGCTGTGCTTCCGTCGAGCACGCCTGTCGGCACCGGAACCATGACCGTGACCTACAATGGGCAAACTAGCGCTCCAGCTCCCATCACAGTAGTAAAGAGCACCTTCGGAATCTTTGCCGTGAACCAGTCCGGAACCGGGCAAGGCGTTTTGCAGAACGTGAACTCGCAAACCGACCGTCCGTTCAATAGCTCTACTGAATCCGCGCAACCTGGTCAAGTCATCATTCTCTGGGGGACTGGTCTCGGACCAGTTATCGGCAACGAAGCAGCCGGTCCGCTTCCGGGAGACATGCCCAATCTCGACGTTCACGTACGGGTGGGTGGCAAGGACGCGGTTATCCAGTATCGCGGCCGCTCAGGATGCTGCACGGGCGACGACCAAATTGTCTTTGTGGTTCCGGCGGGCGTGGAGGGCTGCGGCGTTCCAATTTACGTGCAGGTGGATAACACCGTCAGCAATTTCGTCACGATGGCGATTGGGAACAACGGCGCGCAGTGTACCGACCCCGGTGCCCTCACAGCCGCTCAGATTGCATCCGCCACCAAGAATGGCGGCATTCGCAGCGGATCTTTGGCGGTGACGCACTACGACGGCTTGTCAGGAACAACTCATGAGATATCGGACGGCCTGCAGGCGGTTTTCGCGTCGACCCCCTTGTCCGCGCTATCCGGCTTCAGCGCTGTAGTTCCCCCCGGCAGTTGCATCGAGTTCCAATTTCCCGTTCCTGCGCCGAATGGCTTAAACACGTATCTGGATGCCGGACAGATCTCGGTAAGCGGGGCGGTGGGCCCGTATCAGCTGTACTCGGCGCAGACCGGCCAATACAGCCTTAGCTTCTTGCCGGGCGCCACTAGTTCGCCCGGATTGATAACCGACGGCACCGTGCTTGGGCCGGGCACTTACAACTTCACCGGCGCGGGCGGCGCCGCCGTCGGCGCTTTCACGGTAGCTATCGATTATGTAAACACGTTCCAGTGGGACCAGCAATCCTCTGTCAACTCCATCGACCGCAGCCAGCCGTTCACCTTCAACTGGACTGGTGGAACAGCCGGTGGGATAGTGGCCATGTCAATAACGTCTTCGCTGGCGCCGGGACCCGAGGGAAGTATTGGAGCTGCCGTTTTCTGTTACGCGGACGGCACGGCGGCATCGTTCACCATCCCGGCACCGCTGCTTGCCGCCTTGCCGCCCAGTTATACGGATGCCAACGGCAATCCGCAAGGCTCGGTGGGGATTTACCAGAACATCGCCGGACCGTCCTTCACCGCCAGCGGCCTGGATCTTGGATACACAAGTTCGCAGGTTAGCTTTGCCAAGGGTATGGTCGCCATTCAGTGAATCAGGTGGCGCAAGCCTCCGGCTTGCCAAGCTATCCTGAGTGAGTGCCGAAGCCGCACGATCCATCCCTGTTCAACCAGGATCTCGCGCCCATCCCTATGGAGCACCGCACCTGGGGGCTCTACAACTACGTGTCACTTTGGGTCGCGATGTCCGTCTGCATCCCGACTTACATGCTCGCCTCGGGATTGATCGCCGGTGGGATGAGCTGGTGGCAGGCCATTCTGACCATCCTGCTCGGCAATCTGATCGTCTTGATTCCCATGCTGCTCAACGCGCACGCCGGTACGCGCTATGGAATTCCGTTTCCAGTTTTCGTCCGTGCGGCGTTTGGAGTGAAAGGCGCAAATGTTCCGGCCGTGCTGCGAGCGCTGGTGGCTTGCGGATGGTTCGGAATCCAATCCTGGATCGGCGGCCAAGCGATTTATTCCATGTTGCAGATTTTGTGGCCTGGCGTAGCTTCATTCCCAGCCGGCATGTGGATCTGTTTCCTCGCATTCTGGGCGCTCAACATGTACGTGATCTATCGCGGCATCGAAACCATCAAGGTTCTGGAAGGCATCGCCGCGCCGTTTATGCTGGCTGTCGGACTGCTTCTGCTGTGGTGGATCACGAGCAAGGCCGGAGGATTCGGGCCAGTGTTGAGATCGCCCGGCAAATTCAAAACCACTGGCGAGTTCATGAAGTTTTTCATTCCTTCGCTCACCGCAATGGTGGGATTCTGGGCGACAGTCGCTCTCAACATTCCGGATTTCACGCGCTACGCGAAATCGCAGAAGGTGCAAATGTTAGGGCAAGCCTTGGGATTGCCCACGGCGATGACGCTATATTCATTCATCGGTGTGGCAGTGACCTCGGCATCCGTCGTACTGTTCGGCCAGGCCATCTGGGACCCGGTAGCGCTGCTCGGCCGATTCCATCAGCCTGTGGTCGCATCCATCGCGTTGGTGGCATTGCTGGTAGCCACTTTGAATACGAACGTCGCCGCCAACGTGGTCTCGCCTTCCAATGATTTTTCAAACTTAAATCCACGCTTGATTTCGTTCCGGACCGGAGGGTTTATCACGGGTGTGCTCGGAGTCCTGATGATGCCGTGGAAGCTGCTGGGCGACTACAGCGCCTATATTTTTGGATGGCTGGTAGGTTATTCAGGATTGCTGGGACCGATTGCCGGAGTCATGATCGCCGATTATTTCGTCGTGCGCCGCTGCGATCTGAATGTAGACGATCTCTATCGCCGCAATGGTCTCTACGAGTACGATCGCGGCGTGAATTATCGCGCGGTGCTGGCGCTTGGCCTCGGGATTATCGTGGCATTGCTAGGCTTGGTTCTGCCGCCAGTTCGCTGGCTGTACGATTACGCCTGGTTTGTGGGATTCTTGGTAGCGGGTGCGGCCTACATCATCCTGATGCAGCGCGTGCCCTCGGCCGCTCGCGGCTGGATTGGAGAAGAAACATGATTGGTACTGAAGCAGCTCTCGAGACCGTGTCGTTTTATGTGAACGGGAAATGGGAAGGCGTTGGAAACCGGCCGGTGCTGCCGGTGACGAACCCTGCCACGGGCGCGGCCATCGCGCAGGTAGCTTACGCATCGGCCGCGGATGTGGATCGCACTGTTCAGGCGGCTCACGCTGCTTATCTCAAGTGGCGCGAGGTTCCCGTAGTGGAACGGGTTCAACCGTTTTTCCGGTATAAGGCGCTGCTCGAAAAACACGCGAACGATCTGGCCGCCGCGTTGACTGCCGAAAACGGCAAAACAGTTGACGACGCCCGCATGGAGGTGCGCCGGGCGATCCAAATGGTGGAAGTTGCCTGTGGCATGCCCAGCCTGATGATGGGCGATTCTTTGAACGATGTATCGAGTGGAATCGATAGCCATACTATTCGACAGCCCATCGGTGTCTGCGCGGGCATCACGCCGTTTAATTTCCCGGCGATGGTCCCGATGTGGATGTGGCCGTTCGCCATCGCGTGCGGTAATACGTTCGTGCTGAAGCCTTCCGAAAAAGTTCCGATGACGCCCACCATGGCTACTACGCTGCTGCACCAAGCCGGGCTTCCGGAGGGCGTTTTCAATTTGATTCATGGCGACAAGATCGCCGTGGATGCGTTGTTGCATCATCCATTGGTGCGCGCTGTTTCTTTCGTTGGATCGACGCCGGTGGCCAAATACATTTATCAGACCGCGGCCGCGGAAGGGAAGCGCGTACAGGCCCTGGGCGGCGCGAAAAATCATTTAGTCGTGATGCCTGATGCCGATCTTCCAAAAAGCGTGGATGCCATTATCGGCTCCGCGTTCGGCGCCGCAGGCGAGCGATGCCTTGCGGGGAGCGTGCTGGTGGCTGTCGGTGAAGTAGCCGACCCACTGCTCAAATTGTTAGCCGAAAAAGTGAGCGCAATGAAAGTGGGCGATGGCTCCCAGCAAGGCGTGGACATGGGGCCGTTGGTGACCAAAGATCACAAGGCGCGCGTGGAGGGATACATCGATAAAGGCGTTACAGAGGGCGCCAAGCCGCTTCTGGACGGCCGCTCCGTGAAGTGCGAGGGCGAAGGATTCTTCCTAGGGCCCACGATTTTTGACAATGTGCGTCCGGAGATGACTATCGCGCGCGAGGAGATTTTCGGACCGGTGCTTTCGGTAATTCGCGTGAAGACGTTGGACGATGCCATTGCGCTCGTGAACAGCTCGCGCTTCGGCAACGCCACGTCGATATTCACTGGCAGCGGAAAGGCGGCGCGTGAATATTCATCGCGTGTCGAGGCTGGGATGGTGGGAA
>Ga0116125_1000716_pt1 | contig 15326 bp, 13 predicted proteins | sample June2015DPH_16_1_2_FD_89729 | JGI IMG/M metagenome (GOLD analysis project Ga0116125, IMG submission 89729) | Peatland microbial communities from SPRUCE experiment site at the Marcell Experimental Forest, Minnesota, USA - June2015DPH_16_10 | ecosystem: Environmental > Terrestrial > Soil >...
CTGCTACAGCCGCATTGAGACCTATCCCACGGGAGTGTATTGGGTTGTGTTATCGCTGGAGTGAGCAGGGGCTGGTGGCGCTAGTCGCGTGACAAACCGCGCTCGCGAGACGAGATATTCCTTTTTGCAAAGAACTGTAAAGCAGGTGGATTTTTTCTCCCATCTGAGCGAAGCTAAGGGTGCGTCGCCAGTTTGGTCAGGTCGCCGGTTTTGGCCCGATTGACGCGCGGTCCTGGTGTCATCCCATACTGGCAGTTCGCTTACAATCCCTACATCTGATTCTTGCCCGGAGATTTTGCGTCATGCGTCGAAGTGCGATTTCCTTCGCTGTGTTCCACGCCCTAATGCTGGCGTGTGTTCTGCTGGCGTATCCGACCGCGGCGACGGCACAGCGCCGCGGCGGCGGGGGCAGCAACATTGGCGGTGGAATTAACGGGAGTGTTTCCGGTTCCAACCGGCCGACCGGCCTCGACGAAAAGGACAGCCTCAAAGACTTTCACGAGGTCCTCGCCGTCCAGGCCAGCAGCGAGCAGATTGCGGAGTTTCAGACTCTGGTAAAGAGTACAGAAGCAGCGCAGGCTGAACTGCAAACTTTTCTGCAGCCGTTGCGCAAGGACGGCGCTGTAGCGGAATCCGCCCGTCGCCATGTCCTGGACTCGGCCCTGGAGAATGCGCGGAACGGGAACAAGAAGTTTCAGGAAGGATTCTCCGAAGCGCAGAAGGCCGGGCTGAAAGAGATTTCCAAGCGACTGGTCAAGTCGGACTCTGACCTGGAACAGGAAGAAAAAAAGCTCGACCAAACTCTGGATCTTAAGGCTGCCGTCGCGGAAGTGCTCGCGCACGCCGAGAGTCTCGACAAAGCGCTGACCGATTTCTACAACCAGCAACTTGCGCTCGGCCGGGAAATGAGCATCACTTTGGCCAGTGGGCAGGATCTGGCCTTTATGCTTCCGAAGGTGACCAGCCCGGTCAGCATGAACCATCGAACGATTGCGGTCGCAATTTCCGGGGTGCTTTCGCAGATCGCGTCGCAGGGCGATCAGCGCACCTTCAAACTCGAAGTCATCACCGATCTGTCAGACGTGCAACAGAACATTACTGATCTTTTGCGCGCGCAAATCGAAAGGCCGGCAAGCTGCGGGGAGCGGTTGGCCATCCGCCAAGCCAGGCTCACGCCCGAGGACCCGGCGAGCTTGCTGGTTTTGTGGCTGCACTATGAACGCTGGATCTGTACTGGGACGCCGGGTCACGAATCCTCGAGCGAACTGGCGGAAGGCGACGGGACAGTTGAGATCAAGCTAACCGCGACCGTGGAAAAACCCAATACATTAAAAGTGTCGGCCGCGTTCGGACGCATTGAGGCCAACGGTATGTTCGGGGATTCGCTGCGCGCCGGATCGCTGGGCGATGACTTGAAGGATGAAGTTGCGCAGTGCGTTCTGTCGGCAGCGCGTGCCGTAACGGATTTCAAGACCACGCTTCCGCCAGCCATACAGAACACTGTGCTGATCCAAAACGCCAAATTCCAGAACGTGGGCGTGGGTGGCTTGAGTGTCGCGATCGAGGGACAGATCGAACTCTCCAACGCGCAGGCCGACCAACTGGCTACCCGGCTCAATCAGGCCTTGTCAGCGCAGGGAACTGCGACGCGCTAGATGAGGCCTTCTTGATCCGGGACTCGTTCTGATAAGCCCAGAATTTGCGGTGTGGGCGCCCCATGGTCTCGCCGAATTTGCGAGATATGGGAGCCATGGCGTCGCAGCTCGTCCGCGATTCTCTAGGCAGAGGCGCGTTCGGCGTGTCTTAGTGTTGGCAGTGCTCGGATCGACCTGCCGAGTTTCCGCTCCGCCATCCGGATTTCATAAAGACTCTGCAGGTTCAGCCAAAACTCCGCAGTGGTGCCAAAAAAATGAGCAAGACGCAGCGCGGTGTCCCCAGTGATCGCCCGTTTTCCATTCAGAATTTCGGTGATGCGGTTGGTGGGAACGTCCAGTTGCCGCGCCAGTTCTGCGGCGCTCATTCCCAACTCGTTGAGTTCCAAGGCCAAGTGCTTTCCGGGATGAATTGCAGTCACAGCCATTGTTATTCTCCTAGCGCCAGTCGTAGTCAACAATCTCAACGTTGGAAGGACCGGGCGCCGCATCCCTCCACTCGAAACACACTCGCCACTGATCGTTGATCCTGATGCTGTATTGCCCTCCCCGGGCTCCCTTCAATGCTTCAAACCGGTTGCCTGGCAGTGCGGCCAAATCCTTCAGCGTTACAGCCGCTTCCAAACGGTCCAGCTTGAGCCGTGCGGCGTATTGGATGCCGGAGAACGCCTTGACCCGCTTACCGAAGGCGAAGTCTCGAGTCCGTTTGTTGCGGTAGCTGACGATCACGTCCCATTGTAAAATATGTTACGCGTTACGTAAAGCATAATGAAATGGTTGACATCGCGACTGTTCTAATTTGCTCCAGGTTGCTCCGAGATTTCATCTCATCTGTGCTACTCTTGGCCTGCCCTCCGTCTGCCGGTTCCGTTCATGGAATCCACTGGACACGCCCGCGTTCCCGAGATCAATTCAAAGGACATCCGCATCGGCACCGCCGGATGGTCTTACAAAGACTGGGACGGAATCTTCTATCCCTCGGGCATGCAGCGCCGCAAACTGCATCCGCTCGAATATCTGGCGCGCTTTTTCGACACCACTGAAATCAATACTTCGTTTTACGGACCGCTGAGGCCCGAATTGGCCAAACTTTGGTGCCGCAAGGTCGCGGCCGTGAATCCGGGATTTCTGTTCACGGCCAAACTCTATCGCGCCTTCACTCACTCACCCCTCGCCGTGATGGAGCCCACGTCCGCCGCCACGATCCATCCGACGGACGAAGACGAAGCCCGCACCCGCGAAGGTCTCGATGCCCTGGCCTCCGAGGGACGGCTGGGCGCGCTGCTCATCCAGTTTCCGGTGTCATTCAAGAACACTTCGCTGAACCGCGAGTATCTCGACCGCCTGCTGCGGCAGTTCATCGAATATCCGCGCGTGGTCGAAGTGCGCGACTCGAGCTGGAATAATGCCGAGACGCTGGCGGCCTTCACCCAGAAAAATGTCGCCTTCTGCAACATCGATCAGCCGGTGTTGGGCAATTCGCTCGCGCCCACCGAGCACGTCACTGCACCCATTGCCTATGTGCGCCTGCACGGGCGAAATTACAGCGAGTGGTTCGATTCCGATAACCGCAACGACCGTTACAACTATCTGTATAACGAAAAAGAATTGGCGGGCTGGAAGCAACGAATCGAAAACGTCGCGGCGCGGGCCGAGACGACGTACGTCATCACCAACAACCATTTTGAAAGCAAGGCCGGCGTCAACGCACTGGAACTGAAGGCGATGGTCACTGGCAAGCGGGTACTGGCTCCGCCCACGCTGCTGCAGAAGTATCCGGAGCTGAGAAGGTTCGCCGACGCGGCGGAAGACTCGGGCGAACTTGCAAGCCCGCAACTACCGCTGCTCGCCTGAGTGTGTCCCGGTCTCGCCGCAGTGAGCGCTATACTGGGACGTTTCATCAAGAGAGGAATGTTCCATGAATCGACTGACCTCGCGAGCCGTCGTTCTTCCTGCAGTCGCTCTTTCCCTCATCCTACTAAGCGCGGCAGCCTGGGCGCAGACGAGCGGTTTGGACGAAGAGGGCCACGCCTGGTGGCAGCACGCCGTGTTCTATGAGATTTATCCGCGCAGCTTCGCCGACAGCAACAACGACGGCATCGGCGACCTTCCCGGCATCACTTCCAAGTTGGATTACCTGCACTGGCTCGGAGCCGACGCCATCTGGATCGCGCCCATGTTTCCCTCGCCCGAGGTGGACTGGGGGTACGACATTTCCGATTACTACAATGTCAATCCCGACTACGGCACTCTGCAGGACATGGACCGGTTGCTGGCCGAAGGCAAGAAACGCAACATCCGAGTGCTGCTCGACTATGTTCTGACCTATACCTCCGATCAGAACCAGTGGTTCCAGGAATCGAAATCGTCGCGCACCAATCCCAAGCGGGACTGGTACATCTGGAACGACGGCAAGAGCCCAGGGCAGCCGCCCAATAACTGGACTTCGAGTTTTGGCGGTCCGGCCTGGAAATTCGATGCCGCTACGGGCCAGTGGTACTACCACTATTTCTATCCGCCGCAACCCAACTTGAACTGGCACAGTCCCGATCTTGAGAAAGCGATGTTCGACGTGACGCGCTGGTGGTACCGGCGCGGCGTTGCCGGGTTCCGTCTCGACGCGGTCGACGTCATGTATGTGGACCAGCAGTTTCGTGACAATCCGGTTGTGGGCGCGGAAAAGAACGCTTTCGGCGATCCCGTGGAGCGCGAAATCTACGATAAGAATCAGCCGGAACTGCACGGTGTACTGCAGCGTCTGCGGAAGGTGGCCGACGAATACAACGCCGTATTGATCGGCGAGACTTGGACCAACGATATTGCCCAGTTGAAGCGTTACTACGGCGAGCATAACGATGAAGTGCAAATGCCCATGGACTTCATGTTTTGCATGGTCAACAAACTATCCCCGCCGGATTTCCGCAAGCAGATCGATTGGGTGGAGAGCTCAGGGGGATGGCCCGTCTATGTTCTCAGCAACCACGACATTCGCCGCGTCTACGACCGCTACGGAGATGGGCAGCATAACGATCAGATCGCGAAGTTGATGGCCTCGCTGTATCTGACTCTCCGCGGCACTGCCGTCATGTACTACGGAGAAGAGATCGGGATGGAGACCAACGATCCCAAGCGCCCGGAGGACGTCAGGGACTCGAAAGGCAAAGTGGGCTGGCCCCAAGACAAGGGCCGCGACGGCGAACGAACCCCAATGCAGTGGAACGGTAGCACCAACGCCGGCTTCAGTTCCGCCACTCCCTGGCTCCCCGTCGATGAGCGTTACAAGACTTACAACGTCGAAACTGAAAGACAAGATCCGCGCTCGATTCTCAACTATTATCACGCCCTGCTCGCGCTCCGGCACACCAACAAGGCTCTCCTCGACGGCAAATACGTGGTGCTGAACGAGAGTGACCCAAACGTGCTTTCGTATGTCCGAACCTATAAGGGAGAAAGCGTGCTGGTCGTGCTGAACATGAGCGGGATGGCGCAGAAGGTCAAGCTGGATCTAGCGTTGAAGGGCATCTCAGCGAAGTCAGGGAAGACGTTGCTGTCCTCATTCGCCGCACCCGCGAAAATGGATGTCACTGAAATTGTGCTGGAGCCTTTTGGGGCGTGGATCGCCGAAATGAACTGAAGGTTAGACGGACGAGTCGATACGCGGCCACGTTATGGTCTGCCGGGTCGATCCAGTTTTAGATCGCTTGCAAATGTGGTTCAGGCCCCCAGGGCCGCATGATCGGCCATCCGGCGCTTGTTGTAGCGCAGGGCAACATTCATGAAGACGTGGCCGAGGGAGGTCTCAAAGGAAATCATTAGAGCTTCGGTGTCTTCACTGGTCTTGTCGCCCTCCTGAGCGGTGAGCAGGAGCGGGGGATGGACGCGGAAGTGAAAGCCCTGGTCGTTGAGTGCAGAGATGGCGTTGCCCACGACCTGATTGGCGAGTTCGAAGATGGTTTCCTTGATCAGCGAGTCCGACTCGGGCAGTTCGGCGCCCGCGTAGTGGCTGGCCACTTTGACGGCGGTCGCGGGTTCGAGGTCGAGCACGATCCGGCCTTCAATGTCGCCCGTCAGCGCAATCATGCCGGCCACGCCCTTACGGCGATAGGCGTCCTCTTCCATGGTGAGGCTGCCTACTTTAGTCGAGCCCTGCAGTCCCTGCGACAACACGGCGTCCGCCGCGTTGATGAAAGGCTGGATCAGTTCCATCTTCATCGCGTTTAGACTCCCGCTCCCGCTGCGTTGGCCACGGATCCGTCTTCGCCCATGACGTATTTGATGACCTCGTACAGGACTTCCGGCTTGACCGGCTTCTGCACGAAATGACGCGCGCCCCGTTGCAGCGCCGCGACAATGTTTTCCTGGTAACCCACCGAGGAAACCATGACGATGCGCGCTTCCGGATGCTGTTGGACAATCCGTTCGGCTGCCTCGATCCCTTCCATCTGCGGCATGGTGATATCCATGAGCACGACGTCAGGATGGGTGCGGTCGAACTCGCTGATGGCGGTCAAGCCGTCGCCGGCCTCAGCCGCCACCTGCCCGCCGAACGTCTCGATCATGCGGGCCAGATTCTTGCGGGCAAACACGGAGTCGTCCACGATTAAGTAGCGAACCGGCTGCCCGTCCTTGCTGCGTTTTACGGGTGCAAACTGCTCCATACAGACCTCCCCTTATCTACTGCATATCATGCCCAGCTGGTCCCGCACCAGAGCACTCTGGTCACGGGTCCTTTGCCGGACTCGATCTTTTTAGTTTCCGGCGCGTACTGCCCGGCCCGCTTCGGACGCGGTATTCCGTCCGCAAAGAGCCTGCAGTGTCGCCCCCATAACATCCAAACCCACCACTCGAATAGCGTAGCCTCGTTCGATCGCCGCCTTGGGCATGCCGTACACTACGCAGGACTCTTCGCTCTGCGCGATGGTCATGCCGCCTTCTTTCTTGACAACTCCCAGGCCTTCGGCACCGTCGTCTCCCATGCCGGTCATCAGCACCCCGATCGCCTGAGTCTTGAATTCCTCGGCCACACTGCGCAACAGCACATCCGCGCTCGGCCGATGCCCGTTGACCCGCGCCTCATCGCCAAGAACCACCACATCCCCCAGCGGCAGCCGTTTCACTTTCATATGGCGGTTCCCGGGACAGATCAGCACCCGCCCGCGTTGCAGGATGTCTCCAGACTGGGCTTCCTTCACCCGCAGCGGGCATACTTCGTCCAGCCGCCGCGCAAACATGTCGGTGAAACCGTCTGGCATGTGCTGCACCACGGTAATGGCTGCCGGAAAATCTCCTGGCAGGTGCGACAGAACGTATTCGAGGGCCTGCGGACCTCCAGTGGAAACTCCGATGGCGACCACTTTATTGGGAGCTGCCGAGGAAGCCGGTATTTTCTCGGCCTTGGGCTGCACTCCCGGCAGCATTCGCGGCTTCAGCTTGCACTCGGCCGCCGCCTTTACTTTGGCGATCAGTTCGCGCGCGGTCTCCGCCATGTGCGCCGTGGCGTCTTTGGGCTTGGGGACAAAGTCGAAGGCGCCCAGCCCCAGAGCCTTCATGGTCACCGACGCGCCTTCGGTGCTGTGCGAACTGAACACGATCACCGGCACCGGCTGCCGCCGCATGATCTCTTTCAGTGTGTCGATGCCGTTCATGCCCGGCATTTCCAGGTCGAGCGTAACCACGTTGGGCTTTAACTCTTCGATCTTTTTCAGGCAGAACGTGCCATCCATCGCGGTGCCCACCACGTCAATGGATTCGTCGGCCGCCAACATCTGCGGAATCAGCTTGCGCATCAGCGCCGAATCGTCGACCACCAGCACGCGCACGGGAGGCTTTTTCATGCCTGACCTCCCACGGCCGGAGTCGTGGCCGGGGCCATGGTAGGGGCCATGGCCAGCCGCATCCGGTCGGTGTGCGACAACAGCAAGCCTGAATTGCAATGCCCCAGTTCGGTAGGCCGGGCGCGAGCCACATGCTCCACCACGGCGGGCAGGTTCAGGATCAGCACCACGCGCCCGTCGCCAAGAATTGAGGCGCCGGAAACCAGATCAGTCTGGAACGTGTGGTCATCCAGCGCTTTGATCACCAATTCCTCTTCGCCCTCCAGCAGATCGACAATCAATCCGTACTTTCTCTCTCCGACCGTGATGACGAGAACAAACAGTTTGGCCTTGCGATCTCCGACGTTTACCGGACGGCCCAGCCGCAACAGCGGCAATACCTGGTTGCGCAACTGCAGAACCTCGTAGTTGTCGACCTGGTGCACCTCGGTTTCAAAAGTCCGCGCAATCTCCAGCACCGCGTTCAGCGGGATGGCATAGAGCCGCTGCTCCACCCAGAACAGCAGGGCTTTGATGATCGCGAGAGTCAGCGGCAAGTTCAGGCGGAACGTCGTGCCTTGCCCAAGATGCGTCTCCACGCTGATCGAAGCCTTCAGGCGGTGCAACACACTCTGCACCACGTCCATGCCAACGCCGCGGCCGGAGACTTCGGTGACCTGCTCGGCGGTCGAGAAGCCGGGCCGGAAAATGAATTCAAGTATCTCGGCTTCGCTCAGCCGGGAGCATTCCTCAGGCGTCGTCATGCCCAGTTCAATGGCCTTGGCGCGAATCTTTTGCGCGTCGATGCCGCGGCCGTCGTCAGTCACTTCGACTACTACCTGGTTGCCGTGATGGTAGGCATTCAGCCGGATCGTTCCGCGCAGAGACTTGCCCGCCTTGCGGCGTTCCTCGGGAGTCTCAATGCCGTGGCTCACCGCGTTGCGCACCAGGTGAGTCAGCGGCTCGGCGATGGAATCGAGAATTCCTTTGTCGAGATCGGTGTCCTGCCCGCTGATATCGAGTTCCACCTCGCGTCCGCATTGCCGCGAAACGTCCCGTACCATGCGGGGGAAGCGGCGGAACAGCTGGTCGACCGGCACCATGCGGATCTTCATGACCGAGCGCTGCAAATCGTTCAGCACCCGCGCCTGGAAGGCCATGGCGTCGGCAAACTTGCCGCGCAGCAGTTCTTTGGGATAACGCTTGGAGAACTCGCTCAGCGCCTGCTGCAACATCGACTTGCCGATAATCAGCTCGCCCACCAGGTTGAGCACGCTGTCGATGCGTCCGGCTTCAACCCGCAGCAGGTTCTCCGGGGTCGCGGCCACGGCCGATGCAGGGGCAGCTGCGGCGGGAGTCTCGGACGCGTTCAGCGCGGGTTCCGACAGACCGTCATCGGCGGCAGTTTCGGACGCGAGAACAGGTGCGTCCTCTGCTTGCGGAGCCGGGCTCGGCGCCAGCAGCAACTCCACCGTGACTTCTTCGGCAATGGTCGGAATGCGGCCTTTAGCCGAAATCTGCGCCACCGTCTGCGCGCTGGCCAGAACGAACTCGACCTGCTTCGACGCGGCCGGCGACTTGGCGTCAGGAAGCACTGCAATCACCTGACCCACCGCGCCCAAAGCGTTGTGAATCAGCTGCCGTCCGGCAATCGGCATGGCGCAGTGCGGATCAATCTTGACCACCACGTGGTAGACCGACAGCCCGCCCGCCTGCGCCTTGGTCATGGCCATCTTTTCGTACTCGGTCCAGAGTGAGGCGACTTTCGCGGCGGGCTTCGCGGTCTTGGCGGCGGAACTCTGAGCGGCCGAGTTACCGGCAGTCGTCTTCGCCGAACTCTTGGCGGATGTCTTAACGGAACTCTTCGCGGAGCGCTTGCTCGAGGTCTGGGACGAACTCTTCGCTGATTTCGTGCGCGCTGATTTCGCGCGAGCTGATTTCGTGCCAGCCGATTTCCTGTTTGCGGATTTCTTGCCAGCGGATTTTCTGGCAGCGGAGCTCTTGCTGGCCAACTTCTTGCCTGTCGCCACCGTGCCCAATGATTTCCTGGCCGCCGGCTTACTGGTCTCTTGGGCCTGTTCCGAGGCCGGCGCCGCGGTCAGGTCCTCGATCTTCTTGCTCAGCGTTTTGATGGAGGGCAGCTTCCCGCCGGTGCGGTAGGCCGCAATCATCTCGGTAAAGACGTCGGCGGCGGCAAAGGCGATTTCCGCCACGGCGGTTTGCGTGGCGCTGCCCTCGACCGACAGGGCGTCCTCGAACTGGTGCGCCAGTTCACTCAACTCGCGCATCCCGCAGGCCGCCGAGTCGCCTTTCAAGGTATGCACGGTGCGCCGGATGCCGCGCACGATTTCTTCGTCGCCGGGCTTCTTCTCCAGCTTCAGCGCTTCTTCGTTCAGGGCCTGCAACAGTTCCAGCGAAGTCTCGAAAAAGAGTTCGCGCAGTTCCAGGCCACGTTCATCGGGGGAATTCGTCATGCGTTAATCTCTCACCTCAACCCGCTGGTACGCCGTGCCGCTGTCCTTGTGCAGCATCTGGAATTTCTCGGTCAGGCCGAGAAGGCTCTCGGCATGGCCCACGAACAGATAACCGCCGGCGTTCAAGCAGCGGTAAAACTTCTCGACCAGCCGTTTCTGCTCGGCCACATCGAAGTACATCATCACGTTGCGGCAGAAGATCACGTCGTTACGCTGGGGCAGGTACTCGGTCTTCAGATTGTGAAAGTCGAAGTGCACCATCTCTTTCAGAGGTTTCTTGATGGCATAACGTTCGCCCACCTTGTCGAAGTAGCGCAGGCGGTAGCTGTAGTCGACCATCGACATCTGGTTCTCGCTGTAGGCGCCTTCCTGCCCGTGCCGCAACACGGAATAGGCAATGTCGCTGGCCAGAATTTCGACCCGCCACGGCGGCGGCACCAGCGGTTTGGGCAAGGGCAAGTCCATGGGCAGGGGATTGCGCAGGTAGTAGTAGGCCAGCGCGTCGGTGACGAGCATGGCCAGGGTGTAGGCTTCCTGCCCGGTGGAGCAGCCCGCGCTCCAGATGCGGATGGAGAATTCGCGCCGCGAACTTTTGTGCTTGAACATTTCTTCCAGCACGGTTTTCTGAAACAAATCCAGCTGCGCTTTGTGGCGGAAGAAGCTGGTCTCGTTGACCGTGAGGTTTTCGAGCAGCTTGGCCAGTTCGTCCTTGCCCTGCGGGCTGATCAGCAGCCGGTAGTAAGAGTAGAAGGAGTCAACCTTGCACTCCTTCAGGCGGCGCAGCAGCCGGTCCTGAAGAAAATGGGTGCGCCGCTCATCGAAATGCATGCCGCACTCCTGGTAGACGAGCGTCTGCAACAGCTTTAATTCCGCTTCCGTCAGTAGAGGAGCAGGTGCCGCTCCGGATGTGCTCATTCGTTTTCTCGTTCTCGCGTAAAGAAGAAGCTGAATTCAAAAAACTGCAATCTCACCCGGCCGTGCTTACTTGGCCGCGGCGGCCAGCGCCTCGGCCTTGGGCGCGATCTTTTTTTCTCCCGGCTCGCTCTTGACCTGCAGGCTTTCCGGAGCCAGCAGTTTGCTCATGTCGAGCAGCACCACCAGGCGCCCGTCGACCTTGCCGAGGCCGGTCACACAGTTCAATCCGCCATCCTGAAACACGGCGGGCGGAGCTTCCACGGCGTCGGCGGGAATCTTCAAAACTTCAGAGGCCGAATCCACGATCAGGCCCGCCAGTCTGCCTCCATGTTCGACCACCAGGATGCGATTCTGCCGGCGCAGCGTGGTTTCTTTTTCTCCGAAGCGCTTGCGCAGGTCCATGACGGAGACGATTTTTCCGCGCAGGTTGATCACGCCCTCCAGATAATCGGGAGCATCGGGCACGGCTGTGATCTCGGGTACGCGCACGATTTCGTGCAGGGAAGTGATGGGCACGCCGTAGGTTTCGCGGCCCACCTTGAATCCCACGATGTGAAGTTCACGGCTCATATGTTCAACGTGATTTTTAGCCATGCTCTTGAGTCCCGCTCTCAGCTTTCGGTTTCAGGCTCGGAGGTTCAAACTACGGTGCCAGCGATTCCCACAGCGGCCTCAGTACTGCGCTCCCGCCGCGGCCCGGCGCGCGTTGCCGCGACCGAAATCTCCGCCCGCCTGCCCGCGCGAAGCCTCGCCCAGCGAGAAGCGGTCGATGAACTCCTGCAGCCCGCGCGACATCTTCGACATCTGTTCCGACGATGCCGCCAGTTCGGTCGAACCCGAGGTGGATTGCTGCACCAGTTCACGCATCCGCTCCATAGCCTTGACCACGGCCTGCGCTCCGGAGGCCTGCTCTTCGACCGCCGAGTTGATTTCGTGCGTAATCTCGTTCAGCCGGGTGGTGGCGCGCGCAATCTGCGACGAGCCGTGCGACTGTTCGTTGGTGGCCGCGCCGATTTCCTGGGCGAACTTGTAGACCTCGGTGACTACGTTCGAAATCTTGCGCAGCGCCGCGTTCAGCTCGCCGCCCAGTTCCAGGCCTTCGTTGACGATGGTGGTGGAGCGGTCCATGTTCTCGACCGCCTTGCGGGCTTCCTTCTGAATGCTCTGAATGAGTTCCGAGATTTCTTTGGTGGACTGCGCCGATTTCTCGGCGAGCTTGCGGACTTCGTCGGCAACCACCGCAAATCCCAGGCCATGTTCGCCGGCGCGGGCCGCTTCAATGGCGGCGTTCAAGGCCAGCAGGTTAGTCTGCTCGGCCAGATCGTCGATGACCTCGATGATCTTGCCAATGTCGTCGGCGCGTTGTCCTAGCGCTCCAATGATTTCGCCCGAGGAGTTAATAGTGGTGTTGATGCGGTTCAGGCCGTCCGTGGCTTTCTCCATGGTGCCGATGCCGTTGTGCACTTCCTCGCGCGAGCGGTTGGAAATATCGAGCAGCACTTTGGCGGTATCGGCGACGCGCTGAATCGAAGCCACCATCTGGTCGATCGAAGCGGAAGTTTCACTCACGCTCGAAGCCTGCACTTGGGTGCTCTTCACCATGTTTTGCACGTTCACGCTCATCTCGTGCATGGTGCTGGTGACTTCATCAATGGCGGAAGAAGCCTGTAGTCCGATTTTGGCCGCATCGTCAGAAGCGCTGGCCACCTGGTTGGAGGCGCTGGCCACCTGCGACGAGGCGTCGCGCACGCTGCGCACCAGGCCCGCCAGGCCCTCGATCATGCGGGAGAAGGCATTGCCTAGAGTGTCATGCGTAGACCTGGGTTTCACTTCCACCGACAGATCACCGCCGGCGATGGATTCCGAGATGCCCGCCATTTCCTTCAGGTAGGTCACCATTTTGTGGAAAGTCCGGGCCAGTTCGCCGATCTCGTCGTCGCGGTTGAGTTCAATGTTGTGGTCCAGATCGCCGGTGTTGCCGATGCCATTGGCCACACTCATCAGCTTGGCGAGCGGCTCGGTAATCGCCCGGGCGGTGCGGAAGGCAATCACAATGCCCAGGCCCAGCGCCACCACGGTGCCCAGAAACGAAATGACGACGGTGGCGGTGGCGGCTTTACCATCGGATAAGCCGCGCTCGTCCACCAGTTTGCGATTCTCGCCTTCGGCTACATCGAGCGAGTCGGTTGAATTCTTTACCCAGGCGGAAGCGTCTTTTTGAAGGTAGTAGATCTGCAGTTCGGCCACGGTGGCGTTCCCGGAGTCCACATCTTTCCGTTTTTCGATCAGGGGTTGCGCGAACTCCTTGCCCCAGGCAGTCTCGAGCTGTTGGACTTTGGTCAGCGCGGTCTTCACCTGATCGGAGTCAGCCAGGGACTTGCCCTCTTCCAGTTTCTCGTTCAGAGTGCGCAGGCCCTCGTTCATGCGGTCGACCTCGCGGGTGTCGCCGCTCAACAGGTAGTTGCTCAGGTAGAGGCGGTTCTGCATCATCATGCCGCGGACGGCCTTCGTGGCGTCCTCCAACTCACGGGACGCCGCGGCGGCGGCCTTGGCCGAATGCTCGCGCTGCACCGCGAACCAGTTCACCAGGAACAGCACCACGACCATGGTGAGGATGATGCCGAAATTCGTATAAAGCTTTTTCCCGATCGTCATGTCCGTCTCCTCCGCAGTACGTACGAAGCCCGTACAAAGCCCGCCTGACTACCGCGGCTCAAACTTAAAGTCGATTACTCCCGAGGCCTCTGCCGATGCCGGTTCAAAGCGCCATTTCTTGGCGGCATCCAGCGCCGCACTGGCCAGAACCGGGTGCCCGCCCACGATGCGCGCATCTTTCACCGTGCCATTGGGTGCGACCACAACCTCGATCTTGGCCGTTCCCGAAAGGTTCATCTTCCGGGCAAGCGCCGGATACTCGGGTTGCACCTTGCTCTTTGCCCGGCGGACAATTTCCTCGCTCTGGGCCTGTTGCGCCCCCACCTGAATCGCGCCCAGAATCACTGCTCCCAGAGTTATTGCCATAGTCAGGATCGAGAGCAGGGCCGTCGCGGTTCTTCGAGACACAATTCCTCCTCGCTTACAAGAAGCTGTCGACCCTAGGCGTGCAACGGCTGGGCCACCTGTACCTTCTTGAAAAAACCAAAGTAATAGGCCGTATCTATAAGTAAACAGGCTGGTTAATACGTCGCAAAAAGAGCACCGGACGTGCGGTCGACATTAGAATCGTCTCACTTCAGCCGATCCCAGCGTGGTTTCTCAGGCTGAGACAGATTCTCACGCCCGTCTCGGGATTTCACACTCAGGCACCCCCATTGCCATTTCCCTTGACTCAAATTGAGATGACAGGTATTTTCCCAATAGATTCAAGCACTTGTGAATCACGAACCCTATTCCTCCATTGTCGGTGCGGCACTGAGCATTTCTGGTCGCCCTCCCGTGATTCCCGGGGAGCGCAGTTTGTCTCCGGGCTCCGACGAGGGTTTCCAGGGGCTTCTGCTGCGCATCGCCGCGGAGTCGGTCGAATTCTCCGACGCCGATTCCCTGATCCGGCTGTTCTGCGGGGCGACGCGCGAGTTCTTCCAGGTGTCGGGAGTCTATTTTTGGCGCCGCGACTCGGCCGACGAGCTGGTCGGAGAGCAGGCGGATGGAAAGCTGGCCGCAAGCTTTGTCGGCATCCGCATGCGTCCGGACGAGAGTGCGGTTACGGCCGATGCCGTGCGGCAGCGGCGCGCCATCTTCGCCAATCGGGTGCATTCCGCGGCATTTCCGACGGCAACGGAATTCGCGGCGCGCTCTTTGTTGGCCGTACCAGTGGTGGTTTTCAATGAAGTGATCGGTGCCGCGACCTTCCTGCACGATTCCAGCGACGATTTCTTTAACGAAGATCGTGCCGCCAAGGCTACGATTGTGGCTGGCCAACTCGGCGGCCTGCTGGAAGCGGCCCGGTTGCGGGAGTCCTCGCGCCAGGAACTGCGCCGTACTGAGACTCTGGCGGATGTCGCGCATGCGCTCCATGGCGCGCCGGATGTTTCGGCGGTCATCGAGGCGCTGGCGGATCGCCTGCGCATTCTCCTGCGCACCAGGCTGGTTTGCGTCCTGCTCCGCCGCGAGGGACCCTTTGAATTAAAAGCGGTTTCGGCGGAGACGCCGCAACTGGCGATTGCCGCCCGGGCCCGCCATGACCGGCAAACCCTGCGCTTCGCGGCCGATCTGGCCCAGCGTGCCGTGTCCGCCGGAGAGCCCATCACGCTCTCGATCGGCGCTGACGTGCATAATGTGCACTCCCTGGGCAAGCTGGTTTCTCCGGGCATGCTGATCGCCGCTCCCTTCCGCACCTCGCGCACCCAGGGTGCAATCCTGATCTACCCGCGCGCGGACGGCATGTTCACCGCAGAAGAAAAGTCGCTGGTCGCTGGAATCGCCGGGTTCGGTGCCGTGGCTGTTGCCCATGCCGAGCTTCATGCCAGCGCTCA
>Ga0116125_1000717_pt1 | contig 15316 bp, 12 predicted proteins | sample June2015DPH_16_1_2_FD_89729 | JGI IMG/M metagenome (GOLD analysis project Ga0116125, IMG submission 89729) | Peatland microbial communities from SPRUCE experiment site at the Marcell Experimental Forest, Minnesota, USA - June2015DPH_16_10 | ecosystem: Environmental > Terrestrial > Soil >...
ATCAAGGCGCTGCTCGAGCACGCGGGCCTGCCGACTTCAGGCAAAACGATGCTCCACGACGGCATGACCGGAGATCAGTTCGAACAGCCGGTCTGCGTCGGCTACATCTACATGCTAAAGCTCTCGCACCTGGTGGACGACAAGATTCACGCGCGGTCCATTGGGCCGTACTCACTTATCACGCAACAGCCTTTGGGCGGCAAGGCGCAGTTCGGCGGCCAGCGCTTCGGAGAAATGGAAGTCTGGGCGCTCGAAGCTTACGGTGCAGCGTTCATTCTGCAGGAGCTGCTGACGGCGAAGTCCGACGACGTATACGGCCGTACCAAGATTTACGAGGCCATCGTCAAAGGCGAAGCCGCCATGGAACCGGGCGTGCCGGAATCGTTTAACGTGCTGATTCGCGAATTGCAATCGCTCTGCCTGGATGTGGAGCTGATCAAGACCGGGGAGCGCAAGCCCACGGCCAGCGCGGCAGCAGATTAAGAAAAGCAGTTGCCAGGTAGCCGGTCGTCAGTTGCCAGTACAGCTCTGACACCGGCACTGGCGGTGCGCAAGACTTTTGAAGGACCGTTTCGCGGGGAAAAGGCTCTCGACCACCGCGAAACAGAAAACCGGCAACTGGCCACTGAAAACTGGCGGCTGCCCTTGAGAGCAGGAAGCGGAGGAACACCTTGTTTCGTTCGAGCCCATTCGAAATGCAAAACACGATCGCTGACTTCGATGCCATCAAGATCAGCCTTGCCTCTCCCGAGAAAATCCGGAGCTGGTCGCATGGCGAAGTCACCAAGCCCGAAACCATCAACTACCGCACGTTCAAGCCGGAGCGGGATGGCTTGTTCTGCGCCCGCATCTTCGGCCCGGTAACCGACTGGGAATGCTTGTGCGGCAAGTACAAGCGCATGAAGCATCGCGGAGTGATCTGCGACAAGTGCGGCGTGGAAGTCACGTTGTCAAAAGTTCGCCGCGAGCGTCTCGGCCACATCGAGCTCGCATCGCCCTGTTCGCACGTGTGGTTCTTCAAGGGTCTCCCGAGCCGAATCGGTCACTTGCTCGATATTTCCCTGCGTGACCTCGAATCCGTTCTTTACTTCGAGGCCTACGTGGTGGTTGAGCCCGGTGACGCTCCGGTAAAAGAGCGCGAAGTAATTAAAGATGAAACCAAGTTCCGCGAACTCGACCAGCAATACCGTCCCGCCGGCTTCAAGGCGATGATGGGCGCCGAGGCAATCAAGGAACTACTGAAGCGCATCGATACCGAGGGTTTGTCCGTTGAACTGCGCGAGAAGATGAAGAACGAGAACTCGCTGCAGAAGCGGCTCAAGTACACCAAGCGGTTGAAGGTAGTCGAAGCTTTCCGGCGTAGCGGCAACAAGCCGAGCTGGATGATTCTCGACGTGATTCCGGTTATTCCTCCGGAGCTTCGTCCGCTGGTTCCACTCGACGGCGGCCGCTTCGCCACGTCCGATTTGAACGATCTCTATCGCCGCGTCATCAACCGCAACAACCGGTTGAAGAAGCTGATGGATCTGCACGCCCCGGAAGTCATTGTGCGCAACGAAAAGCGCATGTTGCAGGAGGCGGTCGACGCATTGTTCGATAACGGCCGCCGTGGCCGCGTGCTGCGCGGAGCCAACAACCGTCCGCTGAAGTCGCTCTCCGACACGCTCAAAGGCAAGCAGGGACGCTTCCGCCAGAACCTGCTCGGCAAGCGCGTCGACTACTCCGGGCGTTCCGTCATCGTGGTCGGCCCCGAACTCAAGCTGCACCAGTGCGGCCTGCCGAAGAAGATGGCGCTCGAATTGTTCAAACCGTTTATCTATCACCGGCTGGAACAGACGGGCAATGTCACCACCATCAAGCAAGCCAAAGAGATGGTGGAGCAGCAGGAGCCGATCGTTTGGGACATTCTGGAAGAGGTCATCAAAGACCATCCAGTTTTGCTGAACCGCGCTCCCACCCTGCATCGCCTCGGCATTCAGGCATTTGAGCCGGTGCTGGTGGAAGGCAAAGCCATCCGCATTCACCCGCTCGTCTGCACTGCGTTCAATGCCGATTTCGACGGTGACCAGATGGCGGTGCACATTCCGCTGTCTCCGGAAGCGCAAGTGGAAGCCAGCGTGTTGATGCTCGCCTCGCACAACATTCTCTCTCCCGCATCGGGTCAGCCGATCACCGTGCCCACGCAGGACATGGTTCTAGGTCTCTACTACCTCACGAAAGGTAAACCCGGCGCAAAAGGTGAAGGCCGCGTCTTCGCCAACATCGAAGAAGTTCTGCTCGCGCTCGAAGTGGGCGAAGTGGAAACGCTCAGCCCCATTCGCCTGCGCTACACCGGCGAACTGATTGACCTGACCACGGCGTACGACGATCAGGACATCATCCACACCGAACCGGTGCATGTGGAACGCGCGTTCATCAACACAACCGTGGGCCGCGCGATTCTGAACGATCACCTTCCTGAAGGCATGCCGTTCATTAACGGACTGCTCAAGAAGAAAGGTATCGGCGCGCTGGTCAATTACGGCTATTTGCGCTTCGGGCTTGAAACCACGGTCAAGATGCTCGATGAAGTGAAGGAGTTCGGCTTCAAGTACGCCACCAAAGCCGGCCTTTCCATCGGCATCGACGACATGGTCATCCCCGACAGCAAGCGTACGCTGGTGAAGGATGCCGAAAAGCAAGTGGTCAACGTGCAGCAGCAGTATCTCGACGGCGCAATCACCAACGGCGAGCGCTATAACAAGGTCATCGAAATCTGGTCGGCGATCACGGAAAAGGTTGCCGACGAGATGTTCGGGCAGATGCAACGGGCGGACAAGGAAGGTTTCATCAATCCGATTTACGTCATGGCCGACTCCGGCGCTCGCGGATCGAAACAGCAGATTCGCCAGCTCTCCGGCATGCGTGGATTGATGGCCAAGCCCTCCGGGGAAATTATCGAGTCCCCGATCACGGCCAACTTCCGTGAAGGTTTGACGGTGCTCGAATATTTCGTCTCGACCCACGGCGCGCGTAAAGGATTGGCCGACACCGCTCTCAAGACCGCGGATTCCGGCTATCTCACCCGCCGCCTCGTCGACGTGGCGCAGGACGTAATCATCAGCGAGTATGACTGCGGCACGGTGGATGGCATTTACGTTCAGGGAATCGTCGAAGCCGGCGAAATTATCGAGCCGCTGCGCGACCGCATTGTGGGCCGCGTTTCACTCGAAAAGATCAAAGACTACGATGGCAACCTGGTCGTCGACATCAACCAGGAAATCACCGAAGAACTTGCCGGATCGATACAGGCTGCCGGTATCGAGCGCGTTAAGATTCGTTCGGTGCTCACCTGCGAATCGAAGCGCGGTGTTTGCGTGATGTGCTACGGCCGCAACCTGGCTTCAGGCCGCCTGGTCGAACTCGGCGAAGCGACCGGAGTCATCGCCGCTCAATCGATCGGCGAGCCGGGAACGCAGCTCACGATGCGTACCTTCCACATCGGCGGTACGGCGTCTCGAGTTTCCGAGCAGTCGCGCCTCGATGCCAAGAACAACGGCAACGTACGCTTCATCGGATTGCAGACGGTGAAGTCGAAGTCGGGCGACTTGGTCGTGATGAACCGCCAGGGTTCGATTGCCGTGGTCGACGACAAGAACCGCGAGCGCGAACGCTACTCCGTGATTTACGGCGCCAAGCTCAAAGTCAACGACGGCGATCGCGTCGAGCAAGGCAAGGTCATGGTCGAGTGGGATCCTTACACATTCGCCATCCTCACCGAAATCGGCGGCACGGCGCAGTTCAAAGACTTGCAGGAAGGCGTGACTTTACACGAAGAGGTTGACGAAGTCACCGGCCTCTCGCGTCACGTGGTCGGCGATTCGCCCGACGAGAAACGGCAGCCCGCCATCGTGATCAAGGGCAAGAACAGCAAGCGCTACCTCATGCCCTCGCGTGCTCACCTTATGGTGCAGGACGGCGACACGGTGTTTCCGGGAGACGTGCTGGCGAAGATTCCGCGCGAGACAACCAAGACCAAAGACATCACCGGTGGTCTGCCGCGCGTGGTCGAGCTGTTCGAAGCCCGCAAGCCGCATGAAACCGCAGTCATCAGCGAGATCGATGGCACGGTGAAGTTCGGCGAGGTTTCGAAAGGCCAGCGCAAACTCTACGTGCAGGCCGACAACGGCACCGAGAAGGAATACCAGGTGCCGCGCGGCGTTCACATCAACGTGCAGGAAGGCGAGCGCGTCAAGGCGGGCGAACCGCTCATGGATGGCCCGCTCAACCCGCACGACATCCTGGCCGTGCTCGGCGAAAAAGAGCTGCAGTCTTACCTGGTGAACGAAATCCAGGAAGTCTACCGCTTGCAGGGCGTCAACATCTCGGACAAGCACATCGAAGTGATTGTCCGCCAGATGATGCGTTGGGTGAAGGTCGAGGACGTGGGCGACACCACGTTCCTGCTGGAGCAGCAACTGGATAAGTTCCGCTTCCGCGAAGAGAACGAGCGCGTGATCAAGGAAGGCGGCAAGCCGGCTACCGGACGCCCGCTGCTCCTCGGCATCACGAAGGCGTCGCTCTCGACCGACTCGTTCATCTCCGCCGCGTCGTTCCAGGAGACCACGCGCGTGCTCACCGAAGCCTCAATCCAGGGCGCGGTCGATCACCTGCGCGGCTTGAAAGAGAACGTCATCGTCGGCCGCCTCATCCCTGCCGGAACAGGCATGGAGTACTACCGCAACGTGCGTCTCTCGCCAGAGATGGAAGAGGCCGCGGCCAAGGTACAGGCGGAAGTTTCGGCAGCGTACGAAGAGGCCGAACGCGCTCTCGAGATGATGCGCCACGAGGGCGAAACCGAGGAACTGGCTGCAGAGTAGCAACGGAAGATGTAGACTTCGGGGGCGAATTAGTTCGCCCCCGATTCGTTTATCCGGGATCTGTCATCCTGAGCGAAGCGGATGCGCAGCGAAGCAAGCATCCGTGCAGTCGAAGGATCCCTATAAGCTTGCACGGCACCGGTCGCGAGATAGGTGGGTGCGAGGCCACCGGTAGAGCAAAAGGTTGTGTCAGAAATCGTAAAGCGTAAAGACAAATAGGCAGTATGATTCACATCCTTTTCCCAGCGGTCTATTACTAACCATCAATGCCCGCATCCGCCCAGCGATTGCCAATCGAGGAACCCAGGGCACTTCCATCGTTGCAACCGGTGCCTCCTAGCCCTAAGCTAGGGCCAGCGATGCTCCGCTTCTTTCGTCTACTGCGGCTGGCCGTGTGGCGTGCCTTTCAGCACGACGCCTTCTCGATTGCCAAAGCGTCGGCCTATTCGTCAATCCTTACTTTCTTTCCGGCATTGCTGGTGGTCGGCTCCGTGCTGGCCACCTCGCGCAAAGGCGCGCCCTACCTGCGCGAAATCTCTTACGCGCTTTCCCGCATTTTGCCCGCCGGCAGCAACACGGCAATGAATTTTTTACGCAGCGCGGCGCAGCGCCCGGTAGGTCTATTAGTCACTGCCTCACTGCTGACCCTCTGGACCGCCTCCGGCGTCATGGTCTCCTGGATGGAAGGCTTCCGCCGCTGCTACGAGCTTCCCAAGGATTGGGGTCTAATAAAGGAGCGTTTGATCGCATTCGGCCTGGTCATTTTCGCGCTCGCTCCCATGACCTTCTCCACGCTGCTGGTCGCGTTCGGAAGCAAAATTGAAACCACGATTCTCTTCTACACCGCGCACGAATTCAGCGCCTACATTCTCATCATGTGGACCGTGATTCGCTGGATCATCGCGACCCTTACCAGCATTGCAGTAATCGCACTCATCTATCACAACGCCGTCCCGCGCACCCAGCCGTGGCACAGCGTTCTTCCCGGCGCGACGCTCGCTACTGGCCTGTGGTTTTCGTCCACACTGCTCTTCGGCTGGTACCTGCAGCACTACGCCGACTATAGCCTGATCTACGGCTCGCTCGGCGCGGCGATCGCGCTGCTGGTCTGGATGTATATGGTTTCGCTGGTGGTGCTGGTGGGAGCGGAGTTCAATGCGATGCTGTTCCCGCGCGCCATGCTGGGAAAAGAACTGACCGCAATCACCGGATCGAAAGTCATGGCCCGCTAGATTCATCCGCAGCACTCGACATCGCTAACGAACTCGACCCATATTGCCGATGATTTAGAAAGCGGATGTTGTACCCTACCAACATCCCCTTTTTAGTCTGGAGTGAAATTGAAAACGAGCCAGCCACCCGTTGATGGAGGAGTTGCCACTTCATCCCTCCGTCGCGCCAAAATCATCTGTACGATCGGCCCAGCGTGCAACTCCGAAGCCGCCATGCGCGACCTGATGCGCCTCGGCATGGATGTAGCCCGCCTGAACTTCTCTCACGGCACCCACGATGACCACGCCCGCAACATCGAGCGCCTGCGCGCCGCTGCGGAAAAAGAAAACCGCACCATCTGCATCCTGCAGGATCTGCAAGGCCCCAAAATCCGCACGGGACGCCTCGCGAACCACGACCCCATCACGCTCAAGAGTGGTACAACGGTGGTCATCACGCCGCGCGATATCGTCGGCACGCCCACCCGCATTTCCACCACTTTTCCCGATCTCGCGAGCGAAGTCAGCGTCGGCGCGCGCATTCTGCTGCGCGACGGCCTGATCGAACTGCGCGTGCGGACGATCCGCGGTAAAGACGTAGTCTGCGATGTTCTAAACGGCGGAATGCTCGGAGAGCATCAGGGCATCAACCTGCCCGGCACCGCACTGTCGATTCCCGCCTTAACAGAAAAAGATCGCAAGGATCTCGAATTCGGCCTGAAGCACGGCGTCGACGCAGTCGCTTTGTCCTTCGTCCGTTCCGCTGCCGATGTGAACATGGCGCGGGAAATCGTAGCCGGCCTGGGCAGCGACACGCGCTTGATCGCCAAACTGGAAAAGCCGCAGGCCATCGATCATCTCGAAGAAATTCTCGAAGCGGTCGACGGCATCATGGTCGCTCGCGGCGACCTCGGCGTGGAAATGGCGCCCGAAAAAGTTCCGGTGATTCAGAAGCACGTCATCCGCCGCTGCGCCGTCTGGCGCAGGCCGGTAATCACCGCAACGCAAATGCTCGAATCGATGGTCGAGAACCCGCGCCCCACGCGCGCCGAAGCCAGCGATGTAGCCAACGCAATTTTCGACGGCAGCGATTCGGTCATGCTCTCCGCGGAAAGCGCGAGCGGACGCTATCCGCGCGAGGCGGTCGCTATGATGGCGCGCATCGTAATAGAAGCGGAATCCAACCTCGCGGATTTCATCCAGCCCCGGCGCCGCGACCGCAAAGGCTTGTCCATCGCAGAGACTATCTGCGAATCGATTGCCCACGCCGCCGAAGATCTGCCGATGGGGGCAATCGCCGTGTTCACCGAAACCGGCAACACCGCGCGCATGATTTCAAAGTACCGCCCGCAAGCGGCGATTTACGCCTTCACTCCCAACTCCGTCGTGGCGCAGCGCACCAACCTCTACTGGGGCGTGCATCCCATCATGTGTGCACCGGGCCTGTCGGCAGAAGAAATGGTGCGCGTCGCAGAAAGTGTATTGCTCGATCGCCGCGTGCTTAAACCCGGAGACGTCCTGGGCGTCGTCGCAGGCACGCGCCAGTCGTCTGGTTCCACCAACTTTATGCGCCTGCACGCCGTCACTGCCGCCGAGGCCGCGCGCGCCGCAACCAAGGGCGGCAAAGGGCAACAAAAGCTATAATCGCGGGAGCATGCCGCAGGAACATCTATCGCTGGCAATCTGGGAACCTCTGCCGGGAATGGAAGCCGCGTCGGTGGCGACCATTCGCGAACTCAACGCCATCGTTGCCAAAAAGCAATACGGCCGCAATCTTTTCTTTCGCGCTCCCGACTCGCATTACGTGCTGCTGCGTTACTGGCAGTCGGAAGAAGCGCGCCGCGCGGCTCTGGAAGATCCTGAAATGCTGCGGTGTTGGGCTCGCCTGGGAAACGAAATTAAAATTTCGAAAGTTTTCGAGAAGCTGGAAGAGATTGGGGCCTAAATGTCCGCTGAATCGACCCCGCGCGTTCTTACCGATGTAACCGCAGATCCTTTCGTGCGCGGGTTGCTGCATCATCCTGCTAAACCCAACGGCAAGGGACTGGTTCTCGCGCACGGCGCCGGCGCAAATTGCCAGTCGCCGTTGCTGATTGCGATGGCGGAAGCCTTCACCGAGGCCGGCTTCACCGTCCTGCGCTGCGACCTTCCCTATCGGCAGGACCGGCCTTACGGTCCGCCGGGACCGGGCGATGCGAAGCGCGATCAGGCGGGATTAAAAAATGCGGTAACAGTGCTGAAGAAGAATATGGCCAATGGGAGCCAGGTCTTCTTGGGCGGCCACTCCTATGGTGGGCGGCAAGCCAGCATGCTTTGCGCTCAGCAACCGGATGCCGCACCGGGTCTGCTCCTGATGTCTTATCCGCTGCATCCGCCGCGAAAACCCGAGCAGCTACGTACGCAGCATTTTTTCAATCTGAATACTCCCGCGCTTTTCGTGCAGGGCACGCGCGATCCCTTCGGATCAATTGCGGAAATCGAGCAGGCGTTGAAGCTGATCCCCGGGAAAACAAAACTGCTCATCGAAGAAAGTGCGGGGCACGATTTGGGATTCAAGAATGCGAAGGGGAGAGAACTACCGGCTGGCATTTTGAAGGAATTCCAGTCCTTCTTTGCCTAGCTCAGTCGCAGGTTGCGAGTAGTATTTCCTGGCGAACTCTAACTCCGGCGCTACTTAATTCACCCAGCCCGACTTCGACCCACCATTACCCTTGCGTACATCGTCATCCGGTGGAATGTAATTTCCGTGCTCATCAAAATGCACGTTGCGGTCATGCTTGCGCATGTAGACTTCGAACTTCCTCGCCGCGCGGCGTCGCCTCCAGCGATAGTAGGAGTTGTTCAATCCGTAAAACCACTCCGACAACGAAAACTTCCCAGACATGCCGCGCGCCGGCGAAAATTTCACATACAAGTATCCGAACAGCAAACCGCCGAGGTGCGCCAGATAAGCCGTACTGCCGCCGCCGCTGATGGAAAACGCTACCGTCACCACGATCAGAATCAGTACGAAGTATTTCGCCTTGATCAGGAAGGGGAACGGAATCATCATGATTTCGTTCTCGCCAAAAACCATGCCGAACGCCATGAGGATGGCGAAAACCCCGCCAGATGCGCCGATTGTGACCGTGCTCGGGGAAGCCAGGATGTGGGCAAAGGAAAAAACAATCGTGGTAAGCGCCGCGCCGATCACTCCGGAGAAAAATAGCTCGAGAAACCGCCGCGTTCCCCACGAGCTCTCAAAACTCGCGCCGAACATCCAGAGGCCCAGCATGTTTCCGAACCAGTGCCAGAACGCGAAATGGATAAAGCCGTAGGTAACGACCTGCCAGATGGCGAAATGGAAGATGGCCATTTCGGGCACCAGGCCTAAATACATATAGACCCACTGCACGACGCTCCGTGTCCCAAAGGCAGATAGAAACAGGAACACCGCCGTGTTGATCCCGAGTAGCCAGATTACCGCCCGGGTAAACGGCGGAAAACTCAACGTCATTTCTCGACCGCGCAAAGTACTCTCCTGATAGCAGTAGACACCGAACTTACCGTTCGGGCAAGGGCACGATAGGGAGGCTCCAGTGGCCGTGGCCGTCGACGGCCCTCACAGCAAAGATGACGTTGTCCTTAGAAAGTTTCAAAGTAGTGTGGGTTACATTGCCAACTTTTTCCACGTGCTCCCACTCGGGGCTGTAGGTAGCCCGCCATAGAATTTCGTAGCCGGTCGCGAACCCGCCCGGCGAAGCTTCCCAAGTAAGCGTCGAATCGTTCTCCAGATCCTTGGCTAGCAAATGAACATTCGCGGGAGGAGCGGGTGCCGCCGCCAGCGAAGCCAAAGTCGCCGCATTCAGCCGAGCCACTTGCGCTACGTATTCGAAATCGACAAACCGAGCCAGATCCCCATACTCGACTCCGTTCTCGGTTCGCACGTTCTGATGCTGATGATGAAAGTCTTCCCGATATTCCGTGAAACGCACAGCGGCGAATCCCTGCTGGTTGAAGGAGTAGTGGTCGCCGCCGCGCAGATAGCGATCCAGGCGAAAGATGAGTATCGGCTTTACGCCTGCGTCGTACGCACGACCAACGTCAGCGATATAGCGGGCCAGTTGCCGCGAGGCCGAATCATTCTCGCCTCCCAGCCCGCGAATCCGGCGAATATCCTGCTCCGTAGCCGCAGCGGGCAAGCCCTCGGAAAACACGCGCACCACCGAATGATCCTGCTCTGCGCTTCTGTCTCCGCCGACAATGTCATTATTCAAGACTGCCTCGATATTCCAGCCCTGGTCCTTCGCCATTTTCGCGAAGTGGCTGCTGCCGTTGAGACCCTGCTCCTCGCCCGCTACCGTCAGAAAAATAATCGTCGCCGGGAACTTCAGCTTGCTCAAAACTCGCGCGCATTCCAGACTAACCGCCGTTCCGCTGCCATCGTCGTTCGCTCCAGGCGCATCACTCTTGGTATCGAGTATGTCGCTGTTGCGCGAGTCATAGTGCCCGGTGACGAGCACAATACGCTTTGCGTTCTCCGGATCCGAGCCTTTCAGCACCGCATAAACATTAGTGATTTCACTCGGCAGCGGAATGCGGTCCGCGGCCGGCTCGAGGAAGCTATCCGTCTTCACTTCCAGGCATCCGTCGCAATCCTTCGAGTAGCGTTCGAACTCCGACTTGATCCACTCCCGCGCCGCACCCACGCCCCGGCCCGATGCGATGGCAGCCGCATCCTGCGCCGAGATCGTAGACCTCGTTCCAAAGCTAACCAATTTTTCTATATTCGCTTGGATGCGCTCCGCTGAAACCTGGTGCAACGCTGCCGAAATTCGAGCATCTACTGTCATGGGAATTGGAGCCGTGTGTGTGGGGGTTGTAGTATCTCTGCTACTCTGCGCGAGCGTCGTAAGACTGAGGCCCAACAGTGCGGTAGCGTACCACGGCATTTTTTTAGCAACAGAAATCATGTAGGCTCCGGCAGATGAAATGTCAAGGGTGGCGGCGGCTTCGGCATCGATTATAAATCTCCCGCCCTACAGCCCTGCCCCCTTGACCTGCGGCGGGGAAGAATCTAAATATTATCAAGGTGTATCTAACCAGCACACGAACGGAGTGGGAATCATGGTGCTTTGTCCTGAATGCGAAACTGATCTGGATGTCGAAGAGGAAGAGGTTGACGAGGGCGAAATCATCTCTTGTCCCGAGTGCGGGACCGATTTCGAAGTCGTCACCGCCAGCCCGCTGGAATTGAAGGCTGTCGAAGAGGGTTATGTGGACGAGGAAGAGGAAGTGGAGACCGAAGAGAGTGAAGAGTAGCGCCCGGTACCGCATTCTTTCTGCGCGTCTCTTCCATTTTCCTCTGCTGCTTTTTCTTGTCTGTACTCTAGGCCCGCAGTTCTCGCCACTCCGCGCGGCATCCTCGCCCAAGAAACTGAAGCCGACCGATCCCTATGCGCTCATCTTCGGCACAGTGTGGGGTCCAGACGAGCACCCGGTCTACGGCGTGAGAGTTCTGATCCGCCTCGCCTCCGATAAAAAGCCGAAGTGGGAGCTTTATTCCGATCATCGCGGTGAATTTGCGTTGCGCGTGGCCGCCGGGCAAAACGATTACATCGTGGGCGCCGACCTTAAGCATGTGAAAGCAACGGACGGCCATCCCGTTCATCTGACGGAAGAGGTTCCCGTGCACGTAGAGTATGATGAACGCGTGGACATCGGCTTGCACTTGGCGGAATAGCGCCTATCGCCGGATTGTAACGAAGCCCGATGTCCGAGAAAGCTACTCAGGTCTCCGCATGAGTCCCAGGATAAATTTCAGGAATGCCGTGCTATTTGTGTTTGTTTTTTTACTCGTCGCCTCGATGGGCGGCGCAGCCGCCGACAAGAAAGATCAACAGCAAGGCCGCCTGCTCTCGGGTAAAGTGCTTGATCAGCAAGATAATCCGGTGGTCGGAGCGATCGTCTATCTTAGCAACATGCGCAATCACGCGGTAAAGACTTACATTGTGGGCCCGGATGGCACGTATCGGTTCCCGGGACTTTCCACGGTAGACTACGAAGTGTATGCGCAGTTCAACAACCGCAAGAGCGACACGCGCTCGGTAAGCCAGTTCGATGACCGGTCGCAGGTCTATATCGATCTCAAGATTGTCACCGGCAAGTAGCGGGCTACTTCGAACTCTCCCCCGCCTTCGGAGTTACGCCCAAAATCACCAACTCCTTATACGAGGCCACGAAAACCCGGCCATTCGCCACTACAGGAACCAGATTGCTGTTCGTTCCATTCACCACCCAGGTGCCGACCGCGCCGCTGTAAAGCATTTTCATCGTCGTCCCGCCGATGTCCGGCTCGAAGGCATAGAGGTTAATCGTCGTCTGCTTGCCGGAGTTCCGCGAAAGCGCCCAGATGATGGGATTCGCCGTGCCGTTGGAAGAAACGGCCGTAAAAAATCCTGTTCCCACGGTGCTCAACGTCGGAGAGCTTGAAACTTCCACCAGCGATGGGGTTGGCGAAGTTAGCACCTGCCATACAATAATCTTGCTGCCACCGCTGCTTACTACCCGCGCCACGCCATCCTTGGGATCGACGAAATACGATTCGCCACACCAGCAAGGCCCGACCGTATAGGTGCCAAGCACGTTATTCGACCCGGAATTGTAGCCGCCCAAATTCTGTTCGTTCATCAGAAACATCGATCCGATCTTGCCCGCAGCCACTGCCATCTCTGGCACCGAGCCTGGCTGATCGGGAAGCACCATCACTCCACCCGAGCCGAAATCGAGATCGTTTTCATCCATGTCGGCGACATTGCTGGGCGTGAACAGGTCGAGCACGGTTGTCAGATCCGGGGAAACCGCCACTACGCTCTCCTGAATATTCGTCACACCGTCGTAAGTCGTTCCTGTGGGATCGGAGTTGGCGGTAACGAACAGGACGTTCCCGGAATCGTCCGCAGCCAGCGCGTATCCGGACATCCAGATGGACGAAAGGAAATATTCGCCGGTGTCGGTCGCCTGCGTGTCGGTTAGCTGATTCCCCGGCAGCGGAGTTAAAGTCCCCGTCTGCCATCCCAGTACCCACCCGCGCGAGAGGTTCGGAGAGCGGTCGCAAAAGCTGCCGAAACCTGCGTAGATATTTCCATTGGCCAGCAACAACCCCGGACGCTGCCGCTGATAAGTGGCGTTGAACGTAAACGCATTTCCGCTGGTCAGGGTGTGCGAAGCGGTCACCAGTTGCGGCGGCACCTTATCGGTCAGGCTGCCGAGATCAAGCGCGTGCAGATAATAGGCCGGGCCGCTCGCCTGCTGCGTGTACACCATCGCGTACAACGTGTTGCTGGTCAGATCGATAACCGGAGTCGAGTTGATTCCAACGTCGGGATTGTTCTTGCCGCAGAGCAGCGGCGTGACCACTGGCGGCCCAAAGTTCGGCTGCAAAAGCACCGTGCCAGACGTCATATCGATCGCGTAGATCGAATTGTTGTCCGTCGCAACGTAGACCACATTGTGCAAGCCCTTAAAATTGCCGGCCGTGATTTTTACTTTTGGCACGATCAAAGGCTGCGCGTCCACCTGATCATCCAAAGGAACCGTGAGCTGCACACCAAAGGAAGTACCCTTCACCGAGGTTGGCGTGAGCGCCGTCTCGTGGGAGTTCCAGCCCGTCCGGTTGTTGTCGTTATGATAGGTAGTGACGGAAACCTGCCCCGCCATAAACAGGCTGGCAGACAGGATGAGCAGAGCACAACCCGAAATCGTGCGGGTAAAATGGATTCGTGAAACAAATCTGAACCACGATCTGGAGGGAGATATATTACGCACAATGGCACGGCACGGCATCTTTGGTTGCTCCTTTTAGCCAATGGTTAAAGGGGTCTGCGCCTGTAGTTGGCGATTTGGGGAGAGACAGCAGCAACGAGTTTATGATCGTGAATAATCCCTGTAAAGGGGTAATTCGTCTCCATCTGCTTCATGCTGCAGGCCGAAGAACCAAATGTTCACAAACGCCGCACCATCATGCAACTCCTGGGCATTTTTTGGGTTCAATATGGTAGAGGATGTACTGATTTCGGGAGGAAAACCTTGAAAGTCATGCACTTACTTAGGAATGGCTATAGCTTTGGCCGTACGGCGGCGGGCGCGGCCGCATTGGCAATTTTGATGTCAGTCTCCGCCTTCGCTCAGCAGGGCGCGATGAGTCCCTATGAGAACGAACAGGATGGCGTAAGCGCCGGCGGAAAATGGACGGAGTTTCGCTCCGAAGACAAGATGACCGGGGCAAAAAAGGTCCGGTTCGAACTGCTATCAAATAACTATCTTCGCGACGACCCGGAGTACAAGCCGAGAATCGAAGTCGTCTGCACCGACGGCAAATATCAGTACGCCGACTTCAGTCTTGGCGGGCGACTGGGACGTCCCGATTATCCGGGTTTCTGGGGCCAGCCCAAGATGGAAGTCATGGTCCGCATCGACGGCAGCCACGATCATAAAGGCTGGAATTGGGTACGCGACCGCTTCCTTTCCATGGATAAGGGGACGGTTCGCGGCGTGATCGGCGCCCAGGTTTTCAACCTGGAAGTGAGAACCAGGACTGGTCCGCAGATTGCCGAATTCTCTCCTGGTGGCCTGAACCTTGCGGAAGTGAAGCACGCCTGCGATTTGACGCCGCATAAGCCGTAGTTTCGATCTCAATCCTCACAAAAGAGCCGAGTCAGACAACTCGGCTCTTTTCTTGTGAATGGTCTTGCCCATGGTCTTGCGCGTGGTGACCTTCGATGCTTCCCGATCGGTTACTTGCACAGTCCAATGTGCAGCTGTTCCACTGAAGGTTCGAGATCGAAATAAGGAACCGCACATGATCGAAGCCGCCGTAATCCTGCTGTTCATTGTAGGAGTCGGAATTTACGCAATCATCCTGTACAACGAGCTGGTCCGCCTGCGAAATGACAACGACCGAGCCTTCGCCAACATCGATGTCCTCCTGAAGCAGCGCCACGACGAAATCCCCAACCTGGTCGAAACCGTAAAAGGCTACATGCAGCACGAGCAGCGAACGCTGGTCGAGCTGACGCAGGCCCGCGCCGCATCCATGAACGCCGCCAGCATCGCGCAAAAAGCCCAGGCCGACGCTAAAATGACCGGCGCTATCCGCGGCCTCTTTGCCGTGGCAGAAAATTATCCGCAACTCAAAGCCAACGATAATTTCCTCAAGCTGCAAGCCCGCATCAGCGAACTGGAAGAGCGCATCGCCGACCGCCGCGA
>Ga0116125_1000723_pt1 | contig 15228 bp, 13 predicted proteins | sample June2015DPH_16_1_2_FD_89729 | JGI IMG/M metagenome (GOLD analysis project Ga0116125, IMG submission 89729) | Peatland microbial communities from SPRUCE experiment site at the Marcell Experimental Forest, Minnesota, USA - June2015DPH_16_10 | ecosystem: Environmental > Terrestrial > Soil >...
CATCGCCCAGGCCAGTGCGCTCATGTCCGGATCCCCAGACTTCGCGGCCCTCAGCAACTCCTTGCCGGCCTCTTGCTGTCCGAACTTGCACCACATCACTCCACAAAGAAACATGTAGTTGCTGTTCATCTCGGTTTCCTTCTCTTCAGCGACTGAAGAACGCTATCGGCATCTCAGTACTGTGTTGCAACCACCTTCCACTGCCTCAAGTGCAATCTAAATGCCAACAGCGGCCATTTTCTGCACTCCAGCACCAAAGCCGAAATGTCTCAAAGATCACGGCGAAAGTCTTCGGTTCATCCTCAATTTGTTTTCCACCGCGTGCCGACTCCTTCCTGGACGATCTCAGACCCGAATAAAAAAGCTACGAAGCTCACTACTTCGAAGCTGGATCAATCAACGTCAGGTCAGTTGCCGGATCAAACCGCTTTTGCATCGCGATGGGATCGACCGTCACCATCACTTCCAGCGTCGGGGATACATACGCATCAAGAACATGGCCACCGCGCATTGTTCCATCGGAGCTTCCTACCACCATGTGCGTATGGACGACAGGCTTTCCTTGGTAGAGCGCGATATCACCGCTCATCCCAATCACTTCGTGCTGACCGACGATCGGAATCTTCTTGTACATTTTGCGCTGGGGGTCGAACCACCCCACCGTTGCTCCACTCAGCGCTCCGATAGCGGTGAAATGAGCACTCGTAACTTGATACTTCTCCGCAAACTCCAGTAGTCCGGAAAAAGCCTCGTCTCCCTGGTAGAAGATGACCGCATATTGCTTCGTGGGGTCTCCAGGATTCAGCAATTGAACCTGCATCTTGGGAGCTTTACCCTTCGGAACGGCTTCCGACGGCGAGACATAGTCGCTTGCCGTCTCCTGCGAATACCCAATCATGCTCGAGACTCCAATCAGCGCTAAGACACAAAGAGTTTTTCTCATCGTCTCCCTCCTATTCGCAGTTAACAGTCCGAATACATTTCGGCCACCTCCACAAATGCACGCCGCTTTCCAATCCACGGCAACGCGAAGCAGCTTTGCATTTTCAGAGACATGAGTTGGCTAGATGGTTGGAGACAGCCCTGAGAAAGTTCGGATAAGATGTTCTGCGGCTGACGCACTGTCCGCATGCCGACGGGCTTCGGATTTCAACTGGCCTCCGTCCGCTATCTGCTCTCAAACAATGGCGTCGACAACACGTTGCTTAGGATTTTAAGTTGGCCCGCCAAGTGCTCTTAGTTCACGCTGAAGATGAATGTCGCTTCAAACGCGATTCGGGTGCCATGAGCATAAAAGGAGTGAAATTGTTTCCTTCTTGCCGTGAGGCTGACAGCACACCCCTTCGGGCTGGCATCCGGCACAGCCGCCATTCGCCGCAGTTGCTCAACTTCTTCAAGAACACAGCTATGATGGGTGGCTTGCTGTTTACCGCAGCGACGCGATTCCAACCAACTCTGCTTCCGCGTACTGCGCAAAAAAGGGTCTGGCATGGATAAGAAATGAGGAACCTTCTCGCAGTTCCGGCGGAGCGTCTTGATAATGCCGTTGCCATTTGAGACACGATTGAGCGACTGGAGGTCACAAGGAAGGAGAGCCAACCATGAAAACGTCAGACAGTTCGAATGTAATCCAAGGGGACGAACAGTGCCGGGACGGCCACTATCGCGCCAAGCAAGACGTGCGAACGCAGACCGTGACCAGCACAGGGGGAGGGCCCGCTGCGGAGCTCAATCCGAACGACCAGACTTCCGTGCAAGCGCAAAACCCAACCGATATGGGCAAGCTCAGGATTGGACGTGCCTCTGAAGAGGCGGCCGGCATTCCTGCCATCTGGAATACGATGGTATACGGCATTGGTGAAGCGGGTCCGATTCGATCAACCGAAGCTTTTGTGAAGATCAACCAGGTGACCGGTTTCGACTGCCAAAGCTGCGCCTGGCCGAGTCCTGACAAGAAGCGAAAGATTTTTGAGTTTTGCGAGAACGGCGCCAAGGCTGTCTCCGACGAGTCTACGAAGAAACGGATCGGGCCGGAGTTCTTCGCCCGGTATTCAATTGCGGATCTGGCCGCGAAATCCGATTACTGGCTCAATGAGCAGGGACGTCTGACTTCGCCAATGGTACGGCACGCCGGTGCGACACACTATCAGCCGATCACCTGGCCAGAGGCTTTTAAGATGATCGCAGACGAGCTGAATAGTCTGGATTCGCCCGACCAAGCCAGCTTCTACACCTCAGGCAAGACCACTAATGAGCCCGCCTTTCTTCTGCAATTGTTTGCGCGGCAGTTCGGAACTAACAACCTTCCGGATTGCTCGAACATGTGCCACGAGTCGTCAGGAGTTGCCATGGTAGAGACGCTTGGTGTCGGCAAGGGTGCAGCTACCGTGGAAGACATGGAGAGCAGCGAGCTCATCTTTATCTTTGGAAACAACCCTGGGACCAACCATCCGCGAATGTTGACCTCGCTGCAGAAAGCCAAAGACCACGGCGCTAAGATCATCGTGGTTAATCCTCTGCCTGAAGTCAGTATGATGAGGGTAATTAATCCCAACCCCCAAGACTACCCGAATCCTTTGGAGTTGCCTTTAGCGCTCCTCGGTAAGGGCCAGGCCCTCGCCGATCTATATCTACCCGTGCGCGTGAATGGAGATGTAGCCGCAATCAAAGGCATTCTCAAAGACTTGTTCGAGCGCGAGCGAGCGGGACGCAGTTCGGCGATTGATCGCGAGTTTATTCAAACCTTCACTGAAGGTTTCGAAGCACTGCTGGCTGACGTGGAAGCGACGAGCTGGGAAGAGATTGAGGAAAACAGCGGGCTGACGCGAAATCAACTGCGTGTCGCAGCCGATATGTATGCGGCCTCCAAGAAGACCATAATCGCCTGGTGCTTAGGCGTTACACAGCACCACAACGGAGTCGACAATGTTTCGATGATCGTGAATCTTCTGCTCGTTGGAGGGAATATCGGCCGTCCAGGGGCAGGGACCGTGTGTGTGCGCGGACACTCGAATGTCCAAGGAGACCGCACCATGGGTGTGTGGGAGCGTCCGCCAAAAGCTTTTCTGGAGGCGCTCGGGAAGGAGTTCAACTTTGTACCACCCCAGAAGTGGGGGTATGACACCGTTGAGACGCTGCACGCGATGTTCGATGGAGACGTCAAGGTGTTTTTTGCGATCAGCGGGAATTTCGTTTCGAATGTGCCAGACACGGTCTATAGCGCGCACGCGATGCAGCGCTGCAAGCTTACCGCTCACGTCTCGACCAAACTAAATCGTTCGCACCTGATCACAGGGGAGCGAGCCCTAATCCTGCCTTGTCTGGGGCGAAGCGAGGAAGATATACAGGCGACCGGGAAACAATTTCTCACGGTCGAAGATTCAATGGGAATTATCAATCCTTCTCAGGGCCTCTTTCGGCCCGCTTCACCGGACCTGCTGAGCGATGTAGCCATTATCGCAAACTTGGCGCATGCCACTTTAGGGACTCGAACCACGACAGATTGGCTCGGCTTCGCGGCGGATTACAACCTGATCCGGGATGCGATTTCCAGGGTGATTCCGGGTTTTGATAATTTCAACGCGCGACTTGCCAAGGAGAAATTCTTCTACCTGCCGAATGGAGCGAAGCATCGCATCTTCAAAACCAGTTCGGGGAAGGCGAAGCTAAGTGTTTGCCCAATCCCGAAACATGACCTGAAGCCTGACGAGTTTCTTTTGACAACCGTTCGCGGCCATGACCAGTTCAATTCGACGATCTATGGATTGAATGACCGCTATCGGGGTGTCTTTGGTGGTCGCCGGGTGCTCTTCCTGAATCCGCTTGATATGGAGGCAAGAAATCTCCAAGCCGGTCAGATCGTGGACATATACAGTCACTTCGAAGGACAGGTGCGCAAGGCGCCCCGTTTTGCCATCGTCCCCTATGCAATTGCCCGCCGGAGCGCGGCCGCATACTATCCGGAGACCAATGTTTTGATCTCGGTCTGCAGCGTTGCAGCCAAGAGCAATCAGCCCGCCGCTAAATCCATTCGCATCACGCTGACTCCGTCGGATCACGACGCTCTGCACTTTCCCGAGACCGATCTTGCTCATAACCTCAGTCGCTCCGTCCCGCGTGTTCCCTGACGTGTTGGATTCACTGGGCGTTTGCGAAGAGTTCCGACAAAGATCGATGTGCTGCGGCAAGAAAACTGAGGCTCATCGCCATCGCACCGCCGGTTGCCTATGTCGCAGCGATTTCAAGAAGTGGGAAACTCCATGTCTACATCGGGTAACCCGATTGGCTCACAGCGGTAGCTCTTCCGGCGGCGGATAACCGTGCTGCTCCCGCCCAACTTTACCGTCATATTTCTTTGTCGTTTTGAACAGCTCGTGATGGCCATCCCCCGAAGAAGGTCTGCATCGCTCACGAAGGGCCTGCATCGCTTGGGGCGACATCGGTTTGAAGCCGCGCGCAATTCCCACGTTCTGGTGCAGCACGTCCAGCGAGTCGACACCGCAGATTGTGGTCGCGACCGGCAGACTCATTGCATAACGAAGAGCTTCTTGTGCCTTCACAACGCCATACTGGATCGGCTGACCGTCGCCGCCGAGGCTCTTCATGCCGAGCGCTGCAATCCCGCGCCGTTGAAGTTCAGGGAGCACCTGTTGCTCGAAGCTCCGAAAGGTTGCATCGAAACAGTTGAGCGGCATTTGGACAGTGTCGAACGGGTAATCGTGCGCCAGCATTTTGAGATGTATCGCCGGACTCTTATGTCCGGTGAAACCAACGAAACGTACCTTGCCCTGCTTTTTCGCTTCATCCAGCGCCTCGACCACACCACCCTTCGCGAAATGCAGGTCGGGGTCGTTCTCGTAGATGACCTCGTGAATCTGCCATAAGTCCAAATGGTCGGTGCCCAGCCGCTTCAAGGACTCCTCCAATTGTTGCATGGCGACCTTCTTATCTCGGCCGTGGGTGCAAACCTTGCTCATCAAGAAAACCTTATCGCGCCTTCCCTGTAAACCAAGCCCCATCCATTCTTCGCTGCGGTGGTCGTTGTACTCCCATGCGTTGTCGAAAAAAGTGACTCCCGCATCCACCGCCTCCTGAATTAGGCGTACGGCCAGATCGCTCGATTGCACTGTCCCCAGATGATATCCCCCAACTCCGACGATCGAGACTTGTTCGCCCGTTTTTCCGAGCGGCCTGCGGGGAATCTGGTCTGCGCCGCTGTTCGTGGTTTGCGGCGGAACTGCAGCCGATACGATTTGGCTGGGCAAAACTGAAGTCGCAAGCACTGTCCCCGCGGACGCCAGTCCTGCTTGAATGAAAGACCGCCGCTCGTTTTCGGGAGTCGCCTGCGATTGCTCGTTCTGTTGACGTTGAACTGCCATGATTCATCTCCTCGGCGTCTCTGGTGTTGTCTCTGGCACCAGCCAGGGGCCGTCCGCCTTTTCCAACATCTCAGTGACCTCTCGTTGAGTATGGTCGAAGGGAAATCCATGAGGCATCCGGGTCATCGGGTTGTCATAGCGCAGCGATACTTTGTATGGTTCGAAGCGGCCGTCGGCCGCTGTCGGAGCGCAACGAGCGCGCAAGGCCTCCATCTCGCTCTGAGTCATCGGCTGAAAACCACGCACGACGCCTAAGTTTTGGTGCAGCACGTTCAGCGAGTCCATGCCGCAAATGGTGGTCGCGACAGGCAGGCTCATCGCGTAACGCAACATTTCCTCTGCCTGGACAACGCCAGCTTTTATCCCCCAAGCGGTTCCACCCATGCTCTTCATGCCCAGCGCCGCCATGCCTCGCCGATTGACCTCAGGCAAGACCTGCCTTTCAAAGCTGTGGAAGCTGGCGTCGAAGGGATTGAGCGGCATTTGCACCGAGTCGAATGGATAACCGAGTTCGAGCATTTTCAAGTGAAATGCAGGATCCTTGTGACCTGTGAAGCCGACGAATCTGACCTTTCCTTCTTTCTTGGCTTGATCAAATGCTTCCAGGACGCCGCCTTTGGCGTAGGCCAACTCCGGGTCGTTGTCGTAAACGATGCCGTGGATCTGCCAGAGGTCCAGATGGTCCGTTTGGTAGCGTCGCAGGGAGTCTTCGAGCATCTGCATCGCCAATTTGCCGCTTCGTCCGTGCGTGCAGACCTTTGTCATCAGGAAGACCTTGTCGCGGCGCCCGTCCCGGAGCGCTCTGCCTAAGATGGTCTCAGTCTTACCGTTGTAATATTCCCAAGCGTTGTCGAAGAAAGTGATACCGGCGTCGATTGCCTCGTGAACGAGTTGCACCGCTTCGTCCAAGGTCTTCACATCGCCGAGATGATGGCCACCCACTCCAATAGCCGAAATGCGCGCATCCGTGCTTCCAAATTTGCGGTAGATCATATTGTCTGCTCCCCCCGCAGGCGCTTCTGTTCGACTTTCTGATGCCGTAAAGGACGAGACCTCCCTCGAACTTGACGAGACGCCGGATGTCGCGGCCGCGGCGCCCGCGCTGACTTTGAGAAACTCCCGTCGAGTCGTACTCATCCGACCTCCAATTCCCTCATCGGCTCGCCCATCGTTGAGCCATTGCGAGCAGAAGATCTCGCAGACGGTGGTCGAGCCCCAAAAGGGCCGTGAGCAAAGTCTTCACCGGCAATAGAACCGTGTCGACAAAACTGCCCACTCAAATAACGCGATTGCCGCCCGAACCCGATTTTCTTTTTTGTCGCCCGCCACATCGAAGCTCCCAGAACGCTGGGATGAATTTTTGAAAGAATTGGATACAACAATTTCGCAGCCAGCCAGGGATAGCATCGGACTTTAAGGTGAGAAAAGTCGGCGAATATTGCGAATCTCCCAGATGGTCCGACGCGCAGCAAACTGACCGACACCCAGCTTTTGGCAGGTTAACCAACTACTCGCGCACGCCAATGAAATTACTGATTCGGTGAAGAGGGCGCTTATGCCAGATTTGGCGACAGCATCGACATCGTCCCTACCGTCAGCAGCGGGACCGTCCCTAATACGCATACACCTTGAGGAAGACGAAAACAGCCACGCCAGTAATCGAAACATACAGCCAAATAGGAAACGTAACGCGCGCAATTCGGCGGTGCATTTGGAAGCGGCCTGTCAACGAGAAAAAGAACGTCGTAAGCACCATAGGCAGCGCGGCAATTGAAAGGATGACGTGGCTGCCTAGGATGGTAAGGTAAAAGGCGCGCACTGGACCCTGGCCGGGAAAAATTGTGTCACCGTGGAGCGCGTGATTCACGATGTAGCTGACGAGAAATGCGGAAGAGAAGATAAAAGCCAGCAGCATACTCGTGCGGTGCGCTCCTCGCTTGTGATGTTTGATGAAATACAATCCCACGCAGAGCGTAATTGCGCACAATCCGTTCAGAAGTGCGTTGAGGGCCGGCAGAAACATCCAGCGCCCTACGAAATTAGCGGAAGGACGATGGATGTATAGCAGCCACAGGAGGAATGACACAGCCAAGCCGCTCACCACGACGATCGCTCGAATTACAGGGCGCGGATTAATTTCAGCTTGTTCCATGCCGGCAATTAAATCACAAAAAACCACCCACAAGCAGTATCGCCACGCCGCAAGAGTCCGTCGATCAACGCCAATTGATTAGCCAGAAACGGGCTTGTGGGAAGTTGGTCGGATGGTACCCGGAAGTCGGCAAACAGGGCAGTCTGGACCGAGATCACGAAGGTTCTGGATTGCTCCGGGTGCCGCGCTACACAGGGAGTTTGAAACTCCTGTGGCGGGTTAGCCCATTTCTGGCGGTTGTTGCCGCATGCCCCTGCCTCCATCGCTTTCGTCCGGCCGGTTTCGATAAGGTGTTACCTTACCCATGTGGTCTGGGCTGCGTGTACGGCATGCGTCATATCATCGCGCTTCCTACGCAACGCTTAGTTTGCGCGCAACATCGACAATCACGTTTGCGTTCGCCATTGCACCGTGCGTAACTGTCGGTGCTACGGTAACCGTTACGGGAGGGTCATAGACAATTTGCAAGTAATCTGAGATGCTAACTCTGCATCAAGAGCGGGGTGCCCATGCGGCATCTCCGCCAACCGAGGACAGGACAACGTTCCACGGTGGTCGCCCACTAGGGCAGATGCGGCAGGCGGAAAGGACCTGCAAAAACAAAGTCACATGAAAATTAGAGCCAAAGCTACGCCCGATGTATTGGTGCGTAACGAAGGAACTGTGTTCCTGTTCTGTCCACTGACGCCACAGGCAAAGGAATGGATCGACGTGCATGTTCAATCCGATGCCCAGTGGTTCGGCAACGCTCTCGCGGTTGAGCATCGGTATGCCTGGGGGCTAGCCGAGGTCATGAAGGACGAAGGGCTGGTGCTCGCAAGGCTGCATGCCGAAGTAGGGTGGATCAAGTTTCACACATGAGCCCGGAACTGGAGGGAAAATGTTTACGTGTGAGCGGTGCGGCGTAAATTCATCAGACGGCTTCATCATGCCCGATGGCACGTGGTTGTGTACGGCGTGCGCGATGCGAACGGACAATGTCGATCTGAATTCGCTGTCGGCGGTGGCTCAGGCCAGGACCGTGCAAGAAAAGATCGATGCGTGGCGGAACTGCAACGGAATCGATACATCGCCAATGCGCAACGACAGCGGCGAAACAACCATGGTGGAGAAAACCAAGTTAGTGGCTGATTTTATTTCGGCAGAAAATGTCGGGCCAAATGAGCGCTCTGAATTCGCCCTCGGGCTGGCTGTGGCACTGCTGCTACAACTCTCGACAATCGAGCAAATACAAAATGCGCTTGCCACAATAAAGGGAGGTTACTCTTGAAAACTGACGGCGGGATGCGCCCTGAACTCGCTCTCATCCTAGCGGCCTGCAGCGCCTTGCAATTTATCAACCCCGTTTTCGGTGTCACAGCGGTGGTTGTGCTAGCAGCAATAGCCGCGTTGGTGCTCGTCTGGAACAGCGCGTTCGGGCGACGGTTCAGATTTCGACTATTGGCTGTCCGACGACTTCCGTCGAGACTTTGCCGACAATGGCGCGATAAAGAGCCGCGGCTGCGCTGGCCTGCTCGTCTAACACTTCGAGATACGCGTCTGTCGACCTTCATTAACTCGTGTATCGCAGCTCGATTGTTCAGGACAATCACACGCCTTGACGACCGGGGAGTCCGCAAGGCAGAGATTGCAGTCGTGGACTTGCGTTTTCTCAAAGCACGCGGTATTAAACCACAACAAGCTGAAGAGCGTCAGACACGCCGAAACAGGAAAGAAAAAGAAGGAGAAGAGCCCATGTCTATATTCAAGGCGCCAAAAAATGGCGAATTCAACAGCAGCCACTCGCGCCTCCGGTGGCTGAATACCATCGCCGTCGAATGGTGTCACCTCCGTTAGGCCGCTGGGGTGGACAAGGAGAGTTACCTTCCACATGTATACTGACGGCCCATAAGGCGTGCTATCTGCTCCGTTGCCGTAGGTCTTACCGATCTTCTTATCAAGTCCAAACGGGACATAGCCGACCTTATGCCATCCAGGTTCGTACGGTTCCGCTTCGGAACCGTTGCGAACTGCTGTCAAAATAGCAAAGTGCGCCATGTATTGACCGAGCATGTCCACAAGCCCTTCCGAGGCCTTCTGACCTGCCAGTGCACGGTACAACTTTTCCGCATCCTCCCGATGCGCTAGTCGCTTTTCCTGGAATTCTCCGGTGTCGGTATCCACCGAAGCCATTTGCTGAAACTCGGGGTGAAAATCTACTCCTATAATGATCATGTTCGGCTCCTTTCTCCCGAGCCGGTTGGTTGGATTCAGCACCACCAACTTTACTCGAGCGGGGGAGCCGACATTGTCATGGAATCAATTACGCTCAAAACCTCAGGATTCGGCGAACAGACGGCGCAAACTTGCGCTATGGCCGCCTGTTAACGTCAGTTACTGAACCCAAGCGTGTTGGCGACAGTTTTCCGCGTCAGGGTTTTCTGCCTAATTCCGCAGATCCATCCTTTATCTGGCTCCGTAACGACTTGAACGTCCGAATAGCCCGCTTGGGCGAAAAGCTCCCGATGCTGATCGACGTCCAACATTTCATCCCTGCCTGTGAGGCGTACTTTTCGGCCAGCGTCGCCACGGTGGTGTTCGCACCCTTGTACACTTCGGCGATGAGTTTGCCACCCGTCTTCAGGACTCTGAAGACTTCTCGCATATCTGTGGGCAGGTTGGGCCACCAAAGTGAGTCTCGGCGGTCACCAAATCAAACGTGTCGTCCTGAAAGGAGAGCCGAGGCACCGAGCCGCGGTTCACCTGGAACGCGCCCGTCACGAATCAAACGTGCAGCCGTTCTCTCGCTTGTGGCGACACTTTCCTCGGAATGATCAATTCGGTAGACTTTCCCCTCTGTAGCCATTGCAGCTAACTTGCTGAGCGTCCTGCCACCACCACAGCCGACATCGAGAATGGTGTAGTCGTTCGCAATAGAAACATGCCGCAAGCCCCCAGTCCGTCACTTTGGAATGCCGCGAGTTCATGTTCCACAACGCCAGTCGGCCCAACCATCCGGTTGGTTTTTGACACTGGCTTACCCGTGCGCCGCTTTGATCCGGTGCTGTCTTCATTGGGAAAGTTTAGCGCCACACGAGCCTATTGCGGCGCTAGTCGCCGCACCCATTTTTCCACCAAAACTTCATCAGAGGTATCCAAGCTCGGCGGAGAGCTGCGGATGTCGAATCGTCCTATTGTGGCTCGACAAAACCTCAGCGGCTTAAAGTAGCCCGAGTGGGGTCTGAGGATTTTCATTTGCCCCGAAGGCTTCACAAAAACCTCCGGGGCAATTACTGCCCTACTCCGAATTTACGATGAAGTAGGAACTCGCTATCGGACTACTCTGTGCTCGGCTACGTCTCGGACATCAAGGGCGGAAGTGTTCGCCACCGTCGAAGTCGAATGCGAGACTCCGATTTCGGCCTTTAGCTCTCTCACGGCGACGGCCTGAGTTCGTAGCAATGCTTGCGCGCGGCGAAGCTCGATCCGGGTTTTCGCTGTTTCCGCCCGCTCTTGCTGGATTTCTGTCTGTTGTTCTTTGACGGCTTCGATCAGGAGCGCGGTCAGGCGAGAGTAATCCACGCCGGCAGCGTCCTTGCCGTTTTTCTCCCACTGCACGATCTCCGGAACCACGGTACCCACCTCCTCGGCGATGACGCCGACTTCGTGCTTGCCGTTCGACTTCAGATCGTAGGAAACGCCGCGCAGTTCCTCGACCTTGTCGAGCGCACCGTGCAGCGTCTGAATGTTGGTCTTCCAGCGCCGTGAACTGTAAGTCGCCCACCCGTCCGCCAGCGCCGACCCCAAACCCTGTCCCACTTGCAGAGGATTGCCAACGCTCGTTTTGGTGCCAATCAGAACTGGAGCGCCGGCCGGATTGAGCACCAATGGCGTGTTCTTGACGTTGTCATGAGTTGCCTGGATCGCCCCATAGCCGTCGTCGCTCCCGCCGTCTGACAGGTAGCCAACCAGCAGTTGTTTGGTTGGGTCTGAACTGCCCTGTATCTGGAGTTGGGCTGGCGTACCTCGATTAACGCCGTTGTCATCTGCCTGGATCGTCAGAGGCTCGACCGGGGCTGGCGTTCCGATTCCGACGTTGACCGCATTCGCTCCGGTTCCACCCAGCACCAAGGCGTTGCTGGCTCCTACGTATGCATAGGACCCGATAGCCGCTGCATTCGTGATAGAACCCGAAAGAGCGCCCGCGCTGGCTCCCAAAAAGGTATTGCCGGATCCGGTGGTGGTCGTTGCTCCTGCGCCGATTCCAAGGAAGGTGTTGTTCGTTCCATTCGTCGTGGCTCCTCCGGCGGATGCTCCCACGAAGGTGTTCTGTGCTCCAGTGGTAATGCTTGTTCCGGCACCGAATCCCAACCCCGTGTTGAGGGTCCCGGTAGTGGCGAAATTGCCGGCGGTGTTGCCTACCCAGGCGTTGGAGGTGCCCCCGGCAGCGTGCAAGAACGGCGAGCCCGCGATGGACAGAACGCCAGTACTTGAACTGGTAGTGCTGGGCAGGGCGAAGACGCTGGCGGATGCAGCGCCGGTGAAGCTGCCTGCGCCACCGGCTATAATTCCGCTGCTTGTGAGGTTGCCCGTGACACTTTGATTACCGATGAAGGCGTTGGCCGTGTTCAGCTGTGGAACTTTGGTCGTGTCGAGATTCAGGGTGACACCGCCGCTGGTTCCCCCCCCGGTCAAATCAGTCCCAGCAGTGATCCCGGTGATCGTACCGACTCCGGGAAACGTTTGGCCGGAAGCAAATGTAACGATGCCTCTGAAGTTGGCGGTTCCATTTACGTCGAGGCCAGCTCCGGGCGTGTTCGTACCGATGCCGACGTTTCCGCCAAGCGGATTCAATGAAAGTGAAGTGTTCTTAACGCTCTGATGGGTCGCTTGAATCGAGCCATAGCCGTCATCGTTCCCACCGTCTGACAGGTAACCAACGAGCAGTTGTTTGGTCGGGTCTGAACTGCCCTGAATCTGGAGCTGGGCCGGCGTACCTCGGGAAACGCCGTTGTCGTCTGCCTGGACCGTCAGGGGTTCAACCGGGATCGGCGTACCGATGCCGACGTTGACGGCACTCGATCCGGTTCCTCCGAGCACCAACGCATTGCTCACCCCTACCCGGGCAGCAAAACCGATCGCTGTTGCATTGCTCAGATTGCCCGAATTAGCATCCGCCCCGATTCCCAAAAACGTATTCCAAAATCCAGTGGTATTGGTTTTTCCGGCGCCAGTTCCGACTGCGGTATTGTCATAGCCGGTTGTAGTCGACGCTCCGGCGACAGATCCCACGAACGTGTTCTGCGTGCCGGTGGTGTTGGCGCCTCCAGCGCCGTATCCTACTCCCGTGTTGAAGGTGCCGGTAGTGGCGAAGTTCCCGGTGGTGTTTCCCACCCAAACATTGGACGTACCTCCGGCAGCGTGGAAAAACGGCGACCCCGCGATCGAAAGGACACCAGTGTTCGTGCCGGTGGTGCTGGGCAGGGCGAAGACGCTTGCGGCCACGGCACCGCTGAAGCTCCCTGTGCCACCGCTGATGATTCCACCAGTGGCGAGGTTGCCGGTGATCGTTTGATTATTGGTGAAGGTGTTTGCACTGCTCAGCTGTGGAACCTTGGTTGTGTCGATGTTCAAGGTGACGTTGCCGCTGGTTCCTCCGCCAGTCAGTCCCGTGCCCGCGGTCACGGCACTGATGGTTCCAGCGCCTGGGAAGGTCTGACCGGAGACGAAGTTCACCAAACCGGTGTTGGTGATTGCGAAGGCCGTTCCGGAAAGCGCCAGCGCTGGCGAACTTCCCGAGGGAAATAGCGTCAGGGTGTTGCGGAAATCAGCGGTGCCATTTACATCAAGCGCAGCGGCGGGCGCCGTGGTGCCGAGGCCGAGGTTGCCGGCGGGGCCTTGGAAAACCTTCGAGTCGCCCAGCTTGGTTGGGCTTAACCAAAGTGGAATGTAATGAGCTTTCCCAGTACCCGCATAGGACGGGTTCGCCGGGCCGTTCGATGAGAGTTTGCTCCCATCAGCGTTGGCCTTGAGAAACGCCGATGCCGGCATTCCGCCGAGGGTCTGTGCGTCCGCCGCTTTGAGCGCATAGGGCACGCTCACCAGCAGCACCCGTGGGCCTTCGTTTTGTCCTTGCGGCTGAACACCTAACCAACGCGCTTCGCCGGAGGCAAAGAGCTCCGAGGGCAGGCCGTGGCCCGAAGCTGAACCGAGCACGACCGAATAATGTCCGTTCTTGTCCGGGGTCACGTTCTGAGTTTCCATCCAAAGCGTGGCACCACCTTGCTCATCTTTATAAAGGCTGAATGTCACACCGGTGACGCCAGAAATCGGTTTGCCGTTCCCATCCGTTAATATGCCGGCGAACTTGGTGACGGCCGGTACCACGATGTTCGAAGAAGGTACGACCGTGGATTGTTGAGCCGCGCTAGGCAGAACCGAGCAGGCGGCGAGTAGAAGAGCTGAAATCGTAAATTTAAGGCGCGACATGGTTTTCTCCGGTTTATGAATTTGGCCAACGTGAGCGCCGTGCCACTTCGTTTGCGCCGCCGTAAAAGCCTTCTACTCGTATAAGCGACGACGCTAGGCCAATCTGGACATGAAAGGTGACCGAGGGAGGATTGGAGAGCATTCCTGACAACTTTCGATCGAGTGTCCACTTTTTGCGTGTGGTGTCGCTTATGAAAGTGAGCGGGCAAAATCGAGTCACGAAGTGATCGATCACACTCGCAATCTCACGAACCTGAAAAGTTCAAGAACGCATAAATCAAGGAGAACCACCGTGAAAGCGCTAAATTCTACCTTCCCGCGCATTATTGCATGCGTGCTGATGAGCCTGTTCCTTTTCGCAGCTGTCAGCTTCGCCGCCACTCAGCCTCTGGCTGAGCCTTTCGGACTTGCTCTGGACTCAAAAGGCAACCTGTACGTCGCCAACTTCCAGGTTGGTCAGGTCCTCGTCTATAACCCGAGTTATCAGCAGATTCCTTCGAAGACCGTCACCAACGCACTCCGCGCGCCCACTGGCGTGGCGTTCGACATCAACGGCAACTTGTTTGTTTCGGACGAAAGCTACAACACCGTCAACGAATATTCGCCCTCACACACGCTCCTGCAACAGCTCACCAGCGCCAACGGCATCGGCGGCCCGGTCGCGATCGCGATTGATGGCGTAGGTGATCTGTTCGTCAACAACAGCTTCCAGAATGTCACCTTGATTTCACTCCCGCTGGATAACCAGCTCATCCAGAGCGTGAATGCCAGCACGCTCGGGCTTAACACCGTGTACGGAATCGCAACCCGCGGAGGGATCTGGGCGCTTGGAACCGATCAGGGATTTGAGCCGTCTCGCCTGGACATCTTCTTCTTGGTCGGCAACACCGAAAATCCAGTCGCCGGCACGACAGGCGCCGCCGTGGCGTTTGACGCGTCCGGCAACATCTACTCTGCCAACCTCGACGGCACGGTCGACTTTTACAATGCCACCACCAAGACGTCGACGCTGTTCAAGAACGTGGGTTACATCTCCAGAGGAATGGCGGTCGACAGCGCACGCGATCGCGTCTACATCGCCAATTTTCAGGGGAATCAGATCCAGGTTTTCAACCGGCAAGGAGTACTTCTGACAACGATCAAGTAGCAAGCAGCCAACGGCGGAAGCCTGCTTCCGCCGGTTGCCATTTCTGCATCTGGCCTGTCGGTTCCCGAACCCGCGAACCCGCG
>Ga0116125_1000729_pt1 | contig 15187 bp, 13 predicted proteins | sample June2015DPH_16_1_2_FD_89729 | JGI IMG/M metagenome (GOLD analysis project Ga0116125, IMG submission 89729) | Peatland microbial communities from SPRUCE experiment site at the Marcell Experimental Forest, Minnesota, USA - June2015DPH_16_10 | ecosystem: Environmental > Terrestrial > Soil >...
AAACAGTTGGTCGCCGAGTTTGTGAGCAGCGGTATGCGGCGGGGCGAGTTTTGCCAGAGTCGAGGTCTGAGCTTCAGCACACTGGATCGCCATCTAAAGAAACTGCGTTGGAAGAGAAAGCGTCAGCCAATTTCTATGGCCGGTCGTCTGGTGCTGGTGAAGTTAGTTAAGAAATCGCCGACGCAGGTTTATCAGCAATTCCTTGCCGATCAAACGAGCTACTACCAGTTCAATTGGACCACTACATCGAACACCCAGAACACCGTCTTCGCTTATGCGAGCGGGTCCGGCGGGCCCGCTCCATATCAAGTCTTGAATTTCCGTTCTTGTACGACCTGTAATGAAGGTTTCCAGACCCCGCTCGTCTCAAAGGTGCAGGTGGTCGATCCCAGGGGATATACACGACAGGTGGTCTTCAATCAGAACGGATTTCCCACGAGCGACACGTTAGCACTCGGAAAACCGGAACAAGAGACGACCACATACACCTACTTCGCCGACAATCTGATCAATACTGTTACTGACCAACTTGACAGGATCACAACTTACAACTTCGACGTGAATGCCAATCCCACGTCGATCACGTGGTCTAGCGGGACGCAATTTAGCGGGACCCCATATTCCGTTACTGCCAGTGCGTCGTATGACAGCATGTTCAGCAATCCGCTTACGGTGACTGATCCGCTCGGCAACACAACGTCGATCAATTACGATACTTACGGAAATGCCACGAGCGTGACCGATCCTCTGGGTCATCAGACAACATTCGGCTACAATGCCCTCGGTCTCATGACGTCCATGACCGATGCCATGCAAGACACCACGCAATTCGCCTACAATCTCGCCGATCTGATTGGGATAACCGACCCGCTGCAGAACGCGACCACTATGTTCAATGACGGTGTGGGTCGTCTGGTTCAGCGAACAGATCCCTTGGGGAACACCACGAAGTACCAGTACAACAACCTCGATCAGCTAACGCAAATCACCGACGCGCTGCTGGGAGTCACCACTCTCACCTACGACCTCAACGGAAACCTGCATACCGTTCTGGATGCCCGGCAGCAAGGAACTAGCAACTACACCCTCTACGGCTACGACAACTTCGATCATCTCCAGACCCGGACCGATCCATTGCAGCGGCAGGAAAACTACATATTCGATCAACTCGGTAATCTCACCAGCTTCACCGACCGCCGCGGCAAAGTCTCGAACTACCAGTATGATGGGATCAATCGGCGCACTTTCGCTGGCTACGGATTCGTGTCGCCAACTTATGAGAGCACCGTCAACTATTATTATGACGGTGGCAATCGTCTCAGCAAGGTCGTTGATTCTACCTCGGGGACCATTACTCCAGTTTTTGACGGTCTTGATCGTCTTGTGACGGAAACGACGCCCCAGGGTGTTGTTAACTACACTTACGACAACGACAGTCGGCTGCAAACTGCCACGGTAACGGGCCAACCAACGGTGAACTACTATTTCGATAATGCCAGCCGCCTCTATAAAGTCGCCCAGGGCAGTACAACTACGCTCATCGGCTACGACAATGCCAACCGGCGCAATTCGTTGACCCTGCCTAACGGAATCCTGCTAACCTACGGCTATGATAACGACTCTCGTATTACGGGCATGACCTACACATTGGGGACGACCACAGCGGTGGGCAGCCTAACCTACCAATACGACGCGGCCGGCCGTCGCACCCAGATGGGTGGGAGTCTGGCTGCTACGGGCTTCCCTCAGGCGATGACACTTGCAGCCTATGACGCGGCCAACGAACTGACGAATTGGAACGGAACGACGATCACGCCCGACGCCAACGGAAATATCCTGAACGACGGTGTGGCGGCCTATACGTGGAATGGGCGCAACCAACTAATCAGCCGCGGAAGCACTAGTTTTCAGTATGATTCGTTCGGACGGAGAACACTCAACGCGGCGGGAAACAATTTATTGTACGAGGGGTTGGACGTGGGACAGGAACTTTCGGGCGGGAGCTCGCTAGCCACCCGGGTTCTTGAGGACATAGACGAATTCTTCAGCCGTATGGACTCAACTGGGACTTACAGCCCCATCACCGACGCATTGGGAAGCGTTCTGGCGCTGACGAATTCCTCTGGAAACTTCACCGTGCAATACGGCTACGATCCGTTTGGGAATACGACAAATAACGCCGGCACGAGCACCAACGTTTCTCAATTCACGGGACGGGAAAACGATGGGAACGGCCTATACTTCTACCGCGCCAGATATTACTCGCCTGGCTTTGGCCGCTTCGTTTCGGAAGATCCAATTGGCTTCAGGGGCGGTAACGCAGACCTCTACTCGTACGCCCAAGACAATCCAGTAAACCTATGGGACGCCTTCGGCTTAAGCAGCCTCGTCTTTAACGGACCAGCTGGAACCCTAACCATCCTTGATGGGAGCGGAAACGTGGTTGGAGTATATCCGGCCGGAAATAATGCCCAATCGGGAAGCAGGGGACCTTGGCCAGCTGGCACATACGACTATGACTACCATACGAGTCATGCGGACGATGGTCCAAACAGTGCCTTTGGTTCCAACGGAAATTTTGTCTTCAAAGTCCCCGGCTGCATAGGATGCGGAACACACTCCGGCAGGGCCAATATCCCCGATCGACGAGGTCGCAGCGGGCCCCAACATGCGACTAATGGCTGCATAAGAACGACAGACGAGGCGACCAGTAAAATGAAGCAACTAACCTCGCAAGGCGATCCGCTTAAAACGCTGACTGTACAAAGGTGACCAATGAGATCTACCGTTCTGTTGTCTGGCTTTCTTTTTCTAGTTAGTGTGACCGCGCTAGTCTGTGAGACAGCTAAACCTTGTACAAAAGAGCAAGCTATCCGTGCAGAAACGGAGGCTTCGTCGTTGCCGAGCTGGGCGGATGTCCACAGGTCCTTCGAGCGCTTTGCGCAGTGCGATGACGGTGCAATCGGCGAAGGCTACAGCAACGCAGTAGCTCGTCTGTTATCTGACAGTTGGAGTAGCTTTAATCAATTGAATCGCCTGGTTGCGAACGATAGGACGTTTGAAAAGTTCGTCTTGCATCATGTGGACGAATTGATGTCGCCGGCCCAGGCCCAAAAAATTGTTGACAACGCACGCGCCCACTGTCCGCTGCACGCCACACGATTATGCAAGGCCGTGATTACCCGCATAAAGGAAGTACCTGCTGGTCCACCGGGACCGAAAAGTGGGGGAGCCGGCACCTAGGAGAAACGGCGAGTGCCTCAGGCCATGAGTCAAGGTTCCAACCTTTAGGGCGGCGATACTGAAGCGATCCGCATGCAAGCGCACGTTATGGTTCTTGTGCTAGCACTCGGGGCCGCGGCCCTTGGACAGGACTATTCCTATCCCCACAACGCGGTGAACTGCGAACGTTGCCACGGTGTGCCAATGAAATTCGGTAGTAGCTCAATGACGACCCAGCGGATAGGCAATTTGCTCAACGGGAGGTTTTTCCCAGCCGCTGAAGGTGGAATTCACCATCGAAACGGGGAATCTGCCGAAGGCTCCTCCTCGGCGAATCAGATCACCGGCGAACGAGCGTCGCTCAACCTGCTGGGAGACGGCTATGTTGAAGCGATTGACAATCGCGACATCGAGCAGAATGCCATGCAGCAACGCCAAGCGAACCTTGGTATCGCGGGCATCGTAGTTGGCAGTCCGGTACTCGAAGCGAAGGGATCGCAAACGACAATGCAGCTAGGCCGCTTCGGCTGGAAGAACCAGCACGGCAGCTTGATGTCCTCCTGCGCCGATTCGCTGCGCAACGAACTCGGCATTCGCAACCGCCTTTACCCAGATGAATATCCCACCCACGCGCCCAGCGACAACCCTACCCCCTTTGATACTCCAGACCCCAAGACGCACAAGACCGAACTGGAACGCCTAGTAGAAGAGATCCGCCAAACAAGTCCGCCGCCCCGCGACACCGATCTTGAGGCAAGCCCCGACGCTCAGGCAGGAGAAAAGCTCTTCGCCCAAATCGGCTGCGCGGTTTGCCACGTCTCGACCTACAAGACCGTGAAGCCAGGAACACGCATCAACGGCGGCACTTACAAAGTTCCCAAGTTCCTGGGCAATCAGGTGATCCATCCCTACAGCGACTTCCTGCTGCACGATGTCGGCACCGGAGACGGCATCCCCCAAGCCGCCAAGCCCGAATACCTGGACCAATCCACCGCCAACAAATTCCGCACCGCACCGCTCTGGGGCCTGCGCTTCCGCCAAGACCAAATGCACGACGGAAACTCTCCCGGCACCGAAGCAGCCATCGCCCGCCACGGCGGCGAGGCAACTAAAGTCCGCCAGCGCTACGACCACCTGACACCCGCTGAGAAACACCAACTGCAGCAGTTCCTGAAATCACTGTGACAGTTGTTAAATTCGCAAATTGGGTGCGTTTCAATGAAAAGTAGGGCACGTCAGTTCTGAGATACGGGTCCACAACGGGAGTAATGGATTTGATTCGTCAAGCATGTACTTGCCCTCCCGCTATGGGGCTTGCGTTTTCGCAGCGCCTGATGCACGACTAAGGCTCGCCTGATATACAAGCCGAGATCAAACGCCACGCAAGTGAGACGACTATAGTCTGAGATCGCTATGAACGCTTGACAGCATAAGAAAAACACCAACTGCTGCAATTCCGCAATTCCTGAATCCATTGTGACGAAATCCGATGCGTCGCGCTCAAAGGTATTAAGGCGCCCAAGTGTGGCATACAAATTGCCAATACTTTCACGCGCCACCTTGGAACGGAGCGCCACAGTGTACTTCGACGTTGAAACACGTCTTCTCCGAGCGGTCATCACCTTGGCCGAGGAGTTGAGTTTTACGCGAGCTGCTCACAAGCTGAACATCAGCCAACCTGCGCTCACAAAACAGATCATTGAAATCGAAAGACAGCATAGAGTTCACCTATTCACGCGCAGGAATAAGAAGAGGGTGGAACCTACAGACGTCGGCCTCATTTTCGTCGAGGAGTCTCGTGGGGCGCTCTTGCATATAGATCGTGCGGTTCAGTTCGCCTGTGCTACTCGCGACGGAAGTGGTCGCATTTTGACTATGGGGCATTCGCCCGAGGCCGACCTAGGTTGGATTTCCTCCATTCTCGCAATCCGTCTGCCCCTGTACCCGAAACTCCGCATCCAGCTCATCAGCGAATTTTCAAGCGAGTTGGTCCGAAGCGTGATGGCAGGTGATCTGGATCTCGCGTTGGTAACGGCACCGCCGGAAAACTCTCGCATCACGGCTGCAGCATTTGCCCGCACGCATCTCTACGTGGCACTCGCGGAGAACCACCCGGCCGCTCAAAAGGAAAACATTGGACTACAAGATTTGGCAGGAGACGAATGGATTCTGTTGGCTCGGAGGGCTCATCCCCTCGTTCATGACGCGATCATCGACGCGGCAAAGCGGGATGGAATTGCTCTGGGACAAACGCATGAGGTTCATACGGCCCAACAGGCGTTTCACCTAGTACGCGAACGGGTTGGGGTGGCCATTCTCACGAAATGCGCCGTCGACGTTAGCGTCCGAGGTGTAGTGGTGAAGTCGCTCTCAGATACCTCATTGCGTTTCGAAACGTGTGTGATTATCAGAGCCGACAACGACTCACGATTGACGAACGAATTCGCTCGCTCGTTTCTCCGCAGGCATCAGCCCCGAATTCTGCAGTCAAAGCAAATGGAGTTATCGCTTTCTGCTTGAACCGCATTTTGACAACTGAGTGGTGGCTCCGCAACGCCGCTCCACTATATCCGACTGCACAACGGTCGTCGTTGACAAGTACGAGAACCCCACATCCTGGTGGACGTTCGCTGGGGTGAGGGCGAACGCAATGCTCGCACACTCCCTTTGTGAGAGGTTCGGAATTCCTAGCGCCGTTGACAACCTCACGATCAAGCTCGATCGGCCAGTCAATCAAGAAGGCTTCGAGAGCGTCATCGAGCAGGTGCGGGCGGACCCGCCGAATGTCGTCAATGCTGGAGACATTGGCAAAGCGATCAAAGAACTCAAGTTTTCCACCTGCCTGCCGGTCTCAATGGCTGAAAACATGATGCGGACGCGGCTGGCTGACATAGAGGGTGTCTGGAACTCTCAGGCGGAAAATTCGACGTGTCGACGTGTCCTCAGCTGAACCGACATGAAGGATGATGAAATACTGCCCACAAACATCTATTTTCGGGCAGCCGAGACGCCCTTCCGATGATTTCGTAGATTCAAGTAGCGGACTAAGCAAGCTACTTCTGCTTTTTCGGGGAGGCTCATGGCGATCCGTGGTGGCCCGCTTCTTTTACTACGTGTTCCTCTTCGACGGAACGTTCGGATGGTTCGTGTTTCGCGACGATCCAGATTTAAAAGGATGGGGGAACCGGCTTGGAGTGTCACGTGCCTGCCTCGTGGTGGCGGAGGTTCTGAGGGCCGACCTTCTTCTACGCCGCGGATTGAGAGTTGCAAGCGGCCTCAATCCTGTTCCTCCCGCGTAGATTGGCACCTAGAACACACCAGTCTGTGCGGGTGAACCTTACTTAGCGGCACCCTATTAGGCACGCCCTGCCGAGAATGTTGGGGCGATATCGTCGGCTCTAACCCTTACGAAGCCGGCGGGACGTTCTCGGGCGCGCCTGCGGGCGCGGACGGGCCCGCAGGCGGGCGCTGCCCGCAGACGGCTTCACAGCGCTTTCGCACGCCCGCGCATCGCGCGGAGGAGCTCGCAATGGTCCTCTGCTCCGCCGCGGTCGTCGTAGGTAAGGCCGAGAGGTCCCGCTCCACTTCAAACAACAGGTTTCTCGCACGCGCACAGAACTTCCGCTTATCCAACGACTCGCCAGGACTGGCCTGTTCTGCCGCGCCGGCTTGGACGATCTGCGCTTCGGCCGCGTCAAGAAGACGGCGCACGAGGGCTTGCATGCGGAAATCGACGGTCCTCGCGAGGTTCACGGATATGCGCAACTGCTCGATCCCCTTATCGAGGTCGAATTCGATGAGGCCGGAATCGCAATAGATTTCGCTGGCCTGGTACGCAGCATTGCTGTGCGGTTGCGCGGCGGCGAACGATTTCAGAGCGTCGGGGAACTCGCGAACCGCCACATGGGCGTGCAGCCGTCCCATCTCATAGTTTGCCTGGCGGTTGTCTGGCTGGAGGTCCAGAGCCTGTTTCAAGTGGGCCTTTGCCTTGACGAGCCAGTCGGCTGTGACCGTGGACCCGGCATGGCGGTATAGGCGTCCCAGGTTGATGTGAGGGGCAACGAAGCTTGGGTCCTGCGCGACGGCAGCCTCAAACTGCTCCCGGGCGTGCCGGTAATCGCCGGTATTTTCCACGATGTAGCCGTACGCGTTCAGGGCCACCGCACGGGCGACCGCCAAGACTCGGGTATTGCCAGCCTCAGCGAGAGCATTAAGCTCTTTCACGCACCGCTCTACCTCCTCGCGCACCTCTCTTTCGCGTGCCGCAGCTCCTGACTCTCGGAAGCGCTCGAACTGGAACAGCAGCGCCGCTGCCCGCGCGCTTGTCGCTAGCGGCATCAACACAGGATTGCCCTCTGCGATAATCTCCTCGAGCAAGCGAATGGCCTCTTTATTGCAGTGCCAGTCATCCTGCTTGGCGAGCGCCAGAGCGTGGTTATAGCGGATGGAGCCGGCGAACGTGGGATGGCTTTCCAGAAAATTGCTGAGGGATCGGGATCGGGGCTGCCGCTGGAGAATGCTCTCGAGCGCGAGGCAATGCTGAATGGCGGTGTCGTAATCCCCGAGCTGCCGCTCGAGGACGGTGAGGTTGGAGAGTGCCAGCCAGTTCTCGGGATCGTGTGCCACGGCGCTCTGAAAGGCATTCCTGGCAGCTTTCAGCGCATCGACGGACGGGGTGACGGCACCGGACGCCTTCAGGCGGTCGATTCCCTCCAAGGTGCATTCGAGACTCTGGGGGACCTGTGTTACACCAGTGCCGTCAGCGAGAGCAATGGCCACGCCCGCAGCAATGCGGCGCAGGACGGTGCGCCGGGCGTCTGGGCTATCGTCGACCGCATGCCACCCTGTATTCCCCGAGGAAGAGCCGTGCTTCGACAAAATCTGCGCGGTCAGGACCGTGCGCGGCGACTGCTGGAGCAGCGTGCCCGAGAGGATCTGTTTATACCGCGGTGCCCGCAACGATCGTCCGAAGGCCAGGAGGCTGGCTGGCGTCACCTGAAGAGGGCCGAGCGTGACGGCGTTGGTGGCGAGCATGGACGGATCGAGCCCCGGCATCTGGACCATGGGCTTGATGCTGGCGAGGCTGCCACCCTCGAAATCTGTCATTGATTCGAAGATCATTTCGCCGCCTCCCGATTGCGGGGGTGAGAGCAAGTATTGAAACTCGCGCGAGAGCAGGGCAGAGGCGTTGTCACGGTCGGTGGCCGAAACATCCTGGAGGTTGATGAGGAGGGCGTTGCCGGCCGGTAGCAGATACCGGATAAACAAGACAACGAACAGGACGACGATCCAGAAGAGGATGGTGCCGAAGGCCGTCAGCGAAGCGTTCCAGCCCGTTGCGACAGAATGCCATACGGCGGCGGCGCCGGTGGGGTTCTCAGTGGCTGCCTTTGCCAAGGCAGCTTTGGCCTTGCTCAGCCGAGCCTGGTTCAATAGTTTCGGATCGGCGCCGCTGGAAGCCAATGCTTCCGTATACCCGGCGATGGCATCGGCGTAGCGCTTCTCCTGGAAGGCTGTGTCTGCATCCGTCAGGATCGCTTGCACGGCCTTGTTCAAGTCGCCGGGAGGCATGGGCGTGGGGGTCACCGCTGCATCTGCCGCAGCTTTACCGATCTGGGCTTGGGCAAGGCCGAGGCGAGCCGCGTTCAGCAGCTTCGGGTCGGCGTTCGAGAAGGCGAGAACCTCTGTGTAGCCGGCAGCAGCTTCGGCGAAGTGGTGCCCCTGCAACAGGGCATCGCACTGCTGGAGAATTTTCTGTACGGTCGCGTTCAGATCCGTTTGATCGCCAACTGAGTGGCCCGTCGGATCGAGGGCGGCGGCCAATGTACAGGCCAGGAGCAGCAACAGCAAGCGCGCGCAACGCATAGGGAGTCCTACTTCGTAACGGGTGCCGGGACCGGACGTCTGGTGTCGACAAGCAGGGTAGTGGAAAACTTATTACCCACCTACTAGGGCCGGTATTCCGCCGCCAGGTGGGCTGAATGCCGAGTAAAACGACAGCGGCGAGGTAGCGAGCATCCGCGATTTCGGGCCACGAACAATGCCGATGATCGCGCGTTGGGCCGGTAGCTCCTTCGGCAGATCTTTCGAATTCCGGTTTAACGCCGAACTGCTCGGAGCTGTCGACCGGCATCGCCTTACCTCTTGATTCTGCCAGTTAGGACGCCACAACGCTTCTCATTTTTGGGAACCTTGGCCACTGCCCGTCAGTAAGAGGTCGAAATTGTATGAAAGGCCGATTTGTGCTCGAAACTCGGGTTTCGTGATCAGCTCCGTGCGGTTGGAATAACTAACCGCGATCGGGAACTTCAGGTTCGAGCCGCTGCCGATTTCGAGTCTTAACTGCCCGATATTAATATCTCCCGCAGCCGCGAACACCTGGGTGGCGGTTGAGGGAAGCCCCCTAATAGTGATCCCAGTCAATGGCGTTCCTGGAGTGACGTTCAAAGTCGCGGGGCTATTCTGATGCTGGAAATAATAGGTTGCGCTCAACGCGGCGGCGCCCAGCGCTTGCCCGAGTACGTTCAGATTTCCCAGCGTGCGCTTCACCTCCAGCCCTGCCTGCGCATCGCGGTACGTGCTCGACCCAGGAACCGAGGAATAAGTGACCACGTTCAATGCTACGGCTCCATTGGAGGTGGCCGTCCACCCCGCGTCCTTACCCCAGCTCTTCTCAAGAATCATCCTCAAAGTCACGTAGGAATTCTGGTTCTGCGGACGATCGTCCTCACCTTCGACAGTGAGGATCGGTTTATCCGCAATCGAATGGATCAAGAGCGCATTCATGAAGAGGCTGACCTCCGCGGTTCTAACCAAGTTGGCGGCCCGCTGCGTAATCTGTTCCCCGAGTGTACCGTTTTCCGGCAGATGATCGGCCAGCTCGGCGATCGCATCGTAGAAGTCTTGCGTGAATTTGGCTTGGTCCCCGCTGGCTTTGTCGGACTCCAGCTCTTTCTGTGTATCGGACCACCATGAGGGCGGCGCTTCTTCCCCCGGCTTGCCCGGTTTCCCTAGATAATACTGCAGGAATGCCTTTGTCGGGTCGTCATCCGGGAGCTGACCAGCGACCGTTGGATTTGCCGGAAGCCCGAGCGTCTTGAGAAATGCCACGAGCACGTTCGACTGTACCTTCAGAGCTGTCAGTAAGTCCTGGTCTGTTACGGTCTGCCCGGCCAGCGATTTGCATTGAGCGGACGAGGCGTCTGGCGTGCTAGCGGCTTTCAGTGCTGCGGCGGTGCCATCCTGCGAGGTATTAGGGGAGTGCGCCGCTGTCGGTGTGCCCTTGGAGGGGCTGGCCGTTGAATCCTTAAACAAGCAATTCCACGCCTTCTTAAATTCGGTGGAGGTCGTATCGCCCAGCGAGTTCCACGAGTATTGCCCCGTTATGGAAGCGATCTGCCGCCCCGAGGCCGTAAACGTCGCCTGCTGCGTGCTCCCTGACGCCGCTGGCGTCGTTGTACTGCCCGAAACCGTCTGCGAGCTGGCGCTGGTGTTGAAAGTCACCCCATAAGAAAAGCGACTTAGAACGTTGTCAGCCTTTGGACTGATGCAATAGGGATCTACGGCTTTTCCCTCGCAGTAACCGATCAGGTATTGGCGCCGAGCAGCTTGAAAAGGACCGTCGAGCGTTCCCTGAAAGGTCACCGTCTGGTTGCTCTTCGATTCGGTCAATGCGCCGTATTCGCTGGCAAGGGAAACGATCTGAGCCGTTGTGCCTTTCGTGACTAGATTCGTCGACCCGCCGGACGCACTGCTCGAACCGGTTTGTGCTTTGCTCTTCGAAATTGACTTGAGGACCGGTTGAAGGTCTGCGAAGACTCTTCTGAAAACCTCGATTCGCTTCGCAGTCGGCAAATGCAGCAGCACATATTGAGTGAAACAAGGATAGCTTTGTTGTAGGTCGACAAGATCTCTGACTTCAGTGCCGGCTCCCCCGGGGGGATTGAAGACCTCGTTGATCGCAGCATCGTACGGTCGCTGGTCAGCATTCGTAACTTGGGGGCAGTTGGCCGAACCAAAGGCCATCCCAGCAAACAGAAGCAGAATACCAACTATCTTCCACATATTGTCAGGCACATACGCTATAGGGAACGACCTGCATGGTTGAGTTGACATTATTGTCCCAAACAGTTTGGTTATCGCAGTTCTCGACTAGTTTCGCGCGTGCGTTAAGCGGCGCAAAGACGTATGAAACCACCAGATCCTGCACTCCGGCCTGAACTTTGAAGCTGATGGAATTGGACGTAAACGTCACCGCAGTACCCGACGGGTACTCGGCATTAACGATGCTCACGGTGCCCATGGTTCGAAGAGATTGAAGCGATAGAGTGATGTCGCCCACCGCGCAGTCCATGCGACAACCCGGTGTGGTTGAGATCTTGGATTTGCACGCGCCTGGCGACATATGAATCCTCATTTCGGTTTCGTCAACGTTTGCTCCTAGCGCTTACCGGAGACCGGCGCCACCGCCGGAAGACTACTCCCGTGAACTCCCGTAGCCTTTCACGCTCTCGGGAGCGTTGCAGCGGCATAAAACAGTGCAACGCAAGGGCCAAGTCGAAGCGGGGAGGGATCAATGCACTTTTCCCGCACTTGCAATGACATACCAGCGCAGAAAATCAATAAGGATCGATACCTTACTCGTGCTCACCTGATGGGACTATCCGAATGGATATTGGCGCCTATCCGTTCAGCTACTGAGACCCGCAATCGCTTCGCAAAAACGAGTTCGCTAGCTTTGAGTCGGTCCATTCGCGGTCCGAAACGATCGGTGCATCTCCAGAACCGTGGACATGGCCGGTTTAGATATCGATTCGTGGACGAGGTGGGCCGCAAGGTTGGAAAAGAGTAGGTCCGCGGTGATTTCGATAATCTGGATTTGGCCCCGCCTTACCGAAAACCGTATACCGTAGACTCTGCTTCGAGCTTCTAGCCGCCCCAAAGGAGGACTGGTGGACAGGAGAGCTAAAGTGCAGCCATACGAGCAGATTCGACGAGATACGAGCACGGTGGTGGAACGAGGAATCGCCAGGAAGTTGGGGATTCACCGGCGGATGGTGCGAGGCGGTGGTGAGCACAGTACCGGTGAAAAGCAAAACACCGGAGAGAGAAAGTGCTTATTGGGGCAAAATCGCCTCATTGACCGCATCGTGTGCGCAACGACCCTAGTGCGCGCTTGAGATAGTCAGGAAGCAGCGTTTCCTGGTCGATGCATGCGGACTGGACCTGTTCGCGAGTGAGGCTACGGTTGATGAATGCCCCAGCCGAGCTCAGAAGTCTTCAAGATTGCGCCGTCGTAACCGACGCCATAGGCGATCATCCGATGTAGCAATTCAACGGTACTGCAATAACGAAACCATCCAGATTCTTGAGCCAACCTTTCCCCATGAGCCTTCGGATGGCGGAGCTTCTTCCATGCGTCCACCAACTTCTTGCTCGATTACTGAGTTTTCGGCAGCGCACGTTTTTCTTCATGTGCGGGATTCTCGATTAGTCCGCTATCCGGACACCTGTTATGGAACTGCAAGTTGTCCTTTACGTTCGCTCCGCAATTCTGATTTTGTGCCGCGCCACTCGGGACGTTCTGAATTTGGAAGTCGCCACCGATTGTAGTGGTCGCAATTGAGGAGGTGCCCCCGCCACTGATTTCCAGTTTGCCTCCGATGGTTGCGTTTCGGGTAACCAGCTTTCCGCCAGTCTGTGTCACGTTCCCGGTTATGCCACCGCCAATGAAAGTACAACTCTGGCCATTCGAGACAATAATGTTTCCTCGAAACGTCCCATTGAATACTCCATTGCACTCGTTGCCTGAAGCGGGAACCGTACCTGCCATCTCGACGAGTTCATACGCGCCGACGTCACAGCCACTTCCTTGGGGCCGGGAAACGCCGCGCTGGTCGGTCGTAACCGGATTTCCGCTCGTATCGGTACAGGAGCTCAGGGGAATGTAGTTCACCGCTGGGCTGTTGGCCTGCAGGGCGACTGTCAAGGTTTGGCCGCCATTAAACTGCAGACCGCTGGGATCGAACCTCGGATTTAATACAGGGTTGCTGAAATCGCCCGGTGCGGTGAAGAAGAAGCCGCAAGTGACGTCGTCGGAAAGGTTATAGCCATCCGAAGTGGATGAGGAAAACGAGGAATCAGAAGCGCAATTTCCTTCACCATTCTCTGCCAGGATGGAATTCTTCAGGGTGAGGCCGCCAGCGTCGATTCCGCCGCCCTTCACTCCTGCCGCATTGCTAACGAAGGTGCTGAAGCTTACGTTCAGGGGCCCCGGATAAACGCTATAAATACCGCCGCCATCATCGCCGGCGATGTTGCCAAAGAACGTGCTATTGGTCACAGTCGCCGTGCCCGATTTGATATAGATTCCGCCGCCAAAGTCGGCGGAGTTTCCCGAGATGGTGCTGTCCGTCACGTTCACTGTGCCGCCGTCGTTCATGATGCCGCCGCCGTCGCCGACGTAGTTGTTCGCCGGGCCGTTTAAGGTATTGTTAGTGATAAGGCTGTTGACGAGTGTCACCTGGCCTTTATCGTTATAGATTGCCCCGCCGCTTGGATAACCGGTCAGGCCTTGATTAGCGGAGTTGCCAGAGACGCTGCTGCCGTTGATCAGTGTCAGCTTGCCGCCACCCCCCTCGCCATAGTTGTAGATGCCGCCGCCAAAGCCAGTCTCGCCGCTCATTGAAGCCACTCCAAACCCGGCGGAGTTGCCATAGACGCTGCAAAAGCTCAGGATGAGCGCGCCACTGTTAAAGATGCCGCCACCCAACTGCGTGCCTTGCGTGTTGAAGGATACCGTGACGTCAGTCAGCGTCAGGGTGCCACCGTTCGAGATACCTCCGCCCAGCAGGGAACTGCCATGCTCTATGGTCAGGTTGGAAATGGCCACTGTGGCTCCTGTATTGACGATCAAGACACCGACCGAGTCTCCACCGCTGATCGCTAAGGTCGTTCCCGGTCCGGCGATAGTCACACTTGTACCAATCGTGATAGGGGTGCTGAGTACGATGACGGTCGGGAGAGTGAGGCTAAAGTTAATCGTGTCGCCGTTCGCTGCGCTTGCGATGGCTGCCCGCAGTGATCCCGGACCACTATCGCCGGTGGTGGTAACAGTGATGGTGGCTCCAAAAATTCTGACACTTAAAAGGAGCAGCATGGCCACTCCGGACCATGTCCACATCGATGCCTTGATTCTCGTCCTGGTTCTCATGGATCCTCCTTTCGCTGGTAGGCGGCCTCCGCCTCACCTAACGTTTATTGGCTCGATCTGCCTGCGGCCTACTGAACTCGGAAAGAGTGTGCTCGTTCGCTGCGATTGTCAAGAGAAGGACGAGGAGGGTGAGGAAATCATGATAAGCTGCGAGCGCTCTCGGCTTGCCGTTCGTGAGTTCGTAGGCAGCTGAGTAAGTAAACTGACGCAAGGCTGACTGCGGCTAATGCTCGCCCAGCTAAACGACTGGTGTAACATCTTAGGGCCCTATCGACAAGTGCGCCGGCGCGAGAGCTTCGCGGGGATACCAAGTGTTTCCCGCCGGGGCACTTGCGATAGGGGGATGTGGAGGAAGCCGCTGGCGCGGCGGACGCGGGGGAGCTATGGGGTTTGCTTGAGCGATTCGAGATTTGTTCTCCCGTTCCGGTCATTAACCGAGAGGGTAACCGAGGTCGACATGGGGCTGAACATCGGCTGGCAAGCTTGAGGACGGGGGATTTTGAGTGTGGTGAGCGCTGAACAGCGACGAATCGAGACAAGCAAACACACGACCGGCGAAAGAGCAGGGACTCTTGAAGTGTGGAGCGGAATGGGCGGACGATCAGGAAGAGTCAAAGGTTGGAGTCCTTACTGTGAGTGTCCAGAGAGTAAGTGCCGACAGTCTTTCGACAAGGATCATGGGTGTGGCGCATTTTGGACAACGGAAACAGGAGAGCCGGGTGGAGGAAGAACCGGTGGCGTGGAACTGAGGTT
>Ga0116125_1000730_pt1 | contig 15169 bp, 19 predicted proteins | sample June2015DPH_16_1_2_FD_89729 | JGI IMG/M metagenome (GOLD analysis project Ga0116125, IMG submission 89729) | Peatland microbial communities from SPRUCE experiment site at the Marcell Experimental Forest, Minnesota, USA - June2015DPH_16_10 | ecosystem: Environmental > Terrestrial > Soil >...
AACGCTCACCTCGCCCGCCGCAAGCCAAAAGGGTCGGGGCCGCAAAGATACTCGCTGTCACCGCCCCGCCACTCCATCCGGCCCAAACACTTCCCTCCGCGCGGTCCCCACGTGAACCCCGCAACCCACCACCAGCAGCAAACAACCGAGCCCGCAAACCCCAGCCCACCCAAACCGTTGCCATAACACCGACCCCGCATAAGACCCCAGCGCCCCTGCGCTGAAGTAGCAAACCATGTAAACCATATTCAGCCGGCTGCGCGCCTCCGGCAGCAGACCATAAATTCGCGTCTGGTTCGACACGTGCCCAGACTGCACGCCAATGTCGAGCAAAATCACTCCCGCGATCAGCCCGCTCATGTGCCTGCCGAAAAAATAAAGCACGACGAACGAACTCAGCACCACGAGCAGCGATACCAGCACATTTCTCCGCGCCCCGTAGCGGTCCGCCATGCGCCCAACAAACGGCGCGCAAACCGCTCCCACAGCGCCAACCAGCCCAAACAACCCAGCAACCGCGCTGCCATAGTGATACGGTGGCGTCTGCAAAAAGAAAACCAGCGTAGTCCAGAACGCATTGAACGCACAAAAAAATATGGCCCCCAGCGCCGCCGACTCGCGCAACACCGGCTGCGTCCGTATCAGCCCGAAAGTCGAGCGAATCAGGCTCACCCATGAAAGTTTCAGCTCCGGCTGGCTCTCGGGCAGCCCGGTTCGAATCAGGACTGCTAGCAACAACATCAAAGCCGACGCGACGAAATAAATGGCCCGCCATCCGAGCCAGGCGCCCAGCAGTCCGCTAAAGGTCCGTGCCAGCAAAATGCCGAATAACAATCCTGCAAGAATTGCGCCCACCGTAGCCCCACGCCGCTCCGGCGAAGCCAGATGAGCGGCGAAAGGAACCGTCACATGAACGGTAGCCGTTGTGACTCCCACACCAAAGGCAGCCAGCGCCAGCCACGCAAAATTCTGCGCCGCAGCCATCAGCGCCAGGCAAACGCACTCCGCCAGAAGTAAACTAACAATCAGCCGCCGACGTTCCTTCGTATCGCCCAGCGGAACGAAAACCAGCATGCCTAGCGCGCCGCCAAACTGCGTGAGCATGGCCACCAACCCCACCTGTGGCACCGAAATCCGAAATGCCGCAGCTATCGTCGATAACAGCGGCTGTATGTAATAGATGTTCGCGACTACCGCGCCTACGCAAAACGCCATCAACCAAACGTGCGCCGGACTTATGTCAGTCGGCGAGGATTGCGGCGATTCATTTTGCCCGGCTGGACCGGGCGATGGGAAGGCATCTACACTGATCTGCGTCACAAAGTTAAGATGCTTCCGGTACCCAACAGAATTCAGCAATTGATCCCTACGAAAACAAAGAGCTGGAAGCGAAACATGCGCGGCCTGAAAGACAAACGAATCCTGATCACCGGCGGCGCCAGCGGCATCGGCGCAGCCACCGCCGCCCGCTTTCTCGAAGAAGGCTCCCGTGTCTGCATCCTCGACCAAGATGCGCGAGCCTGTGCTGCTATCCGCCAGCAGCTGCCGCAAGTCTCGGAAGCCATCATCGCCGACGTCACGGACTTAATGCAGGTCGAAGCCGCCTTTGCCGACGCCCTCCGCGTCATGGACGGCCTCGACGTTCTCATCAATAACGCCGGCATCAGCATCCGCCACAAGTTCCTCGACATAACTCCCGAAGAGTGGGACCAAGTAATCGCCGTCAACCTGACCGGAGTCTTCTACGTAGCCCAAACCGCCGCCCGCCACATGTGGCAGCACGGCAGCGGAGTCATCCTGCAAACCGCCTCCACCAACGGCATCATGGGCTACCCCCATTACGCCGACTACAACGCCACGAAGGCCGGAGTGATCGAACTCACGCGTTCGATGGCCCTAGAGTTAGCTCCGAAAATCCGAGTCTGCGCTATAGCTCCCGGATATGTGCTTACGCCGATGCAGCGCGCCGAATACACCGACGCAATGCTCGAAGAGGTGAACCAAAAAATCCCCCTCCGCCGCCACGCAACGCCGGAAGAAATCGCAGGACTGTTCGCCTATCTCGCCTCTGATGACGCCGCATACGCCACCGGCCATGTCTACACGCTGGACGGGGGGGAAACCGCTGGTGGCCTAGCGAGTCGATAGAACGCGCTGAGGATTGTCATTCCGACCGAAGCGAAGCGCCAGCGAGCGAAGTGGAGGAATCCCTATGGCCGAACGGCTCTTTGCCGCGTCCCTGGCTTATGCTACCCTTGGCAACGAAATAGCCGCGCTGTCCCTGTGCACATTCCGCACCATGCCGTTTCGTTCTGGCTCATTCTTCTCTCACCTTGGGCCGGACTTGTCGCCCTCTGGATCGTGGTGAACACTGCTAAGAGATCATTCAAACCTTGGATTCCGTGGCTGTTCGGCGCATACGGAACATTTCTTCTCTGCTATTTCCTTCTGGGGCCGCTTGACGGACAACACAAGACTGCGCGCCTCATATTCGGCACCGGCATGTGGACTCTCTACACTGCAGCGGCCTGGCTGAAGCGGCGTTACCAGTTCGAAATCATGGACCCGCCCCGCGGCAGATGGTATTTCCCTTGGACTCGCGCCGAATTCTCGGTTCCAGACAACACGTACATTCTGGTCCGCAATCTCGAAACGGTCGCGCCCTGGTATGCAGACAAGCTTGGAGTGCGCAAGACCGCCGAGCAACACGACCCTGCCAGCGTGAATTTCAGATTTAAGGAAGATGGAAAATCCGTCGTGCTGACCACGACGACCGGCTTTAGAACCGGCAAGACTCCGATTTTCTTCACGAGGAAAATCGAAAGAATGCGAAGAATAATGCTCGAGCGCGGCATTAACGTCCCCGCAATCGAAAGAGACCGCCAAGGCATTAGCTACTTTTCGATTCACGATCCGGAAGGGAACGAAATCGAGATCGTCCAAGAACCATGACCGGCGAATGCGGCCCGCTAGCTCGCCGGTGGCACATACTCCTTCGGTACCGCCGAACCCTCCCCAAAGAAAAACATATCCAACTGCTTCACAATCACTTCCTGATCTTCGCGCCGCGCCGGATTCAGCCGGTATTCATTCAGCAGCATCTTGCAATGCTCCGTCCACATTCGCCAGGCTTCCTGCGAGACGTTGTCATAAACCTTCCGCCCCAGTTCATTGTCGAAAGGAGGTTCGTCCAGCCCCGGCAACTCTCTCTTCAACTTCACGCAAAACACAGTGTGCGCCATAAGATTCCTTCACCAGCAAATTTTTTCTCAGAAATTAATTATAAAGGGACATTCGAGAAGCAAAGCCGTCGAAAGCAGATATGCGCATGAAGGGACGGACGCACTCGTCCGTCCCCGAGAGCAAAGCTCGGCAGCTAATTCTGGCCAGCCGGCACAGCGTAAAGAGCAAGAACTCTACCTAACTCCTCCTGACTGACCAACGAACCCTCCGCCGGAATCCTGGAAACCTCCGTCACCCTGCCCTTAAGCCCGACGTAAACCGCGTTGTAAGGCTCATCCCCCACATTCTCGACTTTATGTTTGAAAGGCGGAAACCAGCGCGCCTCACCGGCCTTCGCATATACGTCAGTCACCTTGCCGCTCTGATCCGTGAACTTAAGATGCCCTCCAGTAACAATCACCACCACGCCACCTGGATGTTCGTGCATCTCCGACTTCTCATGCGGACCATAATGCACACTCACCACCTGCACGCGATCGTTCTCGAACACCAACCGGTAATGCTTGGGCTCCACTTTTGTTGGATCTTGCGCGAGTGCGAAAGTCACCACGAGACAAAAAATCGCCGCAATGCCTACACGTCTGCACAACATGGTGTTTTTCCCCAGTATTACTGTGATTTGAGTCCCAGAATTGAGGTCACGCTACTCCGCCTCCACGCCACTGTCAATTGTTGCCAGGTGGGCTGTCCCAAACTGGTTAATTGGGGTAAATGGGGTGAGTGGAGCAACGCTTTCAAACCGGCTTCCGGCGCTGGGTTTCGACTTGGCGCCAGCGCCGTCAACAAACACTAGTCCGGTGCCTATTTCTTCTCCGGTTCTTTCGAGGCGTCCGGCGCTTTGTCCTTGCTCTTATCCTGGATCGAAAGCAACTCTACTTCAAAAACCAGAGTTTCGTCTGGCCCAATATCGGCGCCGGCTCCACGGTCGCCGTACGCCAAATCGGGAGGAATAAACAACTGCCACTTCGACCCCACCGGCATCAATTGCAATGCCTCGGTCCAACCCTTGATCACTCCACCCACGGGAAACGTTGCTGCCTGACCGCGCTTGTAGGAGCTGTCGAACTCCGTACCGTTGATAAGCGTTCCGCGATAGTTGCATGCCACTGTGTCGCTCGCCGTAGGTTTTGCTCCGGTTCCCTCTTTCAAGATTTTGTACTGCAAACCGCTGGGCAGAGCGACCACGCCTTCTTTGCCCTTGTTCGCCGCCAGAAAAGCATCGCCATCTTTCTTGTTCGACTCGCCCTCTTCTTTCATCTTCGCCTGCTGCTTTTCGTGCATTTCTTTCTGCACGTCCATAATCGCAGCCTGCGCCTGTTCGTCGGTGAGTAACGTCTTTCCGCCAGCCAACGCATCTTTCAATCCACGCGCCAGAATCGCCGGATCAACCGGAACCGATTGTTTGTGAAGGTTCTCCCCCATCTTCATTCCCAGGGAGTAGCTGAATTTGTCTTTCTGCGTAGTGAGGGCAAGCGGAGCGGCAGTTTTAGCAGCGGCAGGCCCGGTTTTCTTCGCCGTGGATCCCGCTTTCGTCGTAGTCGACGAGGATGACGTGGCTGGTGGATTTGTAGGCGCCGGAGTCTGCTGCGCTAAAGCGTTACCCAGCAAAAATACACCAGCCGCAAATAGGCTCGATACTGTCCTAGAAAATTTGTGCATTCGACTATTGTCACATTGGGAGGAACTTCCCGGCAAACGGCCAGGAAGACGATTGGTGGGCCCGCCAGGATTTGAACCTGGGACCAACGGATTATGAGTCCGCGGCTCTAACCGCTGAGCTACGGGCCCTGCTGCCTATTAAACTACCACAATGGAAGCACCGTATTCTGGCAGCCGACAGCCCCCGCTGAGCCTTATCATTCCGACCAGCGAGCGATAGCGAGCGGCAGGAGGAACCCCTTTAATCGTCTCCAGTCCCAGCCGCGTTTCCGGATTTGCATCTGAGTACATGGCCGCGTCAGACTAATAACGAACTCTTGAGGATACGCGAGTGAAAGTATTTCGGCGGTGGTTTTTTCTTATAGTTCTTCTAACCTCGGAACTCTCGGCCCAAACGTTCGTCGCCAAGCCGCTGAATGATCTTGGACCGGGAAGGTACAAGGGCTTCGCAGGCGGCCTCTATGAAAACGGCTCGAACGCGGTTCCGCATGATCACGCCGTGGATGGGCTTGCGTTGGCAGCCCAGGTTAAACCGATTCGAGGCAGGTTCGTGTTTCTCAGCGTCGGCATGAGCAACGCCACCATCGAATTTCGCCCGTTTGCCAAGCTGGCCGAGCCGGATGCCCGCGTCAACCACGCGACCATGACGCTAGTGAACGGCGCGCAGGGCGCGATGACCGCATGCTTCTGGCGCTTCGCCACCGAAAATCCCGTGGAGAAGGGATGCCGCGCACCGCGGCCGATTCCCAATCAGTATGACCGGATTCGCGATGAACTGCTCAAGCCTGCCGGGCTGGCCGAGGACCAAGTGGAAGTCATCTGGATGCTGAATGCCGATCCGCGGCCAAGTGTGTCTTTGCCCTCGGCGGACGCGGAAGCCTACGTCTACGAGCGCGAGATCGGAGAGATAGCGCGGGCGGCGCGGGTGCGTTATCCGAACTTGAAGCTGATGTTTATTTCCAGCCGTGTGTATGCAGGTTATGCGGCGGTCCCCCTGAATCCCGAGCCGTACGCTTACGAGTACGGCTTCTCAGTCAAATGGGCGATCCAGGCGCAGGTCGATCAAATGCGCACCGGCAAAGTGGATCCGATTGCCGGCGATCTCAACTACAAAAAAGGCGTGGCGCCGTGGATTGCGTGGGGACCTTATTTCTGGGCGCATGGCGAACTCCCACGCTCGGATGGATTGACCTGGAAGGCCTCAGAGTTTCAAGCGGATGGGACGCATCCGAATAAGGAGGGAGTAAATAAGATCGCGCTCATGTTGATGAATTTCTTTATGGGATCGCAGTATACGGAGTGGTTTAGGAAGTAGCGCCGCCGTCCCGCCGGCTGTCCCGAGGGCGTCTCGCCCTCGGCCCGCAGCGAATCCGCACGTTTAAGTTATAATTCTTCGAACAGACTGGGAAACCATGCGGTCGATCTCGAAACGAGTAGCGTGGCTGGCGTTGGCGCTGACAATCTGGTCAGCGTTCGCATTCGCTGTGCACCGGCATTCGAGCCAGGACGAGTCGGCCGCCTGCCAGGTTTGCGTGGCGGCGCATTCCTCATCGCCCACCACCGCCGCTCCCACGCCCAGGCCGGTGTTCCGGCGCGCAGTTCATTACAGGCCCAAGCCCACTAGCGCCAAGCAGTGGCTGTCCGTTTTTGCGCTATACGTTCGCCCGCCTCCTTCCGTCTAGAGTCAGACATTCCACCGAGTACAGGCGCGGTCCATTTCGGACCGTTCGTTTCCATTCTTTGGCCGTATTTTCCTTGGAGGAATCATGCAGGCTTCTTATAAGAATTCTTTTTCCGCAACTTTGATTGCGGTTTTATTGCTGACCGGCGTTTGCGCTTATGCTCAGTCAGGAGGAACTTCGGGATCCATCAACGGCACTGTGCTCGATCCAACCGGCGCAGTGGTGCCCAGCGCAGTAATCGAGATACACAATCCGGTAAGCCAATTCGACCGGTCGACCACAACCGATGCGTCGGGAAATTTCAACCTCCCCAACGTGCCTTTCAATCCCTATCATATGACCGTGACGGCGGCCGGGTTCGCGCCAACCTCGCAGGACGTGGACGTCCGATCGGTTGTGCCGGTCAGCCTCAAGATCAAGTTGCAGGTTATGGGGTCCTCAACCTCGGTCACGGTCGAAGCCGGGACGGACCTGATTGAGAACGACCCCACCTTTCACACCGATGTTGACAGGAACCTGTTCAACAAGATTCCTTTAGAGAGTACGACCTCGTCGCTGAGTTCGGAGGTGACATTGGCCACTCCCGGCATTGCCGCCGATTCCAACGGTCTCTTCCACGGGCTCGGCGATCACGCGGAGAACTCCTTTTCCGTGGACGGGCAACCGATTACGGACCAGCAAAGCAAAGTATTCTCGAACCAGATTCCACTGGATTCGGTGCAATCGATGGAAGTGATCTCGGGCGCGCCGCCCGCCGAATATGGCGGAAAGACCAGCGTGGTGATTGTGGCAACCACCCGATCGGGCCAGGGCGTAGCCCCAGCTCATGGCAGCGTAAGCGCTTCCTATGGCTCGTTCGGAACGTCCAATCTGGCGGCCGATGTTGCCTACGGAGGCAAGAACTGGGGCAACTTCATCTCCGCAAACGGTTCCAACACTGGTCGATTCCTCGATCCTCCGGAGTTTAAAGTGTTCCACGACAAAGGAAACGAGGAAAACTTGTTCGATCGCGTGGACTACCAACTCAGCAATTCCGACTCAATTCACTTGAACTTCAACTACAGCCGGAGTTGGTTCCAGACGCCGAATTCGTTGGATGCCGAGAATGCAACGCCATGGAGCGGGCTGGATGGGATTGAACCCCAAATGGCGATCTTTAACGGATTGGATCCGAACGGAAATATCGTCGGCCCGACGGACCAGCGATCGAAGATCGGCACCTTCAACATTGCGCCTTCCTGGACGCGTGTGCTGAATACGCATGCGGTCTTCACTTTGGGAACGTTCGTGCGCCGGGACAATTACAACTACTATCCCAGCAACGATCCCTTCGCGGATCTTGGACCGCCAAGCCTGCAGAGGCAGTCCGTTGGTCAGAACCGCACGCTGACGAATACGGGAGTGCGCTCCGATCTCTCCTACGCCAAGGGAATTAACCAAATCAAGGCGGGAGTCACTTATGAACAAACATTTCTTAATGAGGACGACACGCTCGGCATTGTCGATCCCACCTACAACGCCCCTTGCATCACCGCCGTTCCTACGAGCGCGGTGAATCCATTCCCATTTGTTGCCGCGCCCGGACTTAATCCCACGGATTGCCCAGGTAGCGTTGGCACGGTCCAGCAAAATGACGCTAACAATCCCAACGCTCCGGGCAGCGCTCTTTATCCTTTTTACAATCCGATCCTGGCTCCTTACGACTTGAGCCGGGGCGGAAGTCCGTTCACCTTCAACGGCCACACCGACGTGAAAGAACTTGCATTGTACGTGCGGGATAACATCACCAAGGGAAATTGGTCATTGAACCTCGGACTGCGCGGCGATTTATACAACGGGCTCTCTACCGCGCGGCAAGCCGAGCCTCGGGTTGGGGCCGCCTACAATATCAAGCGGACGAATACGATTCTTCGCGCCTCCTATGCACGCACGCTGGAGTCTCCCTTCAACGAAAATCTGATACTTTCCAGCATCGGCTGCGGCAATCCGGTGCTCAATCCGCTGCTTGCTTGTTCCTCCTCCGCTCTAACCCCGTTGAGTCCTGGGTTTCGAAACGAGTTCCACGCTGGAATCGAGCAGGCCTTCGGGAAGTACATGGTTTTTTCCGGGGAGTGGATCACGAAGTACACACACAATGGTTACGATTTCAGCGTGCTCGGCGATACGCCCATCACGTTCCCCATCGAATGGCACAACTCGAAAATCCCTGGATACGCCGGCCGTGTGAGCGTCCCCGATTTGCATGGTTTCTCGGCGCTCATGGTCTTTTCCAGCGTGGCGGCTCGCTTCTTTCCGCCCCAGATCGGCGGTGCGGGCGCAACTGTCGGCGCTCCGGGCACTCCCTTTCGCATCGATCACGACGAGAAGTTCAACCAGACCACCCACCTCCAATACCAACCATGGAAGCGCGGTCCGTGGATGGGGTTCAATTGGAGATACGACAGCGGATTGGTGGCGGGTAACGCACCCTGTTACGGCCTGGGTGCAGCCAACGATTGTCCACAATCGGTTCCCACGGGGTCGCCGGCAGTATTCTTGCAGGATGCCTTTGGGAACCCCTTGAGCGCCGATCAGGAGTTCGAGGCCGGGTTCACTTGCAATGGGGTTCGTGCAACCCCGACCGCTCCTCTACCTTCGCCTTGCACTGCCCCCTTGGGTTCCAGTCTTATTCGCGTTCCGGCGAATGGGGCGGAGAACGACGACCATAATCCACCCCGCATCGCTTCCAGGAATCTTTTCGATCTGTCGCTGGGACATGACAATTTATTCCACGGCGAAAAGTACAAATGGAGCGCGCAATTGACCGTCATCAACATGGCGAACAACTACGTGCTGTACAACTTCCTGTCCACCTTCAGCGGCACCCACTATGTAACGCCGCGAACGGTAACGGGGGAAATTGGGTTCCATTTCTAAGTGTGATGGACGGGCGGTTGGGCATCCTGTTTGTTGCCTGGCCGCCTGTCTCTCCGCAGGATTTTTATGAGGCTTCTGCGGCCTTGGCCAACTGGGTGGGTTCAGCGGGTGGAGTTCCCGCTTGCGTTTGCTGAACGAACGCAAGCAGATTGGCTTCGAGAATATTTTTATTTGCTTCAGGAACGTCGACGAAGCGGAAGGGTTGCAGCCATCCCTGCGTGGCCCACATGGGAAACAGCATCTCGGCCTTTTCGCGGATGGTGGTTTCGCCGAGATGGAAAATCAACTCGACTTGCAGGTTTTCGTCGAGTGGCGTCTCCACATTGATCAGGCCGCCGGTCACGGAAATCTGATGCACTTTGCCGCGCACCTGGCGTCTGTTCGGCAAGCGCATTAGCGCCAGTATCGAGCCGCGCAGCTTCACGCGAAACGCTCGCTGCGTACGAAATGGAGGACGTGGCTCTGGCGATGAAGTCGGGGACATCGTCAGCGATTATGCCAGCTCGCGGACGGGCGAGCGAGGTTACGAAAGAACTGGAGTCGTACACCAGTTCTTAGAGTTAAATCTTCTTAATTATCAAGACATTCCATTGATTTGGCGTAAGCCGGCGCGCTTGTGAGAACTATTTGAGGCGGGAGTGGGCAGCTCCGCGTCCTGAATGCAGGTTGTAAGGCCAAGCTTCTTTTTTGTTCGCTGGCCGTTCTGCGGACGATGCTTCGGCAGTACTCGACGCGCAATTCCAGTCTTCGGGAGGATCCACGATTCCCCAAATGTTGCCTGGGTTATAGAGCGAGACGCCGATCAGAAAGTATTTGCCGTCATTGCCCAAGGGTAGGCAGCTTGCGATGTGGCCCGATGCAGTCACTGCCCCGGGCAGTTCGGCGAGCAATACAGGAGTTTTAATGGGCAACGATTGTGAAGCGCGCAACCCGCATCCTTGCAGGCTTACAACCAGCGCGAGGCAATGCGCGGAGAACGGGTGCCTTCGATCCATGCTGGTCATGACGAGAGGAATCTCGACACGCAGCCGCGTGCTCCGGCGAGTAGCTTTGGGTATGAGAACGTCCATCCGGTTCTAATAATAGTTAGACAGCATTAGCAGCTTGGAGTCGTCAAGAAATCGTTATGCGCCGTGACGGAAGTAACCCGCGCTCGGCGGCGGCTGTTAAGATGTCTCGACAGTCATGGAGGGACCGACGCCTTGGTCCTCCAGCAGCGTAGCGAGCCTGTTTTTGCCAGCCCGAATCCATAAGTTCAGCTGGGCCAGCACGAACGAACGCGTAACGGGAATCGCAGTAAAAATGACCACGGTTTTTGATGCTCCCGAATGGAAACTCCTGCTGGCTGCGAGTTCGCCTGAGCCAACTGGGGATAAGCGCGCTCGCCTCCTGCTCAAAGCGGCCCCCGATTGGAACACTCTGCTGCGATTGGCAGACCGGCATGGTTTGTTGTCGCTGCTCTATCTAAATCTTGAGCAAGTCGCGGACGCAGTTCCGGCGGCAGCGTTGAGTACGCTACGCAAAAAGTACGAACTCAATATTCACAAATCCCTTTTTCTCACGCGAGAGTTGACGCGCATTCTCCATTGTCTCCAGGAGTTGCAACTCGCCGTGCTGCCCTACAAGGGCGTCGTGCTATCAGAGATTTATTACGGCGACATGGCGCTACGGCAGTGTGGGGATATGGACCTTTTTGCTCAGGCCAGCGACATCGGCCGCATTAAGAATACCGTGCGAGAACTCGGATACGTGCCGCGGGTCGCGATTCCCCAGGATGCTGAGACGAATTACATTGCGTCAGGATACGAATACACGTTCGACAGTCCGGCGGGCAAGAACTTGCTGGAACTGCAGTGGGCTCTGCAACCCCGTTATTACGCCGTGGATTTTGACATGAAGGGATTATTTTCCCGCGCCGTGGAAGTTCCGTTTGCCGGCGGGCGCGTGCATACCCTTTCATCGCAGGACTTGTTGCTGGTACTTTGCATACACGCGGCGAAGCATGTGTGGGGACGCCTGATCTGGCTGCGCGACGTGGTTCAGATCGTGCAGCAGGATTTGAATTGGGACTGGATTGAGTCGCAGTCACGCGCCTTGGGGATCGAGCGAATTCTGCGAGTTACGCTGCTGTTGGGAAATCGATTGCTGGGGATGCAGATCCCATCGGCGATCGCGCATGCCCTCCAATCGGATCGAGCGGCCCGAAATGTCGCCGAGGAGATCGCGGCTTCGATGGCTGCCGGTGTGGACTATGAGGAGCATAAAGTCGCATACTTCCGGCTAATGTTGCGGCTGCGCGAAAAAAGAATGGACCAAATGCGATTTCTTACCCGGCTGACCTTTACTCCGGGACCGGGGGAATGGGAGGCAGTCAGGTTGCCGCGAGTCCTCTTCCCCATTTATCCCGTGGTAAGGCTGGCTCGCCTGGCCGGCAGGTTTGCGCGAGGCTAAACAGTGCGGGCAATTTCTCTACGGTTTCAGGCCTTCCCGAATCGGGTTACTTCCGTAGTTACCATGCACTGATTTTGATGCAACGTTCATCTCTCCTTAACATTCCATCGCTACAAATAAAGTATGGATCTGCCCGTGTACAACACGCTGATCCTCTCGGATCTGCATCTGGGTGCGCCGACCAGCCGCGCGCGTGAAGCGACGCGCGTGCTGCGGGAAAACGTTTTTCATCGCCTGATTCTGCTGGGCGATATTTTCGCCGATCTTAACTTCGCGCGGCTGACGAAAGATCACTGGAAGTTTCTCAGCTATATCCGCAAGCTGTCGAATCCTAAGCGCAATATCGAGGTCGTGTGGGTAGAGGGAAATCATGACCACGGCCTGACCAACATCATGTCGCACCTGGTCGGCGTGCGGGTTTATCAACACTACGCGTGGCTGTTTGCCGGACAGAAGCACATTGCCATACACGGGCATCAGTTTGATGGCTTTCAGGTGAACAACGTGCGGCTCACGCGATTAGGCACGTCGTTTTATCTCAAGCTGCAGAAGCTGGATTTCAAAAGCAAGCCCATCGCGCGGATGATCGACCGGCTGAACACGCGCTGGCTGCGCATGTCGTCGAAGGTCGCGGCAGGAGCCCTGCACTATGCGCGGCAGCACGAGGCGGGCCGCATTTTCTGCGGCCACACGCACGAGGCGGTGCATGTGCAAGAGGAAGGGATCGATTACTACAATTCAGGCGGCTGGGTCGATTCGCGCCTGACTTACTTAACGGTTGATGAACAGGGGGTTCGCATCCATGAATACAAACAGCGAGCTGACGATCGTGATTCCGGCCAAGAACGAGGCGAAGCTGATTCCGAACTTGCTGACTTCGCTGACGAATCAGGACTACTCGAAGATGTCGAGTACCAGAGTGTTGGTAGCTGACGCCAACTCGACTGACGGCACGCAGGAGATCGTGCTCGCCTTCCGCGATCGATTAAATGTGAGCGTGATTCGCGGCGGCATGCCTTCGGTGGGGCGCAACCTAGGCGCAGCGCAGGCCGAGAGCAATTTCGTTCTGTTTATGGATGCGGATATCGATCTGGCGCATCCCTCAGTGGTGCGAAGAGCTGTAGAACTGGCGCAGAGCAAGCAACTGCATTGTGTAACCACGAACATCATTTGCCGCGACGGTGGCTGGCTGGATAAGGCGTCTTACGGGGTCATGGATGTGTTTCAGTACCTCTCGCGATTGCACCATCCCTTCGCCACGGGAATGTTCATGCTGTTTGACCTTAGGCAATTTCGCAAGCTGCGCGGTTTTCACGAACAAGTCGCCTTCGCCGAAGATTACCTGCTAAGCCAGCAGGTGGAGCGCAAGCGATTTGGAATTGTGCGCGGCGGCGTTTACACAACGAACCGCCGGTTCAAAAAAATGGGGCATTTTCGCGTCGTATGGCTGTTCCTGAAGACGGCGATGAATTATTGGAACCCGAATTATTTCCTGCGCGACCACAAGTATTGGCAGGCATAGCATCTTCTAAGTCAGCCAGAGCATTGAAAATCTCGTCGCGATTTTTCTTCGTGGCCACAGAAGCAGGATCCAGCCAATCAGCTGGGTCCTGTTTTTGCATCCCGACTCCTCCACTAGAAACGAAACACCGGCCCGGTTGAGAAGCGCCCGTTATCCTGCCTTGCGCTGAAGAACTGCGTGCGCAGGTAGTCGCCCTGAAACCGCCAGGCGATGCGGCGCGTGATCTTGGCATCGACGCCCCCGCCTACGGCCGCAGCAAACGAATTGTCTGTGCCCTGGAAAGGACCGGCGTTGATATGTGCGCCGCCAACCAGGACCTCCACGAACGGGCGAAAGCTACCCTTGGTAAGCGAGACTCGCGGGCCGACCAGAAAATTCCGCTCAATGAAGTTGGCCTTGAAAGTGGAACACTCAGGTCCGTTGACCGGAAACGTCTGGCAGATGAGAAAACCCTGCGAGCCGTAGTGCGTATCGATGTCTCCGACAATTCCCACCCAGCGATAAAGCTTAACTTCTCCCGACGCCTCCCAGCCGTAAGTGCTGGCGCGGCCGACCGATGAGAGATTGCTGTTGAAATAGGAATAGCCGACGAAGGCGTTTACCCGCGTCGGCGTTTGTGGCGGAGGTGGCGTTGGTGGTTCCGCGGGCGCCTGCGCTCTGGCTAGGCCTGCAGAGGAAATGAGAACGAGCAGAAAAATTCCGAAGCTTCTTACGACCATAATCCGCATGAAGATATAAATCTACCTCATCCGCGCACAGCGGCCAAATGCCAGCCCGAAATTCAACCGGCATTCGGCGCAGCTCTTACCTCGCCGTTGATCTGCGCTTAGAATTTCAGAACAATACCCGTCGAGATTCGAACGTTGTTTTGAGTAGCGCCGAAAAAGCGTGTTTGCAGATAATCCCCCTGAAAGCGCCACGCAATCGGCTTAATCAGCCGGTAATCGAGCCCGCCGCCGATGGCCGTGGCGAAGGAAGTATCGGAGCCGACGCTATTGTCGAGGGTCACGTGTGCGCCTCCGAATAGCGCCTCTGCGAAAGGACGAAACTTGCCGACGGAAACCGAAACTCTGGGACCAAACATGAAGTTGTATTCGTGAAAGCTGTCGTTAAACGTGCAGCTCGACGCTAAGCCAACCGGAACTGCGCAGCCGCCTGGAAAATTCTGCGAGGGAAAATTCTGCGAACCATAATGGCTGTCGAAATCAGCGACCAGACCGAGAAAGGGAATGACCTTACCTTCCACCGAAGCTTCCCAGCCGTTCGTGTTCGCCCGGTCGATCGAGGAAAGATCTGTGTTGTAGTACGAGTACCCGAAAAAAACATTGGCGCTGGGAACTTGAGCGCTGGCCAGACCCGCGAACAGAAACAAGGAAGAGAGAACCAAGACAATTTTTCGCACGAGCACTTCTACCTGCCTTTCTAGTTGGATGCACCGTTGCTTTACTGCCCCTTAGATGCACAAGGCCCGGTTTTCGTTTAAACCTCGCCGAGCGAGTTCTTCGCATTTTTGAACCCAGAGGCGGGACCGATGTTTCGCGGAAAAGGAAATATTCCGGGCACGATTCGGAAGCGCTGCTTCCGCAGTTTTGCCCCGAAAGACGGGTCTGCAGCGAATTATGATGTGTTGCCTAGAAACTAACTCTTCGTCAGAAGCGCCAAACGAGTCCCGTGGATCCGCGGAAATCGTTCTGTG
>Ga0116125_1000737_pt1 | contig 15080 bp, 10 predicted proteins | sample June2015DPH_16_1_2_FD_89729 | JGI IMG/M metagenome (GOLD analysis project Ga0116125, IMG submission 89729) | Peatland microbial communities from SPRUCE experiment site at the Marcell Experimental Forest, Minnesota, USA - June2015DPH_16_10 | ecosystem: Environmental > Terrestrial > Soil >...
CCCAGCGCCGGCGACACGCCCAGCGTGTGGAAGTAGCCGGCGCTTACTTGCTGGCCGTCGAGCCGCTCCGGCTGATCTCCGTCGGCGAGGGTCGGCAGCCACTGTTTCACGACCGCGATTGTGTCGAAAGAGCGACTCCGCTCCAAAATTTCACGATACGTATGGAAGGCCTGGGGAAATTGGGAACCGTCGTCGCCGACATACCAGATCATCATGATCCGGCCGGCATTCGGATACGGCAGCGGCTCGAACAGGATCGGATTGATCGCGCTGAAAATGGCCGTCGTGCCTCCGATGCCGAGCGCCAGTATCACGATGGCCGTGGAGGCAAAGCCCGGACTCTTGCGGAGTTGCCGCACCGCATAGCGAAAATCCTGGAGCAGGCCGTTCATGCATGCACATCCGCCATCAGTTTCTTCAGCTCTTCTTCGGCGACGACTTTCCCGTCGAACAAATGCACTTCGCGTTGCGCATGCTTAGCAAACCGCGGATCGTGCGTCACCATGCAGATGGTCGCGCCTTCGCGGTGCAGGTTTTGCAGCAGTTCCATCACGGCTTCGCCGTTGCGTGAGTCCAAATTTCCCGTAGGCTCGTCCGCCAGCAGGATGGAAGGTTTCCCGCCCAGAGCGCGCGCCACGGCGACACGCTGCTGCTGGCCGCCGGAAAGTTGCGACGGATAATGCCGCACGCGGTGCGCCATGCCCACGCGTTCCAGCGCTTCCATGACACGCGCCTTCCGGTCGGCGGCCGGCATTCTCTGCCGATAAGTGAGAGGTAGTTCGACGTTTTCGTACACCGTCAGATCGCCAATCAGGTTGAAACTCTGGAAGATGAATCCGATTTCCTGGTTGCGGATGCGCGAGCGCTCGGCAAAGTCGAGGTTCTCCACCGACTTCCCGTTCAGCGAGTAACTGCCCCCGGTCGGCGTATCGAGCAAACCGATGATCGAGAGCAGCGTTGACTTGCCACACCCCGACGGCCCCGACATGGCTACGTATTCGCCTTTAGCAATCGAGAGGTGCACACCCGAGAGCGCGTGCGTCTCAATCTCGTCGGTGTAGAAAACCTTGGTCATTTCCTGGATCTGAATCAACGGCTGCCCGGCTTCAGTCATGGCTTTTGCCTCGTCGTTCTTGAATTTCGTCGCTCTTGATTTTCGTCGCCCTTGATTTCGCAGTTCTTAAGTTCGATTTCGCTTGCTTTCGTTCATCATTCCAATCGAATGCGGTCCGTCTTATCCCAGCGCGACATGTCGGAGAGAATCACAGTGTCACCCTCGCGCAGCCCGTCAAAAACCTGAATCGAATTCACCGATTCACGTCCCACCTTCACCGGCACACGTTCCGCTTCCTTGCCATCCCCATCCAGCTTGAACAAACTGATGGTGCTGTTTTCCTGGCCAAACGCCGGACGACCCACGTAGAGAATGTTGTCCAGCCGTTCCAGATCGATGGTCCCGTCAACACTCAAATCCGGGCGCGCTCCCTTGGGCAATGCGCTCGTTAGTTGGACGTCCACAGTGACCGTTCCGTTTTGCACCGCGGGGTCGACCCGCATCACAGTCCCGCTAATGATCCCGTTATGCGTGTCGACCGCGGCCGGTTCGCCAAACTGCACATCGCGCGCCTGGGTTTCGGCAATCTTCAATTCCGCCATCAGATGGTCCGGTTGCACGACTTTCGCCAGCATCGCTCCCGGCATAACATGTTGTCCGACCTGCAGCGGCAAATCCACCAGCACTCCATCAATGCCGGCGCGGACTTTCAATGCGTCCAGTTGTTTCTGCTTCAACTCGGCGAGGGTTCGGGCTTCGTCGACCTTGGCTTGTTCCTGGGCCAGTTGAGTTTCAATGGCTTTCTTGTTGATCACCAGTCGCTGCTCTTCCAGATCATTTCGCGTCGTGAGTTCGTCGGCCTTGCCCTGGGACGATTTGTAAGCCAGACCGGAGATCACGCCGAGTTCATAGAGGGCCTTGTCAGTATCCGCCTGTCGTTTGGCCTGGCTGTAGTCGGCGTTCACGGTCGCGGCTCCGGCCCTCTGGGTCATCAGATCGCTATCGAGTCTGACCTTGAAGCTCTGGTACTCCGCTTCCGCCGCCTGCAGTTGCAGTCGAGCGTCCACGGCCGCCTGCTCCACCGGCGGATTGCTCATTTCCAGAAGAACGGTGTCGGCTTTCACCTGCGAACCCGGCAGCACGCGAATGCGCACTACGGTCGCTTCCGTCTCGGCGGGAATCTGGCGAACCGCTTCCTGGGTGGGCACCAGCGAGCCCGGTCCACGCACCTGCCGCAGCATGGAGCCATGCTTCACCGTATCCATCCACACGGTTCCGCGCTCGACCGAGGGTGCAGCAGGCTTCATTCGCCATACGACAACCGTCAACGCCGCGATGCCGACGATGCCGACTGCCGCGAGAGCAATCGTGCGGCGAAGTTTTTGACGCTTGAACTCGGGTCGTGCGATATCCATCACAGGGCATGGTGGCAACTCGTCGGCCAAAGCTCAGAAAGGGCTAAGTGATAGGAAAGGCAGCAAGATAAGTCTTAGCAAGGGCTCGATCGGGCGATCGCGGGTGTCCAGTGCCGGAACTGTCTGTTCACTACCGGACAACACACCACAGCCGGGGGAAGCGAGACCGGAGCTGCCGACTTAGCTGCTATACCGGCGCGGGACGCGTTTCGAAATGTTGCAGAGAATTTCGTAGGGTGTGCTGTTGGCGAGTTCGGCGTGCTCCAGGGCATCGACACTCAGGCCTTCGCGCTCGCCCAGCAGAATGACTTCATCGCCCACGGCAATGCCTGGAATCCCGGTCACATCTACCAGCGTGAGGTCCATCGAGATGCGGCCCACGATCGGCGCATAGTGTTCCCGCACAATTACCCGGCCCCGGTTGGAGAGCTGCCGATTGTAACCGTCGGCGTAGCCCACCGGCAGCACCGCAACGTGCGCGGGCGCTTTTGTCACGTAAGTCGCGCCATAGCCCAGCGGCTGGTTTGCCCCAAAGTCGCGCAAGGATAAGATGCGCGTCTTCCAGGTGAGAATCGGCTTGACCGGCAGGCGCAAAGTTCCGCCACCCACTTCGCGTCCGGCGCGCTGAAAGGGCAGGTAGTAGCCATAGAGCGCGACTCCGGGGCGCACCATCGTGTTCCAGGTTTCGCGCCGTGATATGACCGCCGCGGTGTTGGCCATGTGCACGAACGCCGGTTCCATACCCGCCTCGCGCACCAGGCGTCGGGCAGCATCGAAGCTGCGCTCCTGCTCGGCCACCGAAGGCGCGTCCATGATTTCGGAGGATGCCAGGTGAGTTGAAAGTCCTTCCAACACGAGATGCTTCGCAGCCTGCATCGCTGCGAGCACACCGGGAAGTTGATCGACTGCAACGCCCAGCCTCCCCATGCCGGTATCAACTTTCAAGTGCACCGGATGCCGCGCCACGCCCAGCGCGGCCGCTGCTGTCTCCAAGGTCTCGATATGCCAGGGCTCCCAGACCGTGGGTGTGAGATGCAGACGGATAATCTCGCTCTCTTCGCCGCGCCAGAAGCCGGTCATCAAAAGAATGTTGGCGCGAATGCCGGCCTCGCGCAGCGGAATGGCTTCGTCGAGCGAGGTCACGCCCAGCCATTTCGCACCTTGAGCCTCGAGAGCGCGCGAACACTCGACTGCACCATGGCCATAGGCATCGGCCTTCACCACCGCGCACACCGTGACATTCGCTCCCACATGCTTCTGCACCGTGCGAAAGTTTTGCCGCAGCGCGGTCAAAGAGACTTCCGCCCAGGTCGGTCGCGTTGCCGCACGGCTCAGGATTTCTGCAGTGGTTGCCACTTTCGCGATTATAGCGGGAGCAGCCTGCGCGCCCAGGTTACGCTGGGGCTACTCCCGCATGACGTTAGCTTCCCCGCGCTTTGTCATCCCGAGCAACGCGAGGGATAACAAGCAGAGGCGTCGTGAGTCTTTCAGTTTCCCGACAGCGTGAAGTTCACCGTGATCTGCGTCTCCACTTCGATGGGCTCGCTGTTGAGAATGTAGGGACGATAGCGCCACTGGCTGACAGCGCTGATCGCCGCCGGCACGAGCATGGGAGGCCCGGAGAGAGCATGCAGGTTGTCGATCGTTCCCGCTTTGCTGATGAGCGCGGCCAGAACGACTGAGCCCTGAATGCGCGCATTTCGCGCCAGCGGAGGATAAGCGGGCTCGACACGTCGAATCAGATTGCCCTCCAGCATCGACGAAGTGCGAATAGCTCGGGCAATAGGCGGAGGCGGAGTCGGCAATATTGCCCGGCTCCCGCCGAGTAAAGACTGAAGAAGTCCGTCTCCTGTACCCGGCGGAAGGCCCGTACCTTCGATCCCTCCGCCAGGTCCACCGGGTAACGGTGGCGATGAGTTGTCGGGGCCGGTTCTTATGACGATTGGTATGCGCGACGGCTGCATCAAGCGGCCGGGCAGAATGTCGGTCGGCACGACCGAGGAACTTCTCGTTCCCTGTCGGGGCGCGGGTTCTGACGAAACTCGTCCCAGACTGATCGGCGTTGAAACAGTGCGAGCTGCGGGTAGACCGACGGTTTTCAGCACGGGCAGCAGGAGCAGCAGACTGATGACCAGCGCCTGCAGTCCAAAAGAAGTTAACGTGGTCCAGTTGCGGCGAGCTCGTTGGGACCAGGAAGTTTCCAGCATGCTATCGGCAAAAATCGTGTCTTCCAACACCGCGTCTTCGAACATGGCATCCTCCCGTGTGAAATTCTGGTTGCTGCTATGGACACCACGAAGGCGCGCGCGGGCGAGGTTCAAACCGAAAATAAAGCACTGGAGAAAATAAAAAAGGCCGCGTTTTCACGCGGCCTGCTGGAACTTTTCAGACACCCGAGGTGTCCGGCTCTTACTGTTTGGGCGCTGTCGGCGCAGGGGGCTTCGTAGCTCCCGTAGAAGGCTTCGGAGCGGGCTTAGTGGCTCCCGCTGTCGGCGCGGCCACGCCCGACTGCGCGTTGTAAATATCCACCACCGGCTTCGTGATGTCCATGCTATCGCCCGCCAAAAGCACCGGGCCCTGCGGCCATTGCTTTGACGTGTCGATGATCAGGCCATAGCCGTTGTCCTGGGAGTACTTGACGATAACCGGAGCCACTTTCTGCAGGATGCGACCGAAGATTTCCTGTTGTTGGGCGCCGAAGTCTTCCTGGGCATCCTGCACTGCGCGGTCGAACAGCTTTTGCTTGCTCTCGATCTGCTTTTTCAGGGTAGCGAGCGCCTCTTCATTGAGCTTTTCCTGCGTGTTCGTGAGCTGCTTTTTCAGTGCCTCGAGTTCGTCGTTCTGGCCCTTCAGTTCATTGCGCTTGGGTTCGAACTTTTTTTGCAAAGTATCGAGCTCTTTTTGCCCTTCGTTGCTCCCGAAGACAGCTCCTTCTACGTTGATGGCTCCAACCTTGGTGCCGGTGTTGGGGGCAGGCGCGGCTGCCGGTGACGAAGCAGCAGGGCTGGCTGGTGTGGCGGCGCTGCCGGTTTGGGCCAATGCGGAAATAGTCAAGCTAACCGCACAGGCCAGAAAAACTCGCAAGAACTTGCTTGTCATTGGATCGGTTGAACTCCTTGGAACATGATTATCCCAACCTGTCGTCAGAACATGTCTTGTCAGAACATGTCTATCAAAACATGGTTCCGGGAATGACTTCGAAAACGCTCTCTGATAGCCGCTCTGATCGTTTCCTAAATCAACGCTGGGCCGCACCGAATGAGGTCTCCGCTGTGGTCGCGGCCGCCGTCGGAAAAGGCGCACTAGACTGCCAGCATCACACACGCCAAAACCTGCGGGGCGTGCCGTCCACCGCTCACAGCTGACTTGATGGCGTGGATCGTCTGTATTATAGAGGCCTCACCCCAGCCCGTCAAACCTGCCGGCAGAGCCGCGCAGAGTCGCGCAGTTAGAACGTAGTCGCCACCGTGAACCGGAAAGTCTTCCGCGGCTCCCTCAACTGAAAACTAGGGGCGTACGTATTCACTGCCAGATGATAGGTGTAGGCGCCCGCCGCCGTGTTGCAAATGGTTCCAGCCTTAGTTCCGACCGGACACTGCGCCTGCGGGAACATGGCAGTCGTAATGGGGATCGGCGGGTTGGCCTGCTCATCAAGCCGCAGCGGGTTGTACGCCCAATACAGCCGGAAGGGCGCATTCACCACGGGCAGGAACACCTGCAGTTCGAGGCCAGTGGAAGCGCGCGGCCTCCAGTCCGTCTGGCCCAGAACCTGCAACTGGTCGGAAGGACTCGGTTTCAGAATGCCTCCACCCTGGCAGTTATAGCCGGCATCGAGCGTCGGACATCCAAATTGGGTCCCGATCAACGTGTCGTATTGCACCTGGGCAATCTGCAATTGCGAGCGCCGGAGGATGGGGTCAATGCCCATATCCCAGAAGGGCGCGATCGCCACCGGCCCCGCGATGGTGATGCGATATTCCATGTTCGTGAACAGACTGAAGTCGCCGCCGGGGAACACGATCTGATCGACCGGGATGGGAATCGTCCAGTTTCCCAGGTGCGGATTGGCTGGATTCTTCGGAACCGGAGTTCCATCCGGATTGGTCAGCGTGATCGCGTTAGCACTGGGAAGAAACGCCACCGGAGAGACGGACCGCACGTCAAACCCACGAAGATCGTTTTCGCCGCCCATGAAGAAGCGCTGGAAGGGCGGAGCCACCAGCCCGTCAAAACCGCTGATGAACGATCCTTGTATGTTGAAGCCGAACGTGTTGCGGCGGTTTTGTCCGGGTATGAACTGCTTGTACTGAATGATGGGACGAACCGACCGGACGGTGCCGCCGATTCCGGCGAGTTCCATGCCCACGGTCATCTGGTGCCCTTTGTGGGGGAAGATGCCGCTATCGAGAGTATTGAACGAGAAGTTGGGGAAGATCTTGCTGGTAATGATTCCGTCCACCGCGTTCGGCCCCGAGATGCCACGGAACGCGATGTATTCGAACAGATTTTTCGAGGCCGTGCTCAAAGGCAGCAGCGTCGAGCGGTCCAGCGTGTAGGAAATGCCCAGACGCTTGAATGAACGGCGCAAGGGATAACTCAACGAAGTGGTAAAGCCCACGCTTGACTGCGAATAGTTCTGCAGGTTCTGCAACTGCGCGCTCGGCAGATTCAGCGCCTGCCCGCCGCCCAGGATGGAAAGCTGCCGCGCCTGGTTATAGCTGACTCGATTACCGAAAACGTTGAAACCGAATTGCAACGGACGATCGAACATGTAGGGCTGCGTAAACCCAAAATTCACGCTGCGCGCCAGGTTCCCCAGGCTGACTTGCATTTGCAAGGTCTCGCCGCGTCCCAGGAAGTTGTTGGTCGAGTAGTTGAGGCCGATGAAGGCACCCTCCAGCCCGCTGACGCCGCCGTTGAGTCCGATGCTGTTCTTGCCTTTCTCGTGGACTTTCAGCGTAAGGTCCACCTGGCCATTTTTCTCGTCCAGCTTCTTTTCGGTCACGTTCGGATCGTCGGGCTTGAGCTGGTCGAAATAAGAAAGCTGATTCAGGCGGAGCAGGCTCAGTTCCCACAAATGGGCGTTGTAGATGCCGCCCTCTTCGAGCGCCAATTCGCGGCGGATCACCTTGTCGCGCGTGGTGGTGTTACCGGTAAACTCGATGCGGCGCACATAGAATTGCTTGCCCTCTTCGACGTCGATTTCCAGATTTGCGAGTTTCTTGTCGTCGTCAAAAGTGGTGTTGGGAACCGCCGTGAAGTTGATGTAACCATACTGACCGTAGGCCTTACGCAGAGCCTCCAGGCCTTTGGCGATTTTGTCGCGGCTGAAAATGTCTCCATCCTTGAGCGGAAACAGTGAGCGCAACGCGTTCACGTTGGAAATCGCTTTATTGTTCTTGAACGTGATCTTGCCCAGGCGGTACTTGTCGCCTTCCTCGACTGGCATGGTAATGTCGACCGCTTTGCCGGCTCCCGCCTGGATGAGAGGAATGTGCGGACCCTTATGTCCGGTATCGTGGATTTCAGTCTTAGGGTCGCTTACGTTCGCCTTGAAATAGCCGCGGTTCTGGTATTCCGCCCGCACCCGCTCGGTGTCCTCTTCCAGCTTGGTGGCGTCGTACGTCTTGGCGAAGATGTTTTCCAGGAAGATGGAATGGGGAATACCGATCGGCTTCAGGTTCTTCATAGCCGCGCGTAGCGTGCGTGCGTTAATGGCCTTGTTGCCTTCGAACCTGATTTTGCCGACTTTAACCTTCGGTCCTTCCTTGATCACGAAGGTGATGCCGACCGCAGCCGGTGGAATCTGCCGCACTTCCGTGCGAATGGTCGCGAACTGGTGGCCATGCTCAGAGAGCAGCCCTTTGATCGAGACTTCCGCTTTCTTCATGCGCGTAGGATCATACTGGCTTTCGACCACGAGGCCGACTTTGTCCTGCTTAAAGCGGTCGAGGATGTCACTGTCGGAAACTGAACTGTGGCCCACGTAGGAGATTTCCCGGATCGTCGGTTTTTCTTTCACCTGGACCGTCAGCCGCCAACCCTTAGGCGTCTGCTCGCGGAGGATCTTGATATCCTCGAAGTAGCCCGTGTTCCACAAGGAGTTGAAGTCGCGCTCCAGGGCAGCCACGTCATACACGTCCCCCGGTTTGGTAAAGACGCGGGCAAGAATTGTCTCCTTGGGAATGCGGCGATTGCCGCTGACGCCGATTTCGGAAACGATGTCGCTCTGCGCCCAGGTCGAGGTGGCCGTCGCCGTTACTAGCACGAGCATGGCCAGAAGCGTGGTGAGCGCTACACCCAGCCCGCGCACAGCTCGCCCCACCCCTGGCCAAGGCCGTTGAAATGAAGAAGATGGCACCGACACGACCCTGAACTGACAGGGGCGTTGGGGCACAACAAGGTTCTCCGAATGAAAGCGAAAAGGAATCGCTACGACCTCAGCCTCTGAGATGTGAGAAAACTGTCATTATACGGTAGCGCCAGGAAAAGCGTCCAAGACCGCGACTCTTTCCCGGCCAAATCTGCACGGCCAAATCCCGTTGGGTCAAATCGAAATCCAACCCTCATAGGTCCTGACCCGATCGGAACCCGCGGTTGCTTCATAAGGATGGCTTGGATAACTCTACCTCAACCAAGACGGAATAAAACGTAGCCGAGTTGCCCATGTCGGCAAGTTTTTCTGAGGTGAGGGTATTTATGCTCTGGAAGCCGGGAGTCATCTTCGCCCAATTCAGGCTGGCAGAGACAACTCCGGGCTGAACTTTGCCATCGACCCGCGCTCGCAGCAGGATGTCTCCCCGATGGTTGAAGACTCGAACTCTGTCGCCGTCGCCGATGCCGCGCGAACCGGCGTCGGCGGCAGAAATCTCCAGCAGGCCCGGCTCTTCCATTTCCCGCACGGAAGGCAGGTTGGAAAAACTGGAATTCAGGAAGTTGTCGCTCTTGCGCGCCAGCAACTCCAGGGGCAGCGCGCCCTGCTTCTTTCCGTGCCTGGATTCGGTGGGAGGAGTAAAATCCGCCACCGGATCGAGCCCCTGCGCTTTCACCGCCTCGCTGTAAAGCTCCGCCTTCCCCGAACGCGTGCGAAAGTTCCCCCGCGCAAAAGGAAGAAACGGGACAGGTTCTGTTTGTGTGGGGATAGCCGACCCCGGCTGTCCGCCGGAGCGCAGCTCCGCTTCGGAAGCCGGAAGCCGAGAGCCGGAAGCCGCAAAGTTCAACCGCACCTGCCCCAACTCCAGCCGCTCGCGGCCGATCCCCTGCATCCACGGATCCTTCGAATCCAACGCCAGATCGATCATCTCGTCCACGCTCTCGCGGAAGCAATCGTCCTCGAAGCCCATGCGCTCGGCCAGCGCGCGAAACAGCTCCACATTCGGCCGGCACTCGCCCAGCGGCGCAATCGCCTGATTCGAAACCTGCATATAGTAGTGCCCGTACGCCTTCTGCAAATCTTTGTGCTCGAAGAACGTAGTCGCCGGCAGCACGATGTCGGCATAATCCGTAGTGTCGGTGAAGAATTGCTCGTGCACGACCGTGAAGAGATCCGGCCGCAACAGCCCGCGTACCACTTCGTCGTGCCGGGGAGCGACCGCCGCGGGATTCGAGTTGTACACGAACAAAGCCTTCACCGGCGGATCGTTCTGCGTGTTGAGCACCCGGCCCAGTTCCACCATGTTGATGGTGCGAGCCTCGCGTCCCAGCGCGGCCTGCATCAGGTCAGGTCGTTTCAGGGCCTCAGTATTGAATGCGAAGCCGCCGCTGGTGGACATCTGCAGCCCGCCGCCGATTTCTTTCCACGATCCAATAATGCAGGGCAGCATGACAATGCTGCGCGTCGCCATCCCGCCGCGCTCGCCGCGCTGCACGCCGTAGTTCAGCCGGATCACTGATGGTCTGACGGTGGCATACTCGCGCGCCAGTTTGCGAATGTCGGCAGCGGAGATCCCCGTCCATTGCGCTACACGCTCGGGAGAATATTCTTTTACCTTCTCGCGCAGTTGCTCAAAACCTAGCGTGTATTTCGAAACATAATCGGCATCGTGCAGGTTCTCGCCGATGATCACGTGCATCATCCCCAGAGCCAAAGCTGCGTCCGTGCCCGGATTGATGGGCAAGTACCAGTCGGCGCACTCCGCCGTCCGCGTGCGGTAGGGATCGATCACCACCAGCTTCGCGCCCTTGCGCCGCGCCTCGGCGATGAATGGCCACAAATGAACATTGTTGCCGTGAATATTTGCCGCCCACGCGATGATGTACCTGGAATGCCGGAACTGCTCCGGCTCGGTGCCGAGCTTCACACCCAGAACTGACTCCAGACCAGCTTCCCCAGCCGCGGAACAAATCGCCCGATCCAGCTGCGATGCACCCAGCCGATGAAAAAACCGCCGGTCCATACACGCGCCGTTCAGCGCCCCCAGAGTTCCCCCAAACGAATAAGGCAGAATGGCCTCGCTGCCAAACTCCGCCGAAATCGCGCGAAACCGCGAAGCAATCTCGTCCAGCGCCTCGTCCCATGAAATGCGCTGCCAGATCTGCCGGGAATTAGTGTCTGAGTAAGTAGTTTGTGTGGGGACAGCCGCCCCCGGCTGTCCATGCGAAGCGCAGCTCCGTTGCCCCGCCACCGGCCCCTTCGGCCCAATCCGCCGCATGGGATACAGCACCCGATCCGGCGAATACACCCGATCCAGATATTTCGCCACCTTGGCGCACAAAAACCCGCGCGTCACCGGATGCTCCGGATCCCCCTGGATTTTCGTCGCCCGCCCATCCTCGACCGTGATCAGCACCCCGCAAGCATCCGGGCAGTCGTGCGAACACGCGGCATGGACAACCTGCTTCATCGTCCTACGATTATACGGTGCCTGCCCCATCCACGTGGCCCTGCAGCAGAAAACAAAAAGCCGGGCAGCTTGCGCTGCCCGGCCATACGTGAAGCCACCAAAATTACTCCGTCGGAGGCAGAACCCGGACTCGCCCCGCAACCACGAAGGGCACGCCCGTAGTCTGATCCTTGAACACTAGCCCGCGCGAAACCAGGTTGGGTGTTCCCGCGGCGGCCAAACCAGAAAGACCGTCGATGTTTTCAAACACCGTCAAGTTTCCGGTGAGCACCGTGAACGGCCCGTTCGCGGCATAGCTCATCAGCGCGTCATTTTGCATCTGGAAGGAGCCCAGATTGCTTCCCGAAGCGCCCGTGACGGTGACGCTATTGGCCACCAAACTTCCCCACACACCCTGGCGCCGCAACGAAACCATGTCTGGCGTGAAGGTGGTGCCGGTAACGGTGCCACCGATAAATATCCGTTGCCCCACCACCAGCGATGAACTATTGAAAACCAGGTCGGTCAACAGGTTATCGAAGAAGCAGATGTCGTACTGCGACACTCCGCTCAGGTTGATGGTCTGAACCGTATCCACCGGGTACACAGCCGACGTGCCCAGTTCCTCGCCCACCCACATGGTCACCGACGTGACGGGCCCAGAGGTTGGATTCACCGCCAGAATGCGGCCGGAGACGAACGCCTTATCGGTCGTAACCTGCTCCACCATCGTGGCCAGAATGCTGCCATCGGCCTGCATGGTTCCGACCACTGAAACGATGGCATTCGTAGTCAGCGTGGCCAGCGTGTTGCTGCCGTTGTACTGCGTGCTCGAGTTCACATCAATCGTTCGCGGCACGCCGTAGGGTCCCTGCATCAGGAACGAATTCCCCGCCGTGTTCACCGAGACCAGGTTGCCCGTGAAGTCGGTGATCTGACCCACTTCGCTGGAGGCCGAGACTGCCGATATGTCGATCATCGGGTTGATCACGCCCGTAATCTGCCCGCTGCTGGTGACCAGCGAATCATGTATGTCGAAGTCGATACGCAGGCCCGCTAGACCGTTGCTGCCAACCACCAGCGGCGCACCGGTCGGGAACGGAATCGTCACCGTCGTCTGTGAGAAGGAACCCGTCAACGTCTGTACGGACGGCGGAGTCGTAGTCAAGTCCACATAGCTGATGACCGGAGCCGGATTTGTGTTTTCAAAAGTGAAGGTGATGCTGTTATAGGTCCCGGCGGGGATTGTGTTGAATCCCAGCAGCGTCCGCAACCCGAGTAACCGCGCGAAATCAACTGCCTCGGGCGACGAGATCGCGCTCACCGTTGTAGTCCCGTTGTTGAGCGTGAGGCTGTCGATGGTTACGTTAAATCCGACAACGGCAGAGGCGGGAGCATCTTCTCCCGTTACGAACACGCTGCCCTGTGCATTCGAACCTGCACCCGAAGAGGCGGAATTCGTCGATCCGCAACCCAAGCCGATCATTGTGAGCGCGAGCAGTAACCCAATCCCAAAGAACTTTTTCATGGCAGGCTCCGATGCGAAAGTTTTGTTTGTGAAGCGCTTTCCGGTGGCGCGGTGATTTGCTTCACGACGATGGAAACACAGCCCCGCAAAGAATGTCGCGTAACCAAGGAGAGGTTACTCGGGCAGTGATGCAAGCGCTATTTTGAGCTATCTGATTGGATGCGAGGGGGTTGCGAGGCGCCGCAGCCAGAGAACAAACTGCTGGGCATGTACTTCTGTGTAAGTTTCCGACAAGAGCGAAGAGCGGAAACGGGGTGCCTGAACATCTCTAGCCCCGATTCGCGCCAAAGAGAAATAATGTTCGATGCCGCAATGCGTGCAGAGAGTTTTTCTTGCTCAGAATTTTGTCGTATCCGCGTGTATCCGCGTGAATCCGCGGCGAAAGGAAGTTGCTTCTGCGCCTTACTTCAACTCCAGCACTTCTTTCTCTTTGCCCTTGCTCATTTCTTCCATCTTCTTAATCTCACCGTCGGTCAGCTTTTGAATTTCGTCGAGCGAGCGCTTCTCTTCGTCCTCGGAAATCTTCTTGTCTTTCAGCGCCTTCTTGATGGCGTCATTGCCGTCGCGGCGAATGTTGCGGACGGCCGTGCGGTGCTCTTCCAGCACCCGATGCAGTGTCTTCACCATATCCTGCCGGCGCTCCTGGGTCAGCGGAGGAACTGGCACGCGGATGAGCTTACCGTCGTTCATCGGATTCAACCCCATGTCGCCGGAGCGGATCGCCTTTTCAATCGCCCCCAGCTGCGACGCGTCGAAGGGCTGCACCGTGATCAGTTGCGGCTCGGGCGCATGCACCTGCGCCACCTGATTCAGCGGCATCTGCGAGCCATAGTAATCCACACTCACGCTGTCGAGCATGTGCACCGAGGCGCGCCCGGTTCGCACGCCCGCCATGGCCTTACGAAAATCCTCCACCGCCTTGTCCATGCGCGTCTTCAGCTGGACATACGTTTCCTTCAGCCCCGCAATGCTCGCCATTGTCGCTTGCGCCATAGTGGTCAGCTCCGAATGATCGCAGTATCAAAACGCAGCATTATAAACCCAACAAGAAACCTGGCCACGGATTTACACGGATCAACACGGATTTAAAAACGTAATCATGTCGAATTTTGAGGCTCACGGGATTTGTTGCGGAGTCTTCTGCAATGGTTTGCCGTATCCGTGCGAATCCGTGAAGATCCGTGGCCAACGAATTTACGCGCCGACCCTCGACCCAATCTTTTCGCCCAGCAGAACACGCCGGATGTTGCCGTGGTGATTGAGGTTGAAAACGATGATGGGCAGATTGTTGTCCTTGCACAGGCTGATGGCGGTGGAGTCCATCACTTTCAGCCCCAGCCTCAGAACTTCCATGTAGGTAATGTGATTGAACTTCTTGGCGCCGTCGACTTTCAGTGGGTCAGCGTCGTAGATGCCATCCACCCGCGTCGCCTTGAGAATCGCCTCAGCCTTGATCTCCATGGCGCGCAGCGACGCCGCCGTATCGGTCGAGAAATAAGGATTGCCCGTGCCTCCGGCAAAAATCACCACGCGGCCTTTTTCCAGATGGCGAATCGCCCGCCGCCGGATGAAAGGCTCGGCCACCTGCTTCATCTCAATCGCCGACTGGACACGGGTGTAGACTCCCTGCTTCTCGAGCGCATCCTGCAACGCCAGCGCATTGATAACCGTGGCGAGCATGCCCATGTGGTCGGCGGAAACGCGGTCCATGTCCTTGGCCTGGTCGGCGACCCCGCGAAAAAAGTTGCCTCCACCGACGACGATGGCCAACTGCACGCCCAGCTTGTGAACGTCCGCCAGTTCAGCGGCGACTTCGTGGATGCGCGCCGTATCCACACCAAACCCCTGATTGGCAGCCAGGGCTTCTCCGGAAAGCTTGAGCAGAACGCGTTTGAAAGCAGAGGTCGGGGTCGTCATGAGTTAGTACTCAATGGATACGCACTATGTTAATGGCGTCATCCCCGAAGCTCCGCGTTTTCTCCAGCGGGGCGAGGGATCTCGCGTGGATCAAATGAAACGTATTTCGCGCGCGAGATCCTTCGCTTCACCTGAAAACCGGCTACGCTCAGGATGACGCACCAACTGGGCGATTGAGCCACAAAAAAGGCGCCCCGAAGGGCGCCATCGAGATTATTCGCCTTTCGGCTCTGTAGGCTTCGTCACGGCGACGGTCTCGCCAGCATCGCCGACCTTGAAGCGCGCAAAGCGGCGAACCGAAATGTTCTCCCCCAGCTTGCCGATCTTGGCGGCAACGAGCTGCG
>Ga0116125_1000740_pt1 | contig 15014 bp, 6 predicted proteins | sample June2015DPH_16_1_2_FD_89729 | JGI IMG/M metagenome (GOLD analysis project Ga0116125, IMG submission 89729) | Peatland microbial communities from SPRUCE experiment site at the Marcell Experimental Forest, Minnesota, USA - June2015DPH_16_10 | ecosystem: Environmental > Terrestrial > Soil > Wetlands...
GATCACCCGGCTTGGTATAAGGCGCCACCGGCACCGGAAGAACAAACTTCGCGACTCGGGCCTGCTCAAACGCACCCCGCATCACTGCAAGAATCCGCTGCCGCCCGCTAACCTCGCGTTTGCCTGCAACCTTCGCCGCTTCCAAATACATCGAAGCCATCAAATCAATCTCAGCAACTGGATCCTCCGCCAGGCATCCCTTCGCCGGCGAAAGCTGGATCACATTCGAAAACGAATCCTCCAACCGCCGCAGCAAAACCTCACGCTCCCGCGTAGTAGCCAGCTGCCCGCGAATCTCCCGCTCCAACGCTGCCAGCATGTCGACATCCGCCTGCGGATCTAAACACTGCACCCGCCGCCAATCCCGCGTAAATCGAACATCCGCAAATCCTGCCCCATTCGCCCCAGACTCGACCATAACCAGCCCAATATTGACGAACTCATTCTTAACCGCGTCCGGCACATACCGCAGTAAGAAAAATTCGAGCTGTCGCCGATCAGCCATGAATGTTCTACCCTGTGCTCCTCTGTGTCCTCTGTGTTAAAGGTCCTAAGCCTGTTCTCTCCACCCCGGAAACGGCCGCCGCGGCGAAACGCGAAACGCCTCAATCAACTCTCTCACCATTCCACGCCGAGTGATCAAAGTTCGCACCAGCTTCTCCAACTCATCCCACTCTCCTCCATACCACTCCGGAGGAATCTCCCCCGCCAAACTCCACACTACATCCTCTTCCATCTTTTCGATGCGCGAGAGCCACGGCTCAAACGACTCCCACCCGCGGACGCTTTCATACACTTCATTCCGCGCATACACCCCGCGTAGCGGATAATCCGGAAACGTCCACTCCCCCGCGTTGAAACAATATCCCTGATCGATAAACGCCGCCGTATATTTTTTCTCCCGCAACTTTCTCCAGAACGCTGCCTGCCGCCCGTTCGCGTTTCCCGTCCACTTATCCACCACCAGCATCCCGGGAAATGTCTCCAGATTCCGTACCAAGCCAAACATCTCCACCGGAAGATAATCAAACACCTGTCCTTCCAGCGGACTAACTGCATACCTCGATCCGAACTGCAAACCAGCCTGGCACGGGATCGTGTTGTGCGCCAGTTGAATACTCAACTCCGCCGTGTGCTCCACCAGCCATGCGCCCACTTCCACAACCTCTGTCCCGGGCACGGGCAGTCCTGCGCGCTCCGCCAATCGCGTCGCCAGCATCTCGTTCGTCAAAACCCGCAGATGCTGCGGATTATTTCGGAACTTCACCACATAGAACTGCCCATCGGAGCAGCGCATCAAATGTCCCTGCGCTCCGCCCCGCATCCGTCGCACGTGTTGGACAGCTTCCACCAATCAAGTATGTCAAGCGCTAGTGCAGATCCCGTGTGACGCGGCCCGTCCTGTTTTGCCGAAGCCCCGAGCGAAGCCGAGGGGGAATCCGAAGGAACTCCTGCCCGCGGAAGCCCAGAAGGGGCGACACCCAACCACAAGGCCTGCAATCTTACTCCAACTCAACCCACCCCGATGTGACGAATGAACTTGCCAAGCTCACCCCTCAACCGCCAGGCTCCCCATCTCTAGCGTCCTCTTCTTCACGCCGCGTCCCACATCCTGCCGCCGCACTGCGAGCGCGATCGCCATTGCCATCACGCAATCATCATGTGTTCCATCGGCAGCCGCCGCGTTTCCATCTGAATGCCGAACAAACGTACGACACTCTTCCAGCAACCGCAGGCTATGGAACAGCTCCGGCTCCGCCATCAGCACCGCCGCCATATTGTCAATCATCGCCGGGCGGCTCGCTGCGGACGTTAACCAGCCGAGTTGGCCATCCTTTTCAAAGATGTTTTCGTATCCCAGAGTATTCAGATATGCCAGCACGCCGAATCCATGATTGTTCCGCTCCACCGCCACCAGCGCATGCTCATATCTCTGCCCCAGGTCCGCAACCCGCCGCGCAAGTTCGAACGGTGGAAAGTGGCCATGCAATTCTGCACATTGCATTCCCATCTCCCGTTCGATCACCTGCGCGCACGCATAATCGCCGTCCGACCCGCCTCCTGCTGTGTCCACTCCGATGATGTATCGTCTTCCTTTTTGCGCCGGAAACCAGATCGTTAGCCTTCCATTGTCTTCCGATGCCGTCTCATTCCCCGCCATCCCAAACGCTTTTTCAATCGCGCCCAGTTCGAACACGCATTCTCCGGAGGCCAGAAAGCACGAACTGGGATCCTCCGCATACTCCTGGGCTGCGAGGCCGCGTAGCGCATTCCATTGCTTGCGCCTCCATGCAATTTGCCCCTCGTTCAGTCCATGCGTCTTCATTAACAGATTCTCTTCCGAAGTCAGCTCCAGCGGCGACAGTATCGTTCGCTTTTTCGCCACTACTCGATAGCTGTCGTCATACCACCACGGAAAAAAATGTTGCGTGTAACCAGTCTCAATCGCCTGCTGCCACTCGCGGTAAAAAACTCCAGTCGCTCCGTTGGGCGTCGATTCCAGCACGATCTCGCCGTCCGGCACTACCCCGGCCCTGAGAGAAGCCAGCGTTTCCATCCCGCCGCGGGGCCAGCGTGAGACCTCTGAGCAGTGCAGATTGTGAATGGTCATCCCGCGCCCCGCGTTGTCGTCAGCCGTTTCCACTCGATACTCGCTGTCGAGCCAGGGAAATACGATCTGGCGAACGTTCGAGCGCGACTTCACCAGCGCGCCCCTCAGTATCGCTTTGGGCAGGTTCTCCCAAAAGCGCTGCACAATGTTGAATATCGCTTCCGCTGACTCCTGGCTGTGTGCCACCTGCACGGTTAACGTTCCCGGTTGCGTGATCGTCTGCAGAAAGAATCGCGCCGCGATGTACGTTGTAATCCCCACTTGCCGCGCCTTCAGAATGATGTTCTGCTTGCTGCAATTCCGCGAATATTCCCGCTGCGCCCGGTTCAAACGCAACCACTGGCTTCCACCCCTCTTAGGACGTATCTTCAGCAACCTGGCGATTAAGTAGTCTCGAACCGTTTCGTCACCCATAACCATCTGCCGATCCAAGAAAGATCCGAACTGCTGCAATAGATAAAGATCAATCTCCAAATCTCACCTCAATGTCACGGAGCTGCGAGTAGGACTTGCCCCTCTGCCTGAAAGCCCGCAGCTGACGCCTTCTCTCACACTTCCGTCGAATCCTCATTCCGCATCCGCGCGTACTGCCGGATTCCATCCCGCAAAATCACGCTGCGCTCGGTGAGCTGATGCAGTCCCTGCCAATCTTTTTTCAAATCAACTTGCGGGTCGTATCCCGACTGCGCCAGAAACTTCCAACGCTGGTCATACGAGCGATTCTTTTTCGCTCCGTGAAAAAGATGGTTCACCAATCCCGGCAAATAACCGACATTCCGCCGGATATATTTCTCCGCCCGCTCCTGCCACTCCCGGCACAACTGGATATATGCCGGCGAATAACCCGAGTACAGAGATCGATGAACCTGCCCCACTAATGCCGATGCCATGTGCCAATCCCCTGACCCGAGAATCGCATGATCCATCAGCATCCCAACGTTCTCCAGCGAGCTCCGCTTTGCCGCCCAGGCAAATCCTGGATGCCAGAACTGCCCACTGTGCACGCTGTAGTAGCCATAGGCCGGCTTCGCCTGCAGGAATGCCGCTTCATGCGGGCTCGGCCGGTCCGTCACCCACTTGTAAAGAAACCCCGGAGTCGTGGCCAGCGGTTCGTAATCCGGCCCCATATCCTGCGCATGGCTGAACATCTGCAGCACGTCATAATGCTGCAGAAGCTGCAGCGTTTCCTGCGCCCAGTCCGGACGGTTGAACTTCACGTCCGCATCAATCCATGCTACGTACTTCGCCTCGGCCGGCAATCGCTGGATCAGCAGGTTCAGCGCGTTCTCCTTGTGCCAGATCTCGCTAGCGGTCCGCAATTGCAAGTGCCGAGGATTGTCCGCCTGGGTCACCTCGAAGTGCCGCTCTCCAAACGCAATCTCCGCCGTATAAAGAATCGCGCCTGCCGCTTCGCACTCGCGTTCGAACATCCAATAATTCCAGTAACGCGACCGCCAACGCAGCGGATTTTCCAGCATCGTCACCACATGCAAGCGGTCGGGGAGCGCATGAATCCCCGGCCGCGCCTGCGAAGGATGATCGATACACCGCGAGCATTCGCAGCGCACATGATGTTGCAATTTCCAATCGTCATTCACAAAATCATCCCCCGAAAATCAACTGTCATCCCGACCGGAGTGGAGGGACCTGCTGGTTCTTCCCTCCTAAGAGCGCTCATTCGCGCGTTGTGCTAAGCACTCCTACTTCAAAAGCCCCGCACTGGCCCAGCGCGCAACCTTCCCATGCAAATGAATCCTCATCACGGCCGAAGCATGGTCCAATTCAGCGTTCCCCGTTTTAGCCGTCATAGTTGCGTTGTACGAAGTCACAAACTCGCTAGCCGTTAGCGGAGGCTGCTTCTTTACTTGTTTCGCCGCCACAGCCATCATCCCCGGCGACGCATCCGCACTCACCAGCGGCACGATCGCCGCCACTGACTCCACTTCCGAAAGCAGTATTCCAATCACTGCCGTGATCTTTGCCTGCGTGGCGGGGTCCTTGATATGCAGCGCCGGAAGAAGCCCGTTCAAGCTCGCTTGTACTGCACTCATCGCAGCCTGGATCTGGTTCAGCAGCCCCGGTTGCGCCGCAGCATCCGCCTTCTGATACTGTGTGATCAACGATTGCATCAGTTGCAAATCCGAACCCGCCTGCGCGCCCGCGCTTTGTACCGTCTGCAAATCCGCAGCCGAAACATTACTCCCCGACAACGTCGCCACCAGCGTCACCAGGTTCGCGATTCCCGGAATAAGCGCCGCCACAATCTGCTCCGCTTCGCCAATCCACGCCGTTGAGCACGCCGAACACATCAGCGTCGCGCACAACATCACCGCCACCAACGCCTTCGCCATTCCAGTCTTCTTCATGTTTTATCTCCTGTTCTAAATTAAATTTCGATTAGCAAATAAAAAGGCACGGCTTTCACCGTGCCTGTAGCGCCGCCGTCTCGGCGGCTGTCGGGCGGGCGTCCTCGCCCGCCCGACACTACTGGATCACAACCGCCTTGATCCCCACCGGAACGCCATGCCCCGAGATCGTGATCGGAGTGCTCGCAGTCGTCATGTCCTGATACTGCGTCCATTGCGACCCAACCGTCTGGTTCCCCGTGGTACACACACCATCCGAGCAGCTCTGCGACGTGTCCCACATAATCAGATACGATGTTCCCGCGTTCACAATCGTGCACGACCATAGCGTGCCGCTAGCCGCGCACGGAGTAATCAGAGACGAGTTCTCCAGCCAGTTGTAAGTCTGCTGATAAGAAGTCTCCGCCGATGCCGGCTCGGCCTGAGAACTGGCGTAGTACCATGCGATTCCAGAGACGCCGAGTGACCAATCCATAAGATAAAAGCGGGGCATAAACGAAGCCGCCATATCCGGGTCTGTGTACGCATTTGCAAAACCAGTTGGGGAGTATTGCGCTTCCCCATCCCACAGCGGCTTCGCCAGCTCTGCGGGTTGCAGGATACTTTGAATGTTCGCGATGTACCACTGCATCGCCGATTCAGCTGTGCAGAGAATAGGAGCCGGGCAATTGTTCCCTGATTCGCTCCCGGGCTTCATGTGGAAGTTGAGAATGTCCACCGCCGTCGCAATCGTATTCGCGGGATTAGGACAGGGCAACTCGTATGCCGGTATCCCCGAAGTGTTATTGCAATAAAGCTCGTTCTGGCCGTAGGTCAATGCCGGCCCTTTCGCGTGTGCCGAAGCCATCACAATCTGCGCTGTCGGATCGATCGCGGTCGCCGTACACGGAGTAGACGTCCCATTACCGTTCTCATGAATCACTCCTCGGCCGGTGATGATGCAATTCGCATCTTCCGTAAGCCGCGCCAGCGCAGCGATACTTCCATTCCAGAATGCCTGCGTATCCGGCTCGTTCCAGATTTCCCAATATTTAATGTGCGAATGTGTATCTGTGTATCCCGGACTGTTGACGTGAGTTGCAATCGCGGTAATCCAGGCTTTCCAAATGGCGTCTGCCCCGCTGCCATCGCTGTTTAAATCGCTGGGAGCATCGCACTCTCCATCGCCCAGTCCCGCGCCGCTCCCCGTGTAATTGCACGTGGCATCCGTAGGATCAGAACTCGCCCACGTCGGCGTGCGAGCCAGAGTATACATGCCTTCCATCGCGCCGTTGGAATACGCCAGCGCTAAGTCCGAGTCCAGGCTTGTGAAATTAAACACTCCAGAAGCTGTGTTGAGATAAGGCCACTGCAGCGGCGGCGAATCCCAGAAGCGCTGCATTCCATAATTCACCGTGGGCCAGCCCCCGCCATTTGTATCCGACTCCGAGAACCCCCAGAAGCTTGCCGCGGCGCCCGCCCCCAAACTGTCTGGGTAAGGTCCTGATCCGCAGGCCGTGGCGCAAACATATAGATTCTGTGTCTGCGCCGCATCAATCGCCGGAATGTTCGTTCCCACGCTCGTCCCGTCTGAGGCCTGGTCAGTATTCCCCGCGTAGAACGAACTGTCGGAACGCAATTCGTAATTGTGGTAATCCGGTAGAGTCAGCGGCATCGAACTTGCGCTCATCGCCCCGATGAACCCGACGCACGCCGACGTTGACGAAGCCCCCGTGCAGTACGGCGTTGCCGGGAAATACATCGTCGATGGCGGATTGCATCCTGCCCCGGTGCAGACTGCGCTGTCCGGGTAACTGGCATTGTTGCCGTACTCGGTGTACTTCGAAGCCGTGCGCGTTGGCCACACTAGGTGATCCGCAGAAATCGAAGTGTAGTCGTAATTGAACTGCTCGGTGGGCGTTCCTTCTCCCACTACGCTGTTGTACCAGCCCGCACCCGATGCACCCGAACTCAGCAGGATGCTGTCGCGGAATAAGTGGTCGATCTGGAAGTTTGGCCCCGAGGTCAAAGTGTTCCCGTTGCCTACGGTTTGATTCGCATCGGTGATTAAGGTGTGATGAGTAACGCTTACAAACTGCGGGCCGCCTTGTATGTTCGAGACCGTGCAGTTCGCGCTGCTGTCTGTGCCAGTTACGGTAGAAGCCCAACTTACCGTGACTCCCGCCGTGTTAAACGTCCCGGACCATGCCGCCGATCCAGCGGTTGCCAGTGGACCCACTCCAATCGGCAGCGTGTGACCGCTGATCACGTGGGTTGGCGCGTTGAACCCGGTAACAGAAGTGCATCCGCTAATCCAGAGTGGATCCCCGGCGGAAACATCCATGACCTGGAAACCTTGGCTCGGCGGGCCGGAAGGACAGTCGCCCCCATCTACAGAGCAGGTAGCCACAAAGGTCGCGGTAGTGCCATTTCCGGTGATCGTTCCCTGCCAGCTTTGTCCGGCAGAAGACATTTGGTCACCGAACGCGCTTACGCCCGTGCAGCCTGGGTTTGTGTTTGTAATGTTGTACTCGAGATCGTTGGCGAGCGCGTAGCGTTTCATCGGATACGCCACACCGCCGCCATCCCCTATGATGGCAGAGGACCTTGCGTCAATTTCCCACCCCTGGCAGGCGTTGCGGTAGATGTTGTTCGTCTCGGTGATGTCGCTAATCACGGCTTGATAGTTCTGACCATGACTGGTCGAGGAAGTAGCGCGGACGTTCCGGGTGATGATCGTGCCATTCTGCCCGCCCGAGTTGTCCACGTTCTCGAAGATGTTCCCATCCTGCAGAACCCGTTGGCCTTCTTTGAACTCCTCAGCATTCTTGCGTACAAGGCTCTGACCCGCCCAATGTGCATTGCCGCTGGGAATCGTCATCGCTCCCAGCCATGCATAAGGGAAGGTCAGGCGGTTGCGCCGCATCTCTACGTCCTGCAGCGGAATCCATCCTGAGATGCTCGGACCAGCAACCGCCGAATATCCACCCGCAAACACGCCGCTCGACTGGCCCTCAAGCCAGTTGTGATCGAACTTGTATTGAATCCCCTCGGTGGAAATGGCATGCCCTTCGGCGCCGGGGCGCAGCGCCTGGCTTACCTGCGAATCCACCACCGAGCAATAGTTGCAGGCCGACATGGCGAATCCACTGGTGATCGAGTTCGCTCCGGCAGTCAGCGATGTCCAGTCGCCATGAGACCAGTCTTTTCTCCAATGCATGTGGGTGGCAAACTGCGTGGAACTCGTCTCCGTGCCGGTGGCGATCGAACCGGCAATCGAATTGTTCCCGGTGTTGCCCACGCTCATGCGGAATTCCCCATCTTCGATCAGCCAATGGTCCGGAGCGATGGCGGTACTTGTACAAGCGGGAGGATTACTGGAACTACTGGCTCCGAGCGGACTGCAGGTCTGAATCGCCACGCAGTTTGTGCCGGAGCACTCCGCCGTCCACATAAATTGTACGTCGTTGTAAGCAGCCGCCGTTTCAGAGTTACCGTTCGCCAGATTGAAGTTGCTCTGATACTGCGAGCCTTTGGCTTCATCGATAGACTGGGTGACGGTACAGCCGCCGCCGCAGGTGGAGTTGGTATCCATTTGAAACATCGCTCCCGATGCTTCACTCCAGGTTTCCGGCAAAGCGCCGCCGCCGGTGCCGCTAGAGAAGTTCGATACGTAGGTGGTGCCATCCAACGTGATCGAGTCGTAATACATCTTCGGGTAACCGCCCGCAGCCGAGGTATCCCCTGGGTTGTAGTGAACCTTAATGACTTCGTGGTGCCATGCGTTCGCGGTTATCGTTGGACAGTTTACGCCGGTACTCACCCAGTTGCCCCCGCCATACGAGTTCCAAACATCAAAGACGCTGCCCAAGACGCACTGCGTCCCAAAGTACATGCGCGTGTTCTGCGTGACCCCGCCGTTCCCGGCCAGAAGGTACTTGAACTGGTCGTTCTCCATCGCCTGGATGTCTGCTGTGTTGGTCGGATAGAACCACCAATCCAGAGCCATCGCGTTGGCCGAATCATTTACCGCGTAATCGTAGGACCAGCCGGCATTTGTATAGGCGGGGCCGCTCAGCGAGAGATTCATGGAGTAGCCATCCAGCGCGGGCGAAGCGTTCCCAAACGTCTGACTCGTGGCAGTGGGGATACCCGTTCCGCCAGCACAAAAGACGGGATCGATGTAGGCGCACAGTTGCCAGCCAGTTGCAATATCGTCCAGAGAGAATATCGTTTGCCCCAACTGGCCTACTGTCGTCCCGAGTTGATAAGTCAGGGCATCTCCCGCGCAGTCTGGATTGTCTAACCCGATGTCGGTCGAGGTCGCCAGATTGTCCTGCATGCCGTGAGCGCAAACGATCTGTCCATTGGGCAGACTGGAGTCCTCTGTCGAGTCGAGGATCAGAAAGCTGCTTGCCGGGCTATTACTCGTCTGCGGAATAACAATTCCGCTGGCCGAGGTATACAGCCCCGGTGGAATATCCAGCTTGATGCCGGCCCCAATTCCCGTGCGGCAACTTTCAATATCGTTGATCGCCGATTGCAGTCCCGTGCTCGTCGGCGATCCCGTCCAGTAAGGTGTGTGAAACGTGCAACCCGGCGCCGCCCCAGTCACCCACGTGCTGGGCAAAGAAAGTTCGTAACTGAACAGCGCGACGCCCTCATCATTGTTCACCCAAACCTGGGGCAGCGTCGCCCACGCCAGTGCCGGGTTCGCCCCCGTACCGATGGTGAATGATCCCGCGCCCGTGCCGTCCCCATACACTGCATACCCTTCGTACACATGCGCTCCGATCTCCCACCCGGTCCCGTAGCTGTTCTGGTTTACTCCGTTGATGTCGAGTTCATACGCCGTTCCCAGATTCTCCCCAGCATCCACCACCGGAGAATTCTTTGTCGGACGGAAATCCAGCGTCATGCTCGTTGCCGGCAGCGCGTAGTAATAATTTCCATCCGTCCCGGTTTCTTGCGTCCCGCTCAACAACCAGTTCACCAGGCCAGTATTCGTCAGGACCGTCGCCCCGCTATTCTTGAAATCCTGGATGAGATTCGTAATCTCAGTCCCGCCCACCGGATCATCCTGCACCAACTCGTTCAAATGCCAGAAAACTCCCCAAGGCACTCCCCACACCGATTCTTTCCACACCAGCGCCTGAATCTTCTGATTCAACATTGCCGGCGTCACTCCCGACACTCCCATCCACGAAGGGTTAACACCAAAGCTCGTAATGTTCTGCACGTTAAATCCGTCCGCGTACGTGTCCTTCACTCCAAGATCTTCCTTGAGAGCCCCGCGTGCTCCGGCATAAGGCACGCCTTCTGTCATCCCTTGCATCGTTGTCGTCTCATATCCGCCGGGATACACATACACCGGCGTCGCCGGAAGCCCCGTCAGATTCGTCGTCATCCACTGCCGCGACAACGTGATCTCGTCCGTCGTTAACTGCGTCACGTTCAACTGCATGTGATACACCGAGGTCTTAACATCCTGACCCGTCACATCCGCCAGATCCTGTGAAAGCAGCGCCGCTGCCGTATACGCCGCACACCCCGTCCCATAAGGTCCCTGACACGGAGTAAGAAATGAATACGTGTACTTCCCCGTCGCCGCCAGCGCCTCTGCCAATGCCAACATCGTCCCCTGTGGCTGCCCCCGCGTCAGGTTGTAAGTCACTCCGTCGCTCGCCCCCGTTACAGCAATCGTCAAAGTGTTGCTGCTGACGGTTAACGCCGCCGCCGTCCCACTTCCTATGTATTGAATATCGAGCGCGTCCGAGTTCACGTAATAAGTGTGGGAGATCGAATGCGCGGTCACGTCCCGTCCCGCATTCACCCATCCCTGAAATTCCGAAATCAAAGTCTGTGCCAGCGGATATCCCACCGTGATCGCAGCGCCCACTGGAATTCCCGCCGCGTCCGCAACCGGCAACACCGTATCTGCGTAATACGTATCCGCTCCCGCCGTCATCCCCGAATCATCCACCGTCAAAGTAATGTTCGCCGGATATCTCTGATAAACCTGTACCACCGGCGCAGTATCCGCCGCGATATTCCCCGCTCCCGCCGTCGGACCGCTCCCGCTCGTCCACTCCACATCCGTCGATCCCGCCACCGCCAGGCTCGAAGCATAAAAATGACAGTATGAATAAGTCACCGCTCCCGTGTTATCCACCAGCGCTCCATCGCGATTCGCGTAGCCTTTGTCATTCACCATCGTGATCGCCGTCGCTGATCCATCAAACCGGAAGCCGTCGTAATTCAAATGCGCCTCCGCGTTGTATATCTTGATGTCTCCCGGACCCGGCGCACTCTCATCCACATAAAATCCCAGCGGCTGCGTCCCCTGTGGAATCATCGAGTCCGCTTCCATGTTCGCAAACACTAGGTGATCGCTGGTTCCCTGCACGTAAACCCCATACTGATCGAACCAGTTCACCAGAAAATGCTGGAACGTAAGCCATGACGGTCCATTGATATTGATCACCGGCACATTGCTCAGTGCCATCGGTACGATTGCTTCGTTGTAATAAATCGATGGATTGCCAACCGAATAAACGTACACATATCCATTCGCCAGATAAAAATTCCACTTCGCCGTCAAGTTCGAAGACACTGCCGCAACCTTCTGCCCCCAGATCGACCCAAACAGACAAAAGTTGACTGTCGTGTAAGTAGCAGGCAGCGGCGCTTTCCACGCATTCCCCGTAACCAGCACCCAAGCTGCAGCCGGCACCGCGTAATACCCAGTCAAGTTCGGCGCCGCCCCACTGCCGTAAGCGTCGAATGCAATAGGATTTCCCGAACTGCCCGATGAAGCCGGCGTCAGACTTTCATTCCAAACATCCCCACGCTTGAACAGAACCGAATCCCCAGGGAGAAACGATTGCCCATTCACACGAGCAATCGTCTGCCAGGCCGTCGACGAAGAAGTTCCGTTATTCGCATCATTCCCCGTACTTGAACTCACGTAGTAAGTCGCGCCCCAAGCCATGCTGCTCCACACCAGAAATGTGAAGACAATGATTTTGCGCACTGTTCTGAGTTTGATCCCCACCGCCACCCGCACAGCATCCCGCTTCACTCTGCGATCGGCCTTGCGGCGTCTACGGCTCCCTCGCTGCGTCACTGTGCGATTCCCCTTCATAAAAATCTCCACCTAGGATTTTTTCCGCGTGCTCCGCGGTCGTTCTTAGCGATCTCCGCGAGATGCGCTTGACTTCTTCGTTCAATAAAAAAGGCCACCAGCTCGCGCCAATGGCCCACCCAACTCTCCAATCCGCTCCGCCTTCACTGAAAGCTGACAGCTTTCTTATCAGCCTTCGCGTTCCGCCTCATCCTGAACCGCGTCCGCGCTGTCCGCGGTGTCATAGTTCTGCAATCCCGCATTCGCCGATGGTGCTGGCCCGGGCTGAGTCACTCGGCTCTCTGACGCCGCGGGCGAAGCTGTCTGCCCGCCGTTGCCGCCCCACTCTGCGACCGGCGGATTTCGATCACTCTGCTCAAATGCCTGCGGAACGGATGGTTCTGCCGCTTCCGGATTGATGATGCTCATAATTTGTTCTCCTTGAAAAGTATTCGTGTTGTATGTGAGGACAGCAGCCTGGGTTGTGGAACCGACCTAGTTCTGCATCTGATAGGTGATGGTCGCCGCAACTCCAGCCGCATTAGTCGTGCATCCCGCCGCTGCCGTAGTAATTTTGAATCGCAGTTGATGTCCTGAAGTAACAGCGGAGCTTCCTGCGACCTGCGTGTAGAAGTTCGTGCCCGATGTGAATGTCGTGGAATAGCTTCCTACTTCCGCTCCTGCCGTTCCATCCCACACCTGCAGCACTGGATAAGTCGTGCACCCCGCCGCGGCTGTACTCGCGGCCAAATCAAACCCTGTCACGATGATTCCGGCCGGCACAGTCCAGTTGCAATTCTGCGTGACTGCCGTGGTGCCCGCCACCGCGCACGACCATGCTTGATAAATCTCCGACCGCACATATGCCGTAGTCGCAATCTTCGTCGAGTTGTCTCCAGTTGCCGCTGTCGGAGCCGTCGGCGTACCGGTCAACCCCGGACTCGCAAGAGGAGCGCGCGTCGTATCCGTAGGATGCACATGATCCGCCCGCGCAAATGTATTCGATGTTCCCACAGCCCCGGTCCCATCCATATTCGGCGTAGTCGAAGAAGCCTGCCCCAGAACAAACGCTGTAGTCGCAACTTGCGTAGTATTAGTGTTCGCCGTCGCAGTCGGAGCCGTCGGCGTCCCCGTAAGCGCCGGCGATGCAGCCGGTGCAATCGATGAATCCACATACGCCGAAGTAATCGTCGTACAAGTTGGCCCACCGGAGAGTACTGCCGTCACCGCCTGGTTCGTGCAACTTCCCGTTCCCGCCGATGTCCCGCTGCTCACGTTCGACCCCGGCATATCCATAAACATCTGCACCGTCGTGCTCCCCGCGCTAGCCTGCAGCACTCGGCCAAGAATCTGCGTCCCAGTCGGCCGCGTCGCCCCAGCATCATGGCAAAGAGGATAAAATCCGCTACTCGCCGTAGGCGAAGCCACCACGTAATCTCCCACCACAGTAGCGCTCCCATCGAAGCTGCAATAAGCCGATCCCTCCCGCGCCAGCGTTACCACTCCCGAAGTCCCCGCATTCGCAATCACCACTCCGATGGCCCCGCTGGTCAGCGCGCTCGCCGGCTTCGCCGCGCACCCCGCCGTAGTGAGCACTGCCAATCCATTCACAATCGTGCCGCTCGTAGTGTCGTTGCAAAGTTCATAGCTCTCGCTGGCAAACTTGCCCAGCTCAAATCCACTTCCACTCCCGGAATTTCCCGCCACATAAACCGTCCCCGGCCGCAGCCCGGTACCTGCAGAACCGCTAAACGAACCTACGTTGTAAGTCTGGTCAGTCCAGGGCTTCAAATTACTACTCGCATCCACCACCCACTTCAACCCGTTGTTGATCCAGAATCCCAACCCCGGCGCATCTCCCGCAGTGGAATTCTCGCTGCGCACCACCGCGTAATTGTCAGCCAGGTCATATCCCAGCGATGTTCTCTGCCAAGTCGAGCTATTCGTATAGCTCGAATACACATGCAGGCTCTGCGGATTCGCCGTCGTCTCCCCCACCACAAACTGTCCCAAGTCGTATCCATCTTCCTGGAACAGATTCGAGAAGTAAGAACTGCTCGCAGTAGTCGCTATCTTCTGCGGAGCGCCCGCACTCGCAGAAATGTAAAAGTTCCCATCATTCGAAATCCCCAGCGCCGATGTCCCCGCCGCCGCCGCCGCCATCGGCGTCCCCGGAATCGGCGAGCTCACCATCCACGGTCCCGCCACCAGCAACTGCCCGTTCACCGTCAAATTCCCGCTGAACGTTCCCGCCGCCGCCGTAATCCCATTGCTCCCTGCGTAGTTCAACGTCGTCCCGCTGTCGGTCAGTCTGCTGTCGCCGCTCACGGCCGTTCCATTCGCTGCATACATCGCGAGCTGTGTGGCCGACCCGCCGTTCACCGTTCCCGCACCGCCACCACCACCGCCGCACCCGGTACAACTCCCCGTCACCGTCAGGTTTCCATTCACCGTTACCGGAACGTTGAAGGTCTTCATCGCTGCCGTCAACCGCTCCAGATAGCTTGCGTTGTCGCCCGTGTTTCCAATGTAGAAAGAAATGGACTGCGGCGCTCCGAACGACAGGTTGCGAAAGTTTCCGCCCGTATCATCCGTGCCTATGTATACGTCGCTCGCACTCGCCGCCAGTCGCAGAGTGCTGGCCAATGTTTTCTGCTGCTGAGAATCATGAAGCGTGATGAAGTGATTCGGAGTCGCTGGCTGGCCTTCGAACAGCAACGACCCTTGCAGAATCGAAGTCGTCCCTCCCCCTTGAGGATATGGAGCGCCGCTCGTAATCACCGCCGATTGCAATGCGTTCTGCGGAAAACACACCTGCTGCGCGATACTCGGAAACTCCTGGTTGGTGCAGCTCTGTGCGTGAAAAGACTGCGCATTCCCCGCAGCCACCATCACCGAACCCGCATTCGCCGGTAGTGCATCTGCGAAATACTGC
>Ga0116125_1000746_pt1 | contig 14958 bp, 13 predicted proteins | sample June2015DPH_16_1_2_FD_89729 | JGI IMG/M metagenome (GOLD analysis project Ga0116125, IMG submission 89729) | Peatland microbial communities from SPRUCE experiment site at the Marcell Experimental Forest, Minnesota, USA - June2015DPH_16_10 | ecosystem: Environmental > Terrestrial > Soil >...
AGGTCGAGGTCGGGGTCGGGGTCGGGGTCGGGCTCGGGGTCGGGGTCGGGTCGCGGCCCCCCTCGTCACGTGCCCTCCGCTCGCACCTCCGCTTGCAGCTGAAGGCCGCGCGGGATGACCAGGCGATCGATCAGCGTGAACAGTCCCTCGACAAGGAGCGCCAGCAGCGCGGCGGGGATGGCCCCTTCGAGGATGAGCGCCGAATCGTCGAGGTTCAATCCCGTGCTGATCGGCGCCCCGAATCCGCCGGCGCCCACGAAGGCTGCCAGTGTGGCGCCGCCGACCCCGATCACCGCGCTCGTGCGAATTCCGGCCAGGATCGATCGCGACGCGAGTGGCAGTTCCACGACCACGAGCTGAGCCCACTCGCCCAAACCGAGCGCCACGGCGGACTCGCGCAGGGCCGGGGCGATCCCGTCCAAACCAGCGACCGTATTGCGCACGATCGGCAATAACCCGTAGAGAAAAAGTGCGCCGATCGCCGGCACGATGCCCGTACCGAAGAGCGGGACGAAAAAGCAGAGCAGGGCCAGGGCCGGGATCGTTTGAACGACGCTCGTCGCACCGAGCACCCATCGCCCGAGCGCTCGGTTCCGGCCGGCGACCACCCCGAGCGGGACGCCCACGAGGATCGCCAGCAGGAGCGAGATCGCCACGAGCCCGACATGTCTCGGACCTTCGGTGCCGATGACCTCGATCATGCCTGACACGATCGACGGCCGCTCTCGGCCCAGGCTCGCCGCCGGATCGCCACCTCCTTTGGACCGCAAGAACTCTTGGGCGACCGAGGCGAACGTCCACCCGTCGATCTCCGCACGCGCGTTGAGCTGGATCATCGTGGCCCTGTCGAGGGTCCCGGCCAGCGCGCGAATGGCCTGCATGGCGTCGGGGACTCGTCCGACGGTGTCGGTGCGATAGAGAAACACCGCCTCGTACGAAGGAAAGAACCGCCGATCGTCGGCCAGCACCGTGAGGTGATAGCGCTCGATCTTGGCATCGGTCGAATAGACGTCCATCGCGTCGATCGATCCCTGCGCGATCGCCTCGTACGCGAGGCCGTGCTCGAGCGCCTGCACGTGCAGGTCGGACATGCCGTAGCGTGCGGCCAGTGCGGGGAAGCCGTCGCTCCGTCCCAAAAACTCCGGACTGAAGCCGAGCCGTAGGTCCGGACGGGACGCGAGTTCCGATAGGGTGGAAAGGGGGCGCTCTGCGACGACTCTCGGCCCGACGGCGACGGCGTACGTGTTGTCGAAGCCGAGCGAATCCGTCATCGCGATTCCGTGGGGCGCAAGCATCCGGCGCAGCGTCGGCAGGTCCGCATTGCCCGGTGTCTTGAGGATCGCCTCTGCGAGGGTGCCCGTGTACTCGGGGTAGACGTCGATCGACCCTTCCTCGAGCGCTCGGAAGAGCAGAGCCGTTCCCCCGAGACCTTGCTCATGGGTGACGGTGGCTCCTCCCTTGCGACGAGCGGCTTCTGCCGCGATCTCCGCCAGGATGTACGATTCGGTAAATCGCTTCGATCCGATGCGAAGGGCGGGGGGTTCTGCACCTCTCGCGACCGCCGCGATCGCGATCAGTCCGATCGCCCACAGGGCAGTCGCCGTCACGCGCACGGCGGTCGCGCCTCGATGAACTCGCGCACAAAGGGGTCGGCGGGCGCAACGACGAGCTGTCGCATCGTCCCCTGTTGGACGACCTGCCCGCTTCGCATCAGCGCCACCTGATTGCCCAGGTAGGCGGCCTCGTCGAGGTCGTGGGTGACGAGCAGAACGGTCTTCCCCCATTCGATGAATAATTGCTTGAGGTCCTCGCGGAGCCTCGCGCGGACGATGGGATCGAGCGCCCCCATGGGCTCGTCCATCAGCAGAACGGGAGGATCGAGCATCAGCGCCCGCATGATTCCGACACGCTGTTGCTCTCCGCCGCTCAGCTGGGCCGAGTAGCGGCCGAGCAGTCGCTCGTCGACGCGAACGAGCCGCGCGAGCGCCTCGAGGCGCGCGGCGACCCGGGGCGGCGACCAGCCGAGGTGCCGCGCCAAGAGCGCGACGTTGTCGCCCGCCGTGAGGTGGGGAAATAGGCCTCCCGATTGGACGACGTAGCCGATGCGGCGACGCACGGCCTGGACCGTTTTCGGCGTCACGATCATCCCGTCGACCCGAACGTGACCGGTGTCGGGGACGAGCAGCCCGCAGACCAGTCGCAAAATCGTGGATTTCCCGCAACCGCTGGGACCGACCAGCGCGACAGTTTCGCCGGAACGGACAAAAAGCCGGGTGGGGTGCAAGACTAGCTTGCCATCGAGCGTCTTCGACACGCCGTCGAGCGCGATCACGAATACCGCCCGGAAACGCCGACGAGCTCGACCCTCATCGACGAAGCCAGCCGCGTCGGTTTCGGCGTTCGCACACACGAGCGAGCCGGTTCGGGGGGGCGGGTCATTCGGCGACTGAGCATCCCGTACATAATGCCGGTCCGAGGGCATGTGTGTGAGACTCTCTGCGGCGCCCAAAAGCCTTTTTCATGGCTTGCGCCGCGATGCCCCTAGCGCATAATGGTTGTGTCAGTCGTCGCGCCGTCCGACGGATGATCGCAAGCGCCGAATAGCGCTTTCGCGCGCCATTGGAAACGCGCCCGGCGGCAGTACGGCCGCTGTGGCTGCATGCGCCAAGCGCCGACGGACCGGTGGGAAAGACATCTTGATGGTGCGACAAAATTCGATTGAACGTGGTGCTCCCCTGCAGCCCGGCCGAGGGGCCTCGGCGCCCCCATCGAGGGGCGGCGGCTTCGCGTCGGTCGTCGCTCGATGTGTGGCTGGAGCGGTGGCGATGCTTCTCGCGGCAGCCTGCGGTGGTTCGTCCTCGAGCAAATTCGGCGGAATCGGTCCGAGCGACCTTCTCGGCAGTACCAAATCGTACTCGGCCGATGCGTCGACGAGCCAGAATCCGAATCAGTTCGGCAATGGGGTGTCCATCCAGTGCAGTGCTGGAACGAACAATTCGTGCACGACCAATACGACCTGCGCCGCGGGCAAGAGCACCACCATCAGCGGAACTGTTTACGATCCAGCAGGAGTGAACCCGATTTACAGCGTCACGGTTTATGTTCCGGGCGTTCCTGCGAATCAGCTGCCCGATCTGAGCACGCTGGGCGTGCCCGCGACGCTCGACGGCGCGGCGCCGGTGTGCGGCTGCGACAATTTCTATCCTCCTGTGGTCGCGAGTGCCGTGACCGATGCCACCGGCCATTTCGAGATCGCCGACGCGCCCTACGGAAAGTTGACCCTCGTCGTCCAGACGGGGAAATGGCGGATGGTGTACGAGAACATCACCATTACCCAATGCTCGAACAACGAGCTCGCCGACAAGAGCCTTCGTCTACCGAGAAACGCGACCGAGGGAAATCTCCCCGAGATCGCCATCTCGACCGGGGGGTCCGATTCGCTCGAGTGCTTGCCGTTGCGCATCGGCGTCGACGCGGCCGAGTACGCCGCCGGTGCGGCCGGTCCAGGCCACGTGCACATCTTCCAGGGCTACAACGGGGCCACGACCGCGGTGGCGGCACCGGCTTCGGGTACGGCGCTGTGGAACTCGGACGCGAACCTGGACCAGAACGACGTGGTCCTCTTCTCGTGCGAGGGTTCGGAAACGCACAACATGAGCGCTGCGGACCAGCAGCACTTGCTCGATTATTCGAACGCGGGCGGTCGCGTGTTTCTATCGCACTTCCACTACGCCTGGCTGCGCACTGGCCCGTTCGCCGCGTTGAACCTCGGCACGTGGCTCACCAACACCCAAGCGGTCGATGACACGCTGGGCTTCCCCGGCGACGTCAATACGACGTTCTACGAGGGCAATCAGATGTCCATGTGGCTCGGCAACGTGGCCGCGCTCAACCCGAACTCGGGCATTCCGTTGACGGCCTGCCCCGACTGCACCGTCGCGGGCAGCCTTCCGGTCTTTTATGCGCGCCACAACGTCGTGACTCTCGATACACCTCCGTCCAATGAATGGATTCGTCTCGATCCGAGCGTGACTCAAGCGCCGAGCGCCACCCAGTACTTCTCGTTCGACACCCCCGTCGGTGGAGCGACGACGTGCGGTCGCGTCGTGTACAGCGATCTGCACGTGAGCGGAGGCCCCGCGAAGAGCGTGCCGCCCGGCGCGACCATGGGGACGACGTGCACGGGGGCGCCCCCCGCGTGCTTTTCCCCGGACTACCCCGCGGCTGCCGCCGCGGCGGGCATGGGTATGGGCGGCGGCGGGGAAGCGGGCGTCGTACCGACCGGGTGCCGCGGGTACGGGACCGCTGCGAACGATCCCTCGCGCACGCTGTCTCCCCAGGAGAAGGCGCTCGAGTTCATGCTGTTCGACTTGTCGTCCTGCCTCGTCCCCGTCACGCAGGCGCCGACGCCCCCCGGGCCCCCTCGGTAAATTTGGGGAGGGGGGGGTGGGGGTCACTCGAGCGGGCCACTCCCGCGCGCGCGTGACCGGACGTGACCGGAGAAAGGGAGAGGCGGGGAGGGGACCGAACCCTTCAGCGGGGGGGAGGGATCGTTCCCTGGATCATGAAGTGACACATCGTCGCCTCCGACGCGTACGCGATCGCATTCTCCCAGAACTGCGGGACCTGATACGCGAACTGCACCGCTGGGTCGGGCGACCCGTCCTGGCTGCAATAGCCCGCCGGCTGCGGACTCGGGTTCCACTGGCTCGTGTACGTAACCCACTCGTCCGTGTAGACGTAGACGTGACCCTTGCCGACGTCTTCGTGGACCGCCGCGATTGTGCCGCCGCTGGAGCAGTCGACGATCGCGTTGGGCCCGGGGACGATCGTCCGCCCGTAGAAGGCCCCCACCTCGGTGATGTTTTCGCCGAGCACGTCCGGCATCCCGTTACCGAGCGTCGCAGCCCATCCCGCTACCGGATTCGAGTCGCCGAGGCAGTATTCCGCGTTGCCGGTCTCGACCGTGTCGAATGTGTTGGTGGCCGTGTACATGATGTCCGTCAGTGCCTGCACGATCTGATTGGCCGGACCGATCTCGCCCGAGGACCCTGCTGTGCATCCCGTGTTGCCGGGGCAATAGTCGTAACCGGACAAGACGATGACGCCCCCGCCGCCCTGAACCCACGTCTTCAGCGCGGCCAGTTCATCCGCGCTGAACGTCCAATAGCCTCCGCCCATGAGCGCCGGGTCTCCCGTGTAGCCGTAGGACGTGCCTTTCATGGTGACGGGGTAGACCGAGTTCGCCATCCATTGGAAAATCAGAACATCGTATTGCGCGAGGAATGCCGCCGACAGGGTCGGCTTCGCGGCGCTCGTGCACCCCACATCGTTGCCGCACCCGAGCTGGACGGCGCCCGCGCTGCTCTCAGTGTTCATGAAGGCGATGAAGGCTTCCGTGTTGTCGGTCCCGCCTGTGCCGGCTTGAGCGCCCGTGTGCCCGCCGAGACCGAGGGAAGCGACATTGAAACAGGTGCACGCGCCCGCATCGTTGCAGCGCGGGGGACGCGGTATACCGCCGTCGTCGCTGCTGCTTGACGAGGCCGAACCGACGAGCGACGGTCCGCTCTCGCCGGAGAGTGAGCCGGGGTTCGGGTTGGTGCTCCCGCCGCCGCTGCTCGATGCCGATCCGGCCGTTTGGCCCTGCCCGAACTGGTTCGTGCTCGTCGTGGACGTCGCGCAAGCGGCGACGGATCCGAAAATAAGGAGCCTGCTGATGGCCCGAAAACCGGTGGGGCGTTGGCGCATAGGTAGTACGAAACATTGCCACAACTTGTCGGGCTGTGAAGGCAGACAAAGCCGCTCCGTGACCGACCCGAGACGATTTCAGCTCCGGTGAGCCGCGGACATCCTGCTGGTCGCCCCCCGCAGCTCGTGTTGTGTGCAGGTGTGCGACCGGTGTCAAAGCCCCATGGGCAAATCGAGCGTCCGGTGCTTGCGCCACGCGCGATCGCCGCCGCCGATCTTCTTCTCGGCGAGCTCGCGCATCATCAAATTGAGCGGCCAATACGCCACGTTCTGGATCCAGGAGTGCCGAACACCAAAGTCGTATCGCCGGCGGATCGAAGACATCGAGTACATCGATTGCCAGGCGCGCACCCATCCCTCGCGCAGCACTTCCCGCGACATTCGCGCGGGGCTGTAAAAAGGTGCATCCGTGTCGTGATCGCTGCTGAGCCACCACGCGTCTTTCGTCAGCCGCTTTTCCGCTTTCAACCGTTTGTACAGCGCGGTGCCGGGGTACGGCGTGAGCAGCGCAAAGAGCGCCATCGTGACCTTGGCCTGAATGCAAAATTCCACTGTGCGCTCGAACGCGTCGGGCGCGTCGTCGTCGAGGCCGAAGATGAAACTCCCCCAGACCGCGATGCCGTGGTCGGCGAGACAGCGAACGACCTCGCCGTATTTGTTGGGCTTGTTCTGCCGCTTGCCCGCGTGCCGCACCGCATCGTCGGCGACGGATTCGAAGCCGATGAAAAGCGCGCGGCATCCGGCCCGTGCCATGACCGCGATGTTGTCGACCCGATGCAACGCTGCGAGCGACGCCTGCGCGACCCAATGCTTGCGCAGAGGCACCATCGCCTCGAAGAGCTCGTGGCTGTACTTCGTGTGAATCATCACGTTGTCGTCGCCGAAGAGGATCCTCGATCCGCACGTTTCGAGCTCCGCGAGGACTTCGGGCACCGGCCGAAACCGGAACTTCGTCCCGTTGTACGTCGACACGCTGCAGAACTCGCACGGGAACGGGCATCCGCGGGTCGTTTGGACGACGTCGAACGGAACGTATTGAAGCGACGTGAACAGGTCCCGCCTGGGCTTGGGCAGTCCGACGAGCGGCTTCCAGTCGTCGTGCTTGTAGACGGCCCGGCGGATGAGCGATCGTCCGCGGCCGATCTTGCCTTCGCGCGCGTCGTGCACGACGTCTTGCCAGATCCACTCCGCCTCGCCGCTCACCACCGCGTCGGCGTGCTCGAGCCCCTCGTCGGGAAGCGCCGTCACGTGAATGCCGCCGAGGACGACACGGCTGCCGCGCGCCCGGTAGGCGTCGGCGATCGCATAGGACCGCGCGGCCGTCTTGGATCCCACGCTGATTCCGACCAGGTCCGGCGCGTCGGTTTCGCGCTCGAGATCGATGGGATCGATCCCGTCGTCGCGGAAGGTCAACTGGACGTCCTCAGGAGTGTGCGCGGCGAGCGTCGCGGCCCAGAGAGGCTTGATGTACGTCGAGTCCTCGTTGGACGGGGCGACGAGGTGGACCTGAAAGGGGCGCGCCATGGCGCGCGATCATACCTCAGCTGGACCCCGCGCTACGGCGACAGCCGGATCGAGTCCCACGCGCCCCCCCGACGCTCGAAGCGGATGCGCTCGTGCAGGCGATCGGCCCCGCGCGTCCAGACTTCTACCGCCGTGGCGCTCAGCAGGTAGCCGCCCCAAAAATCCGGGCGGTGAACGTCTCGACCCTCGTACTCGGCGGCGATTTGTCGCGATCGCGCCCGCAGCCACTCCATGCTCTCGATGGGTCGACTTTGAGCCGACGCCAGCGCGGACACCCGGTGGCCCCGGGGCCGCTGATCGAAGTACGCGTCCGACTCGGCCGGGGTCAGTCGTTCGACGCGGCCTTCGACGCGCACCTGCGCGTCCAGAATCGGCCAGAAAAAGCATGCGGCCGCATGCGGATTGCGGGATAGCTCGAGGCCCTTGCGACTTTCGTAGTTCGTGAAGAAGCGGATACCGCGCGCATCCACGCCGCGGCAAAGCACGACGCGGACCGAGGGGATGCCGGTCGGCGTGGCGGTCGCGAGCGCCATCGCTTCGGGCTCGGGCGCCCCACGCCGCCCGGCTTCGTCGATCCAATCGGCAAGACGGCCGAGCGGATCGGTCATTGCGGCTTGTGCGGCAGAGCCGGGCCGACGACGAGCGTTCCGGACGACCGCTGGGACTGACGGAACTCGCTGAGAATGACTTTGCGTGTGGCTTCCGGCAGAGCACTGACGGCGGGGAATATGCTCTCCTCTTCGAGCTGCAGGTGGCCTTCCAAGAGCGACGCGAGCGTCCTGCAGCCGGCGTGCAGCGCCTCGCCGATCTTCGCGAGATCCGAGGGCCGAGCCATCACCCGCGCCCAGAGCTCGTCGAGGCTCGTGATGGCCGCCTCGAGCGCGCGATGGTCTCCCGCCATTCGTGCGAGCGCATGCTCGATCGCGCGGCCGGGGCGAGCGTCGAGCAGGCGGGGGACGACGCAGTCTTCCTCGTTGCGATCGTGCAGCGGCAGGGCCGTGCCGAAGAATCGCCGAAGCGCCGACGCCGAGTCCGCGATCAGTCGAGGAGAGGCCTGCGGGCTGCGCGCCAGGCGCAGCCCCACCGTCACGAAGTGCCGCGCCCGATCGTGGCCTAGAAGCAGCGCCTCGACCGGGTCCTGGGGCTCGGGTTGCGGCCCTGGGCTGGTCCTCGACGAAAGCATGGGCGTCAGTGTCGCTCCTCGCTCGCATTCACGCTACAAAAACGGAGCGCAGTCGTCCCGTTCTCGATCGAGATCGCGGCAACCCGCGTGGCATGGGCTGTGCTCGACCGGTCCTACTCCGTCGCGCCGACTGCGAAGCGGCCAACCTGGGCCCCGCTCATCTCGATGATGCCGAGCGCGGCGAACATGCGCATCACGTGGTACGTCGGATCGATTTCGAACCAGCGCACCGCGAAGTTCGGGCTCATCGCGAACTTGTGATGATTATTTTGGAATAGCTCGCCCGCTGTCAAGAAATCGACCGTCAGCGTGTTTCGCGAGGCGTCGCTGTTGTCGAAATTGCGGTATCCGTACTTGTGCCCGCACCAGTTGACGATGGCGCCGTGAACCGGACCCATCACGTAATGGATCGGCAGGAGCGCGAACATCCACGGATGGGTGGCGAAGCGAACGTAAAAGAGCGTGTAGGCCGCTCCCCACGCAACCCGTCCGGCCCACGACTGACCGAGCCGATCGATGAGCGGCCAGCGCGGCAGCCCACCGTCGAATCGGGCTTCCGGCTGAACTCGGTTGTACGCGAAATCGTCGTAGCGCTTCTTGGTCGCCAGCATCATCGACACGAGACCGCCGTGGTTGAGTGGCGAATGAGGGTCCTTCGGCGTGTCGCTGAACGCGTGGTGCATCCGGTGCAGAATCCCGTACCCGCGCGGCACGAGAAAGCTCGCGCCCTGCGTCAGGTACGTGCACAGGTAAAAGAAACGCTCCCAACGCGGGCTCATCGAGACCATGCGGTGAGCGCCGTAGCGGTGCAGAAAAAACGTTTGGAAAAATACCGAGATCTGCCAGTGCGCGACGAAAAAAATGACGATGATCACCCCGGGTTCTCCTTGTTCGTCTGGCCCCCCGCGAGGGCCAATGCGAGGCCATCCTTGCAAGCCGCGGCGCGGCGCAGGCCGGTGAGCGCGTCGTGGTTTTTCGTTCGCGACGCGGCCATGTTCGACTCTGCCGGCATCGTTTCGAGCCCACTCGTAGCCTGGACTCACCCGGCCGACCGTCATCGTTTCGTCATCCGATGGGCATGCCGGATGGTCCGAGCGACTTCTTCGCTCTTCGATCAGCCGGACTCGGGCACGGCAATCGGTCCCCCAAGGCGCGCCTCCGGATGACATCGCTGGATCGCGAGAGTAGTTGGGTGATGGCAAGAGGGTTGGGCTCGCGATTTTCGCGAATGGGGCGGCCAGAGGCGCCGCCTCGCCGGCAGGCAGCCGAGTACGGGCAATACCGCCGGATGCGCGGGGTGGGGTTTGGGCAAACCGTTTCATCGCCCATGAATGCGCAAGTCGGCGCTCATTGGTCACGGTTGCGAAACGGCCATGACACGAGTGCCGTGATAAACGAGAGAGAACGAGAGTTCGATATGCCTCGGGACGATCCCACGAACGCTGCACCGCCAGGTTGTCCAGCCATGATGAATCTCGAGTTGACGGAACAAGAAGCTCGCCTGATGCGCGCGCAGCTCGTGCGACACATCGTCGATCTCGAAGGCGAGCTCGCGCGAGCCGAGCAAAGTGTGCTCGAGCGAGCTCTTGCGGTGGATATCCACGCTCTTCGCGAGCTCTACCGCAGGCTTACGTCGTTGCTCGATTCCTCGTCGCCGCCCTCGGGAGTCCACGCTGCGAAGTTCGTGCGCTGACGTCGCTGCGAGCGATTTTCGCGAAATTCTTCCGAATTGGCTCGCCCGGTGACAGGATCGTCACGTGCGGCTCGGAATCGATTTCGGAACGACGCGGACGGTCGTGGCATGTGCCGACCGCGGCAACCACCCCGTGGTCGACTTCGTCGATGAAGCCGGCGACGCTCGAGGCTGGATTCCGACCGTCGTAGCCGAGCGCCGTGGAGAACTTCGCTTCGGTTTCGACGCGCTGGCCGTGGCGGACGACTCGTCGTTTTCTTTGCTGCGATCGTTCAAGCGGTTGCTGTCGGGGCCGAATGCCGGTCCGGGGCAAAAGGTGGCGCTCGGCAGCAGCGTCATCCCACTGACGGATCTCATCGCGCAGTTTCTTTCGCACGTTCGGGAGGCGTTGCGAACGCGCTCGAATCTTCGGCGAAAGCTCTCGCAGGACCCCGATCTGCAGACGGTCGTGGCCGTTCCGGCCAACGCCTTTGCGGCGCAGCGCCTGATGACCCTCGACGCCTTCCGCCAGGCGGGCTTCACGGTCGGCGCCATCGTTCATGAGCCCTCCGCAGCCGGCTTCGAATACACGCATCGCCACCGAAACACCCTGACGTCGCGGCGCGACGTCGTCGTCGTCTACGACCTCGGAGGCGGGACCTTCGACGCCTCTCTCGTGCGCATGGCGGGCCTTCATCACGAAATCCTCGCTACCGCGGGCGTCGCCAAGCTCGGCGGCGACGACTTCGACGCGCTGCTCGCCGAGGTCGCGCTCAAGAGCGTGGACCTCGAACTCGGACAATTGCCGCCCCGGGTGGCCGAGGGATGGCTCGACCAGTGCCGCGCCGCCAAGGAATCGCTGAACGCGAACTCCCGCAAGATCACGCTCGACCTCGAAGCCGTGCTCGGCGACCGGGCGCCGCGGTCGGAGATTAGCCTGCCGGTTTCCGCGTATTACGAGGCGTGCATGCCGCTCATCGATCGATCGATCGCTGCGATGCAACCGTTGACGGCCCGCGCCGAGAACGAGGCCGAGGCCGACGACATCGCCGGGATCTATGTCGTCGGCGGAGCGAGCGAGCTGCCCATCGTCGGTCGCGCCTTGCGCGAGCGGTTCGGACGGCGCGTGCACCGATCCCCGTACCCGTCGGCGGCCGTCGCCATGGGTCTGTCGATCGCGTCCGACGAGCACGGCGATTTTCGCCTCATCGACCGGGTTTCGCGCACCTTCGCCGTATTTCGCGAAGCCGACGCCGGGCGCGAGGTCGTTCTGGATCCCATCTTCACCCGCGACGCCGTATTGCCGGCCGAGTCCGAGGCCGTGACCTTCACGCGCAGCTATCAAGCCGCACACAACATCGGCCACTTCCGTTTTTTCGAGTGCTCCGACGTCGACGATCTGGGCAAGCCGAGGGGGGATATGGCGCTCTGCGGCGATGTGGTTTTCCCCTTTGATCCGGCTCTTGCACACCGAGAAGACATCGCGTCGGTCCCGGTCGAGCGCCGCTTCGACCGCGGACCTCGGATCGTCGAGCAATACTCGCTCGACCACAATGGCATCGTCCGGGTAAGAATCCAAAACGCGGACGCCGGATACGAACGCGAATACCGCATCGGCGCGTAGACGACCCGTTGCCGCCCGGTACAATCTCGGGCGATGGGCCTCGAGCGCGATGTGTGGGAGAGGCTGCATGCCGACCCGCGCTACTGCCCGAGTTATCCGCAAGACGTCGTCGTTCGCTGGGTCTTCCGCACCTTCCCTCGCTCCCGATCGAGCGAGTACCGGATCCTCGATGTCGGCTGCGGGGCGGGTCGGCATACGGTTTTTTTGGCGCGCGAAGGCTACCGCGTGTCGGCCTGCGACGTGTCGACCGAAGGGGTCCACGTCACGCGAAAGCGGCTGCACCAGCAGAACGCCCAGGCGGCGTGCACGGTTTGCGAAGCGGACGCGCTCGACTATCCGTCGGAGTCGTTCGACGGAATCGTCTGCTACGGGGTCCTCTACTACTTGCCGTTCGATCGCTACAGCCTCGCCGTGCGCGAGCTCCGCCGCGTCCTCAAGCCCGGAGGTCAGGCTCTCGTCGTGACCCGGACCCCCGAGGACTCCCGATGCCTGTCCGCCGAGCGCGTGGGCGAACATACGTTCCGGCTCGGTTCGCTTCCGGAGGGGGCGCCATCCAACGTGGAAGAAGCCATGACGATGACGTTTCTCGACCACGCGGCCGTCCGGCGTTCGTTTGCGGACTTCGAGTCGGTCTCGATCGATCGAATCACGATGACCTCGGGTGGGGGATCGTTCGTGGATGACGACTGGATCGTGTGCGCCGCGCGCGGCCCCGACACCGCGAGTCAGCTTCTTCGTTGAACCCGACGACGTGGCCGAGGCGGCGGTCCGGCGGTCCGAGCCGAGGCGTTCGGCGGGTTCGTTCGAGGTGGGTGTCCGCCCGTTCGGCGAGTCCTGGTAACGTGCCACGATGCGAAAACCCAGTGACCGATGCCGGCCTTAGCTGCCCAACACCTGCGAAAAGCATTCGGTCCACAGGTCGTGCTCGACGACGCGACGTTCGCGCTGGCGCGTGGCGAGCGGGTCGCGCTGATTGGCGCGAACGGAGCGGGCAAATCCACATTCGCACGCATTCTGGCCGGCTTGGAGCCCCCGGACGAGGGAACCGTGAGCGTGCGGCGGGGGCTTTCGATCCGCTACCTCGCGCAAGAGCCCGATCTCGATCCGACCGCGACGGCGCGCGAGGTCGTCGAAGAAGCGCTCACGGCATGGAAGGATGCGACGACGCGCCACGCGGCCGTGACCGCCGAGCTCGCGACCCCGTTCGCTTCGTCTCGGACCGACGCGCTCCTGGCCGATCAGGCCGATCTCGACGACGCCATCGCACGGCTCGGTGGGTGGGACCGCGGGCATGTCGCGCTCGACGTTCTGCACCGGCTCGGGGTGCGCGACGTGGACGGTGCGTGCGGACCTCGCAGCGGGGGTGAGCGCCGGCGTATCGCCCTCGCGCAGTTGCTGGTCGCGAGCCCTGACATCGCGATTCTCGACGAGCCCACCAATCATCTCGACGCGGACACGGCCGCGTGGCTCGAGGGGTACCTCGCCGACGACTTCGGTGGGGCCATCGTCCTGGTCACCCACGATCGGTATTTCCTCGATGCCGTCGCCCAGCGCATCGTCGAGCTCGAGCGCGGACGTCTCACTTCGTTTCCCGGGGGCTACGGCGAGTACCTCGAAAAGCGTTCGGAGCTCATCTCACAAGAGCATCGCGTCGAGCAAAATCGACAGAATGCTCTTCGGCGCGAGCGCGAGTGGCTGGCGCGGGGCCCGAAAGCACGGGCGACGAAACAGAAGGCTCGCATCCAACGGGCCGTCGAGCTCGAGGCTCGCGGCCCGGCGACGGCCGGACGGCCACGCGAAGTGTCCCTCGTGGCCGCCGCCTCCCGCCAGCAGGGCAAGACGATTCTCGAGCTTTCCGGTGTGCAGGTGGCCGCAGCGCGGGGCGCGCCGACGCTCAACCTGCCGTTCGATCTCGTCGTGAGGGCAGGCGAGCGCATCGGCATCGTCGGCCGAAACGGCGTCGGCAAGACGACGCTGGTGCGCGCAATCCTGGCAGCGCTCGACGAAGCGAGAGGATCCAAGCGGCCCGACGCCGGTGGTGCGGTGCTCACGGCCGGATCGATCGTCGTCGGCAAGAATACGCGCGCCGCGTATCTCGACCAGGCGCGGGTAAAGCTCGACGACGACAAGTCCATCTTCGACGACGTCCGCGGCGAATTCGGCAGCACCGTCGTGTCGCTCGGAATCCGCGGCCGGGAGGCGATGGACCTTCGAAGCTATCTGGAGCTCTTCTTGTTCGACCCCCACAAGCAGCGTCAAAAGGTCGGTTCGCTGTCGGGCGGAGAGCGGGCGCGGGTCGCCCTCGCGAAGGTCCTTCGCGAGGGGGCGAACCTGCTCATCTTCGACGAGCCGACCAACGACCTCGATCTGCCGACGCTTGGCGCGCTCGAGGAAATGCTCGAGGCGTTCGAGGGGTCGGTCCTCGTCGTCACGCACGATCGCGCGTTTCTCGATCACGTCGCCACGGCCATTCTGGCGTTCGACGCCGACCCCGGGGGACGCGACGGGCCGGCGATCGTGACCCGCTACGCGGGAGGCTACCAAGACTACGTGACGCAGAGGGCGGAGGCCCCTCGCCCGTCCGAGGTCGCCCCGCCGGTCGTCGCCCCGGTTTCTGCGCCGTCCAAGGCCAAGGGTGGTCTCACCCATGCGGAGCGCCTCGAGTTGGACACGATCGTCGTCGCCGTCGACGCGGGCGAGGCGAGCGTCGCCGAGGTCGAGGCTCTGCTCGCGGACCCGACGCTGTACGCGGCGCGCGGCGCCGAGGTCGCGGGCCTGCGGGCTCGCCTCGAGCGGGCGCGCGCCCACGTGGCGGCCCTGGTCGCGCGCTGGGAAGCCCTCGAATCGAGGAAAGGCCAAGTCTCGTAAGACCATCCGCCGGGGCTCCCGCTCCGTGCCACCGAACGGCTCGTCATCGAGCGCGCAAGATGCGGCGAGCATCGCGGGCGATCTCGGCGCGAACCGCCGTCGGTGCTGCCCCACGCTTGGCGTCGAGCTCGTCCAGCAGCCCGCGAAGCTCCAAACACGCAAGACGCTCGCGAGCCGCCTCGTTGAGGAAGCTCGAGACGCGGCGTGGGCCGGTCACGTGTCGGATCTTTGCTGGCGTCTGCTCATCCAGAGTCGCGGTGACGCGTCCCATGCTGAAAAAGCATACGCTGAATCATACTTCGGAGCAGAGCGCCAAATGGCGTGTTGAGAATGCGCCCC
>Ga0116125_1000749_pt1 | contig 14948 bp, 11 predicted proteins | sample June2015DPH_16_1_2_FD_89729 | JGI IMG/M metagenome (GOLD analysis project Ga0116125, IMG submission 89729) | Peatland microbial communities from SPRUCE experiment site at the Marcell Experimental Forest, Minnesota, USA - June2015DPH_16_10 | ecosystem: Environmental > Terrestrial > Soil >...
CCGCACGCTTCAGAGGCATCAATCCTTGCGTGTACACGTCGAGCGTCACTTTGCTGTCCGCGTGCCGCAGTGATTCCTGCACTATTGTCACGTCCTCACCGTTCCCTTTTACGAGTGTAGCGAAGGAGTGTCTGAACACGTGCCAGCGAACGTGCTTCCCGAACGTGCTTCACGATCCTGCTTCACAATCCCAGCCAGCTTCGCAGCGGGCCCTATGTGTTTCGACATTCCCGAGCTAGGCCACAGCGGTTGCTTGCCGTGCTTCTCAGCAGATGCAAAGACGTAATCGCTCTCTTGATTGTAAGGGCATCGTCCGCGCCAGTCCAGCAGTAGGGCGGACAGCCCCGTATCCATTTGGAACGGGCTTCTGTGATGCTGCGGTCTTTAAGGGTCCGGTTCGTTCGGCGGCAAATGCTCATCAATTGCTCTTCGCAACGACCACGGCTGCACGCCTGCTTCATGGGGTGCTAAGAAACTTCGGCAGGTTTTCTGCTGCCCGGCCCATGGAGCGCGCAAGGCTTAGTTTGGCGACGTTGTGGGAGAACACGCTATTGATATAGTCAAGCTCAGCGCCCGCCAGCGCCTCCTGCGATTGAACCAGTTCAACACTGTCGGCCACGCCTGCCTCCACTCGCTGTCGCGTGAGATCGAGAGTTTCCTTGGCGACCTGCGCATTCTTCCGCGCCACTTCCACCTCGCTGGTTGCCGCCTCTAAGTCGAGATAGACTTTTCGAATGTCGCCCTCCACTTGCAGTTTAAGATCTTCGAGTTCAGCGCGTCTTTGCGTCAAGGTAGCGTCGGCTTGCTCGATATCGCCTCCCGTCCGGCCGCCCTCCCAGATGGGGAAGCGCAGTGTCCCAGTGACCGAGAACGTTCCGTGAGACTGCGACGGATTGACTCCGATCACTCCATAATCGGCGTTCACCGCGAGCGATGGCAATCGTTCAGCCCGCGCGCCAGAGCACGCGAGTTCGGCGGCCCGGACCTGAGCCTCCGCGGCCTTTAGATCCGGACGTTGCTCGAAGGCCTGCCGGAATGCCTCTTCCAGGGTAATCGGCGGCGCCGCCGAGAAAGGGACGTCGTCGGAAAGATCGTACTGATCATTGGGCGGCAAACCGGTCATCCGCGCCAGGTTGATCTTCTGCTTCGCGAGATCGTTCTGCAGTGAAGTTACTCGCTGCTGTTGGGTGAGAGCTTGCACTTGGCTGCGATCGACATCGACTTGTGCCACCACTCCTACAGCTCGTTGCTGCGATGCTTGCTGGTAAAGAGCGTTCGCTGTGTCCAGTTGAGCAAGAGCTGATCGCACTCTGGCCTTGTCAGCCATGACCAAAAGATAAGTTCCCCCAACGGCCAACACCACGAGATCGCGAGAATCTTGCGCCGAAAGTTGGTTTGCTCGGAAGCTTTCATCGGCCGCTTTGTAATTTTTCCACGCGGTGAGATCCACTACGGTTTGCGTGAGACGGGCCCGCAAGTCAATGTAGTTGTAAGGCCCTATGATCGTCGGCAAAGTGAAGCCAGGAAGCTTGAACTTAAGGCCTGAAGCTGCCAGGCTAGTCTGCTGGACGGTCTCGGCCAGATCGCCCGTGAGGTTGGGAAGTAGTACGCTGCGTGCCACGCGCGTTTGTCCGTGTGCCTGACGTACCGCTTGGGCAAGTCCGACTGCTCCAAGATTGTACTCAAGGCCGCGGTGGATGGCGTCTCGCAAAGACAGCTTGCCGGAAAATGGCATGTTGGAAATGCTGGATGTACTTGCCGAGTAGGCCCCCTGAACTTGAACCGTCGGATTGAGAGTGTTGACCGTGCTCGCTACTCCTGGAGTGGATGACTGCGTGGCCGTCACCGATCCGCTCTGTGCAGTTCGGCCCGACAGCGGCAACTGCGTGGCTTGCGCGCCTTGGGATTGCCCAGGCGGCGCCTGCGCCAACGCATTTCCGCCTGCGATGCAAATGCTGAGCAGGATCAGTCTCGCGCTTGTCTTTATCTGCCTCGGTAACGTAGCCAGTTTCTTCTTCCGCATCGGCAATGGACCGTGCCTTTCCGTTCTCAACTGAGTTGCTTTCGAAAACGCCAGACGCTCAGCGAAACCAGGACGATGGTAAAAATCGACAACGCCAGGAAATTGGGCCACAACGCGACGATCCCACTTCCTTTTAGCATCCCGCCCCGGACGATCGTCGCGAAATGGTGAATGGGATTAACGATCGTAAAAGGCTGCATCCACCGCGGCATCGCTTCGACAGGATTCAAGGCTCCCGACAGAGAGGACAATGGCGGATTGATGAAAAAAGCAGTCAACTGCGCCTGCTGAGCCGACTTGCTGAAGGTTGCAATCACCGTGCCCAGACTGATCCCCGACAAAATGCACAACATGCCGCCAAACAACACGTAGGGCAAGCTGCCATGAAACGGGATGTGGAATGCGATTTTGAGTGTCGCAACGCACATCAGCATCATGATGCAGAGCAAGGCAAACAGCGGCACAATCTTGGCAATAATGATTTCAGACGTGCTCGCGGGAGACATGAGCAGTTGCTCCATCGTCCCAGTTTCGCGCTCTCTCACCATGGCCGCGGATGCAACCAACGAACTGTTCATAATCAGCAACAGGCCGAAAACCCCGGTCGCAATGAACCAGGAATCAATCAGGCCTGGGTTGTAAATAAATGCCGGCATGAGTTGCACTTGCCCCCGGCGGCTTATCTGGGACGCAGCAACCTGCTTAAGGCTGGGATGAATGCCCATGCTCTGCAGCCCGGCCGTGTAAGTTTGAATAATGCCTTCCGCATACGCTTGGCTGATGGTGGCCGTATTCGCGTTCGTCGCGTTTAGCAGGAACTGCACCGTGGTGGAATGTCCGCGGTGCAAATCCCGCGCATAGTCGTACGGGATGACCACTCCGGCATCTACCCTGGCTTGACTGATTGACTCCCCGAGTTCGTCTACCGAAAAGTAATAGCCTCCAAGGCGAAAGCTTTCACTCTCGGTCAGGGTCGCGACTAACTCCCGGCTCTCCGGAGTCTTGCTTTCATCCACCACACCGAGGCGAACATTCGACACCGCTGCGCTCAACGCGAAACCAAACAGCGTCAGTTGCAATATGGGAGGAAGAACCAAAGAAATCATGAGCCGCCGATCGCGCCGGATCTGGTTGAACTCTTTGCCCACAAGTGCGCGGAACCGCTGATCGAAAACGTTTTGAAAGGGATTCGTCATTCGCTTACGCTTTGAGCTGCATTCGGCGCATGCTGAACCATCCAACCGCGTAGAAAACCGAGCCGATGATGCCGATGATCGTCACCTTCCACCAGTCGGCCAGCCAGCCCCCACCTTGCAGCAGCGCATCCCGCACTACTTCGATGTAGTACCGGCCCCACATGAAATTCGAGATCCAACGCAATCCCACAGGAATGTTTTCGATGGGAAAAATCAGGCCGGAAAGCAGAAACACCAGGAGAAACCCGCCCAGGGCCACGACTTGCATGGCGGCGACCTGGCTCGGAATCGTCGCTCCCACCATGGTTCCAAAGGCCGCCACGCAGAACGTATAGAGAATCGTGGCGACGATGAAGGGCGTCGGATCGCCCGCCAGCCCCAAACCAAAATACGTAAACAGAAGCACAAGCATAACTACGCACTCGGCGAGCGCGACTACCATAAAGGCAAGAATCTTTCCCAGCAGGAATTCGTGCGCGGAGATGCTGGACACATAAACTTGAAGGATCGTCTTCAGTTCCCCTTCTTTTGCCATGGCAAGAGCCGCCAGCAAAGGCGGGAACATCGAAAGTCCCAGCACGAAAATCCCCGGACCGTAAAACTTCCTGGCGGAAAGTCCTGGGTTGTACCAGAGGCGAATCGCGGTTTGGACCAGCGCCAGTCCGTGGGCGCCAGCGATACGCTGATTGTAGGCGCGCGTAATCTCGTTCGCGTAACCTGCCGTAAGTTTCGCCGTATTGGCGTCAGAGGCGTCCACCAGCAATTGAACGGGAGAATTCGCTCCTAGCGCCATGTCCCTTCCAAAATGCACGGGGATGATCAAGACTGCTCTGGCCGTGTTTGAGCTCAGCGCCTCCTCGGGTTTTCGATCAATCGGCCAGGCGACGACATGGAGAGTAATGGAGGCGCGAATCGCGTCCACAAAATCGCGCGATGCCGGTGAATCGTCAAAGTCCTGCACGATGACGGGAAGATTGTTTACGGTCAACGAAAGCGACACGCTCATCAGCAGCAACAAAACCAGCGGAAGCACCAGGGCGAGAGCCAGCGTGCGCCAATCACGACAGATCTGAGTCAGCTCTTTGCGGGCTTGCGCAACTACACGTCGCATCGCATGCGCTCCTTACTGTTCGCTCTCGCTTTTCACTCTTCGGCTGAAACCTTTCCCTGCTGGCGCGCTTTTTCGATCACGTTGATGAATACGTCTTCGAGGGTGAAGGGCTCTTCGCGTGCGCTGATTACCTTGATTCCACTGCTTTCAAGCTTCTCCGTCGTGGTTCGTTTGCCGGCCTCAACATCTTCATCCGTCACCACATGGAGCCGATTGCCGAACAGGGAAACTCGCCAGCGTTCGGTGTCGCTCTTGAGCACGTCGGCCGCGCGTTGCGGTTGGTCTACGATGAATTCAAGTAAGTGGCCGGTTTGCGCGCTCTTGATGCCGCTCGGAGTTCCTTGTGCCACCAGTTCTCCGCCGGCCATGAATCCCAGGCGATTGCATTGTTCTGATTCTTCGAGGTAATGCGTGGTCACAAGAATCGCCGTACCTGCATCTGCCAGGCGGTTGATCATCACCCAGAAAGCGCGCCGCGCGAGAGGATCAACCCCAGAAGTCGGCTCATCCAGAAAGAGCACGCTCGGTTCGTGCATGATGGCGGCGCCGAAAGCGACACGCTGCTTCCAGCCTCCAGGCAGACTGCCGGTGATCTGGTCTTCCTTCCCTTCGAGCCCCGAGAACGACACCACCCAGCGGATTTTTTCCTCCCGCTCGCTCTCCGGCACGCCGTACACGCCCGCAAAAAAGCTGAGATTTTCTCGGATGGTCATATCGTTGTACAGCGAGAATTTCTGCGACATGTAACCGATCTGCTGGCGAATCCTTTCCGAGCGCAGGTTCCCTTGTTCACCGGCAAGCCGCATGCTTCCGCTGGTGGCCTCCAGGAGTCCACATAGCATCCTGATCGTGGTAGTCTTGCCGGCGCCATTTGCGCCCAGAAGGCCGTAGATTTCTCCATACGGAATCTCAAGGGTCACATTTTTTACCGCAGTGAACGCTCCGAACTGTTTGGTCAGATTGTCTGCTCCGATCGCAGTTTGACCGCGCAGGCTCGAGTGGTCGTGGTGCCCAGGAAAAGGTGGATGCTTCGACTCTTCGCCGAGCGCTCGCAGGCCGGCAACAAATACGTTCTCCAGAGTCGGCTCATCCACGCGAACCTCGCTGACGTGCACACCCGCTTTGCGACAGAGTTCTTCAACAACTTGGCGCGCTTTGTCCGGATCATGTGCCAGGACATCAAGACGATCACCGAAGCGTTCCACATCCATAATGTCTTGCTTCGGTCCAGATACCTGTGACAACACGCGTTCCGCATCGCTTAAGTTGTCGACGCGGACTTCCAGTCGCTTCGCGCCCAGCCCTTCTCGTAATTCGGCCGGAGTGCCGATTTTTCGGATTTCGCCTTTGTGAATAAGTGCGATCCGATGGCACCTCTCGGCCTCATCCAGGTACGGCGTCGAAATCAGGATGGATAAGCCTTCGGCGGCCAGATGCGCCAGGGCATCCCAAAACTCGCGCCGCGATACTGGGTCCACGCCGGTTGTCGGCTCATCCAGCACGAGCACGCGAGGTTGAGGTACCAGGGCGCACGCCAGCGAAAGTTTCTGCTTCATTCCGCCGCTCAACTGCCCAGCCAGTCGGCCGGAGAAGCGATCCATGTCGAACATCTGCAGATACTGGCGACCCCGCTCCACGATGTCGTCGGAAGCGACGCGGCGCAAATCACCCACGTAGCGAATGTTTTCGAGAACCGTAAGATCCGGGTACAAGCTGAATGCTTGCGTCAGATAACCTGTCTGGGAGCGTGCCTCGCGCGCTGCTTGGCCAAAAACCTCAGCCGATCCCGAGCTCGCTTCCATGACCCCGGCGAGAATCTGGAAGGTCGATGTTTTCCCCGCACCATCGGGCCCGATCAAGCCGAAGATCTCGCCTCTGCCCACCTCAAAACTGATTCCGCGAACGGCTTCCAGTTTGCCGTACCTTTTCCTAAGATCGCGAATTCGAATCGCGATCGTTTCCAAACCATTGGAGCCAGTCTTGGAAGTTAACGGAGTGTAAGTCGCGGTCGTCATTTGCGCTTTTCTTCCGGCCACTGATCGCCCGTAACCAGCACTTCGCCGTCAGCCGGCATACCCGGTTTGGCATATCCCAGTGCTCCTTTCAGCTGCAGCTTTAGACCGACCACTTGTTTCACACGGTCATCGCGGAAATAAGTGTTCTCCGGAGTGAACGTCGCCTGCGGGTCGATGCGCGACACGTATGCGTCGACCGGCTGCGCAGGATTCGAATCCAGATACACGTGCGCAGCCTGGCCAACTTTGATCTTGCCGATCTCGCCCTCGGGAACAAACCCTCGCAAATACACCTTGCTGAGATCCAGAAGAGTGATGACCGGGGTTCCGGCAGTAATCACTTCTCCTGGCTCCGCCACACGCGTGACTACCGTCCCGTCAAAGGGCGCCTTCACGGTCAGATCCTGGCGATTCTCCCGAGCCTCAGTGAGCTGTGCCTGTGCCTGCCCAACGCTCGCCATCGCGTCGGCAATCGTTGCCTGCTGCTGCGCCAGTTGCATGTTCACTCCGGCTACGCGGCGCTTGGCGCCGGCCACAGCGGCTGCCTGTTGCTCCGCCGTTGACACTGCCTGTCTCCCTTGGCGCTCGGATACGGCTCCCGATTGCGCCAGGCGCGTGTATGCCTCTTTGTCGAAGCTGGCAATGTCGTGGGCGGCTTCCTGCTGGACCACGTTCGACTCTTCCTGCCGCAACTGTTCATCGAGCACCGCAATCTGATCTCGCGCGGACCTGACCTTGGCTTCGGCCTGCTGAACTTCGGCTTGCGCTTGCTCGATGCGTGCCCGCAATTGCTCGTCGTCGAGCACGGCGATGATGTCTCCAGTCGACACGCGATCTCCCTCGCGCACTCGAATTTCGAGAATTCGGCCGCTCGTCTTGGGGGACACAGCCGAGTCGTCGCCTTCGATTCGACCGCTGAGCGGCACTATGTTTGGCGACATCGGCGGCGCGTAGAAGAACACTCTCCAAACCCCAAATCCGATGGCCGCGAGAATCAGAATGACAGCCAATGAAACAATGATTCGACGGCCCATCGAGCGGGGCGGCTTCGCATCGGCAGGTGCAGTTTTTGGTTTTGCTTGACTGGGCTGCGCTGCAACAGGAGCAGATTGCGGGTTTGTTTGTGCTGGGTTCGCCGCCGCAGGAGCGGGTTGCGGGTTCGGTTGGGGCGGCTGCCCTGCCACAGGATCCGCTTGAGGTTTTGTCTGGGCTGGCGGCGCTGAGGCAGGAACAGATGGCGGCTTTGTTTTTTCTGGCTGGGCATTGGACCCATTACTCCCCAAGGCCGTAATCGCCGCATCAAAAGTTTGGACTTCCTTCTGTGCTCGTTCCCGCTCGTGCTTCAATTGCTGGACTATTTCAGACACGTTCCCCACCGCCGGCGCAGGTGACGGTTTAATCTCGGCTTCTGCTTGCGGCTGATCCTGCTTCGGAATATCTTGAGGCTTCTTGATCGCCAGCTGCTCCGTCATCTCTAACCTCTCTTTGTCGGCGCCGCCGCTTGCCGGCCCCCAAACTTTTCCTGTCGAAGATACGTCAGCGAAAAGTCCCCAATATGCTCGGCGATCCGGTCCACCTGCGCTGGCGTCATCTCTAACTCCGGCCAAAGTCGCATCAGTAGAGGACCCGCCAGAATGTAGACCAGAATCTGTCCCATGATGCTGTTTACACAGAGCCGGGTCGTCTCATTCTTAGGAGGCAAATCGATGATCCTCCCAACCAATTCGAGTAGTCGCTGGTAAATCGGCCGCGTGACTTCATTGACGATTCGGGACAGCGCTGGCGTGGGCTGCACAAGTTCGTGCATCATGATTCGAGAGTGCAAGTCCTGCAAGTCGGGTCTGGTCACGCTCTGCAGGCGGGCTCCAATGACCGCCCGCAAGATGTCCTCCGCAGGCGCATTCTGATCAAGTGCACTGTTGATTGCATTCACTCGGGCCGTCTGCACCAATTGCTTTAACACCTCGGTATACAAACCTAATTTGCCACCGAAGTGATAGTTGACCGCTGCGATATTCGCGCCCGAGCGCTTCACGATTTCCCGCACTGTGGTCGCGTGATAGCCGCGCTCGGCGAAGACGTGCCCGGCAGCTTCCACCAGCTTCTCCCGCGTTGAAGAAGCAGCCCTGGGCGCGGACGCCCGATGCGTTTGCCTTCGACTTTGTTGCGACAGCAGCATGAAACAACAGTCTTAAACGACAGTCTTAAACGTAAGTTTGAATCTCACCGAGGTCATTCTGTCAGACTCGTGATCCCGAAAGATGTTCACTGTTGCACATAATCGTGAGAAACCGCGGGGGGATTCGATGAACCTGCCGGTTGCCTAATCCGCGAATCAAAAGGAGGATCTTGACAATCGATAGTCGAATATCTACCATCGCTGCAGATTGAGGGTAGAATGTCTTCTATGGCGAAGCAGCCGCAACAACGGGTCGGGATCCTCCAGGGAACACTGGACATGCTCATCCTGAGGACGCTTCTCTACGGGCCCGCTCACGGACACCAGATCGGAAAGCACATTCAACGGACCACCAATGAATTCTTGCAGATGCAGCACGGCTCACTCTATCCCGCCCTGCATCGCCTCGAGAAGAGAGGATGGGTTGTCACGAAATGGGAGGCAGCGCCCGATCGCAATCGGGAATTCAAGTATTACCGGCTTACGGATAAAGGCAGAAAACAACTGGTGGTCGAAGAATCGCAGTGGAAGAGGATGGCCGAAGCTGTAGCGCGCGTGCTGTGGCCCGCAGCCGAGGAGAACTGAACATGAACTGGTGGCAGATCAAGAAGAGAAATGCGGACCTCGATCGCGAACTCCGTTCCGACCTGGAGCAGGAAGAAGAAGAGCAGCAAGAAGCTGGCATCTCGAAAGAAGATGCCCACTACGCCGCCTTGCGCGCGTTCGGCAATCCTACTCTGATTCGTGAACAGACTCTCGCCGTCTGGTCCTGCAACTGGCTTGAATCCCTCGCGCGCGATCTGCGCTTCAGTCTGCGCACACTTCGTCGCACTCCCGGCTTTACTGTCATCGCCATCCTGGTAATGGCGCTGGGCATTGGCGCCAACGTCGCCCTGTTCACGGTCGTGCGCGGCGTTTTGCTCAAGCCCTTGCCGTTCGAAGATCCGGATCGCCTGGTCATGCTTTACGAGTCGGGCCTTCTTGAAAACGAAACGGCAGCTTACAACGTGGTTTCCGGCGGCATGTACGCGGAGTGGAAGAACCAGAATCGCAGCTATAGCAGTCTCGCGCTGGCGAAGGGCATCCGAGTCGGGCTCTCCGGCTCCGGCGGGCAATTACCGGAGAAGCTGACGAGTGCGTTGTTTTCCTGGAATACGCTCCGCACCCTGGGCGTGCAGCCCGCACTGGGCCGCGATTTTACCGGGGCCGATGACAACCCGGCAGCCGGCGGCACGGTGTTGCTCAGCTGGGGCCTGTGGAAGCGCCGCTTCGGCGGTGACCCCGGCATTCTGAATCAGACGATCTTCCTCGACACTCAACCCTACACCGTGATCGGCGTGATGCCCGCCTGGTTCGATTTTCCCGACTCGTCCACCCAGCTATGGACGCCGGTTTACCATGACAAACCCAAAGACGAGATGACCTCGTTCAGCGATCACAAGTTTCGCGTCGTCGGGCGCCTGAAGCCAGGAGTCAGCCCGTCCCAGGGCGTGGCCGATCTGAGCATCATTTCCCAGCGCGTCCACAATGAGCACCTCAACGACCCATTCGTATTTCGCAGCGCCAACAGCCGTCCACTGCTGGAGCACATCGTGGGCGAAATCAAAAAGCCGCTCTATATGCTCCTGGGGGCCACCTGCTGCCTGCTGCTGATCGCTTGCCTCAATGTGGCCAATCTGCTGGTAGCGCGCGCGGCGGCCCGGCGCAAAGAACTCGCGATTCGCACCGCACTGGGCGGCAGCTGGCTGCGATTGATCGGCGAGCGCCTGATGGAGTGCCTGCTGCTTTCAGCCTCCGGCGGCGCGCTGGGACTTTTGCTCGCCTTCGCCGCGCTTCAGTGGCTGATGCGAACTCGCCCGGACATGAGCCGCATCCAATCCATCCACATCGACGCCATGGTGGCGGTGTTTACGGTCGGCATTATCGTAATCTGCGCGCTGTTTTCCGGATTCATCGCTGCCTTCAGCACCAGCGACAAGCGCATTCTCGGCGCGCTCCATGAGGCAACGCGTTCTGTAGGCGGAGGCAGCGCCCGGCCCACGCTGCGCAAGCTGCTACTTACGCTCGAAGTCGGACTGACTGTGATCCTGCTCATTGGCGCCGGACTGCTGCTCAAGAGCTATGAACACCTGCGCTCCGCCGACATGGGCTGCCTCACCCAGGACGTCATCACCATGCACCTCGGCATCCCCGATGCCCGCTATCCCACACCCGCCCAGCGCGCCAACTTCTACGACACGCTGCTCGATCGCGTGCGCGCTCTGCCCGGAGTCGACGCGGCTGGCTTTGCGACCGTTGTCCCTGGGCAGGGCTATCAGATGGATTGGTACTTCAGCGTCGTGGAGCATCCGCCCTTGCCGCAAGGCAGTGGTCTGCTCGCCTTAAGCCGCTGGGCTGATCCTAAATATTTCAACGCGATCGGCATTCCCATTTTGCGCGGGCGTACATTTGACGTCGGCAAGCGTTTGGATGCTGCCAACGAAGTCATCATCAGCCAATCCTTCGCCAGCCGGTACTTTCCCGGCGAAGATCCGCTGGCCCGGCACCTCCGCGTACGCGGGAAAGATTTCGTCATTGTAGGGATTGTGGGCGATACCCGCTACGAAATCGGCGAACCCCCGAAGCCCGTGCAATATTATCCGCTCGATGCCGGCGTCGAAACCGTCGGCACGCTCGTGATCCGCTCCAGCCGCGACTCTGGAAAAGACGCCAGCCATGGTCATAATCATGATCACGATCATGATCTCGGACAGTTCGCTCTTCCCGTACAGCGCATCGTCTCCCAGATGGACCCCGATCTGCCCGTCTCCGATGTGCTCACCATGAACCAGTTGCTCGGCAAATCAACCCTGGACCAAAGCTTCAACACCGCTCTGCTCGTCGCTTTTGCCACCGTGTCGCTAGTGCTAGCCGCGGTCGGCCTGTTCGGCGTGATGTCCTACATCGCAGCCCAGCGGACGACCGAAATCGGCATCCGCGTCGCGCTGGGCGCCAAGCGCGAACAGGTAATGCGCAAGATGTTGCTGGATGGAATGCGTCCCGCCGTCTTCGGCCTGGTCGTTGGACTCACAGCCAGCCTGGAGGCCGGCCAGCTGATGCGCGACGTACTCTACGAGATCAAACCACTTGATCCCGCAGTCTATGCCGCTGTCGCCGCAACCCTGCTCGCGGTCGCCGCGTTCGCATGTATCGTCCCCGCGTGGCGGGCATCGCGCCTGGATCCAGTGCAAGCATTGAGATCCGAATAGGCTCATATTCCGGCAATCCCGCCCTCAAACACAAAGGCCGCCTTCGCAGGCGGCCTTCGCATTCACCCCCTCTGTTTCATCTCACTTAACGAAGTTAATCACCCCGAAATACCCATCCGTGTCGTTCGGCCCCGATGTAAAGAACAGCTGGTTCAAATTTCCATTCTCCGTCGTTCCCCCACCGAACTCAATTCCCCAAATTCCATTGATCTCAATTGCTTTCCCCTTCGAGTTCTTGATCGTGCCCACCATCTTCCCAGTCTTCAAGTCGAATCCGTTAATGGTCCCTGTCGCGGTGTTATTCGTCACCAGCAGCGCCCCGCTCAACGTCCCGAAATTCTTCGGAGCCACCGCCAGTCCCCACGCTTGGTTCAACACCTTGCCCTGCGCAAACCGCTTCACGAACACACCGGCTTCTGTAAAGATGTCAATGTATCCCCCTCCCGCGCCCGACGTCGCCGCGTACGTCACATACACCTGCGCCGAAATATCCTGAATTCCGAACGGCGCAAATCCCGCCGGAATCGTCGGATCCGTAAACGAACTCACCAGGTTGAAGTTGCCGTCGTAAATGTCCACCTTATTATTGGCCGCATCGGCCGCAAACAAGGAGTTCCCCGACGTGTAGTTCGTGATCGCCAGTCCCGTATACGACGCGCCTTTCGACTGCGCCCCAATCAGTGTCGTGCTCGGATCAAACCCCGACCATCCCTGGATCGTTCCATCCAGCGTGGCAAATAAAAACACCGACGTCCACGAGTCAATCGCAAATTCCGTCGACCCGTTATAAACAATCCCCGTCGGCGACCCCGAGCCCGTACCCGAAATCGGCGGAACGATCACCTGCAGCGACTGCGGAGCTCCAGTCCCGGTATACAGAGTCGACCATCCATCCGCTTCATCACTAACCCAGAACGGTCCCCCCGGGGCATACACCAACCCCCACGCATTCTGCAACAGCGGATCCATATTCTTCGCCTTCCCCGTCAGATTCGAAGTCAGGTAAGTGAGTGAGTACGACTGAGCCAGAGCCGCGCCTGATAATGTCAGCGCCAACCCGCAGCAAGCGGCAAGAGTGAGTACACGACGAACGAAACTCGACATTGCAATTTCTCCTTTAAATCAGATTCGTTAAAGTACGAGCAGGGATCCCGCAACCGACCGACCCGCCAGCACCCGAATCCTAGGCCCCACACGTCTTCTCACTTGTCACCACCATGTCACGAATTTGCAAACTTCCTGTCCCCTGGAAGCTCGTGTGGGTCCGGGTCTCAGCCTGTCCTGAGCAAAGCCGAAGGAACCCGGACAGGCCGAGCAAAGCTTGCCTGCCCCCGGCAAGAAACAATCCCGTTATTTCAAACCTGCCTCCCACCCCTTGACACTCCCCCCATCCACCTGCAAAACTTCTCCACCCGCTCCCGCAGGTTTCCCAGAACCCGTGACTGGCGCGGCTTCCATCATCTCTCAGGAGGTTCCTCGTGCCCCGTATCTCGTCTCGCCGAACGCCCGCAGCATTCCTCTTCCTACTCGCCGCCTTCGTTCCCGCGGCCTTCGCCGATGGACCCTACGTCATCGGATCAGCCAACACCGTCACCGCCGACCCCACCATCCCTCGCCCCTCCACCACTCCCTGCATCGTGCAACTCCTGAGCAACGCCGAATTCGACAGTTTCAATCCCGTCTCCTTCACCTACACTCCTCCCGCCGACTGTCCCGGCCCCTGGGCCAAGGTCGTCTTCACCGCCGACATCAACGTTACCGCCGGAGTTCAATACGATCGCACCGCCAATTTCTGGCTGGGCCCCACCATCATTTATTTCGGCACCACCGCCGAGCCCGGATCCACACTCGCTCCCAGTTGGCACGTCGAAAGCGATCTCACCGACTACTCCCCAATCTTCCTCACCACGCAGCAAGGCACCGCCGACATCGGCAACCTCGTCAACACCACCTACACCGGAATCATCTACGCCAGTTCCACGCTCGAGTTCTACCCACTAGCTCCCGGCCAAACCGCCCCCGTCACCGCCAATGAAGTTCTCCCGCTCTCCGCCGGACCCACCGGCGGCACCGTCGCCCTCAATTCCTCCACCGACACACTTTCCGGCACTTTCACGTTTCCCACCAACATTCAAAACGTCTACCTCGACGTCTTCTCCCAAAGCCAGAGCGACGACGAATTCTGGTACACCTGCGTCCCCAACGACGTCGCCTCCAAGCTCGAAAGCTGCACCAACACCGGCTTCCGCGAAACCGAAATCACCATCGACGGCGCGCCCGCCGGCGTCGCCCCCGTCTATCCCTGGATCTTCACCGGAGGCATCGATCCCTTCCTCTGGTTCCCCATCCCCGGCATCCAGACCCTGAACATGGTCCCCTACCGCGTCGATCTCACCCCCTTCGCCGCCCAACTCAATGACGGCCAACAACACACCGTCTCACTCAGCGTCTTCAACGCCGACAACTATTTTTCCGCGACCGCATCGCTCCTTCTTTATCTCGATTCCGGCTCAACCACGGTCACCGGAGCCCTGACTGAAAACACTCTCACCGTCGCTCCCACCCCCGTGGTCACCGAAAACCTGAACCTCAGCAGCACCATCAGCGGCACCGTCGGCGTCGCCTCCAACCGCAACTTCACCATCGCCGGGTACGTCAACACTTCCCACGGAAAAGTCACTACCACCATTTCGCAGCAGATCAATTTCGTGAACAGCCAGAAGTTCGTCATCAACAGCCTCGAGTACGTCCAGGACATCAATCAAATCAGCGACGTCAATTCCAGCACCACGGTCGCCACCACCGGCCAACCCACCGTCACCACCACCAACAACTTCCAGTTCCCTCTGACTCTCAACATCGACGAGGTCGTCGAATCCAACGGCGACATCGACGTGACCACCACCGCCTCGCAAAACTACGCCGACAAGAACACCACGGCACAGAACGGCGCCCTAACCTATGTCAGCACCCTCACCAACGAAGGCCATCACCAGGACACGCTGGTCTACGACTCCAGTGGGAACTTCCTCAACAACATCAATCAATCCGCCTCCCAGGCCTACCAAAACACCGACACCACCGGCCTAAACGTCCACTGCAAACTAACCGCCGCCGCCAACGCCCTAACCTACTTCAGCCCCACCTGCTCCCAGTAAAAGAAGAAGAAAAGAAGA
>Ga0116125_1000751_pt1 | contig 14915 bp, 14 predicted proteins | sample June2015DPH_16_1_2_FD_89729 | JGI IMG/M metagenome (GOLD analysis project Ga0116125, IMG submission 89729) | Peatland microbial communities from SPRUCE experiment site at the Marcell Experimental Forest, Minnesota, USA - June2015DPH_16_10 | ecosystem: Environmental > Terrestrial > Soil >...
GCCCACCATACGATCGCCATATTTTTCGATAAACTGTTGCATAGCGTTCTCCTGTAGTGTTCTGAGATTGGCTATCGAAAATACTACAACGTAGAACGCCCTTCTACTTCAACCGACACTGTTTGCCCCGCAGGGGCACTGTGCCACAATGGATTCAATACTTTGTCGGGGTGGTACAAAAAGTAAGTGACATTGGGCTGGCAGCCTGCCCCCACAGGAGTTATGACAGAGCCCATCGGTGTTGACCTCGATCAATATGAGACGTTCCGCAATGCCGTTGAGGCGCTGGACTCGGGTGATCTGCCGCGGTTGGAGAAGCTGCTTGCGGATCATCCATTCTTGATCCGGTATCAGTGCCACGTCGGCGCCTGGTATGAGACCGGCTATTTTGCGGGCGCAACGCTGCTGTATCATATCGCGGGGAATCCGGACCGGGGGCCGATTCCTGGGAACATCCTGGATATTGCGCGGCTTTTGATTAGCCGTGATTTTGATGCCAAGGCAGCGGAATACACTCTCGGTCTGCTGCTGACTAGCAGGCGGGCGTCGGAAGCGGGGGTCGCGTTGCCACTGGTGGATCTTCTGGTGAAGGCTGGAGCGGAGTTTGATTTGAATGCTCCGGATGTTCTCGGGCTGCCGCTTTTGAATGCGGCTCCCGAAACCGCGGAGGCGCTGGTGCAGCGTGGGGCAAGGATGGATATCCGGCACGCGGCGGGGCTCGGAAAGATTGATGTTTTGAAGAGCATGCTGGCGGAAAAAATCGAGCCGGCGATGTTGGAGGAAGCTCTGGCCTATGCGTCGATTCGCGGCCAGAGGGAAGCCGCGGCTCTGCTGTTGCAGCACGGAGCGAGAGGCGATGTTTTGGTAACTCCGGGAGGGCGGACGCCGCGCACGGCGCTGCACGAAGCTGCCAACCGGGGGCATGTTGACATCGTCAAGCTTTTGATTGCGAGAGGCGCCGACGCTACGGTCGTCGAGCCGGAGTGGGGCGGGACGCCTGCCGGTTGGGCGGAATTTGGCGGACATCCTGAGGTTGCGGAGATGCTTGGGAAAGCTACTTAGTAGTCGCCAAACCGCTCAACTTGGCTTCCAGCATGATCAGCAAGACCAGCGCGAAAACCATGCACGTGCCGAGCAGCGGAAGAACCATGACGGCCTGAATGCCCCAGTTTTGCGCGAAATAGCCGAGGCACCAGGGAGCGAGGAAGCCTCCCGTGATGGCGAACGAGAAGATGCCATTGTAGAAGCCGGGATGGTAGTAGGGAAACCGGTGCCCGATTTTCTCCACGACCATAGGATATATGGAGGCGAAGCCGCCGCCAACGAACAGAATGCCCATCACGGCGCCGAATAAATTGTTGGTGGATGACAACACCAGCGTTCCTAGCAAAGCTGAGACGATGGAACCGATCAGCAGCAATCCGTGGCTCATGCGTTTCAGCAATAGTTGCGAGAGGATGCGGCCAACAAGGAGGGCGGCCCAATAGAGCGCCAGCAATAGCAACGAATCGGCGGGGCTGATTCCGAGACGGCGGATTAAGAATAGCGGCAACCAGCCTGCGATGGACCATTCGTTTCCGAACTGGAAAAAAAGCAGCAGGCTAAATAGGATTGCGCCGGGATTCCGGAAATCGCGAAGGAGCTGCGATAGCGGAATCTGTTGCAGGGCGGGCCGAGGCGTGGGTTTGGCCTTGACATAATTGGCCGCGAAGAAACCCGGAAGGATCGCGAACAGAATCAGGATGCTGGGCACGGTGTAGACGTAGTAGGTGCCGGCCACTAGCAAGGCGGTCAGCAAGCAGCCCAGTCCGAACATCACGCCGGCGAGGTTGGTGGTGGCGGCGCGATCGTGACGGTATTGCGGAGAGATGGCATGAAACACACCGGCATTCAGGAGTCCGGCGCTGACGCCAATCCATAACAGGCCCAACAGGCGCCATACTGCGGCAACGGGTGGAGAGGTGAGGGCGAGGTAAAGAAAACCGGCGCAGGCCATGGCGTTCGCCAGGATCAACACGAACTTGACGCCTCGGCGCGGGAGCAGGACATGCGCGGCGGCGACCGATAGCAGGAATCCAAGATTCAGGCTGAGGAAGTAATAACCGACTTCGATGAAGTTCGCTCTGAGGTGATAGCGCCAGACCGGCAGGATCGCGCCCAGGAATGACATCAGCATTCCCGAGATCAGAAAAGCGGAGAGGGACCGGCGGCCTTCGGAGGAATCCAAGGCCTGGGTCTCCAGAGGCTCGGCGAGCCGCCACGGAGCAGGACTCGACATCAGACGATATTGTACTCCTGTTTGAGAGTGCGGTTCCGAGCGGCGGCCGGTGGGAGCGCGGGTTGCCCGCAGATGCGGTGGGACGCTCCCTTCCGGTCGCGGTTCGGTTTTTGATCCAGAATCTGGAAGCTTGGGAGGGCCCGTATATTCCAGAAAAGGGATTGTTTTGAGGAATACTGCTTATTTTTCAGCTAGTTATGACATGGTGTTACGATTGCTTTGCAATTAGCAAAGAAGATCAGGGTTGATCAGGGTATCTGGGGAGTTGCCTCGATTTGGGTTGGTTTTCGTCGGGCCCCGCTGAAAGATGCGGGGCTTCTTCTTGGGCCCGCTACAACTTATAGTAGGACGGTGGACCGCGAGCTACTAGATAGGGTGGTTCGATAGAATCTGTTTGACAGATCTCAGTTTTGGGATTTATGATGGTTTCATCACTGAGAAAGGAGGTGGTCCAGTCTTAACATGAGTAATAGTAGTGACTGTAGATTAAATACCCCGCGCGAGGTGGCCGACTGTTAAAGTCGCCGTCGTTTTGAACGTTCAGGTTTCGTTCAGTGACGAAGCCGCTGCTCCTGTGGACCGGCCGCTTCACTGCGCGATATAAGCTTACCCCCGCATTGCCTTTTTGGTGGTGCGGGGGTTTGTGTTTGTGCTTCCCAAAGGCACCGTCTCCCCTCCGGTCGCGGCTCGGTTACGACACGCGCTATACTGGGTTGAAAGTCATCGAAAGGATTTTTGTCTCAAATGAAAGCCGGGATTCATCCTGCCTACGAGGAATTAAACGTCACTTGCGCCTGCGGAAATACCTTCCGGACGCGCTCCACGCACAAAGGCGATATCCGTGTGGAAATCTGCTCCAGCTGCCATCCGTTCTTTACTGGCCGGCAGAAGCTGGTGGATACTGAGGGCCGCGTAGACCGGTTCCAGAAGAAGATTCAGAAGTCGAAAGACATGAAGCAGGAGAAGGCGGACAGGACCACCAAGAAGCAGCTGGTATCCAAGTAGTTCTACTTCTTGGACGATTTCAAGCGGGCGTCGCGTTCGGCACGGAACTGATCGTATTTGGGGAGTTGGTCCGCAGTAAGGATGAAGCGCAGCTTGGCGCGGTGATCTTCCTTAATTTTCTCGATCTCCTGGTGATGCTTGTCGCGAGCCTGATTAAAGCTGGCGTCGGTCTCATCCAGGATGATGTTCATTTTTTGGATTTGATCGGGCGTCAGGTTCACGCGGGTGCGCAGTTCATCCAGATATTGCTTCCGCCAAGCTTCGGGGCTCACGCGTTGCTCGCTACGCGCCGAGGGCGGACTGTACATTCGATATCCGAGCGCGCCTACTACACCTCCGCTCACGAACACTAGGAACAGGTAGGCAGCGATCGGCAAATTCCGGCGCTTCATTTGCTTCTCGGATCAGCGGTATCGTGCGGAACAATTCCTAATGCAGCCAGATTGTCGGCGGGGTGGGCTGCGGCGAGGGCGTCGACATAGCTGGCGTGCACTTCGGGACGAGGTCCCACCGGCACTACTTCGACCATGGCGAAGAGCAGGCAAACCGCAGCTGCTGCGCCCATGAACACCTGAGTGAGCTTGCGGACGCGCAGCATCAAGGTTTGGCGGGCCTCGATGTTCCGCCACAACTGCGGCATGAAGTTCGCGCTCGGATCGGGATCCGGCACAGCGGCCTTATACTTTGCGAACAGAGCGTTCAGTTGATCGTTGAATTGGTCCATTCTTCTTAGTCCTTCCGGCTACGTTTGGTGGCTTCAAAGGCATTGAGAACGCGCTGCCGGGCGCGGAACAATCTCACCTTCAAAGCATTTTCGTTCACGGAATAAATTTTTTCAAGCTCTTTCAAGGAGAGCCCTTCTACTTCTTTCAGCGTCAGCAGAATGCGATCCTGCTCGGATACCGCGCTGAGCAACGATTCCACCAGTTCCTTGATCTGCTTCTGCCTCTGCTCCTCATTCGATACCTTACCACCGGCCGTGGCATCCGCCAGCATAACCTGTTGCTCGCTGAGGTCCGACATTCGCGACTCACTGCGGCGGCGCTGCTTGCGCAGATAATCATACGACGCGTTTACCGTCAGCCGGTACAACCACGGCTCGAAGACTTCGGGAGTCCGCAGTTGATCGAGCGAATAATACAATCGCAGGAACACTTCCTGCGCCACATCCTCTACGTCCTCCGGGCGCCCGATCAGCCGGGCGATGGTCCCCAAAATTCTTTTGCGATAAGCAACTACAACCTGGTTGAACGCGGCGTCATCACCATGTTGCGCCTTCTCGATCTGTTCGAATTCAACCAGCATGCGGCCTTAAAAGCCAGCCGCCTTACCACATCTATACAGGCGTACCGGCAAACTGTTAGGTTACAAGGGCTTGTGCCAGTAGGACAAGCCCAGAAGGGTCAAAATATTCAAAACGATAGGCCCTTTGGTAGTGGGCTACCCTCAATTTTTCTACTATATGGCCGACCATTTGCCACTATGGGACAGTGAAGAGCTGGGCAGAGAGAGCTTATGAATGAACTAGAGCGATGGGCGAATTTCTATCTCCTCACGTCGGCGGCAGCCGCGACCCTGCTGGGCCTGATGTTTGTCGTCATCACGCTCGGCGCTGAGCGAAGCGTGGAAGACGGCACCGCTAAGATTCGCATGTACCTTACTCCCACTGTTGTCTATTTCGCTTCTGTACTGTTCCTTGCCGCGCTTCTGACCTTCCCGAACCACACTCGGTTGACGGCCTCTCTTTGCACATGCCTCGTTGGTGTCGCCGGCTTAGTTTACTCGGGGTCCTTTCTCGTTGGGCGGGGCGGTAAGAAGAATTACTACGGACTGCAGGACCGGATCGTTTACGCGGTGGTTCCATTTGCAGCATACGGGCTGCATGTATTCGGCGGAGTCTCGTTCTTCCACGCCCCCCAACGTGGACTCACCTTGGTGGCTGCCGGTATGCTGTCGTTGCTTGCGCTTGCCATTCGCAACTCGTGGGCCATCGCCGTCGATGTCGTCTCTACCCCTCGAGGGCAGCAAAATTCAAAGTAGCCCACTACCGGCCCTTTGGCATCAACATGCTAAAATCTTGAGTACCCCCCTTTACATGGACTTTCTGCAGGGTCTAAATCCGCAACAACAAGAGGCTGTTCAGCACGTGGAAGGACCGCTTTTACTGCTGGCGGGAGCCGGTAGCGGAAAAACGCGCGTGATTACGCATCGCATGGCGCACTTGATTGAAGCGCATCGCGTTCCGGGGCCGGCGATTGTCGCGGTTACTTTCACCAACAAAGCCGCGGACGAAATGCGGCAGCGGGTTCGGAATCTGCTGGGCGGCGTGGGCTCGCGCGAGGCTCCGCTGGTTTCCACCTTCCATTCGTTCTGCGTGCGTTTGCTGCGGCGCGATGGCGCGCGGTTGGCGGACATACGCTCGGGGTTTACACAGAAGTTCACCATCTATGACGAAGACGATCAACTGGCGTTGATCAAATCGATTTTCAAGGCAACGGGGCTGGATGAAAAGTTTATCCAGTATCGGGCGATGTGTTCCTGGATCAGCCATCAGAAGAGCCACAAGCATTCGCCCGAGGATTCCTACGGAGGCTCGACGGACGATCGGACCGAGCGGATGGCTTCGGTGTACAAGCAGTACGAAGAGCGCTTGCGCCAGGCCAATGCGCTGGATTTTGACGATCTGCTGTTGGAATCGGTGCGGCTGCTCGGGCACGATGAATACTTGCGCCGGCAATACAATCAACGCTTCGAGTTTGTGATGATCGACGAATATCAGGACACCAATCGTAGCCAGTATGAGCTGATGCGCTTGTTGACCGAGATGCGTAAGAACGTGGCGGTGGTAGGAGATGAGGACCAATCGATTTACGGGTGGCGCGGGGCCGACATCCGCAACATTCTGGATTTCGAGCGCGATTATCCGAACGCGAGGGTGATCCGGCTGGAGCAGAATTACCGGTCGACGAAGAATATTCTGGAAGCCGCGAGCGCGGTGGTGGCGAATAACGAAGAGCGCAAGGGCAAGTGGCTGTGGACGGAATCGGGCGCCGGTGAACGGATCGGGCGCTTCGAAGCTTTTGATGGCGAGCAGGAAGCGCTGTTCATCGCCGACAACATTGAGCGGCTGCTTTCGGCGAATCCGCGGCACAGAGTGGCTGTGCTTTATCGCACCAACTTCCAATCGCGGCAGATTGAAGAGGCGCTGCGGCGCTATCGCCGCGAATATATTGTGGTGGGCGGGCTGAGCTTTTATCAGCGCGCCGAGGTGAAGGATGCGCTGGCGTATTTGAAGACCATTTCGAGCCCGCAGGATTCCGTGAGTTTGCTGCGCATCATCAACACTCCCGCGCGGGGGATTGGCAAAACCAGTGTCGATCAGATTGAGCAATATGCGCTGCAGCATCAGATCACGGTGTGGTCGGCGATTGGCCGCATGCTGGATGAGAAGATTTTCCCTGCGCGCGCCGAGGCCGCGCTGCAGGCGTTCCGCAAGATTATTCAGGAGCTGTCGTCAGTGGCGGAGTCCCAGCCGGTGCATGAGATTCTGAAAGAGATTCTGGAACGCACCGGATACCGAAGAATGCTGGAAGCGGATAACGATCGGGAATCGGAATCGCGGCTGGGTAACCTGGCGGAGCTGGTGAATGCGGCGGCGGAGGCGGCCGAGCGCGGCGAAGGCATCTCGGAATTTCTGGATCACGCGGCGCTGGTGGCTGACAGCGACTCGCTGGATTCGCGCGCGAAAGTTTCGTTACTGACTCTGCACAACGCCAAAGGGCTGGAGTTTCCGATTGTGTTTCTGGCGGGCCTGGAAGAAGGCTTGTTCCCACATTCCCGTTCGCTCGATTCGAAGGCCGCTATGGAGGAGGAGCGGCGGCTCTGCTATGTGGGCATGACGCGCGCCGAAGAGCGGCTGTTCCTGACGAACGCGCGGTACCGGCGGCGCTATGGCGGCGGGCAGCCGGAAGCGTCCATTCCATCGCGATTCTTGAACGAAGTGCCGCAAAAGCTGGTGGATGATTTGAATCCGCGCAAGCGCGCCACCGATGTTGACCTGTTCGCCGAGGGGCATGAGGTACGCGAAACTGCCAAGCGGAATGTCTACACGGGGAAGACGTACAATTCGGTGGAAAACATCCAGCAGTTCTTTGCCGATCGCGGCAAAGGATCGCCGCAGGCTCCGCAGAAGGCCGAGCCAGCGGCGAAAAACGTCGCACCTGCGCGCGCCCTGGTTACCCCCATCCGCAAGAAGGGGCTTCGCGCGGGGTCTACTGTCCGGCATCCCAAATATGGCCTGGGGACGGTGCTACGCCGCGAAGGGGAGGGCGACGATGCTAAGCTCACTGTAAGCTTCCAGGGTTATGGTTTGAAGAAGCTGGTTGAAAAATACGCAGGAATCCAAGAGGAATGAATACTAAGACAACTACCGACAAAGCAGAGCGCAAGAAGCTGAAGCGTGCATCCCGCAAGAAGGCGGCTCCGAAACCCAAGCGGGCATCGGGCGTCGCGCGCGGGTCGCTAAAGAAGCGCGTGAAGAAAGTGACTAAGGGGCAGCGGAAGCGGTAACGCGCGCGGGCGCGCGGTTTCTGGTTTCTTGTTTCCGGTTTCTGGTTACCCGCCTGTGGAGCTAGAACTAGAAACCAGGAACCAGAAACCAGAAACAGCCGACATGAGCCAACTCTTTCGTACTAAGAGTATTGATGCGCTGATCAAGGCTTCCGAGGACCCCGAGAGGGCTCTCAAGAAGTCGCTTGGGGTCTGGAGTTTGATCGCGCTTGGAATTGGCGCGGTGATTGGTTCTGGAATTTTCACCGTGACGGGGACTGCGGCCGCCGGTGAGCATTTTCTCGGCAAATCTATTTTGAAGGCGCCGGTGCTGGATCTGCTGTTGAATGGCGGCAATGCGGCTACGTTGAGCGGGCGCGCGGGGGCTGGTCCGGCGATTTCCGTTTCGTTTGTGCTGGTGGCTATTGCGTGCGGGTTCGCGGCCATCTGTTACGCGGAGCTGGCTTCTATGATTCCGATCGCGGGCAGCGCGTACACTTATTCCTACGCTACGCTCGGTGAGATTTTTGCGTGGATCATCGGCTGGGATTTGATCCTGGAATATGCGTTCTCGAACATGAGCGTCGCGGTGGGATTCTCGGCCTACTTCAACGATATTCTCGACAACCTGTTCGGATTCCATTTGCCGAAGGAGTTGTCGCAGCCAATTTTCGAGGAGGGCCAGCGCACCGGGGCGTGGTTCAATCTTCCTGCGTTCATTGTTCTGTTGCTGCTCAGCTACATTCTGGTGCGGGGGGTTCGGGAAAGCGCGGAAACCAACAACGCCATGGTGGTGGTGAAGCTGGTGGCGATCATGTTTTTTGTTTTCGGAGCCGCGAAAGCGGTGAACACCGGAAACTGGCATCCGTTCATGCCCAACGGCTACTCGGGCGTGCTCACCGGTGGGGCGATCGTCTTCTTTACTTATATTGGGTTCGATTCGGTTTCAACAGCCGCGGAGGAATGTCATAAGCCGCAACGCGACATGCCGATTGGGATTTTTGCTACGCTCGCGATTTGCGCCGTGCTTTATGGTTCCGTGGCGCTGGTGCTGACCGGTATCGCGCATTGGGACACGTTGAACAACGATGCGCCGGTGGCCAACGCTCTGAAGGCGATCGGCATGAACCGGCTGCGGCTGATTGTGACGGCGGGCGCGCTGGTGGGCATGGTGTCGTCTCTGCTGGTGTTTCAATACGGGCAGGCACGCGTCTGGTTTGCGATGTCGCGCGACCGGCTGCTGCCGGACGTGTTTTCGCGGGTTCATCCGAAGTTCAAGACGCCGTATGTCAGCACTTGGGTGGCGGGTTTTCTGGTGGGAATCCCGGCCGGGGTTTTCGATATCAGTTGGTTCTCCGATCTATCGAATATCGGAACGCTGTTTGCGTTTATTCTGGTGTCGGCGGGCGTTATCGTACTGCGGAAGAAACAGCCGGAGCGTAAACGCGGGTTTCGGGTGCCGTGGGTTCCGCTGTTGCCGGGGATCTCGATTGTGTGTTGCCTGGTGCTGATGTTGAGTCTGCCGCTTGAGACATGGATCCGGTTTTTTGTTTGGCTGGTGATTGGGCTGTTTATTTACTTTTTCTACGGGCAGAAGCGGACGCGGGATTTGGTGTAATGGCAGCGCATGGCGCTGCCCCACTGGCTGGCACACATTACTGCTTCTTTTCTTTGGTTTTGTCGTCTGGGAGCGCGTCTGGGGTGTCGAACTTGATGGTGGTGTCGGTGCCGAACTTGCGATAGAGGCGGAATTCGATCTCGTTCTTGGTCTTGTAGCGCGTGCGACTGGATGAGTTCACCGATTTCAGCGGCAACAAAAACTCAGAATCGCCGATTTTGACGAAGTCGTAATCGAGCGACAGCGCCACGTCGTGGATGGGAAAAGTCTCCGGCATGTCGTAGGGGATCTGGGTGATCTTGGTGACCATCTTCGTATCTTTGTCTATGTAAACGAGGCCGCGGTACGCCGGCACGATATCCAGGGTCTTGTCGGCAGTGACATGGAACTGGGAGTACCGCTGCTCGATATCGTAAGAGAAAACATACGTCGATCGGCCTCGCAGCGTACCCCAATGATCCCAGTCGAAGCGGGCGTTGCTTTCGACGGCGAAGATTTCGCGCATCATGCTGCCAAATTCGCCGGCGGAAGTGGTGCCGCCCAACTTTTCCATGGTGGTGCCGGGGTCGGCAGTGGTGTTGTTTACGAGAACCACTTGATAGTCCTCGTGGCCCTCGTTGTAGGACAGTTTGGTGGTGATGGTATCCACGTGGTGCCACGCGTTTCCGGTGCCGGTGGGATCGACATCGCGGCGCGTTACCTGCACGCAGATGAAGTTCGGGAGATTCTTGGTGTAGTTCTTGACGTACTCGCGCGTTTCTTCGATGAGCTTGCCCTGCTCGATGGAATCGGGCGGAGGCGCCTGCACGTAGACGGGTTTGGGCGCGGGCGGTGGAGGGGCGGCTTTCGTGAGGGATTGGGAGGCGGTGCCCAATTCTTTCAGGACCGCGACGGTTTTTGGTCCCGCGCCTTGGCCTTGCAGATCCTCAATGGTCTGGTCGTCCAACTTCTCCGCCATCTTCACGTGCTTCAGATATTCAGCTACCTGCCGGTCGGGCTGCTTGAGCTGGATGGCGGACTGAATAAATTTGACCAGTTGATTGACGGTGAGGCTCATCTCCGGGGTCGCGGCCAGCGCGAGAGCGGTCACCAGGCAAAGAATCCACCTCATATCTCTATTGTCCCTCAGATCCCTCCATTAGCAGACGGCGTAAGGCCGGCCCCAGTTTCGGGTATTGGAAGTCAAAGCCGGCGGATTTGGCGGCGTCCGGGATCACTCGCTGGCTGGACAGGAGTACGCTGGCCATTTCGCCGAACATGACGCTGAGAGCCAGTTTCGGAACTGGGAAGATGGCGGGGCGATGGATGGCGGATGCTAGTTCCTTGGTGAATTCGGAGTTTGATACTGGCTCGGGAGCTGTGGCGTTGACTGCGCCGCGGACACCGTCGTTGGCTAGCGCGAATAGAGTGAGGTTTATGACGTCGTCGATGTGGATCCAGGAGGTCCATTGGAGCCCCGAGCCGAGCCGTCCTCCAAGGCCTAGGCGAAATGGAGGAAGCATTTTCGCCAACGCGCCGCCATCTTTGCCGAGGACGACGCCGAGACGGAGGCGCACTACGCGGATTCCTAGCGCTTCGGCTAACGCGGCGGCCTTTTCCCAATCGATTACGACGCGGGCTAGAAAATCGTCGCCGGGGCTGGATTTGTCGGTCAGGATTTCGTCGCCGCGCGAGCCGTAGATACCGATGGCCGAGGCGCAGATGAGAACGGATGGACGGTGGGATTGGGTGGAGAGGGCGTTCACTAGATGGCGTGTTCCGTCTACCCGGCTGCTGCGGATCCGCTTTTTGATTTCCGGGGTCCAGCGCTGGGCGACGGGTTCGCCTGCCAGGTGAATCACGGCGTCTGCGTTGGACAGGCTTTCGGGTGGTGGTTCTTCTTCCGTGGATGGCCAGGCTGAGAAGCGGGCGGCCGCGGGGAGATTTGTTGGCCGTTGGCGCGCCAGGGCGTGGACTGTGTGCCCGGCATCGAGCAGCGCGCGAGTAAGTCTCGCGCCCACGAATCCGGTAGCGCCCGTGACGGTGATGTTCATGCTCTCTCACATTCTATGCCGCGGATATAGGCATCCACGTCAGTCTTCCGCCGCATGCCTTGATACGACATGTACCGCACCTGGCCGAAAATAGGACGCTCGATCCACGGCCGGTCATGCAGTCCGAAGCACCACAGGATGTTCGTGTATCCGTTTGGATCGCGTCCATCTAAGGCGTAGCGATCGTTCAAATAGATCATCGTGCGGAGCGCGCGCTCGGGCGTTTGGGACCATTCGATGATTTTCTTCCCCCAATACATCCGGTAGTAGCCGTGAATTAAGCCGCACGAGAGCAGCTGTTTTTGCGCGGCGTTCCAAAGGGGGTCGTGCGTTCGCGCCAGCTCGAGTTGTTCGGGCGAGTATACCGGATCGCGCTTATCGCGTGCGTGTTTTCCGATCGTCTCCCTAGCCCAGCGGGGCAGACTATCCAGCGACTCATAGTTTTCGCTGAATCGGACGAAGTTGAAGGCCAGCTCGCGCCGAACGATAAGCTCTTCCAGGAACTCGCCAGCCATCAGCTTGTGTTTTCGCGCGTACTCCTGGGCCGCCAGCGCCACGTGCAGCGATGAAAGATGGCCGAAATGCAGGTAGGGACTCAAGGAGGAGGTAGCCTGCGCAGATGGTTCGTTGCGAAAGGTGGCGTAGCGACAGAGATTCTTGCGCACGAAATTCTTCAGCCGCTTTTCCGCTTCCGCCGAGCCGCCACGGAAGATGGGTGATGGCCGAACGCTGTGATCAATCTCGCAAGAAGCGACCAGGTCGGTAATATTTTCCGAAGTGACTATAGTGTGAATCTTCGGGAGCGGCAAGTTGAACTTGTGGCGAACGCGGACTGCTTTCGTGGGCTTCAAATAACGAGGCAACAGCTTGCGGATTTTCGGTCGAATGGTATACGCCGCGTACTCTTGCTTTTCCATCTGACTCATGGGAACGATACAGCTTGAATCCACGGCGTAACAAGGGATGGAAAGTTTCGGAGGCACGCTGGCGTTGTATTGGCGAGTGATGAAAGCTGGGTGATCATCCGTGACAAGGGCCGCGGCTTGGTTAGCCAGCCGGTAGAGAACGTCGTCGGGATCGCTGTGCTTGCGCCGGAGGTAGAACAGGTATCCGATCCCGAGCCGGCGCAAGCTTTGTTCCATGTCCGGAACGCCTTCCAGGATAAACGTATGGAGCCGATCGCTCGCATGGGGATAGGAACAGGTCAGTCCCTCATAAACGAGGAGCGGCAAGCCGGTCCGATTGGCCAGTTCGGCGGCGTAGAGCAGCGCATGGTTCCAGCGAACGCGCCGATTCATCTGCGCCCAATACAATACGTATTTCGCGCCGCATCGAAAAGGCGCTTGATTCAGATTTCGGACATGGTCTTCCACCCTCCCATCATGACGGTTTGGATCAGGCGGCTACAATGAAGTTTATTGTCATGCGGGCCTGGAACCGTGCCAAGTTGCTGTGGGGCTATCTGCGGCACAAATCGGTGGTGAATGCGTTGCCGGTGGAGTATATCGTCGAGACCACGGCGAAGTGCAACCTGTATTGCCCCATGTGTCCGCGCGAAACGCACAAGCAGCCCAAGGAAGACATGCCGGATGAGATTTTCAACCGGCTGGTGGAGGAATCGGGCAGGAGCGCGGAGCATGTGATGCTGATCGGATTGGGTGAGCCGTTCATGGACCGGAAGATTTTCGATCGCATCGAATATTGCGACCGGCATAACATCTCGACTTTGCTTTCGACCAACGGCACATTTTTCGACGAGAAGACTTGCGCGCGTGTGCTGGAGACGCCGCTGGAGCACATCACGCTGAGCTTCGACGGTGCTACTAAGGAATCGTACGAGTATTACCGCAAGGGCGCAAATTTCGAGAAGGTCCGGAGCAATTTCGTGCGCTTTGCGCGGATGAAGCATGAGCGCGGGGCGAAGGTGCAGGTGGTAGTGCAGATGGTCCGCATGGAGCGGAATGCCGGCGAGGTTGATGATTTCGTCCGATTTTGGAGCGCGGTTCCGGGTATCGACCAAGTGCGCATTAAGGAAGACGAGACCAATCTGCTGCAGCCGGAAGCAGGGCATACGGCGCAGGATTGGAAGCATCCGTGCCATTATTTGTGGCGCGGGCCGATGTACGTGAAACACTCCGGGGATGTTTATCCGTGCTGCCAGAGTTACATGCTGGATGGGCGGCCGGTGGGGAACATCGGAACGCAGCCGTTGACTGAAATCTGGAATTCGGATGAGATGCAGCGGATGCGCCGGCTGCATGTGGCGCGGCGTGCGAATGAGATCGACATTTGTTCGCGCTGCTGCACTACGATTCCACATCCATTGTTGGTGGCGGGAAGTTTGATGCTGCATGGGCGGACGGTGCGGAAGTTTCTGCCGTGGGTGGAGCGGCTGGTTTACTTATCGAAGCTTCCGCGTTCGTTGTTGACGCCGCCGAAGAAGGACGCGGCTAGCGAGTTGGTGCAGATTGATCGGAAATAAGGCGTCGAGATGAGTCTCGACGCGGCACGCAAGAGTGCGTGCGCCACAGTCACATTTACCAGGATTGGGCTAGTTGGACGAAGGTTCGGACGCAGATTCCTGTGGCGCCCTTCACCATGAACGGCTTACTGTCTTCCAGCCAGGCGGTGCCGGCGATATCCAGGTGGACCCACGGGACATCGTTGACGAAATCTTTGATGAATGTGGCTGCGGTGATGGCTCCGCCTGGGCGGCCGCCAATATTCTGTAGGTCGGCGAACTCGCTTTCGAGTGCTTTCCTGTAATCCTCGTCGAGTGGGAACTGCCACATTTTTTCGCCTTCGGTTTTGGCCGCGGCTAGCAGCTTGTCGGCGAATGGCTGGTTGTTGGAGAATGCTCCCGCATAGAGGTGGCCGAGCGCGACCACTACCGCTCCCGTCAATGTTGCGGCATCCACCAGGTGCGTGCAACCCAGGCGCTGGGCGTAGGTGAGAGCATCGATCAGAATCAGGCGGCCCTCGGCGTCGGTATTAAGAACTTCGACGGTCTTGCCGGAGAGCGATGTGACGATATCGCCAGGACGTTGCGCGCGGCTGCCGGGCATGTTTTCGACGGTGGGGATGATGCCGGTAACAGGGATGGAAGGTTTTAACTGGGCGATGGCGCGCATGGCACCCAGTACGGCGGCGCCGCCGGCCATGTCGTAGCGCATCTGATCCATATCGAGGGCGGGTTTGATGGAAATTCCGCCGGTGTCAAAAGTTACGCCTTTACCAACCAACCCGAGGTGATCCTTGGAGGTGGGCGCGGTCGCGGGTTGATAACGTAGCACGATCAGAGCGGGAGGTTCGGCGCTGCCTTGCGCGACACCGAGGAGGGCGCCCATGCCGAGCTGGCGCATGCGGTCCTGATCGAGAATTTCGCAGCCCAGGACGAACTCGGTGGCTAGCTCGCGCGCGCGTTCGGCGAGAC
>Ga0116125_1000757_pt1 | contig 14822 bp, 9 predicted proteins | sample June2015DPH_16_1_2_FD_89729 | JGI IMG/M metagenome (GOLD analysis project Ga0116125, IMG submission 89729) | Peatland microbial communities from SPRUCE experiment site at the Marcell Experimental Forest, Minnesota, USA - June2015DPH_16_10 | ecosystem: Environmental > Terrestrial > Soil > Wetlands...
AGGATTACTGCCGGCGGATGAACTCGTCTGAATTGTTGCGTCGCGCCCGGACGGCAGGATCGGGTCGACCGGCTTGAACTGGAAGTGCGCGACTCGGTTCTGAGATCGAACGTGGCGCTCAGGATGTTTTCTTCAGGCGCGAGCGAAGAATCTCCATAGTTTGCTCAAGTTTCTTCGGACCGATCGGGCGAACCGGGAAGTATGTTTCCGCGCTCTTGCCTGCCTTCGCGAGAGCTTCGGCCTCATCGAGTGGCGTGCGTCCCTCACGGTTGCGAAGGCTTGGATCGGCTCCGAATTCGAGCAGAAGTTGAATGAACTTCGCGGGGTCAAGGACGAGGCGGCTCCGAATGACACGATGCATCGGAGTATTACCCTCCTCATCTCGCCAGTTCGGGTTTGCGCCATGTTCGAGCAGGACGCGGGTGACATCGATGGAAGCGACGCCGGACGCCGGCCCCCATGCATAGGCGTCGTAGGGCGGGCGACTTGCAACGGCTCCATGCTGAAAAAGGATTGCCGCCGACTTTGGTTGATGGCCAAACGCCGCCCAACCCAGTGCAGAATTGCCAGTGGTCAAATCGTTCGCGGCCGCCGGATCTTTAATCAGAATTTGTTCAAGTTCGTCGTGCATCCCATAGGCTGCGGCGGTGCACACGTCGGCTACCGCCCCGGCGTCCAGCAGGATTTTCGCGAAATCGTCGTGATTCAGCTCGAAGCAGTCGTGCAACGGCAGTCGGCCATCGGCGTTGCGCACGTTGAGGTCGGCGCCGCGTTCGATTAGAAGTCGCAGCACGTCGACCTTGGCTTCCGCAATTGCGAGGTGGAGCAAGCGCATGCTGAGCGTGTCGCTGGGCCTGTCCAGCCGGGGCAGGTCAGCAGGGGCATTCACCAGTTCTGGATTCTTGTCGAGGATTTTTCGAATCGTTTTCAGGTCGCCGGCGTGGACGGCATTGATGAGTTGCTGGCCAAAGTCGTGCAGTGCATCCACATGAGCCTTGAGCTTGCGCCAGCTGGGAAAACCGTAGGTGCGGGCGACCTGGAGTTGGGCCTTGGAAAGTGGGACTTTACTCTGCGCTTTGCTCCGCAAGTCGGGACCCCGCTCGCGCATGGTCTTGAGGAGTTGCTTGGCTTCGTTCTTCAGGTGCTCGAGGTTGGCGCGGGCTGGGAGCTTGCCGGCGGAGTAGACAGGACGAGGGCCGCTCATAGAACCTTCCTTCCGTGATCGCCCGTTGTCCGCGTGGTTTTCGGGCTGGAAGTAGGGTTGTGCTGCAAATGCAAGGTGAGTGGGCTACGCCCTCTACGCGGACCGACGGCCTCCCACAAGGCCGGGAACTAGGATAGACAATGTCCGCGGGCGGTGCAAGCGGTTCCCGTCCACGGCGTCGACAGTGTTGGCCGACGTAGGGTCCCTCGCCCGGCGGTCGCCGCCCTCAGGATGACATCGGGGCCGAATAATTTCGGAAATGAGTGACTATTGGCTGCGAAGTGCCATTTACTTGGGCAGGGGAACGCAATACAATTTGGCTCCGGGATTTTCGGAATTTCTCCGGTCAGCTTACCTCCCTCACCGGAAACAGGGGTCGAATTTGGTCGGCCAACCCACAAAAATCGGCAAGTACGAGATCGTCGACCTGATCGGCCGAGGCGGCATGGGGGTGGTGTACAAGGCCCGTGATCCGCAGTTGGACCGGCTGGTGGCGATCAAGATGATTATCGGAGCGAACCCAGCTCTGATGAAGCGATTCGACGTGGAAGCGCGGTCCACGGCCGGCCTGCAACACCAGAATATTGTCACCATCTACGATTTCGGCAGCCAGGACGGCAACCCCTACCTGGTCATGGAATATCTCGAAGGAAGCAGCCTGGAGTCGATCATTTCCGCCGGGCGCTCCTTGAGCCTGGCCAACAAGCTTGGTATCTGCATTGCCGTCTGCAACGGGCTGAACTATGCGCACGACCGCGGCATCATTCATCGCGACGTAAAACCCGCGAATGTGATGGTGCTGAATGACGACAGCGTGAAGATTGTGGATTTCGGCATCGCCCGGATCGGCGATACGGGAATCAGCCGCACCGAAGTCGTTGGCAGCCTGAACTACATGTCGCCGGAGCAGTTCCAGAGCATACCGCTGGATATCAGGACCGACATTTTCTCCACTGGCGTACTCCTCTACCGGCTGCTCACGGGCGCGCTTCCTTTCCAGGCCGCGGGCGAGGCGGCGGTCATGTACCGGATCATTCATGACGCGCCGTCGCCCATCGCTTCCTTTGTGCAGGGTTACCCGGCCGAACTGGATTCCATCGTTGCCAAGGCTCTGGCGAAGAACCGTGAGAACCGGTATCCCAGTTGCCGGGACCTGGCTTTTGATCTGCAGCTTTTGCGGGAGCAGCAGAAGCATACGGACGCGGCGGAATGGCTGCAGCGGGCGGAAGCGGCCATACAAAAGACGGAATGGACGAAGGCGGAGGAATGCCTTAAACAGCTATTAAAAATCGAAGAGCACAACAGCAAGGCCTACCAGATGCTGGGCGAAGTGCAGGAGCGGGTTCGCCGGCAACGGCGTGCGGAGCAATCCCGCCAACTGCGGACCCAGGCCGACGAGGCTCTTCAGGATCATCGCTACGATGACGCGCTCGGCATTCTTTCCCAGGCCATTGAAGTGGACGCGACCAACCAGGAACTGGTGCGCCTGCGCGAGTCGGCGCGGGAAGCCAAGGCGCGAGCGGCGCGCCTGCACCAGGCACTGCGGCGAGCCGAGGGAGCGCAGCAGGCTGGGGATCTCGACGAGGCGAAACGAGCGGTGGGCGAGGCTCTTGAACTTGATCCCGAGGAGACTTCGGCCAAAGCACTGCGCTTCGTGATTTTCAAGCAGGTGGAAGAACGGGATCGTCAGCTGAAGATGCGCAAGCTCCTCGACGATGCTCGCGAACAGCTGGCAGCCCGAGATTTAACGCGGGCCATGGAAACGCTGAGCGAGGCCGAGAAGGTTGACTCGGCGTCGGTGGAACTCCGCTCGCTCCTGAAGGCCGCGAATAGCGCGCGTGAGCAGCAAGTGCGCAAGGCGGAGTTGGAAAAACTAAGCCGTCAGATCGAGGAGGCGCTGGCTCGGGAAGACTATGAGGGCGCATCTGCCATCGCGAATGATGGATTGCGGCGACATCCGCAGGAGCCCGGACTTCTGAAAATGAAGGCTCTGTCGGAAGCGGAGCAAAAAAGGGTCAAGCTGATTGCCTACGCGCGGGAGAGGTTGCTCACCGCCAACGGGCTGCTGGAAGCGGGAAAGACCCTCGAAGCTCTCTCGGTGTTGGAAAGGGCGCTACAGGAGGTTCCGGGAGAATCGCAGCTGGAGTCGCTGCGGGCCGACATCAAGAACCGGCTGACGCTCGATGACGCGGAAGTTCATAAGCGTAGTTTGCTGGAGCGGGCGCAGGAGGCGCTGCGAAGAAAAGAATTCAAGGAAGGAATTCGACTGCTGGAGGCGGCGCAAAGTGAATTCCCCGGAAGGACTGAGATTGAAGACTTGCTGCGGACCTCGCGCAAGCTGCAGGCCAAGGAAAAGCTAGTCGGAGAAGTGCTGTCGTTTGCCCAGCAGCTTCTATCGCAGAAGGGACCGCAAGCGGCGGCCGAGTATCTGGAAGAGCAGGTTCCGTTCGTCACCGATGACCGGGTGGGCGCAGCGCTGAAGGACGCGCGCCGCCATGCCGAGCAACTGCGGGCGAGAATCCAAAACGCCGTGGAGGAAGGCAAGCGCATCTTGCGGGAGCACGGTTCGCAGGAGACCAGGGAATTTCTGGAGGCGCAACCCGCGCAATTCCTGGAGTCGGCGGAGTTTCAGGGGTTGGCCGAACTGCTGCGCAAGCATGAGGCTTGCGAGAATCTGGACCGAGAGTTAGCCAAGCAGAGTGATCTCGGTGCCCAGATCCGAATGGCGGAAGAAGCGATTCGAAGGAATCCGGGGAACGAAGAGATTAATGCCAGACTGGCCGCGCTGCTCCAGTTGAAGCAAGCGGTGCAGGGTATCGTCGACCGCGCGGGTGGGCTGGAAGGGGCGAGACATTACGGCGAAGCGGCGCAACAGATGGGCCTGCTGCGGAAGCTGTACCCGCGATATCCGAATCTCGAGCAAGAGATTCAAAGATTGCAGCGTTTGGAACAGCAGCAGAAAAGTTTGGCCGGAAAGTCGATTGCGCCGGGAATTATCGACAAGACGATAGCCGATCAGCAGGTCTTTGAAAAAACGCAGTTGCAAGCTACACGGATGATGGGGGTTGCCGCGCCAGGCGAAATCGCTGCGGTCAGCCAGCCACAACCTGGCCCGGTTGAGGGAGCGCTCCGGCCAGCACCCTTGGCGGTCATCAAGTCCCAGGCGAAATGGTTCGGCATCGGCGCAGCTGCGCTGGTGATTGTGGTGGCAGGCATTGCGTGGAAACTGTCGAGCGCTGGTGCGGTTGCGGTGAATATTCAGGCGGTTCCTTCCGACGCTGCCTTGCGAGTGGATGGCAAGGCTTGCCAGTCCCCGTGTGCGCCACGGTTGTCGGTTGGTTCGCACACCGTGGATGCGGAGCGTTCGGGATACATTAGGTACGCGGGAAAAATTGATGTGGCCCGGGGAGGCCAGACTGATTTCGAAATTCCGCTGTCGGCGGAGCCGACCCCTGCAGAGACCGTGGGCTCGGGCGAGGCCAAGGCGGAGGAAAAGGGTCCGAGGAGCACTGCGACTGGCCAGTACTTGATTATTCAAGGCCCTGCGGGAGCTCACGTGGCCGTGGACCAACATCCGCCGGAGTCGATCCCGACCACAGGCCGGTTGTCAGTTCCGGTGGCACCGGGTTCCCATAGCGTGGAAGTCAAGATGGATGGCTACGGGGTTTGGCAGCGCAATGTGCAGGTGCAGGCGGGCTCGCGCCAGCCACTGGTGGCGGAACTCAAAGCGATTCCAAATCCGACGCTGCCGAATTCCAACTCGCACAATGCAGCGAACGGCCCGACGAACGTTCCTGCGAACGTTGCGCCAGCGCCAACTGCCACTCTGACGGTGAGTCCGGACACCATCGACAAGGGACAGTCGGCCGAGTTGCGCTGGGACACCAAAGGCGCCACCGACGTTACCATCGACGGCCAGAAAGTGCAGCCGCAGGGGACCATGAAGATCGCGCCCACGGAATCCGGGAACCACTACCTTGCGGCCCACGGTGCGGGCGGAGACGCGAAGGACGTGGCTCATTTGGAGGTCAGAACACCGGCGCCAGTGACGCCGCCCGCAAATCTATCCGACGACCAGAACGGCATCCAGCGGCTGCTCGACTCCTATGTGATCGCATTCCAACAGAAGGATCGGCGCCAGCTGCGGCACCTTTGGCCGAGTATGAGCGACAAGACTTTCAAGGAAATGCAGAACAACTTTAAAGATGCCGAATCCATTCACCTGACTCTTCACAAGAATGGTCCCGCGCAGGTGAGCGGCACCGCCGGGACGGTTGCGTGCGTTCAAGATACGGAGATAAAAGTCGGCGGCCAGGTTCAGTCTTCAAGCTACACTGCTACGTTCTATCTTACGAAGTTGCCTGACGGTTGGGTTATCGACCGCATCGAATATCAAAAAATCTCCCATTAGTGTGGGGGGTACTTCCGCGTAGTCCCATGCTCTCCGGTTTCTCTTGACAATCTGAAGTTGCGCGGCTTATTCTCGCCTCCTTGATTCTTGATTAAGGGAGTTACCCGGCCCTCGGCCTGAGCTCCCTCGTCGCTTCTTGGGGCTTCGTGCGTTCATGTAGTAGTGAACACCAGGGACTCGATGGCATCCGATCAACTCCCCTAAAATCGGACAGCATGGGCGTGTCTCGCAGGGGCAACTCTCACGTGAGATTTGCCCGCCAGCGTCAGGAGTGTATATGAATACGGTGATCGAACCCTGCATACCTTCCAGGATCCAGCCTCAGTACCATCCCAGTCATGAGCAGCGGCGCGGCCGTGCCATTCTGGCGCGAGCCGTCACGCTTTTGTTGATGGTCATTTGCGGGGGCTCGGTGGCAGGGGCCCAGTCGCTGGGCTATGTAGTGAACTCGACCGACGGGACGGTGACCGTCTTCGGCAGTGCGACGGTTTCCGTGGGCAATCAAAGTTACTCGGACGACACGCTGCAGACCGTGACATTTCCCACCCAAGCGGGACAGTCCGCTCCAGGTCTGGTGGGCACTGCGGCAGCGCCAGCGGCGGGCAGCAACACTCCTCCGGCGCGACTGGTTTACGTAACCGACCAGGCGAATAATCAACTTTGGGCTTTCGACGTCAGCACGATCTCGCAGGCGAATGCCGTGGCGAAGCCGGTGAGCATTGCTACGGGTTCCTGCACTGCACCGTTGTTCAATCAGCCGGGCGCGATTGTGATTGCCACCCCCGGAACTTCGGTGTTTGCCTATGTGGTGAACCAGGGCAATGGCACGGTTTCGATCATCGATTTGCTAGCTGCGAGCTGCGTCGCCCAGACGGGTGCTCTGGGCGCCGCCATTACCGGGATCGCTGCATCCCCGGATATGAACGAAGTGTTCGTATTGGGCTCGAAGGTGGGTACACCTCCGGAGCCGGGTCTGTGGGAGATCGATACGACCGCGACTTCGCAGTCCGCAGCCCAGGTCGGTACCTCTCCGTTTAAGTTCGTTAACCCGATCTCGATTGCCGTTCAGAACGACACCGCCTCTTGCTACTTCATTGCCATTAGCGATCAGGGCAACTCAACCGTGTTTATAGCGGCAGTTGGCCCCGCCGACAACACTGACACGAACTGTCCCGACGGGGTGACGCCAACCAGCGCGTTGTTGGTCCAGTCGATTTCGATAGCCGATACCACTGCTCCCAATCCCATCGGCATGGTTTCAACCTTTGCTCCCGGAGTAAACGGGGGGCTAGTTTATGTTGCGGACGCTGCTAACAATCTAGTCTGGGAGATTGACTGTTTCGTCCCGAACGCACCGCCGGCGTATTCATGTAATGTTTCCGATAGCGGGCCGGTGGGACTGACCAACAACGCTACTCCGACCACGATCGGAATATCGCTCCCTCAATCGATCTCTCTTGGCACCACGGCAGCAAAGCACCCGGTGAAGCGGGTGGTAAGGAAAGGGGCAAAGCCTGCGGCGGAGGAAGACGAAATATTCCAATACCTTTATGTCGCGGGTACCTCGTCGTCGGGGTTAGTGTTTGATTATGCCGATGTTGGCTTCTGTTGCGTTGACGTGCTGGAGTCATTTTCTGTCAGCGCGGTAACGGTAGGGAACGGGCCGCAAGGGCTAAATTTCTCTGGAGTGGATCCCAACGATCCGCCGGTCGTGTGGTTTATGACCGGCCTAATCGGTACGACCAACGGGGGCGGTGCTCCCATTCAAGGATCGACTTGGGTAATGCCTGCGGTCACGGGCGAACTCACCGCTTTAGGCAGCACAATTGTTAATCTTAATTCGGCAAACTCACCCACCTTCTCACTCAATTTCGGAACGACGGCTGTGAACGGCCAGTTCCCTTCCATCACCTTATTCTGCGCGCCCTTCGATTCAAATGTAGGTGGTATTACCGACTGTCCTGGTAGTGACCCGGAGCCGGGGGTAAATGGTTTAGGCGGTTCGTCGTCGACTACCAGCGGAGGCAGCGGTGGAAGTCTTAATCTACCCGCCAGCACGGTGTTCACGGTGACGCTGGAATCGTGCTCGGAACCTACATGTCCCACGTCGCCTAACCCCTCAACGGATACGGTATTGAGCCAGCAAGTCAATGCGGGTGCGGTCTGCACCCTAACCTTGACCCCCTCTCCAAATACGGGCCTGGGTAACGTAGCCATCGGACAACCGGTGGACGCCCAAATAGGCTGTCTGGCACCGGCGACCGGCACTCCGCCCGTCGACGACGGCATAAGTGCGACAATCACTTGGGCCCCAACCGTAACTGGAGCAGTGAGTTGCACTTCTTCGACCTGCCCGGTCCCCCTTACCTTTCCCAGCGGTTATGCCTACGAAAACCCCACGCTGTCGTTCCCCAGCAATAGCTACGCCGCGACGGGCAATTACACCGTTACGGTTCAGGGCACGGATACGACCGAAAATATTCCCATTTTTTTCACGGGCACATCGGGATCGCAAACCATTACCGTCGTCGGGCCGAGCGTCAGCGTAAGCCCGACCAGCACGGCCAGCCAACCCTTACCGGTTCTGCTGTCGGGTACGGAGGCATTTTCCGGGCTTGTGAGTAACTCTGCCACTGCCCCAACCGTAACTTGGACGCTGACCTCCGGCGGAGCGGCGTGTTCGCCAGCCTGCGGCACCGTGAGCGGCGAAACGGTCAGCAGCCTGCCTACGACGGGAACGCTCAACTACACGATCGGTGCCACTTATACGGCGCCTGCGGCAGTCTTTGCCGGGACGATTACGCTAACCGTCAGCGCAAGTGGCGCAAGCACACAAGCCTTTATCGCGATCGCTGGGCCCACCATCAGCGTAAGCCCGACCGGCACATCCGGCGCACCCTTACCGGTTCAGCTGTTGGGCACACAAACATTTTCCGGAATCGCGGGTAACTCCCCCGGCACGCCAACCGTAACTTGGGTGCTGACCGCCGGCGGTGCGGCATGTTCACCAGCCTGCGGCGCGATCAGCAACATTCAGACTACCGTGATCGCGGGAACGCCCAACTACAACATCTCTGCCACCTACAACGCGCCTGCGGCGTTGTTCGCAGGGACGATTACGCTAACGGTCAGCGCAAATGGAGTGAGCGCCCAAGCATTTGTCGTAAACACAACTTCGACCACTACGCCTCCGCCGACCTGCAGCTTTAGTTCGCCTCCGACGACGGGACAGACTGGGCTGGCGGTAACGGTCGCGCTGGCTTGCACCGCGCCGGCAAACGACTCGTTGAGCGCGACCGTAGACTTTTCCGACGGACCGCCAACCACCATGACCGGTACCGTGATCAGCAGCGGAACCTTGACGCTCACGTTCACTCACACTTACGCCAACACAGGAACCTACGCGGTCAGCATCACGTCCATCGCCGATACTACTTCCTTACTGTTTGGAACTCCGCCCGCGGCGGTTTCCATCACCGTGTATCTCACTCCGACGGTTACGCCGGTGCAGTCGAGCGTAACCCTTGCACCCGGACAATCGGAGACTTTTGCGGTGAACTTCGCGGGCGGGTTGTCGGACGCGAATATAACGTTCACGGGTTTCTCGTGTCAGAACTTGCCCACCGGCGCCACCTGCACGTTTTCACCCGCGTCGATTACGCTGGATGCCAACGGAAACAGCACCAATACTTTGCAGGTGACCGTCACATTGGCAGCGTCAGCGTCGTCTCGCGCGGTTCCTCCCCGCAGCCCGCAGCAGATGCTGCTGGTCGCATCCCTGTGGGGTCTTCCGTTATTCGGAATCGTCTTGTTGGGGGCAACCTCGGCGGGCGCAGGACGAAAACGCCGTCGACTGGTCGGGTGCGGGCTGCTTTTGGTTCTTATGCTCATGCTCATGTGGATTCCGGCATGCTCGAGTGTCACGCAAACCACTCTCGCCTGCCCCGCCTGTGCGACGCCGGGGACCTACACGGTTAATGTGAATGCCAGTTCGGTCAATCCTGACCTGCAGGCTACGACGGTGTTTACGCTGGTGGTTGAGCCATAGGCGGGATCAGACAGAGGCGGAAACCGTTGCGACCAACGAATTACGCGGAGATCACATCCATGCGAAAACTGTTGTTGTTTGCCTTTCTATTGACGGCAATCATGAGTTGCTCATCCGCTCTGGCGCAGACCTGTTCTCAGTCGGGCAATAGCCGCCTCTACTGTGTTCCCATTCTCTCGGTGGAGAAACTCTCGATCCCCGGGTCGACCGTGGTTCCGACCGTCCCGCCGGCGTTCTCCGCCTTGAACTCGTCGCTGGGCATTCAACTCAGCGACGTTCCCAAGCCCTCGCCGGCATCCGGTATTGTCTTTTCTTTTGGACCATCCGGGCTTACGCGGGAACGCGAACTGGGGCCAATCTTCACGGAACGGCCATCCATTGTGGGCCGGCACAAGCTCTATGTTGCGTTCACTTATCAATACTTCGAGTTCGACAAAATTGATTCCGTTTCTCTAAAGAACATACCGCTGCTGCTGAGCGGCTGCCAGACCGGCACCACGGGCTGCACTAATAATCCATTCATTGCGACCGAGAGCCGTCTGGATTTGAAGGTTCACCAGTTCACACTCTATGCGACCTACGGGATACTGAGCCGGCTCGACGTCTCTGTCGCGGTTCCGCTTCTCGACGTCCGCATGGGAATGACCACCGCGTGCAGCATTTGCGGGCAGACGCAACCCGACGGCAATTTGCTGCTGTTCACTCCGAATGTGACGGCCGCGAACGCGGGTGGCATTGGGGATGTGACCTTTCGCGTGAAAGGAACCGTGCTGAAAGGCGAAAAGGCTGGACTGGCGGTGGGAGTTGATCTTCGTGCACCTACCGGCAATGACTTGAACTACCTTGGGTCTGGCGCCATCGGTGTTCGTCCTTTTGCCGCGGTTGATTACAGAGGGAGAATTTCGCCGCATGCCAGCATCGGATATCAGGCGAATGGAAGTTCTATCCTGGCCAGCACCGATCAAAGCACATCCAAATCACTTCCCAATTTCCTAACCTACACGGTGGGCGCCGATTTCGGAGTCCTGAAGTCATTGAGTGTGACTGCCGACCTCTTGGGAGCAACATACTTCAACGCGAGCCGGTTGCTGCTGGGGACGGTGACAGGGCCACAGGGCCTGGGCAATCACGATGTAACCTGCAGCTTGACCTCAAATTCGACCTGCCAGGGCCAAACCTTCAACACGGATAGCTTTTCAGTTGGCGCTAAATACAATCCCCGCGGGAATCTGCTGGTCACTGCCAACGTGCTGTTCAAGCTGGATAACAACGGACTGCATTACAAACCGGCTCCAATGGCCGGAATTTCCTACACCTTCTAGGGTCGTCGTTCTTATCGAGGGGCAGCCTCGTGTTGACCTATGGAACAACCATAGATCGGCAGCTAGCGCGATCCGGGATCATTGGCGCGGCTTTAGCGGCTTCCGTTCCCAAACGCTCCCATGATAATCTGAAAGTTGTTGTAGTCGCGTAGCTCAGTTGGTTAGAGCGCTATCTTGACACGGTAGGCACGCTAGTAATATCAAGGACTTACAGACCTATGAAGGCCGCCCAAGTCCTTGGTTTTCGCTGAAAATATCGAAGTTGTGGATTGGCTGTGGGTCAGAGGTTGGCCTTAATACCTAGCCCATCCCATCGGGCGGTGCGCCCAGAACACCCCCTTCGCTTGTGCCTGCACATAGATCTTGTCGGCGAGTTGAGAGAGTGGGACACGACATACCAGAAGAATAAAGAGGCGGACTTTTCCAATGAGGCTAGCTTTGTTAGTAAAGATCAAACTGAACTCCAAAAGCACTGGGCTGCTGCAAATTCAAAATCAATCCAAGCGTCGATAGATCACGACAACGAATACAAGAAGTTCTACTGGGCAAGGATGTTGGCTGTTTACAATGCTCTAACAGACAGGCTGAAACAAGAGAAAAAAGACATCCCCCAAGTGCCGGGCTTTACCCCTAGTGGAGTAGCATTCGCCACCTTGTCGCAGGGTTGTGCTGGCTCAGCCTGAAATGGAGAAGCGACGTTCACCGTTAGTGTAGATTCCGCCCCTGCGGGGCGGGGATTTTCAAGGCATGAGGGTCTATCGTCCGATGACTTTCCTCCTGTCAACGTGCAACGCGGGAGAATGACCTCCCGCGCTGCTGAGCATCGGCTCGATGAGCCCTCCGGGTTATCCCTCGGCATGGTTGCATCCCTGCAGTGCCCGCCTCTGTTTCGCCCGGCAAGATCATTGTAGCTCCGCAATGACCTGCCATTTCTCAACATCCGGTTGGCCCGTGATTCCGCCAAAAGCCCAGACCGGGCCAGACCAGAATCGGGAGTGTACCCCTGTTAACAAGAGTAACTTGTGGTTCCGCTGGGATAGCCGAATAATAATCACCATGCGCTTTTCTTCCGCATTTGCAGTTCTTGCGCTTACAGGCGCTCTTTTCGGCCAGATGACAGCTTCGCGAACCGTTGCCAGGAAGGCGCAAACCGACTATACGCTGGACGATGGAATCGGCGCGGTTGCGCTCTATCCCGGAGAGGGGTATCGCTCCTACGTACAGGCTAAATTCCTGGTTTCGTCGCTGCATGACTTGGAATCTCGGATCAGTCAGCTTCCACGCGGAACAACGCTGCACTGGTTGCCTCATAAACTGGGTACCTCGGGCAATCCGATCTTATTTGCGAGCGGTGAGTACGAACAATTTGTTCGATTCTGTAGCGATCATGAGATCCAACTCCTGATTCAGCGAACTTATCGGCCTCACGTCAATGCGGATGGAAGCTACACCAGGACGGTTGTAGCGCAGGGGGATAGTGGAATAACCCCCATCGAGTTTCGTTCTCTTCCAGTGCATCTCGCGTCCGATGCCGGAGGAACCAAGGACTATATTCTGCGGATGTTGTACGGCCCCAAAACCACGCTGTTCTACTGGGACAGTTCCCCCATGTATCAGGGCTATGCCCCGGAAGGGGAGGCGAACTTAGATGATCTGGGCTTACAGAAGACGGTCATTTACCTAGCCTCCGATCAGATGGCAATATTCAGGCAGCCCATAATCGGGGGCGGGCTCATGATCGATGTCAGTACCAAACGTCAAAACAGCCTTAGTCAAGGGCAAGCGAGTGCCATCCGAGCACTTGGAAGAGAAACAGCAACTCCCTTCCGAAGATCCAAGCTCGTGACCTATTGGAAACAGTTGCCTCCCGATTTCTTTAAGCAGTGCATTACCGACATCAACATGCCCGGTATCCAGAGCGTTCAGCGCCAGACAAACCGGTGGCAGGTTACTGTTGCTGCACAGAATGGGAACACGGCAACTCTTTCCCTGGATGACTCCTACAACCTGATCTCGACCAAAATCACGCTCAATCCCAACGCTGATTCAGTTGGCGGTTGCAAACGATAGACGGAAGCTGGTGGCGACTCTGACGTTGCTGTCTGGCGGTTTCCAACTTGCGGTCGCGTTCCGCGTGGATCTCCTGCTGACGCCCCGCCAGCATGTCCTTCGGCGTGATGTAGCCGGTGGCACTGTTCAGGCGGACGTTGTTGTAATGCTCCACGTAGCCCCCGACCAGACGCCGTGCATCTTCCAGCGACAGCGGCGTTCCCGGCCGAATGCACTCGCTTTTCAACGATTGGTGCCAGCGCTCGATCTTGCCGTTCGACTGTGGATAGTAAGGGGAGGTTCGGACATGAGTCATGCCCGAGACGCGAATGAACTCCTTGAAGTCGCGAGCAATGAACTGCGGGCCATTGTCGGAGATGATTCGCGGCTTCGCTTCCGGGTACTTCTCCTTGGCTCGTTGCAGAATTATCTCGACATCAGCTTCTCGCATGGACTCACGCAGATCCCAATGCACGAGGAAACGACTGAACCCATCCAGAATGCTGCACAAGTAATAGAAGGTGCCGCATAGGTTGATGTAGGAAACGTCGATATGCCAGTGCTGATGCGGCTGCAGCGGTTGCTCGAAACCGGTTCCCTTGCGTGACGGTCGTCTCTTCCACCGGGATAACAATCCGGCCTGCTTCAACACCCGCCAAACGCTCGCCGGACTGACGGCCACAACGTCAGCGTCGAGCATCATGAACGTCAGCCGCCGATAGCCTTCCAGCGGGTTCTTCAGATGGAACTCGATGATCGCTTCTTTCTCCCACGGCTCCAACCAGAAATCGCGGGGAACCCAACCGTTGTGCTCGTTGACACATCCGTACCGCTGCCGCCAGTCATAGAACTTGCTGGCGGTCACGCCCAGCCAAGGAATGAACCGTCCGACGCCGATCTCGGCCTTCTCCGACCAGCGCCGGACGAAATCCACGACTAGATCCCGCACATCGTGCGGCACCCAGATGCCGGTCAGAGTTCCCCAAGACTTTTTTTTAGCGCGATGTGCTCCGCCATCAGCTCAGCCAGGACCTCGTCCTTGGTCTGCACCTTCTTCTCCAAGAACTCGATCCGTTTCTGCTTCTCCTCCACTTGGCGATGGGGACGCTCTTGAGACTGAAAAGCGGCGGCTCCGTTCTCGAACAGTTCTTTCTGCCAGCGGTAGAACACTGTTGGCCGCAGGCCTAGTCCTTCACACAGCTCCGAGACGGGTACTTTGTCCACAAGATGCCGCCTCAGGATGGCCACTTTTTCTTCTGGGGTGAAATGCTTCCGTTCCTTCCTCATACGTTCGCTCCGCTATCTTAACGGACGAACGCTTTCTCCATTTCCAGCTGAGGCGGGACAGGGTGATCTGTTTGGACCACAGCCGGTTCAACATGTTGCGAACTATCTAGAACTCCTTGCGCGTGCCCTTTAGGGATTTGGTAAACCGTGAGTTCTGTGTATTCGAGCAGTGTGGCCAATTTCTTGCAGGGTCCAAAACGCGGGTGCGGCGGTGGGAACGCGACATGCTGGTGAAGAAGTTGGCCGAGCAGGGCATCAAGATGCTTCCTGATTTCCTGCAACATGGACACGCCGAAAACCCGGCCAAAACCGCCTTGTAAACAGGTCGAACTGATATCTGGGGCACTGGAAACAGCGACAAATCCCAGTATTCTGATAGCTCCGGGGACAGCCTTTAGGCCGTCAAAAGGCGGTAGTTTCGACCCGTTTTGCGGCTCGCTCTCGCAAGCACATGCCCCGGCTGGAACGCCGCGATTGGGTCAAGCCGGGGTCAATGAGTGA